>Ga0247813_10000144_pt1 | contig 85865 bp, 66 predicted proteins | sample UWRJL169409C1_FD_180719 | JGI IMG/M metagenome (GOLD analysis project Ga0247813, IMG submission 180719) | Plant litter microbial communities from Arlington Agricultural Research Station in Wisconsin, United States - UWRJ-L169-409C-1 | ecosystem: Environmental > Terrestrial > Plant litter >...
GGCCCCAGAATACATTAAATTTGTTGAGGATCAAATCAACCGCAGACCTAGAAAAAGATTCGGTTATCAAACACCGATAGAAATGTTTAACCAAAAGTTGCATTTATAAGTTGAATGTACGATTCGCGAATTCAAAAATTACCAAATTCGCGAATTTACGCCTGTTAAAACGAACATCCTCCCACCCGAAAAGCCGGACAGGAGGATCATTCTTATGAATTTGTTACCGGTTCTCTTCCACCACCTTCAGCTCAACGGCCGGCGGCATCAGCTTATAAATAATAGGCGTTACGATCCGCGATAACAGCGTGGAGCTGATCAGTCCGCCGATGATCACGATCGCCAGCGGAGAAATAAGCGGATTGGTCGAGATCGCTATCGGGATCAAACCACCGATCGCTGTCAGGGAAGTAAGCACGATCGGCAGGAACCGGACTTCCCCGGCCTCACGGATGGCATCGTCGAGCGATTTGCCTTCGCTGCGCAGCTGATTAGTAAAGTCGACGAGCAGAATGGAGTTCTTGACCTCGATTCCCGCCAGGGCGATCAACCCGATCACGGCGACAAAGGAAAGCGAGTTCCCGGAAATCCACAGCGCCATGACCGCACCGACGATCCCCAAAGGAATCACCGACAACACAATGATTGTACTTTTGAAAGTCTTGAACAACAGGATCAGCACGGCAATGAACAGGAATACCGTAACGATGATCACCGTATTGAAGCCTCCGAAGGATTCATTCCGCGATTCGTATTCGCCGCCCATCACATACGAATAGCCGTGAGGAAGCTGCAGCTTGTCCATGCGCCCGATCACATCCGTGATAACGTTGTCGACCAGGAATTCTTTCTGCACGAAAGCGCTGATGGAAACCGTCCGGATCTTATTGTAATGATTGATGAACACGGGCGAGCTTTCCAGGCTCAATTCTGCGATCTGTGACAACAGAATGGCTTTTCCCTGCTGATTGTTCACGTAGAGCTGATTGAAAATATCCAGTGTTGCACGTTCGCCCTTCGGGGTTGTGAGCACAATGGAACGTTCATCGTTGTTCACATCGGAGAAAGTTCCGAGATTGATCCCGGCAATTGCCAGTCGAACCGTCCGGTCGATATCAACGGTGTTTACGCCTAACGCACGCGCCTTTTCTTTGTGGATCACCAGCTTGAAATCCGATTTCAGATTGTTTACGGGATTGTCGACGTACATCGTTCCGGGTGTAGCTTTCAACAGGTCTTCAATCCGTTTGGCTTGTACTCGTAAACTGTCAAGATTATCGCCTGATAAGCGCACTTCGACCGGCGCAACAACGGGCGGACCCTGTTCGAAGTTCTTCACTTCGATCTTGGCGCCGGGATATTGATTGAAGATCGTACGCAATCGCTCGGTGATCTCCAGTTTCTTATCGGCGGATGTGTGTTCGTCCAATTGCACGAAGAACTGCGCAAAATCCGTCCGCTCGTTTTCCTGGATCACGTTGTAATAGATCTGCGGATTGCCTTTGCCGACATTTGCCGCGTAGAAGCTGATCTCGGGGATTTTCTTCAGTTCGGATTCAACGTACAGGCTCGTTTTATTCGTTTCCTCGAGGTTCGTTTGCAATGGCGAAACAACGTTCACCATGAACTGCGGCTTTTCAGAAGCGGGAAACAGGCTGAAACCGATCACGGGAAAGAGCATCAGCGAGCCGACGAAAATACCGACGGCGATGAACAGCGTAATGAACGGGCGTTTCAACGATTTGTCCAGCAATACGGAATAACTTCCGGAGATGAGCTTTTGCAGGCCGCGAAGGAAAATATTCCCTTTGTGCTCACCATCGTGCTGCTTGAGCAGGCGGCTGGAAAGGAATGGAATAATCGTAAGCGACACGACCATGGAAGCGACAACGCTTGCAATAACGGCCATTGGCAGACTGCGGATGAATTCACCCGCAGCCTCCGGAAGGAATACCAGCGGAAGGAAAGCGATCACGAGCGTTACCGTACAGCCAACGACGGAAAGTCCGATCTGCTGCGTGGCCATGAGCGTTGCATCGAGACGGGAATGTCCTTCGCGGAGCCAGCGCTCGATGTTCTCCACCACCACAATGCTGTCGTCGACCAGCAATCCGAGCGCAACCACCAACCCGACGATGCTCAACTGATTGATGTTGTAGCCCATCACATTCAATAGCACCAAACCAATTGCAAGTGAAAGCGGAATGGAGATCATCACGACCAGCGAAGCTCTTCCGCCCAATGGCAGCAAGGTAATTCCGACGAGCAGGATCGCAATGATGAAATCGACACCCAAACCACCGAGTCGTGTGTTAACGTTGTCGGCCTGGTCGAAATGCTGCACCATGTCAATGTTCACCGGAAGCTCTTTATCGAAGTCTTCCAGCACTTTTTTGTATTTCAGCTGTGTATCGGAAATGTTGAAGCCGTCTTTCTGGGCCGCCGTTACAAAAACGCAGCGATGCCCGTTCAATCGTGTAATGTGTTTCGCTTCTTCGAAATCCGTGTGCACGTTCGCAATGTCTTTGAGCGCGATCGTTTTTCCGTCGGAAGCAGCAATGATCGTGTTGGCGATCTCTTCGGGCGATGTATAATTCCCGCTCGTTTTCACATTGAACGATTTGGATCCTACGACCACGCTTCCGCCCGGAATGTTGGCAATTTCGCTTTGAATGGTCGCCATAACGGCATTCAGCGGAAGCTGCGTTTGCGCCAGCTTATCGAGCTGCAGGTCGATGCGAACGATCTCTTCGGGCAATCCGTGGATCTTCACATTCTTCAGCTCGGGCAATTTCTCTAAATCTTCCTGCAGATCTTCGGCGGCGTTCTTCAACGACTTACGCGAAGCATTTTCACTGATCAGTGCGGTCTGGATCACATTCACATCGGAAGGCGTGATCTTTTTCACTTCGATGCTCAGAATCTCTGCCGGCAATTCGGAACGCATGCCGTTCACTTCGCGGATCAGTTCCTGGTATTTCTCATTGACATCGCTTTCGTACTTGTATTCGACCGTGAGAACAGCTACGCCGTCTTTGATCGTCGTTTTGATGCGCTTGATATTTTCCAGCGCATAGATCTGTTTTTCAAGTGGCTTCACCACCAATTCTTCCATATCGGACGGACTGGTTCCGGGATAGACCACAATGACAGGAAACATGGGCGAATTGGTAACGGGATCTTCGCTTCGCGGCATGGTGAGCAGCGTCGTAACGCCGAGTGCAATGGCCATGATGAACAGTACCAGCGTGAACTGATAGTTCCTGACGGCATAAGATGCTATTTTCATGTGAGCTCTTTTTAAGGTTAGCGAATGGTGATGGACGAAGATTCGCTCAGGTAAGCGCTTCCCGCAACAATAACGTATTTATAGGATTCCAGTCCTTCGGTGATCTCGACCGTATTCTGGTGCAGACCGGCAATCGTAACAGGCACTTTTTTCACCGTTTTGCGGTCGTTGGTCACGAATACAAATCCTTCGTTGGCATTGCCATCCAGCAGCGCTGCGTATGGAATATTCCAATTCGAGCTTTTCGTGGAAGCAAAAATGGTCGCTTTCCCGAATACGCCCGAAGCAAGCGAAGCTGTAAACGATTCGGTGAGCTGCAGATCGACCGCAAAGGTTCCGCTGTATGGATCGATGCTTTCGGCTTTCCGCGTGACTTTCGCCAGGGCTTTTTTACCCGGAAAAACATCCGATTCGATCTCTGCTTTGTCGCCGATATGAATAGAGCTCCATTGCGCATCGCTGACACCAACTCTCAACATCCACGATTTGGCACCGGCGCCGTTTGTCTGGAAAACAGGTGTTCCGCTGGAAACGAGCTGTCCCTGGTTCGCGAGCTTTTTCAGCACGAAACCGTCGGAAACAGCCCTGATCTCGGAATATTTCAGGTTGAATGCCGCCGATTGCAGTTGCTGTTCCGCCACATCGTACGCCGATTGCGCATTCTGCAATTGCTCAAGTGTTGCATAACCGTCTTTCTGGAGATTTTTTGCCCGGTCGAGATCGCGCTTCGATTTCTCCAATCCTATGCGCGCCTGGCTGACCATTGCGTTGATGGACGTCACATCGAGCGTTGCCAGAACCTGTCCTTTTCGTACGCGATCGCCTTCTTTCACGAGGATCTTACGGATAATTCCGCCGGAAAGAAACGAAAGATAGGTTTCGTCGTCTGTCGTGAACTGCCCGGAAACGTAGAATTCCTGGTCGGCATTGCTCTGCTGCAGCTCTACTACTTTTACCGGGATCGTGTCCGAAGTGGGGATCGTTGCTTTGGACGCTTCTTTTTTTCCGCAGGAAGCGACGATCAAAGCGAGCGCAAATGTGTATATGGAAATTGTTTTCATAAAAAAGTTGTTTTGCTGTTAATTCAGATTGAGTGGATAACCGGCGTTGGCGCGTTCAAGCTCGGCCAGTGCAACAAGGTATTGCTGGTATTGAATGGTGACGAAAATGCCTGCCTGCGTCAGTTGTTCGGATGCGTCCAGAAATTCGAGCTGATCAGTCAGTCCTTCGCGGTTCGCCCCGGAAACAAGTTCGAAATAAGCCTGCGCCGTTTCCAGCTGTTTCTGCGCTGCTTCCCAGTTTTTGAGATTGGTCTGCACCGTGCGGAAAGCCATTTGTGCGGCGAGATCGAGCTGTTGCTCCGTATTGGAGAGCTTTAGTTCCGCTTCCGTCAGCTCGAGCTTCGTCTGGCGGATCTGCTGCTTGTTCCTCGAGCCGTTGTAGATCGGAATAGAAGTCGTGATCCCGAACATGTAATAAGCCGATTTATCGCTCACTTCCCAATTGATACCCTGCGAGCCGAGATCGAGAAATGCGTTGATCTTCGGAACCCAGAATCGCTCGTTCATGGTCAAAACGGTTTGCTGAACGGTCATCGCCTGCTGCAGCAATTTCAGCTCTTCGCGCGATTCGGCGCCTGTTTTTACGGAAGTTTGCGGTGTTGATTCCTCAACAGCTTCAATGGGCGAATCCAGCGGACGGTTTAACAGGAAATTGAAATAGGCCTGCGCATTCAGCAGGTTATTTTCCGCAGAAGCGATCGCAGCTTCCACTTTCATCACTTCCGACTGCGAGCGCAGCAGGCTTGCTTTCAATCCTTTTCCTTCGCGGATCAGCGCCTCATTGTAGCTGACATTTTTCTGCAGCAATACCAGGTTCGACCGGTACACATCGACCGAGCTCAGGGCCGCCTGGTAGTTGAAATAGGCTACTTTGACATCTTTCACCAGTTCGCGGGCGTAAATGTTCAGCTCCAGCTCGCTGATCGTTACCTGCTGCTCTTTGATCTGTTTGTTGGAACGGATATCGAGGTTCAGGATCGGAACAGCCGTGCGCACATACGCATCGTAATAATTGGTGGGAAGAAAATTGATCTGTTCGTCGGCGATCTGCGGAAATGAAGAAGAGCCGGTCAGCTGGTTGAGCGTCGAATAAACCGGATTCATCAGTTGTCCGAGTGGAAGTGCCGCATAACGCCCGCCCTGTGCCGTTGTGTAATTCCCCGAAAAATTGACCGACGGCAAATAATTGCTTTTCGCCGTTTGCAAAGCGATCTGCGCCTGTTCGTAATTGACCGAACGCTGTTTCAGCACCGCATTTGAATCGAGCGCCAGCCGGATATAGCCATCGAGTGTCGTCTGTCCGGACACCGGAAGCGCAACGAGCATCAAGCTGAATAAAACGAGCTTTTTGAATTGTTTTTCACGCATAATATTACATCGTTATTTTAGTGAACACTGTTAAGTTTAGTTTAAAAAAATTAGCGCCTGAACGCTTCCATCATGACAAGAAATTCCTGGAATGCAAGATCGATGATCTTTTCACGCTTTTCCTCTACGAGCACTTCACAGCGGCCGCGGTCGTAAAGCGTTACCATTCCGTGCATGGTGGACCAGATCAGGAAAGCGCCGGCTTCTGAGTCGGCAAAAGGCAGCGAGCCGTTGTCGATGCATTGCTGAATAGAGACACGCAGTCCGTCAAATGCATCTTTGCCTTCCTCCCAGCGCTCATCTTTTTCGTTGAGTGATTTCAAAGGTGATTTCTGAACGAACATGAGATCGTAATAATCAGGATGTTCCGACGCAAACTGCAGGTAAACGCGGCCCATTGCTTTGATCCGCTCAAAGGGATCCTGTACATTTGTAAGTACTTCCATCCGGTTGTTCAGCATGGAAAAGCCCTCGTCGTGCAATCCGTGCAGGATCGCGTCCTTGTCTTTGAAATACAGGTAAATCGTCGTTGGGCTGTACTCGATTTTCTGTGCGATCGCACGGATGGAAGTCTGTTCAAAGCCCTTTTCCAGGAAAACTTCACGCGCAGCCGTTAGAATGCTTCGCTGCAGATCTTCTTTCTCTCGCTCCTTACGTTCGGTTATTCCCATTTTGTCCTTTCGATGCACAAATATACTTAACACTGTTAAGTAAACAAATTTTTGAATGCTTTTTTTTGAAAATCAGTATTCCCAGAACATTTTAAGAAAGCAGCAATGCGATCAGCACATCGATCTCTTCGCGGGTATTGGTAGCGTGTATGCAGATGCGCAATCGCTGGCCATTTTCAGGAACGGTTGGCGGCAGAATCGCTTTAACGGCCTGTTTATGGGCCTGTAAACGTTCGCTAACGGATAAACAATCTCTTAATGTCGGATAAGGAATTACCTGAATGGGCGAATCTTCATCGCTCAATAGCGGCAACATTTTTCCCTGTTCGCGGAAATAACGGATATTTTCCCGGAGCTTTTCGCGCAGCCGATCGTCCATGGATTGTTCGATGCAACGGCAAATAGTAGTGTACTGCGCGTTTGGAAGAGCGGTCGTATAAATAAAAGACCGGGCAAAATTACACAGGTATTCAATGAGCTCCGGACTTCCGCAGATGGCTGCGCCATGTGTGCCGTACGCTTTCCCAAAAGTCATTAACCGGGCAAAACAGCGATCCGAAAGCCCCAGCTCTTCCATTAATCCGCGGCCGTTGCTGCCAAAAACACCGCCCGAGTGTGCTTCATCAACGATGAGCAACGCTTTATGCATTTCACAGCAAGCTACAAGATTCTCCAAAGGAGCGAAATCGCCATCCATGGAATACAGCGATTCTACGGCGACGAATACCGTTCCTTCGGCCAGTTTCAGCTTCTTTTCAAGATCTTCGATGTCGTTGTGGGCGAACGACCATGCTTTCGCATGGCTGAGGCGGATCCCATCGCGCACGGACGCATGCACAAGCTCGTCATACAGCACCGTATCGCCTTTCTGCGGCACAGAAGAGAACAGCCCCACATTAGCATCGTAACCGGAATTGAAGATGAGCGCTTTTTCGGAGCCGAAGAACCCGGCCACCAACTGTTCTGCAGCTTCCGCCTCGCGGGAATTTCCGGAGATCAGGCGCGAACCGGTACTGCCGCGATGAATGTCTGCCATTGTCGTAGTACGGGCAATTCCGAGGTAATCGTTCGAAAAGAAATCGGTATAGCCTTCAAACAACGAAAGGGAGCGCAAACTCCCTTTTTCCTTTCGTTCAGCTAATTTCGCCAGAAATCGTGCTTCCATATTTAATAAAGGGATTAACCCTCAACAGTCACTTTTCTCGGATTGAAAGCCGGGTCTTTTTTGGCAGCCGCAAGCTCGGCAGCACGCTGCGCTTCTTTCGCTTTACGCGCCTCGATGATTGGATCCGGTTTTGAAACAGGTTTTTCTCCTTCGGTGTAAGCCGCTTTCGGGATCAGGCCGAGGATCTCGAACATTTCCTTGTCTTCGTTGAATTCGGGATTCGGGGTTGTAAGCAGCTTGTCGCCGGCAAAAATAGAACCTGCTCCAGCCATGAAACACAATGCCTGGCCTTCCATGGTCATTTTTGTTCTTCCGGCAGAAAGACGCACAACCGACTCGGGGAATGCGATGCGCGTAGTTGCGACCATGCGGATCATTTCCCACTGCTCGATCGGCTTCTGATTTTCCATCGGTGTTCCTTCAACGGCTACGAGCGCATTGATCGGAATGGAATTCGGCGGCGTTTCCATTTCCATATAGCTCATGAGAAGTCCCATTCGGTCCTCGATAGCTTCGCCCATTCCGATAATTCCACCGGAACAAACCGTAATACCGGCTTTTCGTGCGTTTTCAATGGTATTCAGACGATCTTCATACTCGCGAGTGGAGATCACGTCGTCGTAATATTCTTTCGATGTATCGAGGTTGTGATTGTAGGCGAACAGTCCTGCGTTTTTCAGTCGCAAAGCCTGGTCTTCGTTCATCATTCCCAGCGTGCAGCACACTTCCATGTCGAGGTCGTTCACAGCCTGTACCATTTCGATCACATTGTCGAAATCGCGGTTATCGCGCACTTCTCTCCAGGCAGCGCCCATGCAGAGACGGGAAGAACCGTTTGCTTTGGCATTCTGCGCCTGTTGGATCACGGATTCAACTGTCATAAGCTTATGTGCCTCGACATCGGTATGGTAACGCGCGGCCTGCGGACAATAGCCGCAATCTTCCGGGCAGCCGCCTGTCTTGATACTCAGGAGCGAAGACATCTGCACTTCCCGCGGATTGTGGAACTGGCGGTGAATGGTTGCCGCCTCGAATACCAGTTCGAGCAATGGCTTATTATACAAAGCGATCAACGCTTCTTTCGTATTGTATGTCGGATTTACTTTCATGCGGGGTTCTTACGTACAGGCAAAAATAACGATTACGCGGATAATGCAATCAGGCATGAGCAATTAAATAATCCGTTTGGGAGGAGGCCTATGGTCAGTGACGTTGCAGTAAACAAACTGCATAGGCTTTTACTGCTTGTCCTTCGCCAAAGGAATCGACTTTTTCGTGGGTGGTGGCTTTCAGCGAAACGCGATCCGTATCGACCTCGAGCAAAGCCGCAAGGATTTCCTGCATAGCAGGAATGTGCGGATTGACTTTCGGCTGCTCGAGAATAACGGTGCAGTCGATGTTAACCACCCCAAAGCCTTTTTCCTTGATGAGCACCATGACTTCTTTCAGCAGAATCGTCGAATCGATGCCTTTGAATTTCGGGTCGGTATCTGAAAAGTGAAAGCCGATATCGCGCAGGTTGAGTGCACCGAGCAGTCCATCGCAAATTGCGTGAATGAGCACATCTGCGTCCGAATGTCCGACTGCGCCGAAGGTTGCAGGCAATTCAACTCCGCCGATGACAAAGCGCCGTCCTTCTTCGAGCCGGTGAACATCGACACCGAATCCGATACGGATATCGATCATTATTCCGGTGCTACGCTTTTCGTCTTAGCAGATTCGCCCAGCTTGAAACGCAGGGTGAAGCGCAGCGTATTTGCCAGCGGGCTGTTGCGTTTCAGCGAAGCCAGGTACGAAATATCCACTCCGAAAATATTGTACTGGAAAGCGATCCCCGTTGTAAAGTACTGACGGCCTCCTTTATTCTTGTTCTCGTAGAAGAAACCTCCGCGCAACGCAAAAACGTTGTTGTACCAGTATTCCAGTCCTGTTGCGATGTTGATCTCGGCCAGCTCTTCTTTCAGCTTCGAGCCTTTAACAACTGCATAGCTTTCGCCGTTCTTGATCGGATCACCGTTGTCATCGACCTGTAATACACCCGGAGCATCGTAAAATGACTGAACGAGGCCTGCAATGATACCTACATCGTTCGGTTTTCCGGAGGCAATGACCACATCTGATCCTTCCTTGATGTAGATCGGCGGCGTCGGAACAAGCAATTTCTGCAATTCCAGGGAATACGTCAGCGTATTGTATTTATCGATGTTTGCTGTGTACGCATTTCCGATTTTCAGGTTCATCGGAAGGAAGTCTCTTCGTGCATTTTCCGAATAGGCGATCTTGTTACCGACGTTATTGATGGTTGCGCCGAATGAATAAATACCATTGTAGCCAAACCATTTGATCTCATCATTTCTGAATACATAGGAAATGTCTGTCATACCGGCGACTCCCGCTTTGGTCTGGGCACCGGCAACTGTTAATCCGCCGGTGAGGTTGGAATAGGCAAACTTTCCGTTGATCCCGATACTTTGCTTCTGCGTCAGCTTGAAAGCGTATCCGAGCGCGATTTCGAACTCGCTTGGCTTATCATCACGGATAACATTGGCATTGGCATCGGTGAATGTAATTTCCCCGAGGCTGAAATAACGCAGTGATGCAGCGATTGCCTGTTTATCTCCAAGACGCTTGTAACCGGACAGGTACGAAAGGTGAATATCGTTTGTCAGCTGTCGCAGCCACGGTGTGTAGCTGATGCTCACTTCCGCATCGTCTTCAGCGAAATTCAGCATGGCCGTATTCCAGAAGATCGAGGACGAATTCGCACTTAAAGCAGTTCCAGCATCCCCCAGCGCACCACCACGTGATTCGGGAGTGATGGACAGGAAAGGCATCGAGGTTGTTATCGTATTCAGTTGAAGATCTTCGACTTTCGCCTGTGCAAAAGCACCCGATGATGCACAAATACTAATGATAAGAAGGAATTTATTTTGCATTATTTACAGTTCTCTAATAGCTAAACGACAAAAATACATTTTTCTTGTGTTAGACCGTGAATGTTATCTTAAAAGGACCAATTTTTCCAGCTTATTAGCTTTGCCTCCTTCGGGAAGCTCTACGCTTAAACGGTATACGTAAACACCTTTCGCCAGTTGATCGCCGAAATCGTCGGTTCCGTCCCATTCGATTCCTTCGGTACGGAAACCTGCTGTTGGCACGAGCTTGTTGATGGTTTTCACCAGGCGGCCGGTAACAGTATAGATCTGAATCTGTGTTTCGAGGGAAGAACAGGATTGATTGTGCTCATAATAGAACGTCGTGCGCGTTGTAAACGGATTAGGGTAATTGAGCACGTGGTCGAGCGTCACTTCTTCATCTGCCACAACAACGAACTCGATCTTCGAAACGGATGAATTGTTGTTCACGTCCCAGATCTTCACGTCCAGCGTATGCGGGCCGACAGCGAGCTCCTGTAAGGTATACTGGATCTTCCCGGACTGGTAGGAATCGAGGTTTCCTGTGTAATAATTGTTCAGCACGATCGGATCGGCCGTGTTTCCGTCGAGGATCGCAACCAGGTCGTGCCCCACTCCGTTCCCAACGGTATTGATCCCGTTATTGTCGAAGCATTCCACGACGAGCAACGGTGTCTGACTGGTAATTCCGCCATTCACAAACTGGTTGTCGTTGAGATAAAGATCGATCTCCGGCCCCTGGTTATCGGCAACGGCAGTCGTATCGATTCCTCCGACAATGAAACGAATGTCCGATCCGTCGGCGTCGCTCGCCGTTTCCTGTGCGTAATAGCTGATCTTGCCCGGGCCGTATGCGTAAGTAATGTCTTTCGGAACAATGAACTCAAAGGAGAATGAACCGTTCACAATGGATGATTTTCCTTTGTACAACGCATTGCTCTGCGTTTTAAACGGAAGGATCGGCGCAAGCGAAGGACCGTCATTCCCAAGCGTAAGATTGTTCTTTTCCTTGTCGTAGATCGTCGGGGAAAGCACACCATTGAAGGACGTGATCTGGTTACCGCTGTAGTCTTCGATGTGTCCTTTCACAGACATTTTACTCAATGCCCGAACGGTATCCTGCATCATCGCGGGGTCGAGGTGATTGATGCTGTCGGTTACGATCCGCCATTTCGGAAGGGCAATTTTCAACGCCGGGTCGCCGATAAGCGAAAAACACCTGCGGTTGCTGGATGTTCCGGACGTATTTTTCGTAAGTCGCAGAATTTCGCCGAATGTCAGCGGATCGTTGTTCGCATCGCGCTCAAAAACATGGCCGTAGAAGCTGGCAACGGTGAGCGTGTTTACGCTGACGAATACAGCTCTTGTAGTGGTCATAAGTGCAATCGCTCCGCCGTTCGGATTCAGGGAAACCCATTCTCCTGCGGAAACACGTCCCGGGTCATCGAATTTCGTGAACTCGCAGGTGGCCGTAACGAAAAGCGGCAGCTTATCAATATTGGTCCAGCTCTGGATCTGCGGAATGGTGATGATGCGCTCTTCCGCCGCACCGACTTCTCCACCGTGCCCGATGTAATTCATCACGAGGCTCCCCCGCTGAACACGGTCGGTGATGGCTTTAAAAACGTCTGGATAGCGTTGTCCTCCTGCGGTCGATGTCTGCGTATAGGCATCGCTGTAGATCTTGTCGTAATTCATTTCCGGATACATCGTCTGCACCTGGTTGATCCGCGGCTCGGCATCATCCACAATGAACTGCCCGTAATCGTCATCGGTGATCAGGCTGTAATTCAGGCGCCAGTCACCGTAGGTAATACCGGTTTGCCCGATACAGCAGTCATTCGGCCCGCCATTGAATAGCGAGGAACCGTTTTTCATGTAGTGCTCGATCTTGTTCACCTGCTCGACTGCGTGCTGCGTGGTCGAAATAAGCAATCGCCCGACACCAATGTCCATCAGATCGCCATCGGCAATCGATTCCGCATCGTCGAGCAAGCCGAAATAATCATCGGTCACCATTGCGAAAATATGGTTCTCGGATTCGAGCATTTCGTAGGTCGGAACGTAGTAATTATTACCGCCGACACGGTTTTTCGGATCGTAGGTCGCATCGCCGAACAACAGCAAATGCTTTGGTCTGAGCGCTAAGTTTCCATTTGCGCGGTCGTAGAACATTTTGACAAACCTGCGAATGGCCGTTGCATCGACCACACCGGAAGAATATTCGTTGTAGACCTGCTCAGTGGTCACCACATGTACCGTGGTTCCAAGTTGCTCGTGCAATCCGGCAAGGCGCTCGGCCTGCACAATGAAATTGGGGTGTGTGACGATCAGGTAATCTACCTGCGACAGCGCATGCAGGTCCTGGTTCGGCACTTCTTTCACAAAAACAGGCGTAAGCGTGCTGGTGACCTGGTAGACGGCAAACTCACGGAGTGCGGTCGTGGCAAGATTGAAAGCGTAATTAGTTCCCGTGAGCTGTCCCGAAACAATTCCGGGATTTCTCGGATTGGTCACATCCCAAACCACGTGCGCAGCAGTCATTCCGGAGATCGTAAACCGGCCTACATTTCCCGGACCTACGGAAACCACATCCCTGAACCGGAACTGGCCTTCGGAAGCGCGCAATGCCCTTCTCGTGGTAATTTCCATGTAATCAAGGTAGCCTTTTACAGAAGGATTCACACGTTCGAGCACCAACTGGAACGCAATGGAAGGAGACGAAGCAGCAAAAGTAAAGGTTCCGGTATTGCGTGCGTAATCGCCGGCTCCGGCAGAATTCATGGGCTGATTCATCAGCTGGGAGCCATTCAGATTGAATTTGAAGCTGTTGCCCGACGACGAAGCATTGGTGGCCACGCCGTACTGAACGGCTACCGGTGCCCCCGGAATGATGTCGGGAACGGAAAACAATACATTCTGCGTCAGCTCGCCGTCGAAAAGCTCGCCATACCAGCGCTGTCCGCCTTTTACGAGGTTCGCCTTTTCCTGCTCGTGAATATCCCTGTAATTATAATCCGTGACCATGTGCGTAATCGGATCATCGGAAACGGGAATTGCCTGGATCCGCAAAGGAGCATCCGTTTCGCTGATGTGAATGAAGTAGCAATTGACATCGCTGTAAATGTGCTGATTGCGCTCAAATCCCGAACCGGTGAAATAATCCCAGCGGTTCGGCCCTGCGCCATAGAAGAGAATGTAGTCGGTATCGTCAAAAGAACCGTCAGCCTCTCCCACCACCTGGATAGCATTTTTGGTGAGATCGTCAAAAAAAGGATCACTGTTTCTCTCAGAGAGCCTTCCGCTTGCGTTTCCGTAGATATTGATCGTCTGCGGATCGAGCTCTTCCAGATCGATGCCGCAGCTCAGCAGGAAGGCCTTGTCTATTTTGTAAACACCGTCGGCGGCCACGCTGATCTTGTACCATTTGCCATTGTTCAACACCGAATTGCCGACGTAATCTTTTTGTACCGAACCTGCACCGCCGCCTGTTGAAACAGCCGTGATCGTAAAACCGGTGATCCTGTGAATAACGCCGTTTTGTGTAACATACGGAAATGCGCCCGCCTGGATGAACGTCTCCTTGCCTCCTTTTCCGACCGAGAGATCTATTCTGACCTCACTTCCCACACTAGCGCGGGCAGCCTGCAGGAACTGAACATCAACGGCCGGAGCCGGTTCTGTCGTAACATTCGAGAAACTTAGTTGATAGTTCTCTCCCTTCATTTTCTGCTGGAAGGAATAAAAGGGCAATCCGAGTGAATAATCGCATCCGTCGATCACGGGACGAAGCATTTTCACTTCATTCTCCACCACTTCTGCCGGCTCATTCCACTGAATAACAATAGGATATGTCTGAGCAACAGTTCTTAGCGACAAAAGTGTAAGAATCAAAGTAAATACAAAACGTTTGTTAAAATTGTAACTAGTGACCGGAGTTTCGTTTTTCATGTGACAAATTTCGTAAAGCATAGCACTGCTCAACCAAACGTAAGCATTCTTTTTTTATTTTTGTGTTTCAGCATTTTTTGTAACCAATGGAAAAATTTTTCGTAACATTGGCTTACCAATGCTATAAAACCGCATTTAAAATATGCCCAGGCGAATGAAAAATGTCCGAATTTTAGCCATCGCGGCGATGCTATGCTCCCTAAGCTCACACGCTCAGGATCCTACATTTACGCAATTTTATGCCAATCCGCTCTACTTGAATCCAGCGTTTGCGGGATCCAACGGTTGTCCGCGTTTCGCTCTGAACTACCGGAACGAATGGCCTAAATTGTCGAGTAATTATGTGACGTACAGCGCATCGTACGATCAATACTTCAAAAACATCTCAGGAGGTTTTGGAGTTCTGGCTACCCACGATCAACAAGGAAAAGGAACGATCAACACTTCGATGCTTGGTCTGATCTACTCCTATCACCTGAAAGTGAACCGTAAGTTCAGCATGATGTTCGGAGCACGTGCCGCATGGTATCAGAAGTTCCTGAACTGGGATAACCTGACATTCGGCGACATGATCGACCCACGCCGCGGATTCATCTATTCTACAGGTGACGTTCCCCGCGGAGGACAACGAGGATTTTTCGACGCTTCTGCAGGAATGGTTGGTTTCTCCAAGCATTTCTTCTTCGGTCTTGCTGCTCACCACCTGAACAGACCTAACGAATCCGTTATCATTGGTAACAGCCCTATGCCTATCCGTTTAACCGGACACATGGGTGCTGAAATTCCAATCGGAGGTCAATCGAAATACAACAATACAACGTCCATCATGCCGAACATCATTTACCAGTATCAGCAAGGATTTATGGAGTTGAACATCGGTACCTATATCAAATACGGTGCATTCAACGCAGGAGCCTGGTTCAGGAACCGCGATGCATTCATTCTCACCATCGGAATCAACACAGGAACGTTTAAAGTAGGCTACAGCTACGATGTAACGGTTTCAAGATTGAATAACGGAGTGTCCGGAGGTTCTCATGAGGTTTCACTCGGATTTAATACATCCTGTAAGCCGGCATTGAAAACCTTCAAAACGATTAATTGCCCGTCATTCTAATTTTTTAGTAACCTTTTATACGTAATTCGTTTATAAACGTAACTTTGGACTCCCCAAAATGAAAAAACAAACCAAGCATATGAAACTCTTGAGCGTTTTTGCACTGATTACTGCCAGCGTGGCAATCATAGCGTGCAGCCGTGAATCCTCCTCTTCCACCGGTTGGGACTACAACAATGTGAAGCACGGCGGATTTCAAAAAGTACCTTATGTAGATCAGGAAACAGGTCCGGGACTTGTGCTGATCGAGGGCGGTACTTTTACCATGGGAATGGTAGAGCAGGACGTTATGTTCGACTGGAACAACCGCCCTGCCCGCGTAACCGTTTCGTCCTTCTACATGGACCAGACAGAGGTAACGAATTTCCACTGGACGGAATACATGTACTGGGTGCGCCGCGCTTACGAAACGTATCCGATGGTTTACAAAAATGCCCTGCCGGACACACTTGCGTGGAGAAGCCCACTGGGATTCAATGAGAAATATGTCGACTATTACTTACGTCACCCGGCATACCGCGATTATCCTGTAGTAGGTGTTTCCTGGTTGCAGGCAAGTGATTTCTGTAAATGGAGAACAGACCGTGTAAACGAATACATTCTGATCCGCGAAGGCGTTTTAGGATGGGATGTTAACCAGGTTGACGACCAGACTTTCAACACCGATGCTTACCTTGCTAATCAGTTCGAACAGGACGAAGAGCTCGGCGGACGTAAACTGATCGATACCGATCCATCGAATGCAGACGGCAAAAAATTAGGCGAGCGCATCGTACGTATGGAAGACGGAATTCTTCTTCCTCGCTACCGCCTCCCGACAGAAGCTGAATGGGAATTTGCTTCCCTGGGCCTCATCGGAAATTTAACAGAAGGAACAGAAGTTATTACGGAACGCCGTCAGTATCCGTGGAACGGACACTTTGTTCGCCAGGAGAACCAGGAATTCCAGGGAGCTATCCGTGCCAACTTCGTCAGAGGACGAGGTGACTACATGGGTGTTGCAGGACAACTGAATGACGGAGCCGACATCACATCGCCGGTTGAGTCTTTCTGGCCGAACGATTATGGATTGTACCACATGGCCGGTAACGTTTCGGAATGGGTAATGGATGTTTACCGTCCGCTTTCATCTGAGGACATGGACGAATTCAGACCTTTCCGCGGAAACGTATTCCAGACGAAATTGCTGAACAACGAAGGATCGATCGACACGAAAAACGGACAGGTGTCTTACGATGTTCACGGAATGAAAGAATACCTGAACGAATTTGAGCGTATCCGTTACCAGCGTGTTTCTGCTGATAATCACGACCCGAATGACACTGTTATTCCTGCAGGACTTGCTCAGAACGTTCGTTCCCGAAACAGAACTGCACGTGGTTACGCACCGGATCCATACTATGTATCTCATGGTAAAGTAAAAGACTCAGTCGAGCTGGCATTGCTTCGTCAGATCAATGAAGTGCTCGATAAAGCGATCCAGGATAAAAACGACAAGTACGACATCGAAGCTTCTGCTTTGATCCAGGATGAGATATTTGACGGATTATTCGCTAACTCGGCTCGTACAAAGCCAGGTGGAGACGATTACGCTTTCGAGATCATCACCATCCTGCGTGAAGGTTTTGCAGAGTTCATCATTAATACACCGGGTAAACTCAAATACCGTAATGTTACGGAAGAAGAGAACATCGGCCGTTTGAATTACCGTCGTGACGATTACATCGATTACCTCGACGGTGATATCGAAAGCTCTATCTACTATGACAACGATAACCGTAAAAACGCCATCAATCAGGCAACACGTGACCCGAACTTGATCATGTATCAGAATGAGTTCGAAACGTACGGATTGGACGGAACACAGGTGAAACCTGAAGACCGCACATCCTGGCCGACAACACTGGTTTCCGATAAATCACGTGTTTACAAAGGTGGTTCATGGAAAGACCGTGCTTACTGGCTGAACTCAGGATCACGCCGATTCCTCGACGAAGACAAGTCAACTGCAACAATCGGATTCCGATGTGCAATGGACCGTGTCGGAAGCCCTGTGGGTCAGAACTACGGAAGAAAGAAAGAAAAGAAAAGATAATAGTATAACCTGTTCAGAACCCATCCCCTTTTTGGCGGATGGGTTTTTTTATGCTTAAAAATGATCGAAGAACTTTACAACTCGTTCCTGGCCTCATCCGGCGCAGAAACAGATACACGCAGGATTACTCCCAACTGCCTTTTCTTCTGCCTTAAAGGAGCAAATTTCGACGGAAACGCATTTGCCGCGGAAGCGCTTGAAAAAGGTGCAATTGCGGTTGTGATCGACAATCCGGACTACGCAGTGGAAGGAAAAACAGTACTCGTACCGGATGTACTGACTGCATTGCAGCAGCTGGCCAGGCATCATCGCCGGCAATTTTCCATCCCACTGATCGGGATTACCGGAAGCAACGGAAAAACAACCTCCAAAGAACTGATCGCGGCCGTGCTCGAAACGCAGCTCAGCGTTCTTTACACGCACGGAAACCTCAATAACCATATAGGAGTTCCGCTTACGCTTTTAAAGCTGGCGAAGGAGCACGAAATAGCCGTGATCGAAATGGGCGCCAATAAACCCGGAGACATTAAAGAGCTTGCGGAGATCGCGGAACCGACTCATGGTATCATTACCAATATCGGGCGGGCGCACTTGGAAGGATTCAAAAACCTCGAAGGTGTAATCCGTACAAAGAGCGAGCTGTACGATTTTATCAAAGTAACGAACGGCGAGCTCTTCGTTAATTCAGACGATACGATTCTCACAATCGCTCTCCCCGCTTCCGTGCACACACACACTTACGGATCCAAAGGTGATATTTCGGGTGAGCTCGTGAAGCTGAATCCTTTTGTCGAAATGACCTGGAGCCACGACGACTATTCCAGCCCTTTGCTCAAAACACAGCTCGTTGGCCAGTACAATTTCATTAATTTCCTGGCGGCACTGCGCATTGGCGTTTACTTCGGGATTTCTGCTGAAAACTGCAACAGCGCCATTGAGCGGTATACACCTTCTAACAATCGCTCACAGGTAACGAAAACCGAACGAAATACACTGATCGTCGACTGTTACAACGCCAATCCGACGAGTATGCGATCGGCGATCGACAGCTTTGCCTTGATCGATCATTATCCGAAGATCTTTATTCTTGGCGATATGCGCGAAATGGGGGACGATGCCGAAACGGTACACGAAGAAATCGTGCAGCTGACCATCGATCACCGTTTAAGCGGCTTTTTCGTGGGCGAAGAATTCCTGAAATGGAAGCACATGCATCCACAGGCGCTCTTCCTGAAATCGACCGATCCGCTGATGAGCCATTTCGAGCAACATCCGCCGGAAGACCTGATGATCCTGCTGAAAGGCTCCCGCGGAATTCAGCTGGAGAAGCTGTTGCCGCTTTTGTAAGAAGAACTTCACGGGAAGAAGAGTATGTATGTCGGGATGCATCCCGGACTGACTTCATAGCTTTTTTATTTATCCAACAAAAAAAGGCCACTCTAATGAATGACCTTTCCTGTAAGTATGTTTCTGAATCTGCTTAATCTGCGAGCAGGTTTCTTGAAATAACGATTTTCTGTACCTCGGACGTACCTTCATAGATCTGTGTGATCTTCGCGTCGCGCATTAAACGCTCTACGTGGTACTCTTTCACATAGCCGTATCCTCCGTGGATCTGCACCGCCTCAACCGTATGCTTCATGGCAACGGAAGATGCATACAGCTTCGCCATAGCGGAAGACTGGTCGAAATTGCGGCCTGCATCTTTATCAGCTGCAGCACGGTAGATGAGCAAACGGGCAGCTTCGATATCCGTAGCCATATCTGCCAGCTTGAACGCGATTGCCTGGTGCTTGGAGATCTCTTTTCCGAAGGCTTTGCGCTCTTTGGAGTAAGCGATCGACAATTCCATTGCACCTGAAGCGATACCCAGAGCCTGGGAAGCAATCCCGATTCGTCCGCCGGACAATGTTTTCATTGCGAATTTGAAGCCGAAGCCTTCTTCGCCGATACGGTTCTCTTTCGGAACTTTCACGTCGTTGAACAGCAAAGTATGTGTATCACTTCCACGGATACCCATTTTATCTTCTTTCGCGCCAACGATGAATCCGTCCATTCCGCGCTCGATGATCAACGCATTGATGCCGCGGTGGCCGAGCTCTACGTTCGTCTGGCAGATCACGATGTAAATAGACGCAGAAGAACCGTTTGTTATCCAGTTTTTCGTTCCGTTCACGAGGTAATGGTCGCCCATATCGATCGCTGTTGTACGCTGAGAAGTCGCATCCGAACCTGCTTCCGGCTCAGAAAGGCAGAAAGCACCTATTTTTTCACCTGTAGCAAGCGCCGTCAGGTATTTTTCTTTTTGAAATTCGGAACCGAACTTATCCAGTCCCCAGCAAACGAGTGAATTGTTTACCGACATGCAAACCGATGTGGACGCGTCAATTTTGGAAATTTCCTCCATTGCCAGCACATACGACATCGTATCCATACCGCCGCCGCCGTATTTCGGATCAACCATCATTCCCATGAACCCCAATTCACCTAACTGTTTTATTTCTTCAGCAGGAAAACGTTGCTCACGGTCACGGTCTATAACACCTGGTTTCAATACGTTCTGAGCGAAATCGCGTGCAGCGTCCCGTACTGCTTTTTGTTCTTCTGTCAATTCAAAATTCATCTGTATCGCAGTTTATTTTATTTTTGTTGAGGAGCAAAGGTATCATTTAATTATAAATTTCCGCTACTATGAGTTCGTACAGAATTATCGGATTAATGTCCGGAACATCGCTCGACGGAGTTGACATTGTTTACGCCCGTTTAACAAAGAACGCATCAGCAAACTGGTCCTTTACAATTGAGCACGCCCATACGTTTGAATTCCCGGAAACGCTGACCGATCAGCTGCACGGAACATCCGCTATGACGGGATCTCAGCTCTTTCACCTGGATCACGACCTCGGGATCTTTTTCGCCAAATGCATCAACGATTTTATCAGCGAAAATGCCATCTCGAAATCAGAGATCGACGCGATCGCCACGCACGGCCAAACGGTGTTTCACCAGCCGGCGAAAGGATTCACCACGCAGATCGGCAATCCTGCAGTGATCGCTGTAGAAACCGGTATTCCGACCATTGGCGATTTCCGCACGAAAGATGTATTGTACGGCGGACAAGGCGCTCCTTTAGTGCCGATCGGCGACGCTTATTTATTCGGCAACGAAGCAGACGCGTTCCTGAACATCGGCGGATTCGCGAATATTTCGTTCGTAGAGAACGGAATGATGAAAGCATTCGACATTTGCCCGGGGAATTTACCGCTGAACCAGCTTGCGCGGTCAAAAGGCATGAATTACGACAAAGACGGATTGCTGGCAGGAAAAGGCGAGCTCAATTACTTCCTGCTCGACCTGCTGAACAGCCTCGATTTCTACAAGGAAAATGCTCCGAAATCGCTCGGTACCGAATGGCTCGAGCAGCACTTCTACCCGCTTCTGAAATTCGACAAAGACATTGAGAACAACCTGGCGACAGTTGTAGAGCACATTGCGGTTCAGATCGCCAAAACGCTGAACGATCACCAGCTGAATTCGGTGATGATTACAGGCGGCGGTGCTAAAAATCCGTTTCTGATCGAGCGTTTGAAGCGTTATTTCAAAGGAACGATCGTTTTGCCTTCTTCCCAGCTCATCGATTTCAAGGAAGCACTGATCTTCGCGTTGCTTGGGGCGCTTTACCTCGAAAAAGAACCGAACTGCCTGGCTTCTGTGACGGGCGCTTCAAAAGATGTGTGCGGTGGCGTGCTGCATATGCCTTGAATGTGTTTTTTATCTGCCACGGATTATACGGATATCACGGATGGACTGAAATAGCTCGTTGTTTTCCGTTGTTTTCCTTTGCGACGAACTGAAGGCAACATCCTCTCCCTTAATCCCCCTCCAAAAGGGGGAAATCGTTCGTTCGTCATTATTTACGATCGAAGCTAAACTCCTTAACCCTTTCCATAACTATTAGAACCCCGCAAACGCAGTGCTTACGATTTGTTTTTTAAATTTGCGTCCGAATTAAAGAACCGGAACATGAAACAACTCCTCGAACAATTTGAGAACAAACGACCTGAGATCGTCTTTGAATGGAAAGACGCAGAAACTGAAGCTGAAGGATGGGTGGTTATCAACTCCTTAAGAGGCGGCGCAGCAGGCGGCGGTACCCGAATGAGAGTTGGATTGGATAAGCGCGAGGTGGAATCCCTGGCGAAAACCATGGAAGTAAAGTTCACGGTTGCCGGCCCGCCCATCGGCGGAGCAAAATCCGGTATTAATTTCGACCCGAAAGACCCGCGTAAAGAAGGCGTACTCCGCAGATGGTATGCAGCCGTTACGCCCTTACTGAAACATTATTACGGAACCGGCGGCGACCTGAACGTAGACGAGATCCACGAAGTGATTCCTTTTACGGAAGATTGCGGCGTATGGCATCCGCAGGAAGGTGTTTTTAACGGACATTTCCAGCCACGCGAAGCGCAGAAGATCAACCGGATCGGGCAGCTGCGCAACGGCGTTCTGAAAGTGATCGAAGATGAGCGCTTTTCACCGGAAACTTCTAAAAAATTCGTTGTTGCCGATATGATCACCGGCTACGGCGTTGCCGAATCGATTCACCATTTCTACGATATCTGGGGAGGAACGATCAAAGGAAAACGCGTCATCGTACAAGGCTGGGGGAATGTCGCTTCGGCAGGAGCCTATTACCTTGCACAACAAGGCGCGATCATCGTTGGGATCGTTGACCGCGTTGGCGGTCTCATCAACGAGAACGGATTCACCTTCGAAGAGATCCGATCGCTGTTCCTGAATAAAAACGGGAACGAGCTTTCGCACCCGGAGCTGTTGTCGTTTGAAGACGTCAATGCACGCATCTGGGACATCAAAGCCGAAGTCTTTATTCCCTGCGCGGCTTCGAGGCTCATTACACAGGAACAGGTAGATCGTATGGTGAAAGCCGGAGTAGAAGTTATTTCTGCCGGTGCCAATGTTCCTTTTGCCGATAAAGAGATTTTCTTCGGCCCGATCGCCGATTATGCCGACAACCATGTAACCGTTATCCCGGATTTCGTTTCCAATTGTGGCATGGCCCGCGTTTTTGCTTACCTGATGAGCAACGACCTGAAACAACTAACAGACCAGGGAATTTTCGAAGATACGAGCATGACGATCCGCAAAGCGCTGGAAAAAACACATGCAACGCACAAAGCGAAAACCGGTATTGCAAAAGCGGCATTCGAGCTCGCACTGAAACAGCTCGTATAACGCTTCACCCGGAAGAATGGAAAAAAAAGCGTTCTTTTGTTGCTGAACAGCATCGTCTTACGTGACCATACAGTTTAAATACGACAAATTATGAGTACATTTTTGAATCTTCAGATCGAAATAACAAGCACGAAAATCACCGAAGTTTCCACCTGGGACCTGATCATGGATTCCAACGGCGGCATCGGCTGGCTGATCAATTTATTGCTGCTGGCCATGTTCGGCTATTCGGTTTACATCATTTCGGAACGCTACCAGACACTGAAACGCTCGATGCGCGAAGAAGAGGATTTTATTGTGAAGATTAAATCCCTGCTGCTGGAAGGCAATCTCGAAGCAGCAAAAAAATACTGCACGAATTCCGAAAGCCCGTCCGCGCGCATGCTCGAAAAAGGTATTGCACGCATCGGCAAACCGATCGAAACGATTGCTGGATCGATCGAGAACACCGGAAAGCTGGAAGTGATCCGACTGAAAAGAAGGCTTCGTTTCCTGATGATGACCGCTGGCGCTGCGCCTTTGCTCGGGATTCTGGGAACCGTTTTTTCGCTCTACACGATGTACAGCGTGCTCGATAACGAAGCTGTTGTGAATGCAAAAACACTTTCCTACGGATCGATGGTTTCCATGATCACTGCGGCATGGGGGCTCATTATCGGCGTTGTTTCCTACAGTGCTTATCATTTCCTGATGTCCAGAGTAGAATCCATTACTTACAAGATGGAAAAAGACGCCATCGAGTTTATGGACCTGCTTTTCCATCCGGGGAAATAAGAACGGTGATTTAACATTTTTTCTCTAAAAAGCCTGAAAACGGTCTCCGAATTGGAATTTATTCAGAGATGCGGAAACGATTAATCAGTAGATTTGGCAAACCGGCTTCTGCTTCCTGCTCTCAGGCGTTGAAGCATTGAAAAAATAAAGCCGTAAACAACAGCGTATGTGGTGGATTTTCGCCGTTTTGGTAGTGATGGTATTAGCTGTTTCCCTGTACGATTTCTTCGTAGCGCGGGAATGGCATGAAGTCACCTACTCCGAAGATGCTTCTCTCAGTCCCGCATTGAAAGAGCGCCACCGCCGTGCAAACGATATCCGAAAGACCTATAACCGCGTCATGCTGCTGATCGTAGCAGGGTTACTCGCATTTGCCGTTTCCGCTATTTATGTGAACGAAACCTTTGGCAGCGGCATGAACGCCGTGCTCCCCAGGCCCAAATTCGATACGATACAAATGAGCCTGGAGGCGCCGCCGCTTCAGCCCATCGAAACGCTTCCCGAAAGCTATAAGCTCGAAGGGAATTCCAGCAGAAACTCGCACGCACAGGAAGCTCAGAAGGCAGAAGAAGGAAAAGTACAGCCGACGGATCCGGACAATCCTGCAGATCCGAGCAGTAATCCCGATAAATCGAAACCGGACAAAACAACCGTAACGCCGCCGGTCACTCAACCCAAGTCGAAAAAGAACCCGAACCTGAACGCCTCCGACCAGGCATGGGTCGAGCAGGCCGAGCGCCAGCAGGAAGAATTGCACGAGCGAACACGGCAGCGGGCGTTCAAACGGGAACAGACACGGCTGCTGGAAGAACAGAAAAGACAGAACGGGAACAAGCCGACGAAAATCGAACAGCCGACCAGCAAAAGCGGCACGGCCGACGTTGACTGGAACCACAGCTGGCGAAAAGCGTTTCAGAACAACGACGACAATCTGCGCAGCCCGAAATACATGTGTCAGCCCGGAGTTTCCGGAAAAGTCATCATCAAAGTGAAAGTAAACTCGAACGGCAATGTTATTTCCGCCGTATCGCTCACGTCCGGAGTCGATCAATGCCTGATTGAAACGGCCATTGCCTACGCCTACAAATCGCGGTTCGAGCCATCGTCCAAAGCCAGCGACGAAGGAAATGTTACTTACACGTATTATCCGTAAGCTCAATCCGGACCGATCTTTCCGAACGTAACCTTTTTCCTCCATATCCGTTACCAGTAAGTGATAACGTTAAAGAAAACTTCAGAAGCAGTTCAGAGCTTTCGGTTGATCACGATGAAGCAGCACATAACAGTCTGCTTTAAACAAATCCGGGTTAATAAATAAAGCGCATGATTCTATTTTACACTCCTGTTTTTCTTTAGGTTTGAAAGTTTAAACCAGCAGCGGGATAAGGGTTCGCCCTTATTTTAATTGGAACTTAAAAAATAGATTATGACTGTAATGATTTGTATAGTAGTCCTGGCGCTTTTCATTGCCTTGTACGATTACTTCGATTCTCGCGAGTGGCAGCATGTGACTTCCGTTCAGCGCAATAATTTTGTGTTTGAGGAACGTAACAAAAAATACGGCGCTTATTCTATCCGCAGGGATTACAACGACCTGATCATGCTGATTCTCGTTTGCATACTTGCAGCAGTCGGCCTGTTTAAGATCATCAATTCCACCTTTATCGATAAAACGGCTGTTACCGCGATCGTTCCTGCTTACGACACCGTAGCTATCACGCTTGAAGCTCCTCCATTGCAGGAGATCGAGACCGTAAAAACGCCTTATAAGATCGAAGGCGGCGGCGGATCCGGAACCGCTTCCAATGCCAAATACGACCCCACGCCGAATCCGATGGTGGACAAGCAGAATACCATCGATAAATCCGACGTGCGCGCTCCTTCCGGGAAAGGCAACCAGACCAACAGCGACAATAAGACCAATACAGCGACGACGACCAATTACAATCCGTTTGCACACGGAACGGGCGGCGCAGGTGGCGGTAATCACGGTGGCCAGGGTACAGGGCTCGGCGACGACAACGGAAGCGGCAAGGGCGACGGCGACGGTCCCGGCACCGGCGGAAGGGTTGTCCGAAAGCTCGTGAAAGCACCGAACACTAACAACATTCAATCCGACGAAGCCTGCAAAGTCGTGCTCAACGTAACGATCAACGCAGACGGCGATGTGGTAAGCACTTCCCCCGACAGGGACGGATCAACGGCCAACGCCACAATCATCAGCCAGGTCAGCTCGCTGGTGAAGCGTGAAGCTAAGTATTCTGCGGCTCCCGGTGCACGAAATGTAACGGTTAAGCTCACCGTCCGGATAACAGCCAACTAACGCGCAATGACTTACAGCGAAACGATCGTTTGGCTTTTTCAACAATTTCCGGCTTATCACCTCCAGGGCGTGAGCGCCTACAAGCCCAGCCTTGACAATATCGAAGCGCTGTCTGCCGCATTCGGTCATCCCGAACGGTCTCTGCGCTTTGTTCATATTGCAGGTACCAACGGCAAAGGATCGACCTCGAACATGCTGGCTTCTATTCTTCAGGAATCGGGAGAAAAGACCGGGCTGTTCACGTCGCCGCACCTGTATGATTTCACAGAGCGTATACGCATCAACGGCATTCCCGTAGAAGAGCAGTTCGTGATCCGCTTCTGCGAAGATGTTCGCCGGCTGGAACTGGCCATCGACCCTTCTTTTTTCGAGATCACCTGGCTCATGGCGCTCTGCTGGTTCCGCGATCAGCATTGCACGATCGTCGTGGCAGAAACAGGCTTGGGCGGAAGGCTCGATGCAACGAACATTGTGTTTCCACTCGTTTCGGTTATTACGAATATCAGCCTCGACCACACGGCGATCCTGGGGAATACACGTGCGCTGATCGCCGCCGAAAAAGCCGGGATCATTAAACAGGCCGTTCCGGTTGTACTCGGCGAATACGATGAAGAGATCCTGCCAGTCATTGAACGGATTGCTTCCGAAAAAAAGGCGCCCATTCACAAAGCAACAGAACCGGCTTTCTTTCCCGAGGGAATTATCGGCTATCAGAAAGAGAATTTCACCACTGTTTATGCAGCGCTAACCGTTCTCAACGGTTATCCGGAGTTTCAGCTTTCGGAAGAGCACATACGAAATGGCATTCAGCACCTGCGCAAGAACACCGGATTTACGGGCCGGCTGGAAATCCTTGGCACCGATCCGCTCATTATGCTTGACTGCGCGCACAATGTAGCCGGGATCAAAAAAACACTTGAAAGTATTTCAGACACTATTAAGGGCGAGCTGCACATCGTTTACGGCACGAGCTCCGACAAAGAGCTCGGAGAGATCGCAAACGCGCTCCCGAAGAATGCCAGGTATTATTTTACGCAATTCAGTAATCCGAGAAGTGCAACGACCGTCCAGCTGCAGGAAGCTTTTTCCGATATCAGTTCTGAGGCACGTTTCTTTGAAGAAGCGCTTACAGCTTTAACTGCAGCAAAAACGGCTGCGCGCACATCCGACACCATTCTTATATTCGGTTCTTTTTTCCTGGTCAGTGACGTAATCGTGCCCTGAGATTAAGAAGCAAAGAACAAGGAAAGGACATCTGAAGCCGACTTCATGATGTCAGGACTTTAAGACGATAACTATTATTTCTGATCTCAAAAAAAAAACGGGGATGATCTTTCGATCGTCCCCGTTCCAGGTATTCTTAAAGGCTTAGCGAATCAATGTCACGTGGCCGGTGTATTCTTTTGATTTCGTGTTTTCAGCTGCTACGATCACTCGCCACGTGTACACGCCTTCTTTACAGATCTGGTCGTGGTAAGCACCGTCCCATCCGATCTGCGTGTTGTGCGATTCGAAGAGCACTTCTCCCCATCTGTCGAAGATGATAAGCGTGTAGTCGCTGATCACTGCATCCGCAGGGAAGATCGGTGTAAACATCGGGTTGAACTCATCGTCATCCGGTGTAAAGGTGTTCGGAACGTACATCGTAAACTCTTCAGCGAAGCTGATCGGTTTACAGATCCGGTCGATACAGCCGTGCTCGGACGTAACGGTCAGGCAGATCATTTGCTCTCCCGGATCGATATCACCGAAGTTGAAGCTTGGATTCTGCAGAACAGAGCTTCCAAGGCCTGAGAAATCCCAATTGTAGGATACTGCATTCGACGATTGATCGGTAAAGCTAATGAAGGAGTTCACGGTAGTCGGTGCCTGTGGATTGAACGTAAACTGCGCAACCGGATCAGCCGCTACACAGACCACATTCTGCACTGTAACGGTTCCGGCACAGCCTTCCGCAGAAACAACGTCCAGCGTTACGTCGTAACAACCAACTTCGGTGTATACATGTGTCGTTGTCGTACCGTTGCCAGCTGATCCGTCACCGAAAGCCCATGCAGAGGAAGCCACTGTTCCTGCAGGCATATCGTTCGTAAACGTAGCTGTTAAAGGTGAACATCCTATTGCCGGATCCACCGTGAATGTAGGAGTCGGAGGAGCGTAAATCGTAATGAGCACCGGTAACGTATCGTAACGGTAACATTCGTCGTGCGCCACCATCAGGATCGTTTCTGTCGTTGACGGGAAATAGCTGAAGCTTGAACCGTTGCCCAGTGTATCATGTGCAGGCGTCGTAAGCCACTCGTAAGAGTAACCGCTCAATCCACCCTGACCGGAAGCTGTAATCGTTGCTTCACCGCCGGGACAAACGCTTACACCTGTCAGTACAGAAGCAACAAACGGTGTTCGTACGGTGACATTCGCGCTCTGCGGACCGGAAGCACATCCGTTCTGATCGTAAACGATGCAGGTAAATGTTGCAGGAGCCGTAAGGTTTACATTCAGGTACTGAACGGTATCTGTTGCATTCCAGACGTAATAGTAAGGCCCTACTCCACCTGTAGCACTACCCGACAATGTTCCATAGCCATCGTAGCAGATCAGCAATCCGTTTTCAGGGATCGGGTTCTGAACGAGCGGAGCCGGTTCGTTGATGACGATCGTTCCTGACTGCGTACAGCCTGCTGCATCACGCACTACGATCGTGTAGGTTCCGGCACAAAGCCCGGTAAATACGTTGGAAGCCTGGTAAGTCGCGCCGTTATCCACGCTGAACTGAACAGCGAGTGCGGAGTTAATGGTAATTGTTCCGTCGCACGCGCCGTTGCACAATACATCTGTACCGGTTGTGCTTGTAATAACGAGCAGCGGCGGCTCTGTGATATTGAAGCTGGTGCTGATGGCACAACCGTTATCGTCTGTAATGTCCAATGCATAGGTTCCGGCACACAGGCTGCTCGCAGTGTTCGCCGTTGGCCCTGCAACAGCTCCGGCCCAGTCATAATTGTATGAACCGGCAATTGTTCCACCGGTTACGGTTACGGTTGCATCGCCGTCACAGAATCCGTGACAGGAAGCATCGGTTGAATTCTGAGACTGGATCAGCACTTCTGCCGGTTCTGTCAGCTGTACCTGCGCGGTAGCTGTACAGTTCTGATTGTCTTTCACAGACAGGTTGTAGGTTCCTGCTGCGAGGAACTGCAGGTTATTCTGTGTCGTATAGGTCGCTGCGTTATCGATGCTGTACTCATAAGGAGTTGTTCCGCCGGTTGCTGTGAAAGCAATTTCCCCGGTATTGTCCTGGAAGCACGTAAGATTCGTAAGCACTGTGGTAAATGCAAGCGGAGCAGGCTCTGCGATCGTTGTCACATCCGAATCCGTACATCCGTTATCATCTGTAATAGTGATGGTGTAATTTCCTGCACAAATGCCGTTAAAGACTGTTCCTGCCTGAGCTGCACCACCGATCGAATAATCCAGTGTTCCGGTTCCACCGGTAGCTGTAATCGTGATTTGTCCGTCGCATGCCGCATTGCACAAAGGCTCGTCTGTAAAGATCCCTGTGATAACAGGAGAAGCCATGTTCACAATCGTAACCTGTGCTGTTTCTTCGCAGCCATTCGCATCAGTTACGATCAGGTCGTAGCTTGCTGCAGCAAGGCCCGGGAATACATTTCCAGGTACAGTCGTAGCGCCGTTGTCGATGCTGTAGTTGTAAGTCGGGATACCGCCTGTAGCCGTGATATTGATCTCACCGTTCGCCAGTGAACAGGTCGCTGGTGTGAGAGCAGTAGTAAAGGTTACTGCCGAAGGCTGTGTAATAGTCTGAGGTGCTGAAACCGTACAGTTCTTGCTGTCTTTCACGACAACAGTGTAAGTGCCTGCGCACAATCCCGTAATTCCAGGCGTGACTCCGAAAGTAACACCGTTATCGGCGCTGTACTGGTAAGGAGTTGTTCCGCCTCCTGCAACAACCGCGATCTCTCCGTCGCAAACTGCATTACAGGTTGTTGGTGTCGGTGTAGAAGTAGCTGTAAGCAGCGCCGGCTCTGTGAGTGTCACCGTTCCTGTAACTGTGCAAAGTGCCGCGTCGCGCACAACAACGGAATAGGTTCCGGCTGCCAGGGGCGAAAAGTTGTCGCTGGTTCCAAATGTTGCGCCGTTATCGATACTGTACTGATAGGTTGGAGTACCACCGGCTGCTACGAGCTGAATGAACCCGGAGTTATTGCCGAAGCAGGTCAGGTCGAATTTGCTGAATGTAAAGGTAACCGGAGGTGCCTGCGTAATTGTTGCCGTACCATAAACGATACAATTGGCACCGTCTTTTACTGCAAGGTTATAGGTTCCTGCTGCCAGTCCGTTAAAGGTATTTCCCGGCTGGAATGTCACGCCGTTATCGACACTGTATTCATACGTTCCTGTTCCTCCGGACGGAGCACCGAATTGTATGGATCCTGTATTTGCGCCGTTGCAGGCAATGTTGGTGACGTTAGCCGTGAACGTTACTTCCGTAGGCTGGATCATGGTGAATGGCAGTGTGTAGACACAGAGACCGTTGTCGTAAATGGTCACTACGTGGCTTCCTTCCGCGATATTGTCAAAGAATCCGCTTGTTTGTGTCGGAGGTGTATTGTCGAGCTCGTAAACGATGGGAGGCGCTCCGCTCACATTCAGTACCTCAATTGTTCCGTCTGTTCCGTCAAAGCAGGTAACATCCGTTTGAGCAAGCACAATACCTTCCATCTCAACGTCGTTGACACCGAAGAAAACGCTGTCGATACAGCCCAGAGCGTCTTTCACATAAATATGGTACGCTCCTGCAAGCAGGTTGGTGAACGATCCGGATGTCTGGAAAGCACCGCCATTGATCGAATAGGTGAACGGGTTGTTTACGCCTGATCCTGAAACTGTTATAGATCCGTTGTTAAATCCGCAGTTAGACGAAACATTCGAAGTTTGTGTTAATGTCATTGCGGGCGGATCTACCAGTACCTGCGTGGAAGAGAACTGGCAGCCGTGCGCATCCGTTATGAGGATCACGTTGTTTCCTGATCCGAGCCCCGTAAGGTTAAGAGAAGGCTGTGAGGGGCCGCCGTTGGCCGAATACTGGTAAGCAGGTGTTCCACCGGAAGGTGTAACGCTAACAGATCCGTTCAACAGGTTGTTACAAACAGGATGTGTCAGCGCAAAAGTCGCAGATAAAGGAGCTGGTTGTGTAATGTTCACTGTTGAGTTGGCGAGACAGCCATTATTGTCCATGATCACAACGCTCACCGGTCCTGCGCACAATCCTGTCATAGGATTGGCTGTGGAATAGCTTCCGCCGTTGTTGCTGGAGAACTGGTAAGGAGCTGTTCCGCCTGTAGCTGTGATGGCGATCTGTCCATTGCACGCGCCATTACACAAAGCTGCAGTTGGCGCAGATGTAAATGATAATTGAGCCGGGGAAGTAATGGTAAAGCTCACAGTATTCGTACAGCCGTTCGCATCTTTCACGGTAGCGGTATATGTACCTGCGCTCAACGATCCGAAACTGTTGGAAGCCTGGAAAGGACCGCCGTTCAATGAATACGTCAACGGTGCAACACCACCTGTTCCACCGATCAGCACAGAACCGTTCACACCACCGAAGCAGCTAACGTTCTGCTGACTGATAATCGAAGCTACCGGGGAATTCTGAGCCGGCACAACTGCTGTAACTGTTTTTGTACAGCCTTTCGAATCCGTTACAGTAACGGTATAAGATCCGGCAGCAAGACCAGTAAATGTAGGACTCGCCTGCCCTGCTCCGCCAATGGAATAAGAATAAGCAACTGTTCCACCCGAAGCAGACACGGTAACGGAGCCGTTGTTCAGTCCGCACGTTGCAGGAACAATGGTTCCGAGCGCGAGGTTCAGCACTGCGGGCTGAGTAAGCGCAGGAGAGAGTATAAATGTACAGTTGTTCGCATCTCTGACGGTGATGGAATAGCTTCCGGAGCACAGCCCGGTGAACACATTGGATACCTGGAAAGCACCGCCGTTCAGGCTGTACTGATAAGGCCCCGTTCCTCCTGAAGCTGTAAGCGTAATCGTTCCGTTGCAGGAGCCGTTACAGGATGGATGCACGAGCGCAGCAGTTGCCGTAACAGCTGTAGGACCTGTGATCGTTGCACTTGCCGTTGCTACGCAGCCGCTGTTATCTGTCATGGTGACGGTATAGGTTCCAACACCAAGGTTGGTTGCCGTTTGTCCCGTCTGGCCTCCACCTGTCCATGAATACGTGAACGGAGCGAGCCCTACAGGGTTCGATGTCGTGGATCCCGTCGCAGCGCCGTTACAAAGTACGTTGGTAGCCGAAGCTGTTACGCTGCAGCAAACCGGTCCGGCGCCAATGGTAAATGTTCCCGTTGTCGTACAGCCGTTATTTCCCGTTACCGTATAGGTATAGCTCCCATCGGGTAAATTGGTAAAACTGGCAACGCCGGCTGCGGTATTGGGCTCTACAACGGAGCCCGAGGCGGGCCCGGAAATATTAACGGTATAAGGGCCTGCTCCGACCGGATTATCGATCGTTACGCCACCATTATTATAGTTGGCGCATGTTTCATTGGAAGGAGATACTGAGGCGGCAACAAGCGAGCTAAATCCGACGGTGACGTTATCGGTTTCGATGATCTGGGTTCCGTCACACCTGGAATAGGTGGTTCTTGCAGTATAAGTCGTTGTAGCGGTCGGACACACATTTACGGTGTTCCCTACCCCGATCTGGGTTGCACCCTGAAACCATGCCGTACTGTAGATCGGCGCACCGTTTGGCGTAAAACGCCATCCTTCCGGTGTATTTGCAGACCATGTAGGGCTTGCGTTTCTTCCCGGAGCAGCCAGTCCCGCAGTACCTGCAGGGTTCTGAATCCCGATAATGGCATTTCCGCCGTTCCAGGCAGTACATAACGGCTTCGACTGTACATACACGTCGATCGCATTGGTTGTTTCGTACAAAACGATCATGGAAGTGGAGCGGTAGGTAGCCGCACTACAGCTTGACCCGTAATGTGCCAGGTTACTGAATACAACCACGAAGATGCGGCAGGGCGCCGTTCCTGTCAGGTACCATTTTACAGTACCTGTCGGACTTCCTTTCGTTGGATCGGTATCGTGCAGAACGCCAAAAATATCCCCCTGGGCGCTCAGGGCCGGTGCGGGACAGTTTGCGGTAAAGGCATATACATTGTTGGTACCCGGCGCGCCCATTTTCAAACCTCCGTTCGACCCCACGTAACACGTTGTGTAAGTGGTTCCGAAATAACAGAAATTGAACGGTAAATTAACAACGGGACTAAATACGTCATCCGTTCCTACCGATACGGCAGTACCTCCGGGTTCGTTATAGGCAATGGGAGGAGTATGAGGAATTGCACTTACGGCGTATGTAGTGGTTCCTCCCGCGTGGAATGGTGTTGCAGTCAGGTTTGTACAGTTTACAGAACACGGTAAGGTTTGATCAGGTCCGGCATCTACATTTGGACATCCGGGAAATTGTGCGAAAACTCCATTGGAAATAAAGAGCGATAACGCAAACGCTAACAGAGAGTAGTTTAAATAACGCATAAGCAGTAGTTTAACAATCGGTAATTTTCATAAGTAATGCTCTTAAAATAAACGAACTACACACAACACTCAATAGCTTCATGGTTTTGTGCCGCTTGTGGGTCAAATCTAAGAGTTTATTTCTTATTCGGAATTTAAACGTTGAATATTTAATAAGGTTGTGTCTTCTCTTTATTTAATGTAATAATTCCGTTCAGGTTATTTCATATTCAGTAAGGAATCCATCACTGTCAGGCATTGCGGAAGAACAGCAGCAGACTGTTTTTATCCGAAAAAGATCAGCGCCCGAATAGTCCCGCAACTTTCTGAAAACAAAACCGGTAAAGCTCCGGCTGTTTTACCTGTATTGCGAAACGATTATTTTTTTTCGTTTTTTTTCCTGCGGATGCTTGCAGAAGTAAAAAAAGCGCCTAACTTTGCACTCGCGTTTCGGTTACAACGGTAACAGACAAAACGAAAAGGGAGATTAGCTCAGTTGGTTCAGAGCGCCTGCCTTACAAGCAGGATGTCGGGGGTTCGAATCCCTCATTTCCCACCAAAAGCTTCACGGAAACGTGAAGCTTTTTTTGTTTTCAATACACTCCTTGATTAAAGTATTCTCCTATTCTCCGCATACATTTCGACTTTCGTGCAACCATTTAAGATTTAAACAATGAGGTTATAAAGGCAATAGCGAATAATGTCTCAACAATTACTGACCCAATTATTGCTTTACTAACTTTGCCTGCATTTAATTCGAACAAGCCTAAACAAGCCAATACCCCACATGCAACCGCCATGCCTATTGCAATAGCTTCATTAGACGGCATATTGGTTCTTGATAAAAATAAAAGTGCTGAAAGCCCCAGATATATCGCACCAAGTCTTTTAGCAATAACCAATGCTGAGTCAGTTACTTGTAAACTCCAATTTTTTAACATTGTTGAGCCAAAAAATATAAAGCTCAATCCTAATATTAATGCTCCTACGGCAACGATTAATGCTATTAATTTGTAAGTCATAATTTTAAAATGTTGATGTAAATGTTAGTTGTTTTTTTTAAAAAATTCATCCGATACTTAAGCCTTTTGCACCCATTTCGCAGGCACCGAAAAAGCTATGTACATTTTAATCGTTAGTTAAATGGTTTCTACTCGTGCCGATTTTAATTTATCGGAATTAGCATTTCTTTCGCCTCATTAATTGTTGTAATTGCAACTAATTAAATGAGTTCCGGAACTGCAATGGCGAAAGATTAGTTTTGCTTTTGAATAATTTAGTAAATGATTGGGGATACTCAAAACCTAATTCATAAGCAATTTCACTAATTGATAAATTGGTAGTTGATAATTTTTCTTTTGCTCTTTCAATCAACTTGCTGTGTATGTGTTGCTGTGTGCTTTGCCCTGTCAATACTTTTAATAAATCACTTAAATAGTTAGGCGAAACACTTAATGCTTCGGCAATGTATTGGACGGTGGGCAATCCTTTGATTGTCAAATCCTGACTCTTGAAATAATCAGCGAGTATTTTTTCAAGTCGTTCAAGTATTTGATGATTTGTTTTTTTACGAGTAATGAACTGGCGATGGTAATACCTTTCAGAAAAATTAAGCAATGTTTCAATTTGTGAAATGATAATTTGCTGGCTAAATCTATCAATGTTCATCTGATATTCCTGCTGTATGTTTTTAATGATAGCTACAATCTTCTTTTCTTCTTTTGCAGAAAGATAGAGTGCTTCATTTACCGAATAATCAAAATATTCGTATTGCTTTATTGTTTTAGCTAATGTTGTATTCCAAATAAAATCGGGATGAATCAATATAATCCATCCTGAAGGTTTGAGTGCTTCACCTTTTTCCGATTCAATTCTAAAAACCTGATTGGGTGCCAGAAAAAACAGTGTGCCTTCATTAAAATCACTCTCCCGCTGTCCATACCTGAATTTTGCATTTGAGATTCTTTTGAGATAAATGGCATAGAAATCATAAATAAACCCCTGGGGCTCAGTCATTGGTTTTTGTGGAATAGAATCAAAATTAATTACACTGATTAATGGATGTTCAGGCTTCGGAAGCCCCATTGCCTGATGGCATTGGCTGATGGTTTTTATTATGATTGGTAACATATTGTTATTTGCTAGTTGGTTTTAATAGTTTTCCGATGAAATTTCGGTGCATGTTCTTTATCAAAAATTGGTTTTATTTCAAATACCTGAAAAGGGCAAACTTTAATGCAAGTACCCCCGATTGGGCTTACATCTTTTGGTTTGCAAGTGACTATCCATTTAAATCTGTTTAATAATTACACCTTACGGTTTGACGGACGCAAGTACCATGATAGCACAATTAATATTAAAACAATTGTTTGAAACACAATATTATCGCCGATTGTCAAATGAGAAATGATGGCACTTGTAAGCAAAAAAGCAAAACCTGCATAAGCCCATTCTTTAACTAACGTAAATCCGGGGATTAATATGGCGATTACACCAGGTATTGTCCAAGCACCAATAATGACAGGAAAATAACCTGGATAACCCATTTTTACTATTAAGTCAAAGTTAGGTGACTGTCTGAATACATTCATAAATCCACCACTCAAAAGCACTAAGCTAATAAGTGAAGTAATAATCCAATAGGCAATGGTCTTTCTCTTTTCTGATTTACTTTCTGTTGTTCCCATTTGTTTTAATTATTGTTTATTAAACTCTGTAGCAAATTCTTTGGCGTAATCTTTCAATTTTATTTTACCCAATACAGGTCGGTGTCGATAGTAATCTTCATACAATTTACCACTACGACCAGCCGCCCCCATTTCTACAATGCCTTTTACCATCATTTCATTCATGCCTCTTTTAAGCATTGTATTGGTAAGCATTTTATCAGAGATGGCTCCCCATTTCAAATAAGGCTTGCCGATAGCTTCGCCTAATAGTGTAGCCACTTCCTTACAGGTAAGTTCTTCACTGGCTATGTATCTTACTGTTCGCCCTTCAAATGGTTTTTCCATTTCTTCGGCAATTACAGAAGCAATATCATCAGGCGACACTAAGATATTCATGGTATTGCCTCCGTAGTTAGCCACTATCACGCCTCTTTTACCACTCAATAAGCCACCAATACCGTAATGTTGCAGAGCCATAATTCCACCGAGCAAACCTTTGCTTAGGGTTTTAATTACCTCGACATTAACCAGTAAATTGTAAAAAAAACCACCGGGTCTCATAAATTTGACGGACACATCATCTGGTAGTTGTTTTAAAATATTTTCAGCGATATAATGAAGTTGCAAAAGACCAACGCCTTTATCGGTGTGGGCACCGATGCTACTTAAATGCACTATTTTCTTTACACCAGATTGTTCGACAGCTTTCTTATAAGAATTTACTATTTCTCGTGTAGCCTCATTAATATCATAGCTTTTATTAAACATATTTTCATAGCCTCCAGCCTCCATCAAATAAACGATATCTGCACCTGTAAAAGTTTTTGTCAAAAAATCGGCATCTTGAATTGTGCCGATGGCTGCTTTTGCTCCCATTGCTGTAATGTCTTTTTCTTTTTCGACTTTGCTGCTGACTACTGTTACTGAATGACCTTTTTGAACTAACTCTCTTGTAAGTGGCTTACTGATGTTTCCCAAAGAGCCTGTGATTACGATTTTCATTTTTCTTTTTTTGACTTATAATTTGATTGTACAAAAGTGAGTATTGTAGAACCGGCTTTCTAAGCCTAATCTCTGAATGTTTTAGCCGAAAAGGGGATAATGCAATTAAGTCAATGCCGGATTACTTCACTTCATAGCGAAGTGATCGCTAAACCGCATTTGCCCGTTGTTATACTATTCCCATTTCCTAAATTTACCGGACTATTCTAACATTGAAAAGCATGTTTACCGTAGCACAAATCGAGCAGGCACACGAAAAAGTACAATCAGGCGCCGATTTCCCGAACTACATCCGGGAGATCAAACAACTGGGAGTAACCGCTTTTGAAACGTGGGTTTCAGACAGTCACACCGCCTATTTCGGAAAAGACGGCTACCGTGCAGCATCACAACCGCAATACGAAAAGCTGGAAATTGCCGCTGACAGTGATCCCGAACAATTCAACCGTTACCTGAAGATCCATCAGCAGGGAGCAACAGATTATGTTACGTTCTGCAGGCATTGCGCTGAAACGGGAATCGAGAAATGGTTCGTACGCCTCGACGAAATGACGTGCACCTATTACGACAAAGCAGGAACGGAGATCCTCGCAGAACAGATTCCGGGATAAGCAACGGTTTAACCGGTTATATTTACGTTCGTAAAGCAATCGTATGTCGGAACTCTTTAAGGCACATCTGGAAAAATTCATCGCTCCGGACGAAGCGGAATTTGCTGCGATCCTGTCGTTCTTCCAGGTGAAAAAAGTCAAAAAGAAGGAAAACCTGCTGATCGAAGGAGCTATCTGCAAATCGCACTATTTCGTGCTGACCGGCTGCCTGCGGAAGTTTTTCGTCAACCAGAAAGGCATCGAGCACACAACGGAGTTTGCGATCGAAACCTGGTGGCTGACCGACAACTTTGCTTACGAGCGCAGACTGCCGACGGAATTCTACATACAGGCCGTCGAAGATTCTGAAATCTTATCGATCGACCTTGCAATGCAGGAGAAGCTGCTCATCGAATTCCCGAAAATGGAGCGCTATTTCCGGTTTGTTTACCAACGGGCCTATGCCGCTTCGCAGATGCGGATCAAATTCCTGTACAACTTCTCCAAAGAAGAATTCTACCATCACCTCCTCCAATCGCATCCCGAATTCGTGCAGCGGATACCGCAATATTTAATTGCGTCTTTTTTGGGGTTTACGCCCGAATACCTCAGCGAGATCAGGAATAAAAACCGTTCTTAAACCAGTTTAATTCTTTTTACCCGCTTGTTGCCGAATTTTGTTCCACAAATAAACAACACATGGAAAAAAGAGTCAATATCAACGAAACGGAACCACAGGCATTTAAAGCAATGTATGCGCTGGAAGGTTATTTAGCAACGGCCCAATTGTCGAAAACGCACAAGGAGTTAATCAAGATCCGCGCTTCCCAGATCAATGGCTGTGCATTTTGCATCGATATGCACACGAAAGATGCGTTGAAAAACGGGGAAACCCAGCAACGCATTTTCCTGCTGAATGCCTGGCGCGAAACGGACCTGTTCACAGACGAAGAAAAGGTGATCCTGTCGATGACGGAAGAAATCACGCTGATCCATCAGCACGGCTTATCGGCCGGGACCTATAAAAAAGCGGAACAGTATTTTGACAAAAACGGCATCGCCCAGGTCATTATGGCCATTGCGACCATTAATACGTGGAACAGGATCGCGGTAAGCACGCAGCTGGAACCGGGGAAGTAACGGGTGGATGTTGAATTTTTGATTTGAGCAACAGTAAAGAAGGCACTCGATCATTCAGGCAACTATATAACGAACCGATTAGTGCGAGCTGTTTATAAGAGTTTAATCCGAAGCTGACTTTCTTAGGTTAGTCGCTTCGGATTTTTCCGATTTACAAAAAAGACACAAAGTGACCGCGTGACCGGCAACGCATTTTACACCGGTATTTTCACCAAAAATTCACTCAGAATCGCTTCACGTTCGCAATAATTCGTAAATTCAAATCAGATTTGATAAAATACAGCCGTTGCTGTACAACAAAATTTGACGCATGAAGATCGTAATCACCTTATTGCTGCTGCTTCCGCTAATTGCGACGGCGCAGAAAAAGCTCAATTATATGAGCTCCACCGAAATCATTCAAAAAGGGCTCGGCCACCACGAAAAGGAAGAATATTCCGAAGCAATCGAAGAATTTCAGAAAGTCAGCATCAACGACACCAACTATGCTACCGCGCAGTATGAAATGGCGCTCAGCTATTTTTCGCTCGAGCAGTACCGCCAGGCACAAAAAACGCTGACTGACCTGCTGGAATTCGACCTGCGGTTCGATTTCGAGCACCGCGTGTATTCGTTGCTCGGATCGGCTTACGACAACAACAAAGAAACCGACAAAGCCATCGAGGTCTACACCGAAGGAATTGCCAGATTCCCGATGCAGCACACGCTGTATTTCAACCGGGCTGTCACGTACGAAGGAATGAAGCAATACGACAAAGCGCTCGCCGATTACAAACAGGCGATCCAGTGCAACATGTACCATTCCAGCAGCCATCTCCGATTGGGAATTCTCGCCGCAAACGAAGGAATGAGCATACAGGCAACGATGTCGCTCATGATGTTCATGCTGCTAGATCCGTCGGATTCGCGCGCGCCGCAGGTGATCGACCTGCTGGAGAAAATTGCCAACGGTTCCTTCGAGAAAGAGCCGAAAAACCTCGAGCTGTCAGAACAGGGCGATATTTATGAAGAGCTCAACCTGTTCTTTACCAACAAAGTGGCGCTGCAGAAGAACTACAAAACGAAATTCACCGTTCCGACCAGCTACGGGAACCAGTTTCACTTCATCCTGAAAAATATTACTTACGACAAAGCCAACCTCGATTTCTGGAATCAGCACTACATGCCGTTCTACGAAAAAGTGTGGAAAGAGAACAAGATCGATGCATTCGTCATGCTTTCGCTGATCAGCATCGAGAACGACGAACTGGCGAAAAAGCTGACGTCCAAGAAAAAGGTCATCACCGATTTCATTACCTGGGCAACGCCGGTTTTCAAAGACGCGACCTCGAAACAATACATGGAATTCGAAGGAACGAAACAGTTCATTTCGGTTGACTACGAATCGGGACACATCAATTACATGGGCAAGCTCCGGGAAGACGGCGAGCCACAAGGCGCGTTCTATTATTTCCACCCGAACGGCTCCAAACGGATCATTGCACATTTCGACGATGCGGGAAATCCGACCGGCACCTGGGAATTCTACAACATGTACAACGGGAACATCGAGCGGAAAAAAGAGTTTGCTGCCGGCGGAAAAGAAAATACAACCTACGATTATTACTATTCGGGAGAGCTTTCCGACAAATACCGTCTCGTTGATCAGCTGGCTCAGGACACCGTCTATGCTTACTACCGCAACGGTTCCCTGAAAGAAAAATACACGATGATCAAAGGTGTTAAAAACGGGAAGTACCTGTCCTACTATCCGAACGGAACCGTTCATTATGACATCGATTACAAGAACAACCTGCTCGAAGGAACATTCATCAGCTATCACCTCAACGGTCAGAAACAGGACGAATTTGTTGCCAAGCTCAACAACATCGAAGGAAAGCGAACGCATTACTACGCCACCGGTGTGGTGGAGTCGGAATATGTTTACCTCAACGATTTGTACAACGGCGACTTTACCACGTATTTCCCCAACGGAAAAGTGGAATCGAAAGGAACGTATAAAAACGGCAAGCAGGTCGGGCAGATGACCGAGTACTTTACCAATGGCGAGATCAGCACCTCCGTTATGCTCGACGAATCGGGCAAACAGAACGGAACAAGTACCTATTACGACCTCGACGGTAAGAAATACCACGAATTCCAGTTCAACAAAGGCGATCTGAGCGCTATCAGCTTCATCGACAAAAAAGGTGTGAGTAAAGAGATCGCCACCAAAAAAGGGAAAAAGATCGATTACATCCTCAATTATCCTGACGGACAAACCAAGGTGAAAGGCGCTTACCTCGACGGCTCGCGCACCGGCAAATGGGAATACTACGACAGCTACGGCAATCTGACGCAAACAGATCTGTACAAAGCCGGCATCATTACCGATACCGTTCACGCTTATTTCTCCAACGGCCAGCTGAAAAGCATCACCGTTTATAAAGACGGCAACAAAGACGGTATTTACCTCGAATACAATATTTTCGGCGAGCTCATCGAAGAAGGCTTCTACAGCAACGACGAATACGACAAAGAATGGTATTCCTATTACAACGACGGGACGATTAAAAACGAAAGCTATTTCGTGAACGGCACCAAAAACGGCATCCAGAAATCGTACGGCGTAAATGGAAAACTCATCTCATGGGCCGAATACGACGTGGGACGCGACGTTACACACGTATACCTCGATACAAACGAGAACATTGCAGACGAATTCGGCGAATACAACGGAAAGATCGAGCTGCACAATCCTTCGGCGACCTTTATCAATTACGTAGGCAACTACAAAAACGGTAACGCCGACGGCGAGATCAACTGGTTCAATCCGGACAAAACCGTTGCGACGACCGGGCAGCACACCAATTCCCAGCGAACAGGAACCTGGAAATGGTACTTTAAGAACGGTGCGCTCGAACAGGAAGTAACCTATGTGAACGGCGACCGCGAAGGGTTGAATACAACAAACTACGAAAATGGAAAAACGGCGCGCCAGTATACGTACGTGAACGGCGATCTGCAGGGCCCTTTCAAACAATTCCACGAAAACGGGAATCTCAAGATCACGGGAACTTACCTCGATGGCAACCGTCACGGGAAACTCACCTATTACAGTCCGCAGGGCACCGTTGCGCTGATCCGCCATTACAACCAGGATGTGATCGAATCGTATAGCTACCTCGACAAAGAAGGCAAAGAAGTGGCGCCGGTTTCCATGGACCAGCAGGACCTTAAGATCGTGGCGTATTTCAAAAACGGGAAGAAATCCAACGAGCATACGCGCAAGAATGGCCTGGTAGAAGGATTGTATCTCGCCTACCACGACAACGGGCAGAAATGGGAAGAAGAAAATTACCTGCACGGAGAAGCGCACGGGAAATTCTACGAATACAACGAAGCCGGGCAAAAGGTCTACGAAGCAGATTACCTCTACGGCGATCTCCACGGAAAAGAAACCCGTTTCTACACCAACGGAAAGGTAAAATCGGAGAAATACTACCTCTCCGGCAGCCTGCACGGAAAAAGCACAGACTATGCACCCGATGGGAAAGTACTTTCCATTACAACTTATTACAACAATGAAATTGTTTCCGTTCAGAAATTCTGACCTCCGGATCACCTGCGTGTTCCTGCTTTGTACGCTCAGCGGCTTTTCCCAGACGAATGCCGACCTGGCTGTCTACAAAGCCAAATATCCGGGGCAGCAGGTCATGGTGAAACGGAACAACTATAAAATCACCATCAAGCTGGTGAAAGACGTGCCCGTGGTCTCGCATCATTTGCACATCGAGCACCTGATCCTGGACAAGAATGGTATTGTTTCCATGTCCGAGGAAAGTGTTGATTTTTCCAGCTTCGAGATCATGGGCGATATCGAAGCGTATTCCATGGTCCCGACCGAAAAATCGTCGAAGAAGATCGCTGCGACCAATTTCCTCACGAAAGACGCTGAAACTTCCGGTTCCGTTTTTCACGACGATTCCAAAGAAACGACCTTCATCTACCCCAACCTCACGGAAGGCGCTTTGCGCGTGCTGGATTACACCACGCAGATGACGGACAATTCGTTTCCCTTCGGCTTCAATTTCTATTCCTACATGCCGATGGAAAATGCCACTTTCGAGATCGAATGCGATACAGCTATTCATTTACTCACAAAGCTGTTCAACGACGAAGGTGCAGCCATTCGCGCTACCGTCACAAAACAAAAGAACACCGTTCTCTATTCCTGGACAGCCACAACGCCTGTCATGCTGAAGTCCGAAGAATTTTCGCCAAGCTCCAAATATTACGCGCCGCATTTACTGGCGCAGATCGATTATTACACGTCCAAAAAAGGACGCGTCAATGTGATCGGAACGCCAAAAGACCTGCACGACCGCTACCGCCCGAACGTGGCAGAAGTCGAGAACGAGGAACCGACAGCTGAAATGAAAGCCATCGCGGATTCCATTACAGCAGGGCTTCCGACCGAGCTCGACAAAGTGAAAGCCGTTTATTACTGGGTGCAGAACAACATTAAATACATTGCGTTTGAAGAAGGCATGAGCGGCTACATTCCGCGCCAGCCGTCCAAAGTGCTGCACAAGCGCTACGGCGACTGCAAGGACATGGCTTCGCTCATTTACAGCATGCTGAAATCCGTGAACGTGCCGGTTTACCTCACGTGGATCGGCTCGCGCTCGATTCCTTACAAATACACGGAATTCCCAAGCAGCTTCTGCGACAATCACATGATCTCCGTTTACAAAGGCGCAGATCAGCCGTATTTTCTCGACGCAACGAGCTCGTTCCAGACGCACACTTTCCCGACAGGATTTATCCAGGGAAAACAAGCCATGCTGCACATCAGCCCGACCGAATTCGAGATCATCGACGTGCCCGTGCCCGCAGCCGAACGCACATCCATGACAGACACTGCCTACATTTCCATCGACAACAGAACGCTGTTCGGACGATCGACTACCGTTATCGACGGGTATTACCACATCCTGATCGGCAGCTACCTGCGCGATGTTCCGGCAAAAGACACCGACAAGGCGATCCAGTCGCTGAACCAGAAAGGGAATAACTCGTTCGAGGTGAAAAACGGCAAGCTCACGAACGTGCTCGAGCGCGACAAGCCCATGACGATGTCGTACGATTTCAAGATCAGCAATTATGTAACGAGCTTCGGCAACGAAGTGTATGTGAACATGATCCTTGAAAAAGACATTACCCAGGCAGGTGAGCTGAAAGCAGGCCGCGTTGCGCCGTACGAGCTCGAAAACAAATCCAATGACTCGTATACGGTGATCCTCGATGTGCCGCAGGGCTACCAGGTGAAATCCGTTCCGAAGAACAGCTCGTATACGTCCGATTTCCTGGCGTTCGACGTTTCCTACAAACAGGAAAAGAACCGCATATCCATGACCTTAAAGCTGAAGCTGGACTTCCTGATGCTTTATCCTTCGCAGTTCCAGCAATGGAACGAATTCGTCAAAGTAAAAAAAGCTTCCGTTGGCGAAGCCGTTGTCCTTATCAAAAATTAAAACCAATTCTATGAAAATCCCATTCATCCTGTCAGTTCTTCTCCTGGCTTTTCAAACCTCTTTCGCTCAGAAAGGCTACTACGAAAACTACGACTGGTCGAAAACGCCGCAGAAGTATGAAATTTCCGCCGACGACCTGAAAGAAGACGAAGTGATCGTTTTCGAAAAGCGCAGCATACAGGTGTTATCGAAAAACGAGGAATTCGTTCAGATGCAGCTCGTTCACCACATTACGCTGCTGAATACCGACAAAGCGATCGAGGAGAACAATAAATTCTACATTTCCACCGGTGCAGAATCTACGGTGCTCGTTCAGAAAGCGCGCGTGATCAAGCCCGGAGGCGAGATCATCGAACTGAAACAGGCCGATATCAAGGAATCGAAAGACGAGAACGGCAATGTCGAATACCGTTATTTCGCCTTCGACGGGATCGAAAAAGGAAGCTACATCGAGTACCTGCATTACGTTCAGCGCTCACCGACTTACACAGGGGCCGTAATGACCGTTCAAAGCAGCATCAACAAGAAATCACTTGAGTTTGACATTATCTGCCCGGCACACATCGAATACCAGATCTACCCGATCAACGGAATGGCCGGTTTCTACAAGGATTCGACCAACACCGAGGTGACGCGTATGGTATACGAAGTGCAGAACCTGCCGGGCCTCAAGGACGAAGACTGGACAGCTTACGAATCGCTGCTGCAGAAATGCTATTACAAGCTGCAGAAGAACCTCGACAACAACACGTCGAATTTCTATACTTATACCAACATTACGAAGATCATTCATACCAACATGTATGAGCCGGCGTCCAAAAAGGCAAAGAAAGCAATGGCCAAATTCATCAAAGAAGCTTGCCCGGACCCGAAAGCCAGCCTTGAAACGCGTGTTCGCCAGCTCGAGAACAAAATGAAAACCACCATTGCCATTGTGGAAGTGGACGTGGAAGGATCCTTCGATGTGGCATCGGTACTGGACATGAAAGTAACCGACGAAGAAGGATTGACGAAACTCATGGTACAGCTGCTGCGCGAAATGGGCATTGCCCACGAGCTGGTCATGACGAGCGACCGCAACAGCAATCCGTTCATCAGCGAATTCGAAGGCTACAACTTCCTGTCGGAAAACCTCGTGTACATCAATGAACTGGATATGTACTGGTCGCCGGGCTTTCTTTCCCGACTGGGCTTTCCGCCGTTCTCTATTACGAATACAAAAGGACTGTTCATCAAAGAAGTCACTATTAACGACCTCACAACGGGGATCAGCAAAGTGAAAACCATCAAGGGAACGAAGAGCGATCAGTCCGTAGACGAGATCAACACGACGGTGAGCTTTGAAAGCGATCTTTCCGATTGTTCCATCCAGTTCGAGCGCATTGCAACCGGTTACAAAGCGGAATTTCCGCAGGTGGCGTTCGATTATGTGAACGACGAACAGAAACAGGAGTTTCGCGACCAGTTCCTGAAATACATAGACATGGAAGCCACACTGGAGAACGCAACGTTCGAGAACGACAATACAGCTGCCTGCGGATCCAAACCGCTCATCGGCCGTGCAACGATTAAAGGTTCCGCGTTCATCGAAAAAGCCGGCGATAAAACCCTGCTGAAAGCCGGCCTGCTGATCGGACCACAAGCCCAGATGTACCACAAGGAAGAACGCAGATTGCCGGTCGAAACAGCGTATACACGCCAGTACAGACGCAAGATCGTGATCAATATCCCGGAAGGCCAGATGGTAAAAAACCCGGAAGACCTTGTTTTCAACATTACGCCCGATACGCAGAACAATTCCGCGGGCTTTGTTTCCAGCTACGAGCTCAAAGGCAATCAGCTGGTCGTAACCGTTTTTGAATATTATAACGAGACCTCCTACCCTGTTTCGCAGTACTTTATTTACGAAAATGTCATGAATGCCGCAGCGGACTTTAACAAAGTGGTGCTGGTGATGGACAAGATATAGGCTTAGTAATTATCAATTCATAATTATCAAGGCATGTGAATTTCCACTTAAATATGCTTTTTAAAGTCGGCATTTTGCAGTATATTTCAGTAAATGAACTGGATTTCACGCTTTCTCGTCAGGAATCCAAGAATGGCCCGCAGCCGGAGTATCCCCGGGTAATCTCCGGGTAATAGCCGGGTGATACACGGGTCTGATAACTTACTACCATAGGTGTCCCATGAATTATTTACCTGTTGTCTACCTGTTGTGACCGGGCTACGTATTCATCATCCATGAACGGGTATCGGGGCGCCGGGCGTTAAACGGAAAAACTGTATCTTTCGTTACTCAAACTCCACTATATGGCCAGGAAAACTCCGGGAACAACAACGCGATCCAGGACTATGGAAACAGCTTCTGCAACGCAGGAAGAAACTACGCCTGCAGCCGTGCTGGTAAGCAACGCGGGAATTGTGATCGCCAATCAGTACATCAAGCAGCTTTTTATGCGGGTGGATCTTCTTTCCGGGCAGCAATTCAGCAGCGAGGAAAACAGGCTGAACGCTGTCCACTACCTGCATTACCTGTCTACCGGGAAAATGCTGCCCGATGGGCCCTGGCTTCAGCTGAACAACGTACTGTGCGGCATTCCACAGGAACAGGCTTTAACTACCGGTTTCCTGCTTCCCGAAGCGCACCGGGAATTGATGGATTCGCTGCTTACAGCCATGACAGCTCACTGGCAGGCGATCGGCTCAACAACACACGAGGGTTTCCGCGGAGCGTGGTTTGTTCGCAGCGGCCTGTTAACGGAATACCCGGATAAATGGGAACTGAACGTCGAGCACCGGACTTACGACCTGCTGCTGCGCAAATCGCCCTTCCTGTTTTCCATCATCAATTTTCCGTGGATGCAGAAACCGCTGTATGTGCGGTGGGACTATTGAGTATCAGTCGTTTTTTTTCGGCGCTGCGCCTTCCTTCGGCTCGAGCGGACCGCGCATGTGAATGATGAGCCCGTTCAGAAAATTACGCAGAAACTGGTCGCCACACTCCTTGTAATGCGGGTGATCTTCCTTGCGGAACAATGCGCCAAGCTCACTGGCCGATACTTTAAAATCGACCAGCGCCATGATGTCGATGATCTCATCATTTCGCAGGTGCAAAGCTACGCGCAGCTTCTTCAGGATGTCGTTGTTTGTCATTTTCTCAGGAATTTGTGCGTAAAGTTAGACAAAAGATGGAAAGACGATCCGAAGCAGTCCGCCAGATGCCGGACGCTTTCGGATTTTAAGACAAAAGACCGGGAGATAAAAGATAAAAGACAGGAGGATGTCAAGACCGGAAGACTACGGACTAAAAGACTAAGCATTGGCGTCCGCAGTTCTCGATCACCGATTCCAGCACCATTTTGGTCACGGCAATCTCTTCCTGTCCGATCCCCGTTAGTGCGTGGTTACGGTTCAGCAGTACGATAGCATCGACGCTCTTAATGGTCGGAAAACCCAAGCTCCGTTACGGTGAGCTGTGTTCTGCGGCGATCGGTCTTGCTGATCTTCCGCGTGATGTATTTTGCTTTTACCAGGAGCCCAAGGATGCGCGTTACTGAAGCATTGTCTTTAAAAACCCGTCTGACAGCTCAACCTGCGTGATCTCCGGATTTTCGATCAGGCATTTGATCACGAGCCACTGATCGATCGTAATGACGGTTCCGGTCGAATGGTCTCCGGTCGGGTGTCAGACTATAAATTATCGTTCATTCGGATTACTCTGTCTACAATTATTTGTATATTAAATAAATGGGAACATTTAAATCGTTTGAAGACATAGAAGCCTGGAAGCTGGGCCATAAGATCGCCGTTCAACTTTACCGGCTGACGAACGAATCTGATTTGAAACGGGATTTTGCGTTAAGAGATCAGATGAGACGATGTGCAATTTCAATTACCAGTAATATTGCTGAGGGTTTTGCACGTCAGGGAGATAAGGAATTTGCCTGTTTTTTAAACGTCGCAAAAGCATCAAGCGTAGAGCTTCGTTCACAGCTAATACTTGCAAAAGATCTGGAATACATTAGCTATGAAGTATACGATGAGTTGAACCGTGAATTGATCTCCGTTGGCAAAATGACCGGCGGATTGATTCAATTCCTGAACAAACATCCTAAATCCTGGAAATAGTTCCCGACCGGAGACCAAAAGACAGAGACCGAAGACTTTCAGACCGAATAACTACCTTTAAACCGTGAAACGAGAAATTATTACCACAGCCGACGGCTCGAAAACGATCTATATTCCCGAGTGGGACGAGCATTACCATTCTTCGCACGGAGCGCTGCAGGAAGCCCAGCACGTGTTCATCAACAACGGACTGAACAAACAGACGGGCGATTACCTCACCATTCTCGAAATGGGATTCGGGACGGGCTTAAATGCGCTGCTCACTTACTTTTCAGCAGAAAAGCGCCAGCAATACATTCACTACATCGGCATTGAAGCGTTCCCGCCTTCCGAAGAAGAGATCGCAGCGATGGAGTACGACCGGTTCTCGAGCGATCCCGATGCAAAACGCGTATACGAAGAGCTGCACACGGCTCCGTGGAACAACGCCCTGAGTATTTCGGAACATTTCGTGATCGAAAAGCAGCAATGCATCCTGGAAGACGCCCGCGTGGAAACCGGGACGGTCGACCTCATCTATTACGATGCGTTCGGGCCGCGCGTTCAGCCTGAGCTTTGGACGCCGGAGATCTTCGAACTGCTCTACAAATGGCTTGCTCCCGGTGGCGTACTCGTTACCTACTGCGCCAAAGGACAGGTCAAGCGTGATCTCAAAGCAGTTGGCTTCCTGGTCGAATCACTCCCCGGCCCTCCCGGAAAGCGCGAAATGACACGTGCAATAAAAGAATCCTGAAATGATGCTGCGTAATTTCCTGGTTTTCTTCCTGCTGTTCTCCTCGCTGAACCTTTCGGCACAGCATGTTTTTTACGGTGAACGAACGGCGGACTCGACTAAACTGGCACTCTTCTTCGACCGTTACGGTTTTCCTTATCCGGACCATCTTATCACCGATTCGTCCATGATAACAGCCGACGGCTCTCTTTACACATGGTTTATGCAGAACGGCGAGGCGTTTATCGGCATTTCGGCAGCTTACGAACTTTTCCCCGAACGGATAGACCACGAAACGATTGCCCGGCTGCGCGATTCCATTATTGCCGGCAGGATCCGGGAGATCAATGCCCGCAGCGCACAATTTCCGGCTGTTGCTTTTTATGTGCACGGTTTCCGGAAACAATACGTTTCGAAAAGCAGCGATGTGACTTCCGTCGAAGAATTTCGCCTGGTGAAAGCCAATCTCGCCACTTACGGCAAGCCGCAGGCGCTGGAAGTCGAGGTGTACTGGGACGGCATGTATGACTGCTGTTTTTCGGCGAACAGGAAAAAGAACAAACAACTCTTCGAACTGTATGAAACAGCAGCCAGTAATGCCAAACACGTCGGACTTTCGCTGCGGGCCGTTCTTTCCGGAACGCAAACCGATCATCTGCAGCTCGTTTCACACAGTCTCGGCGCCCGCGTCGCAACGGTTGCGCTCTTCAACTGCATCCCGGTAGCCAGGAATATCCATCCGACTCCTTCCCAGCAGCGCGTCAGCATTTGCCTCCTCGCACCGGCCATCGACGGCCACACCACGTTTCAGCACTGGCACAAGCGCCAGTCAACACTGGATGTTACGGCGAAGGACAATTACCGCCTGCTTATCGTTTACAACGAAGACGATTTCGTGCTCCGGAAGAAAGACCCCAAAACGGGATTATTCGGCCCGGGAGCGAAGCGCTATGGTGAAACTTCGCTGGGCTGCAATTACAAACAGGAAGCTGTTGAGCTGGAACGGTATTTCAACGAGCATTATCCGCATTCGACCATCCGGCTGATCGATAAAACGTCGCTGGGAAAAGCGCATTCGTTCAGGTATTATGCTTCGGGAGAACAGCTGAGGGAAGTGAGTGATTTTTTGTGGGAGTATTGAGCTTCCCGATCCGGTAAATCACGTATGCTTTTTTCCGTAATCCAGCAATCCCCAAAGCTTGCAATCTTGCAATCCCGTAATATTATACACTGCTCTAAAAACGGGCTGACCAGTTAAAGAACGATGTCAGTGCATAATGATTAAACTCCGTAGAAAGCGATGTCTGCCAGTGGCAGGCTAACGCCTGAGTATTCTTTTCTTTTTCCTTGATGAAAAAGAAACAAAAAATCAAGTGCCATTCAAAGGAGATTCCCGACTGAAAAAGTCGGGACCGCTGACTGATCATTGCTGTGCGCTTCCTTCTCCTGCGTCGAAACGCGACTCCGCATGATCTGCAGCTATCTCTGAGAATGGCACGGAATGTCCGCAGTATCAAACGTTAGTAGTTGATGAATATTCTTCCGAAAATTGTTTTATCGTCATTCTAACCCTTCAGCCCGTTTTTAGAACAAAAACCTACTATTACGGGATTGCGGGATCTCGCACCAACAGAGGGACCAAGCGTTTTTCAATTGCTTCTTTAGTCAGCATTCAGCTCGTTCTCCAGCTTTGAACGATCAAAACTCCAGCCGGTAGCTCAGAATCGGGATCAGCGGAGTCTGGTACCAATAGCTGACATTCCCCGTTTTTTCGTCGAAATACTGTCCGCCCACATTCTTGCGGTTCGTCGAATTCTGAATATCGAGCGCCAGCGTACTTGTCAGGCTTTTGTAATTCCGTTTCAGGCTTACGCGCAGGTCCAGGCGGAAATAGTCGGGCATGCGCCGGGCAAAGGTTTCCGATTCAACGAATTTCGATTCACCGGCCGCAATCGAAGCATCCAGGTCGATCGGCGTATAACGGAATCCGCCCACATACACCACTTTGGCATTGAAGCCGAGCACGCGGTTTTTACGCTGCTCCGAAAGCGTCCATTCTTTGCCTATCGTGAGCGTTGCTGCGTAGTTCGTATTGAAGCGCGTATCGTACCAATTTCCGTTCGCAGCCTGGTATTCCGATTCATACAACGAAGCAGACAACAGGTAATACAGGCTGTTGAAGAGGAAACGCTCGTATGTTAGCTCAAATCCGTAATTCCTGCCCAATCCTTTATTCGCCAGTGCTTCCGCAGGAAAACCGTCCGTAGCGTTCAGGATGGAATACGTACTCGTTAAGTCGCGGCTGATCGGTATGTTGAACAAATGCTGGTAATACACTTCCGTTTTTATGTGCGAATGATCGTTCAGGTTGAAATCGTAGCCGAGAACGATGTGATGCGCCTTGCTCAGTCCGAGGTTGCGATTGAGCTGTTCGGTTTTCCCGTTCACCTGCTGCTGCGCGAAATAGATCCCGATGGGCTGCAGCTGACTGTGCAATCCGTAGCCTGCCGAAAAATGATGACGCGGCGTGAGGTCATATTTCACCGAAGCGCGCGGCTCGACCGAATTGGAATTGTTCAGGAATAATTGAACATAATGCATCCCGATATTGGTCGTGAGCTTCGGCGTGAGCTTGTAATTCCACTGGAAAAAGGCCTGCGCCGTTTCGGTCGTTCCCGTTTCGTCGATCTGTGTGATGAGCACATTCGTGTCTCCCATATCGCTTTGTTGCAGCTTGTAGCCGAGCCGGTTCAGAATAAATCCCGTGCGGATATTACTTTTCGCGTTCAGCTTCCAGGTGTAGCTGGTGGAAAGCGTTGCTTTGTTCTGCAGAAAGCGCTGCTCGAAATTGCGAATCGTTTGCGTGTAATCGGATTGCAATTCGTCCTGGAAATAGCCGTTTTCTGTGCCTGAAAAGACAAGCGCTGTTTTCAGGTAGGAATGATTGCCGAACAGCTTGAAATGCGTGAGTCCGACAGCGCCTGTATTGCTGTAGAAGTTCGTGTTCAGCCGGAAAAAATCGTCTTCCTGCCAGCGCAGCGAATCTTTTTCTGCCGTCGTTGACTGGTAGCTCAGCCCGCCGAAGCCGAAAGCAGTGAACTTGCCGAGTTTTTTCGCCGGCAGATAGATATTAAAGGACAGGTCCTGGAAATTCGTATTCGCATCGCCGATCGGAACGCCTATTTTGCCCAGTACGTTCAGGGTCGAATAGCGGTAATTGATCAGATAGGAACCGTCGTAGCCTTTTTTGAACGGCCCTTCCGCGGCAACGTCCATTCCGAGAAAGCCAAGCTGAACGGTGTATTCGCGCTTTTCATTGTTGCCCCGGCGCAGCTTCAGGTCGAATACGCCTGAGAGCGCATTTCCGTATTCTGCGGCAAAAGCCCCGGTCGAAAAATCCGAATTGGCCAGCAGCTGTGAGCTGAGAATGGAAATACCACCGCCGGCCGTTCCCACGTTCGAAAAGTGGTTCGGATTCGGAATATCGACGCCTTCCATCCGCCACAGCAAACCGTTGGGTGAATTTCCACGGATCGAAATGTGATTGTTTCCATCGCCCGCTACTACCACTCCTGCGAAGGAAGAAGCCATACGCGCCGGATCGTTCACCGCGGCTGCAAATTTCTGGGTTTCTTCTACGGAAAACGTCCGGGTGCTCACCGTCGACATGTCGTTGAGCGGCTTTCCTTTCTCCGTTTTCGCTTTTACGACCACTTCTTCCAGCAAAGCCGATTCTTCTTCAATGTTAACGGTTAACACCAGCTCCTTACCGGCGTTGACCGTCAGGTTTTGTAGCGTGATGTCTTTATAGCCCGGGTAGGAAACGATGATTGTTTGTTTTCCTACCGGAACGGACAGCAGGGAGAAATTGCCGTCTTCATCGGTTGCCGCAGCGATTTTTGTCGAGTCCGTGAGCGGAAGAATGACCCGCGCTCCGGGAATCGGCGTTTGCGACACTTTGTCGACCACCGTTCCCCGCACGGTTTGTGTCTGGGCAGAAAGCTTCGCTGCGAACAGGCACAGCACGGCCAGGAGGAGCACATACTCCTTTTGAAGGATCTTCATACGATTAATTTGTCTGTAAAGAATGTGAATGTGGCTTGAAGCAATCTGTCTACAAATGCGTTACGGATCCGGAGCCGCTGATGTTGACATTCATCACGGGCGTACCGAGGTAACGGATATCGCCGCTGCCCGAGATCGTGGCGCCCAATGTTTGCTGCGAATGAATCGTGATATCGCCCGAGCCGCTGATCTTCGTAATGCTGTGCTGCGCCTGTAATCCGAGCGTATTGATATCCCCCGAACCGCTGATCGTACAGGTTTGCGCATTCGCCGTTCCGGCTGTGACCTCGATATTCCCGGAGCCGCTGATGACCGATTCCACCTGTTCTGCAGTCAGTGATTGCAGGTACATGTTCCCCGATCCACTGATCTTCATACGAAGCAGGGAAGTTGTGAGCGGGCCAACTGTGATATTTCCGCTTCCGCTCAGCGATAATCCGTGGAGTTCCGGCGCGTGTACTTCAACAGTCACGGTATTGTGGCGAAGTACATTCTTTTTGAAATCGATCTCCAGCTCGCCGTCCTTCACATCGGTTGTCAGCACGGCCAGGATATTGGACTGCCCGGTTACTTTCAGGCTGTACACCGAATCCTGTATATAAATGACTGTTGCGTTGATCGGCAGGCTGATCCTGTCAAATCCTGCTGCCGGACGAATTTCTGTTACATTATCTCCTTTGCCTTTTACGTAGCCGAACATCTTCTTGCAGGAAGTCAGTGACAAAGTGATCAAAGCGATCGGCAGTATTAATTTCATTGTTTTCATAAACGCTCTTATTTGTGTTATACTGGTAAGACAATCCGGGAAGCGGTTACCCCTATCGGGTGGATGGATTTTTTTTGGAAAAGGAGAAGCGCTCGCAGATTGCGCGGATTTACGCGGAAGATTGGGATGGCAGAGAACACTGAATTTCACGCGAAGGACGCAAAGGAAAGGGAATCGCCCGCAGATCATGCGGATTACGCGGAAAGATTGAAGTTTAAAGGGGGATTAACCACAAGAACGCAAAAAACACAGAGGAACAGGATATGCAGGAGTGAAAGGTCCTCGACAGAGTTTACCCGCGTAGTAAATTAGCGAAGTTGCCCAGTGAACGATCTAACTTATCTTGTGAATGACCCAACTCGCCTTGTGAACGATTACTTATGCTTTGTGAATCATTTCCCAGACCTTGTGAATCATTTCCCGTGTCCTGTGAACCATTAATTACGCTTTGTGAATCATTCCCAGACCTTGTGAATGATTTACGGGGTCTTGTGAACGGTTCCTTACGCTTTGTGAACGACTTAACTTGTCTTGTGAACGACTTTTCAGACCTTGTGAATCGTTACTTGCACTTATGAATCATTCCCCGGGTCTTGTGGACGATCTAAATTGCTTAGTGAATAAACGGACTTGTCCAGTGAACAACCTTACCAGTTCGAGTAAATTAGCTAAATTACTAACCAGGCAGTAATATTACTCCAGAAGCTACGTCACCTGCCCTCTAAGGAAGCTTACCGCGTTAGTAATTAGCTAACTTACTCAACGTTTTGCCGGAAGCTGAGTAACTGTTGGCCGGGACTCCCCGACTGTTGCCTACCGCCTAAAACACTTTCAATGAAACCCTCGCCCCGATCCACAGCTTGCTGTAAACATCCCCGGAAGTTTCCGAATACAATGGCTTTTCGCCGAAACTGTCCCTGATCTGCTGGAAATCGGACGCAGAAGCATCGGACGTGAGCATATTGACAGTCGGGCCGGCAGCAATGCTGAATTTGGGTGCAATGCGCCATTCGAGGCCAAGGTAAAGCTTGCTCACAATGTTCATCCGCGTTTCCGGCGTTTCGGCAAATTGTACCTGCTGCCCCGTCAGATCGATTCCCAGGAACAGCTTGTCGTTCATGCGAATGGCCGTTCCGAGTCCGTAACCATACGTCCAGCGCTTTTGGGAGCCCGACGGCTGAATTCCGGCGAAGAAAATATTGTGCAGCGCATTGACGCCTGTCCGGAATCCGAAAGTAGTCATGAGCTGCTCGTCTGCTGCGAGCTCGATCTTGTGATAACCGTTGTGCACGTAGCTCAGCAATCCGACCGGAACGCCGGTAACGGATCCTGTAATGTTGATCAGCGACAGCTGCGAGCCGTTCACATGCCTGGCTATATTGACAATTCCTGAGAACTGAAAACCGTCGATCGAATCGGCGTTGTTGGCGATACCAGCAAGCTGGAAACCGTTGATAGTGTGTACGCGATTGACAATTCCGCCGATCTGGAAACCGTTCATCGTCCATGCGTTGTTCGCGATTCCCGCGATCTGGAATCCATCCATATCGCGGTGCACCTGGTTGGCGATCCCCGAGATCTGTCCGCCGGAAACAGTGGGCGACTGATTGTAGATCCCCGCAACCTGGAAACCGTCCGTATGTTTCAGGTTCGTGTTGAAAATGCCACCGGCCTGGAAACCGGAAACGGTGTCGGACACCACATTTCCAATTCCACCAACCTGCGCATAGTTCATTTTTCCGCGCACGATATTGGCAATTCCCCCGACCTGGAAGCCGTTCACATCTTTCCCCACATAATTCAGGATGCCGCCGGCCTGGAAACCACTCACATTGCCGGAAACCAGGTTGCTGATCCCCCCGATCTGTACCCAACGGACATTGCCGTTGTCGAGGTTCACCAGTCCGCCGATCTCCAGCACATTGATTCCTTTCGAATAGCCCGCGAGCAGGTTCAGGGAATAATTGTTGACGGTATTGATGGACAACAACCGGTTCGTACTGATCTGCGGAATGAGCCCGACAGCAAAATTGGTAAACAGCGTGTCGCGGATATTGCGCCGGTTAGTATTGGTCTTACCCAGCCTTCCGAACGGAAAGTTATCTGCTTCCAGCGAATCTGCCTGCAGTTCTTCTACCGGAAGAACTGCAGGCTTACCTGTCTCGACCGTTACGATAATATCCGAAGAATCAATGTCGATCACCGTTTGCTGTTCCGGCTGCAGGTAGATCACAATGGTTTGCTGCGCTTTGGAAAGAATGACGATCGTTGTATCGCGGTAATCTTCCTTGGCAACGGAGATCGAAAGAATATCCGACGTTTTCGGAAAATTGATGCTGAAATATCCGAAATCGTTGGTCACGGCAGATTGCCGGTTCTGGCGCAAATAAACACTCGACGAAGCAACGAGACTGGAATCAGCCGCATCGTAGATATAGCCGTTCAACCGTATATCGGACGACGGTTTAGGCTTGCCTTTACAGGTCAGGATCACGTATTTCCCTTTCAGCTTGTAGGTGCAGCCGTTATCGTCGAACAGGTCGTTGAGGACAACGCGCAGCGGTTTTTTCGCGTACTGCACGGTCACTTTCTGATGGTCGTTGAAATTCGTGTAGGAAAACGTTACGCCCGTCTGATTCGACAGGCTTTTAAAAAGATCCGCATAGGTTAACGTCGCGTATTTCACCGTAACCGGCCTTTCGAGATACGGTATCTGGGCAGAAGCCTGGAAAGCCAGCAACACTACCAGCCATCCGAACAAGTGCCTGATTCTATTCAATACACACATGACGCTCCATTAAGAATGTAGACTTCCTGTTCTTTTACGACCGTTAGCCCAAGCGTTTCGGCGATCACGGATAACGCCACATCGAGGTCTTCATCGTTGAACTGCGTTGTGATCAGGCAATTTCCGCTTGCCGGATTGCTGATCGTGATCTCTGCCTGGTAGGCCACGCGCAATGCGGCAATCACTTCGGAAAGTCGCCGGTCTTTGAACACGAATACTTTCGTCGCATTCGGCTTACCGGTGGTCTGCACGGCAATTTCAAGCGTCCTGGTCGAAATAATGTAATGAGCGCTTTCGCTGGCTTTCAGTGTGATCTTCGTTCCGTTGTTATCGTAGATCAGCACTTCGCCTTCGTCCACGCGGATAAAGATCGTGTCTTTCGTTTCCTTCACGTCGAATTTCGTTCCGAGGTCTTTGATGTGGATGGGCCCGGCGTTGACGATGAAGGGAAGCTGCTCATTGTGATCGACCGTAAAATAGCCCGAACCTTTGAGGTCGACAGAGCGGTTGTCCGTTCCGTAGCCGTTGGCCAGCTTAACAGATGAATGCCGGGCAATATCGATCGAAGTGCCGTCTGACAGCTTTACCTGTTTATGGCTGTTCCCGGCAGTAAACACCCGGATCGGATCCGCTTGAAGGAAAGGCAGGAGCAGCGCGCCCGCCAGTACCAGCACCACGATTGCTGCCGCAGCCCGGAAAAAGAACACCCGCTTCAGCTTTCTCACGGGAGCCATTGGCTGCGGCTTATCTTCTGCCAGGAGCGCTTTCACCTTTTGCCATGCGCGATCTTCCGATGCACCAGCCCCTGAAATTCCGAGAATGCGTTCCGAGGCAGCAAAATGGCGCTGATTTTCTTCGCTTTCGGCTTTCCAGTCTTCCAGGAACATCGCTTCTTCGGGCGAAGCTTCACCTGCGAGGAATTTGCCGATCAACGCATCCATATCATGTGTTGCTTTCATAGTTGCGCAATTAAGAAAAGGATGAATAAAGGAAGGTATTCGCTCAGCTCGCCGCGAATGATCTTCAGGGCTTTTCCCATCTGGTTTTCGACCGTTTTAACGGACAATCCCATTTTATCGGCAATTTCCTGGTAGCGGAGCTGTTCGAAACGGCTCATTTTAAAGATCTTCGCACATTGTTCCGGCAATTGTTCAACTGCCTGCTGAATTTTCTGATCAAGCTCTTTGGCCTGTAACAGATCTGCCGATTCGGAAGACGTATGCGTTGCATGGTACTCATCGGCATGTGCCGCGCGCACTTTCCGGTGCCTGAGCCGGTTCAGGCAGGCATTGTGAACAGCTTTGTACAGCATTGCCCGCACCGAGGTGTGAATATCTGCCAGGGAACGCTTTTCCCAGACGGAAACGAATACCTGCTGGACCACGTCCTCGGTTTCGTCGTAATCCTTCAGTATCGTATTGCCATACTGCACCAAAGGCGTATAATAATCGCGGAACACCATCTCAAATGTAGTTAAATCACCTGCCACAAATTGCGCTATCAGTTCGTTATTGTCCACCCGGAAGGCTCTTTACTGTCCGGGGCAAAGTTACTATCTTTTCAGCTATGACATTTCAGCATGGCTTTCCCCCTATCCCGGTGCTGATTTTTTTTTGCGGACCGCGGTCAATTATACGGCCACGGCAATTCCTGCATCCGCAATTGTTGCTAACTTTACCTGACAATCAAAAACACAAACAACATGGCATCAGTAACATTAGGAGGCAACATTGTGCACACAAGCGGCGAATTGCCGGCAGTAGGAGCGAAAGCTACAGATTTCAACCTCGTAAAAGGCGATCTCGGAACGGCATCGCTGGCCGATTTTTCAGGATCGCGCATCATTCTGAACATCTTCCCGAGCGTCGATACGGGAACGTGTGCAGCGTCTGTTCGTCAGTTCAACAAGCTGGCTTCGGAGCTCGACAACACGAAAGTATTGTGCATTTCACGCGATCTTCCGTTCGCACAGAACCGTTTCTGCGGCGCTGAAGGACTGGAAAACGTCGTGAATCTTTCCGATTTCCAGGAAGGCGATTTCGGTAAGAACTATGGCCTGCTGATCCAGGACGGACCGCTAAAAGGCCTGCTCTCCCGCGCAGTTGTCGTATTGAACGAAAACCAGGAGATCATTCACACGCAGCTCGTTCCGGAGATCAAAGACGAACCGGATTACGATGCTGCACTTGCTTCGCTGAATTAATTAAACTCTTTTTCAGAAGATCCGCGTTGAGTTCCAGCGCGGATTTTTTTTTGCACTTTTACCGCTTCAACAAACTGCCTCTTATGAAATGCGCCTTTTTCTTCCTGCTGACGATCATTCTTTTCAGCTGTGACAGCGGAAAACCAGCCGGAACGCTGGAAGTTTTCGAATACTACCCCGATGGAACGATCAAATCCATCGCCAATTACAAAACAGGGAATGATCGTCGCCGGCAGCCCGGGAAATTTGAGATCCTGGAAACGGCAACGTACCAGGAAGTGCAGCAACTGATGGATTCACTTCGGATTCCGTTCGACCCGGCCAATGAACAGAAAGGCTGCGTCGGTTCGTTTGATGAAGCCGGATTTCAGCGCATTTCGATGGAATTAGTGCGACTCAATAAGCTGAACCTCATCACCGATGTACAGCTCTACTGGGCACAGCCTGAAAACATGGAGCCCGGGATGATGTATGACCTCTACGCTGTTAAATTTCCAGGAAAAAATGATCCGCGGGTGACCAACAAGGAAATCAAGTCCGTTGAACTCGTGGAACAAGATGGCAGGCAGGTACTGGATCTGGCGCTCACGGCAGAAGGTGCGGCCAGCTTTGAAAAAATGACTGCAAACAACATCGACAGGAACCTGGCAATGGTTTTTGGCGACGTGGTGTATTTCGCTCCCCGTGTGATGAGCGTTATCTCCGGAGGAAAAGTACAGGTGCAGGGAAATATGAGCAAACAGAAATATATGGAGTTGAAAAATTCCCTTTCCGCACGCATTCTAAACGGGGAATTCCGCGAATACCACCCGAACGGCGAGCTGAAAGCCATCCGTAATTTTGAGAACGGCGAAGAAAAGGGCTCCTGGAAAGAGTACGATGAGAACGGAAAACTGGTCAAAACCCATTCGCGTTAACGCAACTGAATTGTCTCCATATGCGTAAGCTAAAAGCTTGCCTCGCTCCTGATATCCTGCAGTCTTAACATCATCCTGACATTTCTTTATATGAAACTGAAACACTTCTTCTTTCTTCTCGCATTCATCGCTGCGAACGCCTGCTCAAATGTCCCCACTCTCGATTACACACCGGAGCCCAAATCGATCGAAGTATACGAATATTATCCCGACGGAACGGTTAAATCCAGGGAATTACATCAATGGAAAACCCGGCAGCCGCGACGACGGATTTCAACTATTTGAGGTTTATCGGTTCCAAGAAATAGCCTCTATATTGCAAACCACCGGGATCAGCCAGCTTTGCATTCCCGCTTCCTACGACATTTATGGCCGTTGTAATGACATGCAGCGCAAAAAAATCGAAACAACACTGGCTGGCCTCAACATGGATTCTCTTATGCCGGGACTGCAGTTCATGTGGTCGCTCAAAAAGGAAAAGGGAGAAACAGGCCAGTTCGAACATCTACTGTATGCGGTTAAAATGCCCCGCGAAAGAGATCCCCACCTCGGAATTCGCCATATTGCAACAGCTGTAAGAAGCAGGGATCAGAATAATGGACAGCTGACCGTTGATATTAGTTTTACCCCCGAAGGATCAAATGTGATTGCAGAATTGACCGGCAATAATATCGGCAGGTCGCTGGCAATGGTCGTAAACAATAAAGTTATATCAGCGCCTAACGTAATCAATGCCGTTCCAGGTGGCAATCTGCAAGAGTCCGGCAATTTTTCGCTCGAAGAAGTGACAGAACTCTCAGAGCTGATCAATAAGCGCGTACTCAACGGCGAACTAAGGGAATACCATGAGAACGGCAAACTGAAAGCCATTCGTACTTTCGAGAACGGCGAACAGGTCGGCTCGTGGAAAACCTATGACGAAAACGGAAAACTGATCAAAGAGCATAAAGCTCCCCTGACGGCAGAATAAAAAACCTGTCTTACTTATTGATTAATTAAATCACGATCTGTGATCATTTTTTAATCAATCCACTTGCGCTAAATCAACTTTCTGACTATATTAAGGTGAAAACCTGTAAGATATGTTAGTAAAAACCTACGGCAGCGCGGTTTTCGGAATCGACGCAACTACAATCACCATTGAAGTAAACATTGCCAACGGCGTCAATTTTATATTGGTCGGATTGCCGGACAGCGCCGTGAAAGAAAGTCAGCAGCGGATCAAAGCCGCCCTGAAAAACATCGGCCTGAACTATCCCGGCAAAGAAATAACCGTCAACATGGCGCCGGCGGATATCCGCAAGGAAGGTTCCACGTTCGATCTGCCCATCGCAATGGGAATTCTTGCTGCCAGCGAACAGATCCGCGAGCAGCTGCTTGCACAGTACATCATTCTCGGCGAATTGTCGCTCGACGGCGGCCTGCAACCCATCAGAGGCGTTTTGCCAATTGCCATGCAGGCAAAAAAAGAAGGATTCAAAGGCATCATCGTTCCCGAACAAAATGCCGCAGAAGCAGCGATCGTTGAAGGGATCGATGTATACGGAATGAAAACCATGGAGGAAGTAATCCGCTTTCTCAACGGCGATTCGGACAGCGTTCCCGTACGCTACGATATACAAGCTGAATTTGAGCGAAATTTTACCGATATGGACGTCGATTTTAAAGACGTGAAAGGGCAAACGTCCATCAAGCGCGCCTTTGAGATCGCAGCTTCCGGCGGACACAATGTTATTTTGATCGGCCCGCCGGGCGCAGGAAAATCCATGCTGGCAAAACGCCTGCCGACCATCCTTCCGCCAATGAGCATAGAAGAATCGCTGGAAACCACTAAAATTCATTCCGTTGCAGGAAAGATCGGTAAAAGTGCCGGACTGATCACCCGGCGGCCTTTCAGAAAACCGCATCATACGATTTCCGACGTAGCGTTAGTCGGAGGCGGAACATATCCGCAGCCCGGGGAAATTTCACTGGCCCACAACGGCGTGTTGTTCCTCGACGAGCTTCCCGAGTACAAGCGACAGGTACTCGAAGTTATGCGGCAGCCGCTCGAAGACCGGACCGTCACGATCTCACGTGCGAAATTCACCGTGGACTACCCGGCCGGGATCATGCTCATCGCTGCTATGAATCCGTGCCCCTGCGGGTATTACAATCATCCGGATAAGGATTGTGTGTGCGGGCCGGGCGTCGTGCAGAAATACCTGAACCGCATTTCCGGGCCGTTGCTCGACCGTATAGACCTGCACGTTGAAGTAACTCCGGTTTCCTTCGACGACCTGGCCTACGACATTCCTTCCGAAGGCAGCCAAGAGATCCGCGAACGGGTGATCCGTACACGCCTGCTGCAGCTGGAACGCTTCAAGGCTAATGCCGGCGTTCATTGCAATGCGCAAATGGAACGAAAAGACCTTGAACGGTTTTGCGTCATCGACGAAACGGGAAGGCAGCTGCTTAAAAATGCCATGGACAGACTCGGATTATCCGCCCGGGCGTATGATCGCATTCTCAAAGTCGCCAGGACCATCGCAGATATCGATCATTCCGAAGCAATAGAAACCATTCACCTGTCGGAAGCGATTCAATTGAGAAACCTCGACAGGGAAACCTGGGCCGGATAATACTTAAAACACGAACCGATGATAACAAAAGAACAAACAACCATTCCAAATGAGGTGATCATGAGCAAAATAGTGGTGATCCGGGAAAAGAAAGTGATGCTGGATACCGATCTTGCGGATTTATATCAGACAGACACGAAGTTGCTCAAAAGGCAGGTCAGGCGCAACATCGAGCGTTTTCCGGAAGATTTCATGTTTGAATTAACTCCGGAAGAGATCAATAACTTGAGGTGCCAATTTGGCACCTCAAGTTGGGGAGGAACACGCTACAGTCCAATGGCCTTTACCGAACAGGGCGTTTCCATGCTGTCCAGTGTTTTAAACAGTCCTGTAGCGATACAGGTAAACATACAGATCATCCGGATCTTTCACAAAATGCGCGATTTACTGCTTACACACAAGGATCTGATCGGGAAAATGGAAGAGCTGGAGCAAAAAGTCGACGGCCAGGACGAAAAGATTCAAATCGTCTTTGAGTACCTCAAACAATTCATCCGTGAGCAGACAACAGAACGAAGCACAATTGGATTTCAGCAGGCAGCAGCAAAAGAACAGGTCAGTGATGTGAATCAGTAAACAGAGATAATATGCTGAAAGTAGCTTCCATCGGGTTGACGGAAGTTCAGGTAATACCAGCCGGGCTCTGTTGCCAAAAAGTAAAAGCTGTCCGTGACGTAATACGATTCGGTATAGGCGCCCCCGGTCTGGTAAGATCCGTATACACCAATGTCGTAGTTAACGCCCGGGTAGCTGAAGATTCCACCGCTGGGAAAGCTGACGTAGCCGTAATTAGCCGGAACGATATACGTCACCGACAATGAAATTTGTTCGTTGGGATAAGCATGATAAGGACCGTTTACCGCAGTGATAGGCAAAAGAACAGGCTCGGAATACTGGCCAGTAACAGGTGCCGGACCGGAAAATGTTTGCTTCTCGCAGGAGCCGGTTGTCAGCAGGATCACTAAAAACAGGCAACAGGCTTGTATACGGTTCATGTTTTTTCTATTCGGTTTCAGCCCCGGTAAGCAAAAAATATGCCTGATTTTCAATCACAAAGGAACCGGGGTTATTCGTGCGTTCCGAAACCCAGCCGAATGAGCGACGAAAGATCCTGTTCGCCTGTTGCGTAGTGCTCGAGTTGCCTGGTTTCCGGATTGATGACCAGCAAACGATCGCTGAACTCCAGGCACAACTCCAGGTCGTGCGAGGCAAGAAGGATGACTTTATGCTGTTCTGCTGCAACTTGTTTCAGCAGGCGCATCATGGAACGCTTGTTCGGATAATCCAGGAAAGAAGTCGGCTCGTCGAGCAGAATAACCGGCGTTTGCTGAATGAGCGCTCTTGCAATGCCCGCGCGCTGACGTTCGCCGTCGCTCAGGGTCAGGGTCGATTGCTGCAGCAAATGATCAAGTCCTAATCCCGAAGCAATTTCATCCACGATGGCTTTGTCTGCTGCCGACAGCCGCCCGCTGAATCCTGTGTGAGGGAAACGGCCAAGCTCGAGGTACTCCTGTGTCGATAAGTATTCCGAGCCGGAAAAACGGCTTTCTACGAGCGCAATGATCTTGGAGCGCTTTTCGGAGCTTAATGCTGCCAGCGGTATACCATCGAATGAAATGTTTCCATCTTGTCTGCCGCCCAGCGCGATCATGTCCAGCAAGGTAGATTTGCCGGCGCCGTTCGCGCCGATGAGCACAGACAATTTCCCACGCTCAACCGTGAGCTCACCGATGGTATAAAGCGGTTTTGCAATTCCTATGCTGCAGTTCTTCAATTCAAGCATGACGTCCTTTTTTTAGCAGCAGCATTACAACAACCGGCGCACCAATGACCGAAGTAAGACTGTTGACCGGCAGGGAAATAACAGGTTCCAGCAGGACGATCAGCAGATCGCACAGCAGCATGAAGATGGCGCCCGCCAACGCTGAGCCCACCAGCAATTGCTGGTGATTTCCGGTGCGGTAAAAGATCTTGACCAGGTTCGGAACGATGAGCCCGACAAACGCAATCGGTCCGCAAAAAGCAGTAACCAGTCCTGTGAGCAGCGAAACGATGATCAGGATCAGCCATTGCGTCCGGCGAATGTTAACGCCCAGCACCTTCGCCTGTCGTTCACCTAAAACGAGCGCATTGAGCGGTTTTACGATGAAAAAAGCAGCAATACAACCGAGAAGCGTGCAAACCAGGATGACGGGCAGCTGATCAAAGGCTACATTCTGCAGCGAGCCGAAGCTCCACATGGTAAATGCTTTTAATGCATTCGGATCGGATCTCGACAGCAAGATTTCCGTCACCGCGGAAACGAAGGTTCCGAGCATCATACCGATCAGCAACAGCGAAACATGGGAACGTACTTTTCCTGCGACCAGCAGGATGAGCAACCCGAACACCAGCGCACCAAGGCCCGCAGAAGCCGTAATTCCGGCATCGAGCAGCGGTCCGGACAGAAACCCGGTTCCCAGAACGGTGATCGCAACGAATAAATGCGCCCCGGAGGTCAATCCCAGAATGGAAGGGCCGGCCAGCGGATTATTGAACAGCGTTTGCAGCAGCAGGCCGCTGATCGACAGTGAAACACCGGCAACCAATGCCATGGCGATCCTTGGAATGCGGAATTCCGTGAGCAGGTTGTACTGGTTCATTTCCTCGCCTTTCAGCGGGAACATCCACGCAAACCATGCTTCGCCTTCACGGGGCATACCGAAAGCAACAACCAGTAAAACCAGTAATCCGATGATCAAGCCGAGGTGCCAGTTGCGCATGCTTTAGTTAATTCAGCTGTTCGTAAAAATGCAATTCAGCACGCGGGCCGGTTCCGAGAAGAGCGGCAAAATCGCTCAGTATCCAGTGCGGATTGACGGCGCTCATTTCCCAGAAATAATTGCTGTTGTGCGTGTAGCAATACACATGTTTCTTTTTCAATGGGCTGAACAACCTGTATTTCCCTTGCTGAGCCAGCAGATCGGTAATCGAAACTGCTCCCGGATTGATCCAGAAATCGGCCGTCAGCTGATCTTTGTAGACCTGTTCCAGCGATTTTTCGCAGCTTCCCGTTCCTTTTTCGCCGCTGTAAAGGTAATTAGCACCTGCATCCTTCAGAATGCGTGCCATATAGCTTTGTCCGGCCGGAGCGAACCACGTATCTCCGATCAGCGAGCCAGCCAGTACTTTCGGCGGCCTGGAGTTCGTTCCCTTCGATCCGCCAGCGGCGTATGTACCGGAACGGATCGCTTTTTTCATTTCATTATACGATTGTTCGACTTTCCTGAAATAAGCTTCTGCTTTTTCGGGCTGATCTGTAAGATAGCCGAAAACCTTGATCCATTCTGCTTTTCCCAGCGGATGTTCCTCCCGCCAGTCGTAATTCGCCATCGAAACGATTCCCAGCTTTTTGAGCTTGTCCGCATTGGGGAAGTCCTTGCCGAAACCGCTGAACACGATCAGTGTAATGTCTTTCTTCAGCAACTGCTCGGGTGCAATGGATGATTCGTAGCTGAAAGCCGCTATGCTCCCCGAGCGAATTCCTTTCAGGACTTTCGGGCTGGAAATATAGGCCGGGTCGGTCGTTCCTTTGATACAGCCGAGTGCATCGAGAGCGCTCAGCATGCCAATATGTGTTGTTGACAAGGCGGCCATGTTTTTCACCGGAACTTCGATCTGCGTCATAGAAGCGGGAAGGGCAACCTTCTTCCCTCTTTTCACCAGCGCGAACGCTTTTTCCATCGTCCCGTTTTCGGGTTTCATTAGCTGGATCTCCGTGTAATCGTCGTGCAGAACGATCCGGAAATGCTTCGCGTAGTTCGCTCTTGCAGCAGTACCTTTTACCGGCGTTCCCGAACAGCCTGCCAGCCAGCTTCCAACGAAGAGAAGGAGTAATAAACGCATAATTCAATCGGTTTTTTGTGTGTTAAGCATGGCTTCGGCCAGTAAACGCTGCTGCAGGCTTCCCGCTTTCAGGTCATCTGTGATGCGTGAAAAATCGGTCGCATTGCGATTCTGCGAAAGCTTAAATGCGGCTTCGGTTTTTTCGATGGTTAAGCGCAAACCGGTAATTTCGGTCATGTATCCCCGGATCATCCGCTCCGGCCATTGACCGAAATCGATCGGACGATCACGGTTTCCCTCAAAATTCGCCACCACTTCTTTCAGGTGCTTCAGCAGCTCTTCGGAAGTCATCACCGAAATCGTTCCCGAAAGGTGCACCGCCTGGTAATTGTAGGTGGGAACGTTCACATGCGTATAAACGCTGGAGGAAACATACCCGTGCGCGCCGACGACGATCATCGTCGCCTTGCTGCCACCTCGCAATGCTGCAGTCAGTTCATTTACGCTGGCAAGATGTACTTCCAGGCAGTACCCTTCCCCCGTTTCTTTCAGCAGGAACGGAAGATGCGCAGCCACGGGAAAACCGTCCGCGCCGGATGTTACCAGTGTTCCAAATGGATGTTCTTCCAGGAAACGGCTGATCATCGCGCGATCTGTGACCTGGAATTCTGCAGGAATGTACATGAAGCAAATATAAGTGTTCACACGCACCCGGCAGCGCAGCCTGCATGATTCAACCGCGGAAAAGACTACCTTTGCTAAAAATTCCCTTATGCGTTTCGACGAATATCCCATCAACGACCTGATCAAACAACAGCTTGCCTATCTTGGCTTTAAACGGCCAACCGATATCCAGCACAAAGCGATCAAGCCGATCATGGACGGCGAGGATGTCTTCGCGATCGCACAGACGGGAACGGGAAAAACAGCCGCTTTCGTGATCCCGATCATCGATAAGCTGCTGAAGCAGAAAGCGAAATCTTCTGCTCCGCGCTGCATCGTCATGGCTCCCACACGCGAGCTGGCTCAGCAGATCACGGACGTTTTCAAGGAAATCGGTATCAAAACGAATATCCGCATCATGTCCGTCATGGGTGGTGTGGGGCAGGACGACCAGATCGCACAGCTGAAAAAAGGCGTCGACGTGATCGTTGCAACTCCGGGCCGTGTTTTCGACCTGAAATCACAGGGATTCCTGAGCCTCGATTCCATCCAGTTCCTCGTACTGGACGAAGCCGACCGTATGCTCGACCTCGGTTTTGACCACGATATCAAGGCGATCCATTCGCTTTCCCCGAAACGGAACCGCCAGACACTCTTCTTTTCGGCAACGATCACCAAAAAGATCAAGGCACTGGCGTATGATATCGTCCGCGAAGCGATCCGTATACAGATCTCCCCGAAAGACCTCATTACCAAAAATGTGGAGCACGCGTATATTTCCGTTGAAATGGACGACAAGCGCTTTTTCCTCGAAAACATGATCCAGGAATACCCGGATTATAAATTCGTGGTCTTTGTGCGGACAAAAGTTCGATGCGAGCGCGTCGTTGCTGCCATGGAACGCGTCGGCATCAAAAGCGAAGCGCTTCACGGAGGTATCGAACAAAAAGACCGCTTCGAAATTCTCCAGCGTTTCCGCGACAACGAGAACAAGATCCTGATCACAACCGATGTTTCCGCCCGCGGGATCGACATCCAGGGAGTGGATTACGTGATCAACTACGACCTTCCGGACGACGAAGAGCAATATGTTCACCGCATCGGGCGAACCGGCCGCGGAAAGAGCAAAGGCCAGGCGCTTTCGTTCTGCAGCCCGGAAGAACGTCCGTTGCTGGAAGCGATCGAAGCCTACATCGAGCACGAGCTCACAGAGCTGGAGATCAACAAGCACGATTACAAAGCGATCCTGCAGGATTCCGAAGACATTACCTATAACTGGCAGAAACTGCTCGACCAGGCGAACGAGGACGACGATACGAAAGATAAGTGGTGAGTAAGAGACAATAGTTTTCTTCAAGCTTAAACTACTGTAAACAAAAAAACCGCTCATTCCGGCGCTATTTTCGGAATGAACGGTCTGTGTAGCAATAAGCAGGTGCGGTGCACTTTAATCACAGGCGAGTAACTGGTACTCGAGCCTGATCTTCATCAGGGCCTGCTCGATCTCATTCCAGGAATAAAGAACGACGCTCAGCCCCGAATATTCATCAAACACGGTTACGCGCTGATCTTTGCGGCGCAAATGTTTATAGGTATCGATGGTGAATAATTCTTTCTGCGATCTCAGCACCATTTGTCCGGGAGCGAACTCATAGGAGCGTGCGCAGATATAATTCAGGCAAGCCAGTTCTTCGGGAGACGATTCCAATGCGAGCTGCTGTTCGATAGAATAGGATTGCGCTAAGTATCGCTGCGTGACGGATGCACAATCGCTCTTAGTAGAAATGACCTTCTGTACCACTTGTGTAAGTGCGGCGTTTGTACCGATTACGAGACAAATTACCAGGATTACTTTCTTCATGATCGCTATGAGTTAAATGAACTACCGCAAGTTTCCGGAACAAGGATATTCGCTGACTTGACCTTATAGAAGTTAGGCATTCACGGCAGAAAGGAAAAAAAAGTTAAGATTCAAACCTTTTTGAAAGCAACGTTTCGCCTAAAATAAAACGCAATCAATCAGCATCTTACACAACGGACTTTTCATTATGCATGCACATCACTTCGTTCGAACAAAAGCACACTTTACTCAACGAAACACGCATTTCACTCACGAAAAGGAGGCAATTGTTCATATCGAAAGAAAAAAATGAAAATTCGTCGAAAAGAAAAAACGGCCGGGGAATTTATCTACAAAATGTTGACTTCTCTCTCAAGCAGCACGCCGAATTTAGCTTCCACGGCGTCGAGAACAGCCTGCGATAAAGCATAAATTTCCGGTCCTGTTGCACCGCCGTAATTTACGAGTACCAATGCCTGTTTTGCATGCACACCGCAGTTTCCCACACGTTTGCCTTTCCAGCCGGCCTGCTCGATCAGCCAACCGGCCGCCAGCTTTTCAGAACTGTCGGGTTGCGGATAATGCGGCATTTCAGGATACTGTGCCGCAATGCGCTCAAACTCGCTTTTTGAAACGACCGGATTCTTGAAAAAGCTTCCCGCATTTCCCAGTTCTTTCGGATTGGGTAGTTTGCTGCTGCGAATGTTGATCACAGCCTGGCTAATCGCCGAAACAGACAATTCTTTCACCCCCATTTCGTCGAGCTCCGACTGAATAGCCCCGTAACCGGTATTGAATTGCGGATGTTTCTGCAAACGGTACGTCACCGAAACAATGATGTATTCTCCTTTGTGCTTACGCTTGAAAACGCTTTCGCGGTAGCCGAATTCACAATCCGTGGCGGAGAATGTATGAATTTCCTGTTGTTCGATGTGAAAAGCTTCCAGCGAAACGAAGCAATCCTTGATCTCTGCGCCATAAGCACCGATATTCTGCATCGGGCTTGCGCCTACGCTTCCGGGAATAAGGCTTAGGTTTTCGACTCCGCCCAGGCCTTTTTCAACGCAGTAACGCACGAATGTATGCCATTCTTCGCCGGCCCCGGCTTTGAGATCAATGGTTTCAGCCGTTTCCGAAACAACGGTGATTCCTTTCAGCTCATTGCGCAACACGAGCGCTGCGACACCTTTGGTGAACAGGATATTGCTTCCGCCTCCGAGAATGAACAACGGCAACGATCCGGCATTCTCAGCGATAACGGCTTTCAGCTCTTCCAGGGAAGAAAACGCCGCAAAAGCAGCTGCACGCACGTCTATACCAAATGTATTGAGCTGCCGGAGGGAATAATTGCGTTGGATCATGCGGCAAAAGTAAGTTTTTCAGGGCAAAAAAAGTTGGTATGGGATGCATCCCATACCAACCATCGTTATTCTTAATAAAGATTATTAACGGATCGTCATAATGAACGGCAGGCGCATCTGGATTCCGGACAGCTCGTCGAGCTTCAGTAAATTCTCATACGCTTCCGTGAGCTCCGCAGGCAGTTTCGCCGAGCGGGTCATGTTTAACTGTACATTTTCGTCATCGCCGATCGCGTCAATGAACCCCGCCAGCGCACTGTTGTCAACCGACGGCCAGTAGCGGATCTCCGCATCTTTGATCTTTGCTTTTTTCACGGCGTAAGCAATGGCATCCGATAAGCCACCGATCTTATCGACCAGTCCGATCTTAATCGCATCGGCGCCTGTCCAGACACGTCCGCGGGCAATAACTTCGACTTGTTCTGTCGTTAAGCCACGGCCATCGGCCACCCGTTTTTTAAACTGCGAATAGATCTGGTCAACTTCTCCCTGGATGAGCGCAAGCTCGGATTCGGATAATTTTCTGTTGGTCGAAAGTACCGCATGCGCATTCGTCTGTGCTCTATCGAAGGTAATTCCCAACTTGTCTTCAAACAGTTTCCCGGTGAACGGAATTACGCCGAACACACCGATGGATCCGGTAATTGTGGTTTTTTCGGCGAAGATCACAGATGCCGGCGTGGCAATGTAATAACCGCCCGAAGCAGCAACGTCGCCCATCGAAACAACGACGTTCATCTTTTTGGCCGTCAGCGTAACTTCGCGCCAGATCTCTTCGGAAGCAAGCGCGCTTCCGCCGCCGCTGTTGATACGGAAAATAACGGTTTTGATCTTTTTGGAACGGCGGATCTCCTGGAAATACTTGCAGATATTGCGGGAAGCCATTTCGTCGCCGTCTACCGTGATCGAGCCTTCTGCCACCAAAACGGCCACATTGGCATTGTTGAGCTCTCTTGCTTTAGCTGTCTGATCGACTTTGAATTTATCACGGGCGTATTTTTCAAACGACATCAGCTCGCCGAGCTCCACTTTTTTGCCGGCCTTCTTATGGAGAAGCGTTACTACTTCGTCGCGGTATTTACAGCCATCGATCATCTTGAATTTCAAGGCATCTTCCACGCGTTGGATTTTCGCGTATTCGGCAACATCGTTCAGGGATTGCGCAGTGATCTTGCGGTCTTTTGCAATATCTTCCCGCATGTCCAGCCAGATCGATGAGAGAAAGCGCTCGACCTGCACGCGGCTGGAATCGCTCATATCCTCGCGGAAGAACGGCTCGACAGCACTTTTAAAATCGTTATTGGAACCGCGGATGACCTGCATTTCCACCCCCACCATATCGAAGGTCCTTTTAAAGTACATCATTTCCGATCCCAGTCCCATGAATTCCATGGCGGAGGTCGGGAAGCCGTATACTTCGTTGGCTGCAGAGCTGATGTAGTATTGTTTTTGCGTCACGACTTCACCGCTAAGGTAAGCGACTACGAATTTTCCGGACTTACGGAATTTAGCGATCGCATTCCGCAGCTCATGCGCCGTTGCATAACCGCAGCTCACGTTGTTCAGGTCGAGGAAGATACCTTTCACCGCTTTATCGTCGGCCGCCTGTTCGAAACCGTAGAGCAGATCGCTCAGCCCGGTTGTTTTATCAACCGTCAGCGACGTACCATTAATAGATGCATTGGATGTTTCACCGATTTTCCCCGAAAGGGTCAGGTGCAGCACCGTTCTGTCTTTCGGTTCGGGCTCTTCGCCCATCAGTCCGCCGATCACGGCTATTGTAATAATCCATCCGATGAGCGATACCATTACCGCAGCTGTTAATGCGGGCCAGAATATGCGCCAGAATGAAACTTTTTTCTCAGTCATAAAGTTGTTTTGCACAAATATAACCGCATTTGATCTTGCCGGTCGCTCATTCGTACGGAAGACTCTTAAGAAAGTAAAAAAGGCAGATTCGACCGGATGAATGGTTTTTGACCGCAGAGCGCTACATTTGCGCATGACGTTGACAAAAGTATGGATCGGTATTGGTACGAATATGGGCGACCGGATGGAGCATCTCCGTTCGGCGGTCCGCTCGATGCAGGCGAAGAACATAGCGGTGATCAGAACTTCATCCATTTACGAAACAGCGCCGGTTGGCTTTTCCTCCGAAGACCTGTTCCTGAATGCCGTGATCGAGGTGGAATGGGCCGGAAACCCCGAAGAGCTGCTGCATCTGCTGCTTGCTATCGAAGCGGAAGCAGGCAGAACGCGCAGCACAACGGAAAAATATACATCGCGCCCGCTGGACCTCGACATTCTCCTCTTTGGAAAAGAAGTTATTAACAGTTCGGAATTAACCGTTCCGCATCCGCGATTGCACGAACGCCGCTTCGTTCTTTCACCTTTGAATGAATTGATTCCAAGCTACATTCATCCTGCGTCGGGAAAGACGATCGCCGATCTCCAATTGCAATGCATCGACAGGAATGGGGTGTTTGTCCACGATAAACCGTTATCCGTCAATCGTTAATTGTTCACAAAGCCTTGATGGTAAAAAATTATTGTTTAATATTGCACGTAAATTTTATTTTAAGGTAGAAACTAACAATTGAATAATGAGAAAGCAAAGTATCAAAGGTTTGGCTTTTATGGCAGTAGCTGGTTCGCTTGTTGCTAGTTGTGACCTCTTGAAGGATTTAGAGTACAAAGTTACTCCATGCCCGCTTGAGATGCACGCTGACAGTGTACGTGTAAAAGTTGAAGTTAAATTCCCTGAGAAAGGAATCAAGAAGAAGGCGTCAGCTGAATTAACACCTATGCTGGGTTCAACTGCATTAAAAACAGTAACTGTTCAAGGTGAAAAAGCTACCGGAAACGGTACAGTGATTCAGTACAAGCCGGGTGGAACAATGGTCTACACAGACGTTGTTGCTTACAAACCTGAGTTTGAGTACACAGATCTGAAAATTACCGGTAAAGTTTATAAAGGAGGTAAAGAGAAGAAAGACAAGTTCGAAGATCAGACGATCTGCACAGGAACGATCATCACTCCGTACCTTGTAAACAAAGACTTCAAAGTAATCTATGCTGCTGACGAGTTCAAACGCGTTACAGAACAAGGATACAACGCTCAGATCAATTACGAAAAAGGAAAATCAATCGTTCGTCCTGCTGAGTTGAAAGAAAAAGACATCACGGATTTAGGTGCATGGTTAGCTGCTGCTCAATCAAACCCTAAGATCGCGTTGAAATCTATCAACATCACAGGTTACGCATCACCGGAGGGTGAAGAGAACAAGAACAACACCTTGTCTTCCGATCGTGCTGCTGCAGGAAAAACTGCAACAACTGATCTTGCGAAAAAGAACAAAAACGACAAAGCACAAACTGAGATCTACAACCTTGCAGGTCGTGGTGAGGACTTTGACGGATTCAAAGTGGAGCTTGCAAAAAATACAACAATGAAACAAGAGGATAAAGAATTGATCCTCCGTGTTCTTCAGATGTATTCAGATCCTGCACAACGCGAAACTGAAATGCGTAACCTTGGAAAATCATTTACTGATCTTGATAAAACGATCTTCCCTAAATTACGTCGTTCCGAAATCAAAGTTGTTTACGATCTTACAGGTTACTCAGACGAAGAATTGAAAACAATCTCTAAAGCTGAGCCGCAGAAACTGACATACGAAGAGTTGTTGTTCACTGCTTCCTTAACAGAAGACCTGAACGAGAAACTGCGTCTGTACAAAGAAGCTGAGATGAAAGATCCATCTGACTACCGTGCAGCAAACAACGTTGGTGCAGTATTGTACAAACAAGGAAAAACAGCTGAGGCGAAAGCACAGTTCGAAAAAGCAAACGGTCTGAAAGACAACCCGATCTCCAAAAACAACCTCGCAGCAATCGCTGGTGGTAGCGGAGACCGTGCAAAAGCTGCTCAATTATTGGGTCAGGCTAACGGTGCAGGTCCGGAAGTAAGCTACAACAAAGGAATCGTAGCTATCCAGAACGGAAAATATGCTGAAGCAGTTTCTGCTTTCGGATCCGAAAATTCTTACAACAAAGCACTTGCTCAGTTGCTGAACGGAAACGCTGACGCAGCGATCAAAACGATCGATGCTTCTGCAGACAAAGAAAGCGGACAAGGTTACTACCTGAAAGCTGTTGCTTCTGCACGCCAGGATAAACTGGATGCTACAGTTAGCAACCTGAAAAGCGCAATCGCTAAAGATGCTTCATGGAAAGCTAAAGCAGCTAAAGACCGTGAGTTCCAAAGATATGCAGATAACGCAGCAATGTCGTTCATCAAGTAATCTCTGAACAAACCATATTAGAAAGCCCCGGCAGTATCGCCGGGGCTTTTTTTGTTTCTGTTTTTATGCTTAATTTCCCTTCCATGATCAATAAATTACTCAACGCCAGGCACTGGAAGCTCTTTGTCATTACGACCGGCATTCCATTCGTGCTTTTTATTGTCATGATCATCATACAGGTGAGCATGATCGTAAGCCAACAGGGCCAGCCGGCAACCCGCATGTCCGCGAATTTTTCTCCGGCTATTATAATCGTTCCGGCTATTATTGGCATTGTCATGCTGTTCGCCGCGTTCATTCATTTTGCCTGGATCTTTTCAGTAGCAACCGGCCTGCAGCCATTTATGCATCCGGAAATGCGCAAGCTGAAAGTAAAGCGCTTCCGCCTGTTCTTCTTTTTCCCGCTGGCGTATGCGGTGGTGATCCCGCTTTTCATGTTCTCTATTTCAAACATGATAAACGTGGACAAGGAACCGAACCTGGGAGTTCTGATTCCCGTTTTCATTCTTATGTTCTGCCTTCATTTTTTCTCGGCATTCTGCATGATCTACACGTTGTATTTCACAGCGAAAACCCTTCGCAGCGCAGAAATGCAGAAAGAAGCGCATTTTTCGGATTACATCGGCGAGTTTTTCCTGATCTGGTTTTACCCTGTCGGGATCTGGTTCATTCAACCGCGGGTAAATGCGATCGTGAATGGCACTGCCGCAAGAAAAGCCGGGGCGTTGCCACACGCGAACCTACTGGATAAAGCAGATTTCTAAGCTTTCTAAAATAAATCTTAGAAACGCGTAACGTATGTCCGGAATGCTCCCGGGAGGGACCGACAGCATCTGCTTTTCTTTACGAAACCATTAATCAGATAAACGCGAAATCAACGCGCCTGTTCAACTGTTTTCCCGAATCGGTAGCGTTATCGCCCACAGGATCCGATTCGCCTTTAAATTCGATCTGTATCCTGTCACGGGCCAATCCAAGACTGACGAAGTAAGCAATGATCGCTTCCGCACGCCTTTTCGACAGATCGATGTTGTAAACGTCCGAGCCATCGGCATCCGTATGGCCGGTCACTTTTACGCGAAGGTCGGAGTGGGACATCACGACTTTCACCATCGAGCTGAGGAAGGAACCGTATTCCGGTTTGATCTCCGCTTTGTCGTAATCGAAGTAGATGGGCTCAAACTGGAAATTCTTTCGCTCCAGCGCGCGGACAGCCGGCGCTTTTCGTCCTTTTTTGAGGTCATCGGCAAAGATCGGCCGCCACGATTGCAGCTCTTTCACCGTCGCTTCGGACGTAAAAGCAAGATCCGACCGGTAGCAAACGATCCTTCCGGCATAGCCGCGGCATTCGGAGCTGGTGAACGTTCCTTCGAGGTAGCCGGTCGAATCCACGAACGTCAGCTTTGCATCGATGGCGCACCACTTTACGCCAGCGGCATCTTTTTTCTTTTCGGTGATCGTTTGTTTCAGCTCTACTGTTTTATCGGTTTTCGTTCCTTTGAGCCGCTTCACCGCGTAGGCATCTTTCCCCGGAATTTCTTCCCTGCTCTTCCCTACCAGGTCCCCGCTCTCTGAAAAATCGAAGTAAATGATCGTGGCCTGTTCGTAAGACTGTCCTGTTTTGATCAGCAATCCCTGCCATGTACCTTTCAGCGGAGCCTGCGCCACAGCTACGGAAGCACTCAGCAAATAAGCTATCATTAATCCCTTCATACCTTACCTATTCGTAAAACGAGCCAAAAAGTTGCCTTTTTTCCGTTTTTTCAAAGTCCGGAATGGCAGACTCTCCGTATATTCGACCATACAATAATGCTCCGGCTCTTTACAAACGTTCATTTTAACAACACGCACACTCATGAAATACATTGCAATCCTCAGTGTTCTCCTGCTTTTCGCATTTACGGGTGCAGAAACCGAAACGATTTATTCCTTTAAAGTTACGGATATCAGCGGAAACGAATTCGACTTCGCTTCCCTGAAAGGAAAGAAGATCATGATCGTGAATACAGCTTCCGAATGCGGGCTGACACCTCAGTACGAACAACTGGAGAAAATGTATTCGACCTACAAAGACAGGAACTTCGTGATCGTCGGATTTCCGGCCAATGATTTCATGAAGCAGGAACCGGGCACCAACGAAGAGATCGCCACATTCTGCAAAGCCAATTACGGCGTTACGTTCCCGATGATGAGCAAAATATCGGTTAAAGGCGACGATATGCACCCGATCTATAAGTACCTCACGACAAAAGAGCTGAACGGTTATGACGACAGCCATGTGAAATGGAACTTCCAGAAATACCTGATCGATGAGAACGGAAAACTGGTGCGCGTTGTGCCGCCGGGAACACTTCCGGACGACGCGAGCATTGTTTCGTGGATTGAAGGGAAGTAAACAGCTGATCTTTTGAATTATGAATGATCAAAATCGGATAATTATCAAGTGGGTTTAACCTTCGGTACGCCGGATCATTCGCTCATTTGAAAAGCCTGATTTACGATCGTGATTTTCCGCTCCGGGATCTTGTTCAAAAGTGGAAATTTTGTTGATAAATAGAGGCTTTTCACCGCTTTCCAACGGCTGCAAATCTGTGCTTTTGACTATCTTTGTCTGGCGACAAAAAATCGCCTGAAAATCTATTGAACAACTATGAGCAACGAGCAAAAAAACCAGGATTACGGCGCGGATAATATACAGGTCTTAGAAGGACTGGAAGCGGTCCGTAAACGTCCTGCAATGTACATCGGCGATGTCGGGGTCAAAGGTTTGCACCATTTGGTTTACGAGGTGGTCGATAACTCTATCGATGAGGCTTTGGCCGGTTACTGCGATACGATCGGCGTTTTCATCAACGAAGATAATTCCATCACCGTAAGAGATAACGGCCGCGGTATTCCAACCGGACTTACAGCAAAAGAAAAGAAATCGGCACTGGAGATCGTTATGACCGTCCTGCACGCCGGTGGTAAATTCGACAAAGACACCTACAAGGTTTCGGGTGGACTTCACGGAGTCGGGGTTTCGTGTGTGAATGCCTTATCCACACACCTGAGCGCGATCGTTCGCCGCGACGGAAAGATCTTCCAGCAGGAGTACAACATTGGTAAACCGCTTTACGATGTGAAAGAGATCGGTGTTTCCGACGAAACCGGAACGGAAGTAACGTTCAAACCGGACGGAACGATCTTTATCGACAATACAGAATACAATTACGATACGCTTGCCGCACGTATGCGCGAGCTGGCGTTCCTGAATAAAGGAATCACGATTACGCTGACGGATCTGCGCGAGCAGGACGACGATGGCAAGAACATTTCCACCATTTTCCATTCCGAAGGCGGATTGCGCGAGTTCGCACAATACCTTGACCGCAACCGCGAGCCGCTGATCACCGACACGATCTATTTCGAAGGTGAGCGCGAAGGCATTCCGGTGGAAGTTGCTTTGACGTACAACACGTCGTATACGGAAAATATCCAGGCGTATGTGAACAACATCAACACGCACGAGGGAGGAACGCACCTGTCGGGCTTCCGTCGCGGTCTGACCAATACCCTGAAAAAATACGCTACGGACAGCGGAATGCTTGCCCGTGAAAAAATCGAGATCGACGGCGACGATTTCCGTGAAGGACTCACAGCTGTTGTTTCGGTAAAAGTACAGGAACCGCAGTTCGAAGGCCAGACCAAGACGAAACTGGGTAACCGTGAAGTAACAGCTCCTGTGAGCCAGGCTGTTTCCGAAATGCTTGCCAATTACCTCGAAGAACATCCTGCAGAAGCGAAGATCATCGTGGATAAAGTGATCCTTGCCGCCCGTGCACGTCATGCTGCCCGTAAGGCGCGTGAAATGGTACAGCGCAAGAACGTGCTCACCGGTTCCGGCTTGCCGGGAAAACTGGCCGACTGTTCGGAGAAAGACCCTGCTTTGTGCGAGATCTACTTCGTCGAGGGAGACTCCGCGGGTGGAACGGCAAAACAAGGCCGCGACCGTCATTTCCAGGCCATCATGCCGCTTCGTGGTAAGATCCTGAACGTCGAGAAAGCGATGCAGCACAAGATCTTCGAAAACGAAGAGATCAAGAACATGTACACTGCGCTTGGCGTACGCGTCGGAACAGAAGACGATACCAAAGCACTGAACCTCGAGAAACTGCGCTACCACAAGATCATCATCATGTGTGATGCCGATGTCGACGGTTCGCATATCGAAACACTGATCCTGACCTTCTTCTTCCGCTACATGAAAGAGCTGATCGAGAACGGTTACATCTACATCGCTACTCCGCCATTGTACCAGGTAAGAAAAGGACAAAAATCGGATTATGCGTGGAACGAAGATCAGCGTGACCGTTTGATCAACGAACTGAAAGGCGGTGGTGCAGAATCATCCGTGAACGTTCAGCGATACAAAGGTCTTGGAGAGATGAACGCCGAGCAATTGTGGGAAACCACGATGAACCCGGAGCACCGTACATTGCGCCAGGTGACGATCGAAAATGCTGCAGAATGCGACCAGATCTTCTCCATGCTGATGGGGGACGAAGTTCCGCCACGCCGCGAATTCATCGAGAAAAATGCCAAATACGCGAAGATCGATATCTAAGCATTTTAATAACGGAAAGGAAACGTGCGGCCGTAAATGGCTGCACGTTTTTTGTTTGGTAGATTTTCTTCTTTCAAAGCATACTATTCAGAATTTCATCCCCCAACTAGTAGAATCGGAACTAATGTCAAAAGATCAGTAGCTCTACGTCCGTCGTTAGTGCGCTTAGCAACTGATTTGTGATACTTTAAGATTGGCATTACTCTATCATCCTTAACTTGTTATATAATTCACTGAATTATGGGACTGAGTCAGAGGGATGGGCAAATTTTGAATAAACTTTCGATAGAAGTGGATAATTATTTTAATGCACCGCATTCGAACAAAATAGCGCGATCGACAGATATTTTTATTTTTATACATACGAGACCTCTTCTTCGTGGAGTGTTTCTAACAAGTTGGGATTTTGGGCGTTTTCTTAAACGAATGTATGATGCCGGATATTTAAAGGCTTTCATCACTAATTGTGAAGTAGATCCTTACGACAAAAAATCTTACCAATGGTATTTTTATTCTAAAACGACACGTTTATCGAATGAAGTCAATGCCGAATCTAAAATAAGCCCGCCAGGTTATCGCAAAGAGGGACGAAATATACTAACTAATAACGGCGACAAAGTACGATCACAACAAGAGGCGCACATTTATAACAGGTTATTGCAAGAAAAGCAGTTAACTATAGCGTATGAATCAGAAGTACGAGTCAATGGAGAATGGAAATTAACAGATTTCACGATACGTGATAAGCTAACCAGCACTACATACGTATGGGAACATTTTGGTATGATCGAGAACCCGTACTATGCCGATAAAACAAAAGATAAAATCCAATGGTATCTTGGTAAAGGTTATAAATTCATACAGGATGGAGGTACTTTGATTGTGACGTATTATATGAATGACCACGACTTCCAACATGAAGTAGAACGGATGATTAATCTAATCATCAAACGTCGTAATGAATAAGCATTTCTCTAAAAATTGCTGATTTACCCTGAGATAAGAGACTGAAGGATTTCAGGATTTTAAAACACAGAGGGGCGATAGCCAGCACAGAATACGAATCAAGGCATAACCCGAAGGATAAGATCCAGGTGCCACCCTCCTCGGTCCTCCCTCGAAGGGAGGAGGATTGAATCTCCTCTTCGCTCAGAGCTGTCCTCATTCCAATTCTTCAAAAGAAGACTAGTCTGTTTTTAGAAACAAACCAATGATAAAAGCTATCCTACCGCCTTTTCATTACCTTTCGCAACTGCCGGAAAGAGGTGCCTTACAGCGAATTCAACAGCTGTAAATGCCTTCGCACTGCGCAGCTCGGGGGTCAGCAACAACTATTTGCCGCTTTTGTGGTTCAATTTAAATATTACCACTAAATTGGTCACATGAAGCGTTTGCTATTCTTTCTGCTCCTGATGCCCCTTCTCACCGCCTGCCCTCCCGGCAAGGATTCAGGGGAAGACATTGTAAAAAATTTCCGCAAAAACGGCTACAACATGTTGCCGGTAAATAAGCACGGCTATAAAAAGATCACGTTTAAGCTGCCGGAATCGATGGAAATGGATTATTCCAGCCATTATACTTACAAATCGGATGCTTACCGCTACCGCGAGCACAACATCGGGATCATCTTTTCGATCGAGCGCTTTACGGAAGACGATCTTTATTCGACCATGATGGAAGACTTCATTATCGAAGACGATCTGCTGAATTCGTTCCATGACGCTTATGTAGACAGACGACTCGGATCCCTCCATGAAGGCGGTGCTTCTTTCAAAAAAGACGTTCGCAAAAACGTGAAATTTCCCGGAACGATACAAGTCGTCTCCGGTCAGAGCTCCAGCGGCAGCGAGCTACTTTATTACGCTACTGCAACGCTGAAGGTTGAAAAGGAATACTACCTTTTCCAGTTCATCTGCGACAAGCCGATGATGGATTACGTGTACGACGATTTTGAACGAATCCTCGCCTCAGTCCGCAAAAAATGACACCTGTTTATCAACGGTTACTGCGCTTCTTCGAACAGGAGCTTCCCGGCGAACCGGCCCATCTTGCCATGCTTCCCTACCGGGCTGCAACGAGTGAAGCATTGAAAACGGCTGAAAACGTTCGGTTGTCTGCTGTTGCGATCGTTCTGTTCGATTCGGAAGCGGGATTACAGACGCTTGTTATTCAACGGCAGCAATACGACGGCACGCACAGCGGACAGATCAGCTTTCCCGGCGGAAAATGGGAAGAAAGCGATCCTTCGCTGGAATTTACTGCGCGACGAGAATGTGAAGAAGAGATCGGTATTCTCCGCGACGAGCTGCAGCTGATCGGCAAGCTGACCAATGTCTATATTCCCGTGAGCTCTTTCCTCATAGAACCGTATGCTTTCTACTGGCCTGATGCGCACGCGAGCTTTACGCGTTCGGAACGGGAAGTTGCGGCAGTGCACCAGGTTGCTGTTTCACTGTTAACGGATGAAAGCATCGAGCTGATCGACATACAGATCCCAAACGGGCAGAAACTGCTGAAAATTCCGCATTTCGGGGCCGGAGAGATCAAGATCTGGGGCGCAACGGCACTGATCCTGAATGAGCTTCGAATGATCCTGAAGGATTTCTGAATTTCGGGTGTTTTTAACCCCGTCCGCCAACTGGTTGGATCGGACATGGCACAAAGCACGCGAAAATTTCGTGTCTTCACTATCCTGACAGGGGCCTCCCCCTCCAAAACGGGGAAGAAACTTCCTCTTAGAAACGGAATCGCGCGAATCCGAAGGCTACGGAAACACTGTGCGCATTCTTCGTGAAGAAGCTCAATGCATCGCGGGAAGCGACACCGAATTCATATCCGCCGTCTTTCAGGATGAAGGTAACACCGACAGGAATATTGTTCTTGTAAACGCCGCCGCCGTAGTAACCGGCATTGAGGGAAAGCCATTTCAAAGGCCGCACGTCTCCGCCGAAGGAGAAGATCGCATTCTGCAGGGATCCCGGGTTTTCATTGTCGAACGGAGCAACGAGATCGAAGCCTACACGGAGGATCTTAAATGCTTCGAGGCTGGCGCCGATACGGAAATCGGCCGCATTGGCCAGCTTGAACTTTTCTTTACCTTCGAGTTTCAGGATCCCGCCTTCGCGCAGCATCTGGTTGATGGCGTTCGTAATGTTCGCTTCATCCAGTCCGGCAAGCGCGAAATCGCCCACTAATGTATCGCGCACGCTGTAAACGTTGCGCTTGTAAGTAACGGAACCGATGTTATTGATCGCAGCGGCAACGCGGAGCTTTTTGAACATGACAACGCTCAGCGCGAGGTCGATGCCGTATCCGTTCCCCACTGCAGGAGGAATTCCACCGTCGTAGTTCAGCACATTCGCACCACTGATGTTCCCGTAATCGATATTGAAGGCGGGCGTAATGGACGATTGTACCTGCACTCCATTGCTGGTGGATTCAAAGTCGAACATGGCCATGGACTGGATGAGTCGCGCGCCGATACCACCATAAATGGCGAATGTCGAATCGTTTCCGAGGATCTTCCTTCCGTAACCGATGTTGTACGAACGGTTCCAGACCATGCGTACGGCCGATCCATTGGTGATGGCGCTCAGGCGCAGCGGTACGTTGATGTTTCCCTGGATGACTGCTGCGAGCGTATCCTGTGAAATGTTCGTATTGTTAGCGATCACCGAGGTATCGGAACCAAAAACAACAGTCAGGGAATCGAAATAATCGGAGAATTTTCCCCGGAAGATCAGGTCGCTGGTCTGCTTGTTGAGTTTGGAGTAAAACTGGTAGTTTTCGCGGATATTAAAGGCGATCCCACCGAATTTTTCAGTCTGGTAGGCAAAACCGGCCCAGTTAAAGTCGAGGAACACGGAAACTCCGGACTCGGCATAATCGCCGGCTGCGCTCAACTGCTGGTTGTAGTCCATTCCGGAGGCTCCTTTATTGACAGCCTGGTTGTACAGTGTTTTCGACAGGTTGCGCAGCTTCTGCGAATTCAGCGTTTCACTGTAGATCCCGAAACCAAACTCGCTCGCCCCGACTGTAAAGCGTTTCCCTTCGTAGCCCGTTCCCCAGCCAAGAGCAGAAACGTTGATGCCGAGAGCGTGATAATCCGTAACGAAGGGTGTGGCTACTCCTTTTCCGACCGTTGAAAAAGCAACGCCCTGTGTCTGGGCCTGTGCGGTAAAGAAAGCTGTTAATGCGACAAGGATGAGTAACGATTGTTTCATAGGTTTCTGTAATAGAGTCGTAAAGAAAGCAAAAAAAATAAGAATGAGCAATGGTGGATTAGCAATCAGTATTGTCCGGTTAAAAACAGCATTTCTTTTTTACCACGGAGAACACGGAGAACACGGATAACATGGAGTTTTCACCCCGCAGGTAGGCGGACACGGCACAAAGAGCACATAAGAAACATAGACCGGTGGTATTCGTCGCTTTGCGACGATAGTTGCAGATGTATTGGAGAACACAGAGGTTCGTCTGCTGCAATAATAATTAGCATTGGGGAAATGTTAATGAATAATTGACAATAACGGTGAAAAGCTTTGCGATGAAAGTCGTGGATTCCGGATCAGTATTGTTCGGTTTATTTTTAAACATACTCATCAGACAGGTAGTAAAGTCATGATCACTTTCTCTCTTACCCCCACTATTTTTTAACCGCAAAGTTCGCAAAGGATCGCGCGAAGAACACGAAGTTTTTATGGAGGGTACAGAGCGCAGAGAGTGATTCCGGCAAGCCGAAATCGTTAAGGGTGTGGCAGCGAGTGGTGTTTCGTAGGGCAACTGGCAGATATCGGGCAACACAACGATCGCAAGTTCGTAAATTTGCGAATTTACTCGTTTCGGTGAAGGGGATTTTTGATCTGCCCTGATCCGGAGAGAACTGTTTTAATGTACGATAAGCTTAGCTTGTGCGTGTTTTCCTGTTATCTTCTTTTATCCCAGCACCATAGTGCCACCCCTCTCATTCTCCCCGCCAGCCGGCGGGAGAGGTGGATCACAGTCCCGGAACATGCACACGTGATTCCGAATGATCAACTTCCAATTCCGCGAAGTGAACACGCGACTCCGGATGGTGAACTTTCAATTCCGCGAAGTGAACACGCGATTCCGGATGGTGAACTTTCAATTCCGCGAAGTGAACATGCGATTCCGGATGGTGAACTTCCAATTCCACGAAGTGAACACGCGATTCCGGATGGTGAACTTTCAATTCTGCGAAGTGAACATGCGATTCCGGATGGTGAACTTTCAATTCTGCGAAGTGAACACGTGTCTCCGGATGATGAACAAGCTATTTCATGAAGCGAAAAAAGGGCTCAATACCAGTCCTATCCCTTTACGTACAAGGGCTTTACATTTCCAGTTATTTTTTTAGAGGTCCGCTCAATAAAGTGGCAGGGCTTTACGTTATAGAGAAATAAACCAGCCTGATCGCTGCTCCAACCACTGACCCAGGCACAATTCATTTCCGTATGAAACAGCATGAAATCAACAAGCTGAAAATGTACAAGCAGGTGCTTGCCATTCTTTCGGCGAACGAACCGTCCTGGGAAGGTATCCAGGCCTGGTCTGCAGCCTCCGGGCAACTCACCTCCCTGTTTACGCAGCTCGACGACATGGCCGCGCAATATGCCACAAGCCTTTCGGGAATTACGCAGCTCAAAGAGGAGAAAAGGGAGGAAACGGCAGCTAAGGCAATGACGATCGCCGGGGCGCTCCGTGCACTGGCAGAAGAACAGCACGACATGGTACTGGCAGCTCAACTGGATTTTCCCAATCATGAGCTCAGCAAGGGCTCGAGCATTGCCACCGGACACCGGATCGACCTGGTACTTTCACTGGCAGCAACGCATGCGGCTGTGCTTGCAGCGAATTATGAGATCCTCCAAACGGACATCGATGCGCTGGCCACATTGAACACCGCGCTCAGAGAGGCTGAAGGAACACCGAGAAGCGCGATTATTGCACGCAAGGAAGTACGCGCGGAAATGACGGCGCTCTTCCACGAAACGGATGCTTTATTAAAGAAAAAGCTCGACCAGCTGATCCTGACGCGGAAGATCAGTCAGCCGTCGTTTTACCAACAGTATAAGGACGCGCGGAAGATCGTTGATTATAAGGGGCCAAAGCAGAAGAAGGGGGAAGTGCCGGAAGGGTGAGGGATGATCGATTATCGATTTTTGACTGTGGATGATGACAGGTATAGTTTGAGATAAAATCACGATGCCACCCTCCTCGATCCTCCCTCGCAGGGAGGAGATGGATCTCAGTCTTGTTTTTATAAGATGGTCCTTAAGGCTGAAATGGTTCCTGATTTTGATAACTGATACAGGTTAAGAGAAATCAGGGAATGCCACCCTCCTCGATCCTCCCTCGCAGGGAGGAAGAGGATCTCAGTCTTGTTTTTATAAGATGATCCTTAAGGCTGAAATGGTTCCTGATTTTGATAACTGATACAGGTTAAGAGAAATCAGGAATGCCACCCTCCTCGATCCTCCCTCGCAGGGAGGAAGAGGATCTATAGTCTTGTTTTTATAAGATGGTCCTTAAGGCTGAAATGGTTCCTGATTTTGATAACTGATACAGGTTAAGA
>Ga0247813_10000145_pt1 | contig 85693 bp, 57 predicted proteins | sample UWRJL169409C1_FD_180719 | JGI IMG/M metagenome (GOLD analysis project Ga0247813, IMG submission 180719) | Plant litter microbial communities from Arlington Agricultural Research Station in Wisconsin, United States - UWRJ-L169-409C-1 | ecosystem: Environmental > Terrestrial > Plant litter >...
CTATCTAATGGTAGGGTTTTTTATTTTTACTTTTTAAAAGTAGTAATGGTACCTTAGCTCAGATGGTAGAGCAATGGACTGAAAATCCATGTGTCCCTGGTTCGATCCCTGGAGGTACCACATATTGCTCGGATGGTGAAATTGGTAGACACGCTGGACTTAAAATCCAGTGAACAGCAATGTTCGTGCGGGTTCAAGTCCCGCTCTGAGTACTAAAAACTTCAATTGGCTTTGCTAATTGAAGTTTTTTTTTGTCAAATTTTTTTTATTTATTATTTTGATGATTCTATTATTGTACGGTTTTACTATAACTCTACAGTAATTTTTAAAACTATTTTAGCCAATAATTTAGCAATTCATTTGCACAACTGTTATTGATGTATTTGTCAAATTTTACTCCAAACTATATTTACTGGTAATTAATCTACTGGGAATTCTGTAACATACTGCCGAAATTAAATACTTCTTAGTCCTCTTCTCGTTTGTATCTTTAATAGTATTTTAAAACTATTTATAATCAAAAAAAAATAAGTTATGGCAGAAATTAAAATTGAGAAAAAGAAACCTATATGGCCATGGATTGCAGTAGCGCTGGTAATCGGAGCACTTATATACTACATCTTTGTAAAAGATCATGAAGCTCACACTGAAAGCACCATAGAAACCGAAAACACTACGAGTGCACAATAGAACACCATAACCGGAAAACAGTAAAACTAATATTGTTCCTTCGCATATTAAGGAAATTTGAAATAATAGCTCTCGTGCCTGTCTTAAACAGATACTGAATGTGCGATTTTAAAATTTACCAGTAGGAGTTCGGATTGATATCAATAGTTTCTGCAGTTATATCCGGTAGAAAAAAACAGTAAATAATATTATTTATAAAAAAAATCATGGAAAATAAAGACAAAAACTTATACAGACTGGACGAACTATCTGATTATAAAATTGCTTCAAATTATTCTGATGTAAGAGGATGGAAGATAGTGGACGCTGAGAACCACACAATAGGAAAAATTGATAATCTTTGGGTGAATAAAGATATGCAACGCGTCGTCTATCTTGATGTAAAATTAGATAAAGGATTATTAGATGACAGCCGTAATGAAGTGCGTGATGTTATAGCGAATGACCATGGAAAAGAGTTTATCTATAAAGAAGGAGACAGCCATATTATCATTCCAATTGGATCTGTAAACATAAATAAGGACACGAAAATTGTTATGGCTAACAGTATCGGGTATGATACATTCAGAAATACAAGTAGATACAACAGACAGCATAATTTTGACAGAGATTACGAAAGAAGAGTAATGAAGTCGTATTATCCTGAAAATGATCCTGGCTCGGGCTATGATAGTAACGATGATGCATTTTATAAGCGTCGGGAATTTGATAATCAATAAGAATCTACAAATTGCATTATTTATGAAAAAGCTTGTAAATGGCAATAAATAAAAAGCTTCAAATAACACGGATTTGAAGCTTTTTTTGTGACTATAAATAATTACAAACGTTTATAGTTAAATAGATTACTCTTTTATCTTTTATTATAGGAATGTATGCTGAACATTCGCAGGTAGGTATTCGAACAAAAAATCCAAATGTTCTAATTTTTATAAAGCTTTATTCATTCTTTTATAAAGCAAAGTCTGAGTTATTGGATTTTGAAAGTATCAATATTATTGCTTTCTCTTTCTCCTATTTACTGAAACTTTGTGGTTATAAGGTGATCTGCAACTATATCATATTCTGTTTTTTAATCTTGTGTGTTTTGATTTTTATAAAAACGAATCATCCGATAATATTATACAAAAATCAGATCTACAAAAACTCATTTCCCTAACCATCCTTTTCCTATTTTAGTTAAAACTATTAAAGATGTTATGATAGCCTTTTACAGGTCTTTTTCATAATACGAAGCTTCACGCTTTAAAGATGTCTAATTGTTTTTTAAATTTTTGTTAATATAGGGTGAAATAAAAAAAAATAGAGACTCAGCGCCGTTGAACTTCTGGTTGAAGTTTTGTAATTAATGGCATGAATGGTATAAAGATATTTTACACTCTATAGGTTAATTTTAGATGCATTTTATTTGAAGTGTATTACACTTCCTTAATAAATTTCTAATCAAATATCATGACCTATGAAAACATCAGAAACGCATTCCGTAATTTTAAATGTGAATGGGACAGCATATACTTTAGATCTCATGCCTTGGGTTTCTTTATTAGATGTTCTTCGTGAGGAAATCCATCTGACAGGAACAAAAAAAGGTTGTGATCATGGCCAATGTGGTGCCTGTACGGCTATAGTTGACGGTAAAAGAATATTAACCTGTTTAACGCTGGGGGTAATGAAAAACGGTTCGGAAATTACTACTATTGAAGGAGTTGCTGATGGAGAAAATCTCCATCCCTTACAGAAAGCTTTTATAGAACATGATGCTTTTCAATGTGGCTACTGCACACCAGGACAAATTTGCAGTGCTATCGGTCTGTTAAAAGAAGGGAAAGCAAAGGACAGAGAAGAAGTTAAGGAATTAATGAGCGGAAATCTTTGTAGATGTGGAGCTAATAAAGGTATTATTAATGCAATTATGGCTGTGAAGGAAGGAGGTTCTGATGAATAATTTCTCATATACAAAAGTAGCAAATGTTAATCAGGCAATTTCTCAGATAGATGCTGATATTCGGAATAAAATAGTGGCCGGAGGCACAAATATTAATGATCTTCTGAAATACTTTATTACCAAAGCTGATAAACTGGTCGATATTAATGCGATAACGGAACATAATTCCATAGTTCGACTTGATAATGGAGGGGTGAGGCTTGGAGCACTACATACCAATGCTGATACCGCTTATGACCCTATTATAGAAGAACGTTATCCATTATTGTCAAAAGCAATATTGTCTGGAGCTTCGGCACAAATTAGAAATATGGCAACTAATGGAGGTAACCTCCTGCAGCGAACAAGATGTTATTATTTTTACGATATTAATACGCCCTGCAACAAACGAGATCCGGGTTCGGGTTGTTCAGCAATTAATGGTTATAACCGAATTCATGCCATTTTAGGACAAAATAAAAATTGCATTGCTGTTTTTCCTTCGGATATGTGTGTGGCTTTGTCTGCATTAAATGCTACAGTAAATATTAGTGGACCTGATGGAGAAAGAGTCGTGGATTTCGCAGATTTTCATAGACTTCCCGGAGATACGCCCAATATCGATAATAATCTCAAACATGGAGAAGTAATTACCAGTATTGATTTGCCCGAAAAAGGATTTGAAAAGAATTACTCTTACCTAAAATTAAGAGACAGAAGTTCGTACTCTTTCGCTCTTGTATCTGTAGCCACTGGTTTTGATATTCAAAATGGTATCATCAAAGAAGCCAGAATTGCTTTGGGAGGAGTTGCTCATAAACCGTGGCGTGTCAAAGAAGCGGAGGATTTCTTACTAGATAAAGAACCTACTCAGGAAAATATTACCGAAGCAGCAAATATTATTTTAAAAGGAGCCATGGGTTATCAACATAATTCATTTAAGATCATATTGGCTAAAAAGGCTATTATACGTAATTGTATTATGGCATTAAATCCCGAATCACAGCGACCTGGTGCAAAAGCGTCATTGTAAACCGTTAATTTAAAATTAAAAAAATGACAAAATTACCCTCAATAGGAAAACCAATAAGCCGTTTAGAAGGTCATTTGAAAGTTACCGGAACCGCCAAATATGCCGGTGAGTATCAAGCAATGGATTTGTTATATGGTTATGTGGTAAACAGTACTATCACCAAAGGTAAGATAGCGGTTATTGATACTTCTGATGCAAAAGCTTTGGATGGTGTGATAGAGGTTTTTACACATGAAAACAGACCGTCGACAGCCTGGTTTGATTTTCAGTACGCTGACATGGATGCACCGCCCGGAACGGTTTTCAAACCACTAAAGGATAACGAAATTAAATATAACGGGCAGCCTATAGCACTTGTTGTAGCTGAAACTTTTGAAATGGCAAGGTATGCGGCCATAAAAATTAAAGTAGCTTATGTTGAAGAAGAATTTGAGACAGATCTTGAATCAAATTTAGATAAAGCAAGAGAGCCCAAAAAAGGCCTTGCTTCCATGCTTAAGCCGCCTCCGCCAAAACCAACTGGTGATTTTGAAAAAGCTTATCAAAAATCCTTTGTTCAAATTTCCGGTGAATTTAAACATGGAACAGAGCATCACAATCCAATGGAAATGTTTGCGACGACTGTTGTTTACGAAGGAAAAAACAAACTAAAAATTTACGACAAAACGCAGGGAACAATTAATTCTCAAATGTATGTAGCAAATGTTTTTGGTTTAAAAATGAAAAATGTTCAGGTAATTGCTCCTTTTGTGGGTGGTGGTTTTGGTTCAGGACTTCGCCCGCAATATCAGCTTTTTATGGCGGTTATGGCATCACTGGAATTAAAAAGAAACGTACGCGTTACCTTAGATCGGGCACAGATGTATACTTTTGGACACCGACCGCCAACGTTGCAGTTTACAAAGTTTGGGGCAGATGAAAGCGGAAGAGTAAATGCGATTTATCATAAAGCAATAGGAGAGACTTCCCGTTTTGAAGATTATGTTGAAGTAGTGGTCAATTGGGCAAATATGCTTTATCCGGCAGAAAACACTTTACTTGAACATCAATTGGTTCCCTTAGATGTTTATTCTCCACTAGATATGCGTGCTCCAGGCGGAAGTACCGGTATGCATGCTGTTGAAATTACTATGGATGAATTGGGGTATAAGTTAAACATTGATCCACTCGAATTGAGACTTATAAATTATTCTGAAACAGATAAAAGTACCGGCAAAGACTACTCCAGTAAAGAATTAAGAAGTTGCTATTTGCAAGGTGCTGAAAAATTTGGATGGGATAAAAGAAATCCTGAACCCAGAAGCATGAAACGCGGCAATAAATTAGTCGGTTACGGTATGGCTACCGGAATTTGGGATGCCAACAGGCTTTTAGCCAGAGCTCAGGTTATTATGACAAATGATGGAAAGGTGGAAATAAAAAGTGCTGTAACTGACATTGGAACAGGAACGTTAACCATTATGACACAAATCGCATCAGATGCATTAGGACTTCCTATAGAGAATATTACATTTTCGCATGCTGATAGTAAAATGCCATTTGCACCTATACAAGGCGGTTCGTTTACTTCAGCAACTGTTGGCCCGGCTGTTCAGACAGCCTGCCAGGCTTTGATAAAAAAGATGTTCAAAATTGCTAAACGACTTCCTTATTCGGTTTTTAGTGAATCTGAATTTGAAGACGTGGTTTTTAGCAATGGCTTTTTACACTTAAAGAATAAGCCTGAAGTTAAAATCGGTTTAGATGAAATTTTTAATGCCAATGAAGGTAAAGAAATAAAAACGACTAATACTTCGATGCCCAATCCGTTACACTATCGTAAAAAAGCAAGAGCTGTGCATAGTGCTGTTTTTGTTGAAGTAGAAGTGGATCAGGAATTAGGAATTATTGAAGTAAAAAGAGCCGTTACAGCAGTTGCAGCTGGTAAAATCATTAATCCCAAAACAGCTGAAAGTCAAATTTTAGGAGGAATGATTTGGGGAATCAGCAAAACACTTCATGAAGAGACAATTGTAGATCATCAATTTGGGAAATATATGAATGCTAATTTAGCCGAATATCATATCCCGGTTCACGCTGACATTCATGATTTGGATGTAATTTTTGTAGATGAAGAGGATCATTTTGTTAATGATCTTGGTGTAAAAGGTGTAGGAGAAATTGGTGTAGTTGGAATGGCTCCAGCGATTTCGAATGCTATTTTTCATGCTACCGGCAAGCGAATAAACGATTTACCTATTCACTTTGATAAACTTTTATAAGTACTTAAAAAAAATAAGTAAATTACTCTAAGAAATTTAATACTAAATACACAAGCTATGAAAGCATTGCTGATCGGAGCAACAGGCTCCACTGGGAAATTTTTATTAAATGAGCTGATACAGGATGATGATTATACTTCAGTAAGTGTTTTTGTGAGAAGGCCAACAGGAAAATCACATCCCAAGCTGACAGAACATGTAATTGACTTTTCTAACCTCGAGCAGTACAAGGAGCTTATTACCGGAGATGTCTTATTTTCTTGTTTGGGAACCACATTGAAAGCCGCAGGTTCGCAGGAGAACCAATGGAAGATAGATTTTGAAATTCCCGCTGTATTTGCGTCCATTGCAAGACAAAACAGAGTAAATTCTATGGTATTGCTTTCATCGGCTGATGCATCTCCTAACAGTAGAATTTTCTATTCAATAATGAAAGGAGAACTGGAAACAGCAATCACAGAGCTGGATTTTGGACAGTATATTATTTTTAGACCAGGACTGCTCCTGCGACCCGATACAGACAGAAGTGGAGAAAAAGCATTAGCTAAAATACTCGGCTTTTTGAACGGTATAGGATTAGTGAATAAATACAAGCCACTTCCAACTGAGGTTCTTGCAATGAAGCTAGCCAAAGCCCCCTGGAAACTTCCTCAGGGAACTTCAATTGTAAAATTGCAGGAAATCGCAGCGTTTTAAACTAAACTTTATAATCAAAAAATGAGAATTACTTAGCTCTTAATATTATAAGAAAGCAAAATAATAATGTAAAAAATCTGGTAGCGATTGAATTAATTTTAATTTAAAATTATCTATTGATTCATTTTTGTAAATCATTAATAATCAGGTTTTTTTTGAATTTATTTATTAACTCTAAATTATCAAGTTATGTTTAAGGAAGGTCAAAATGTACAGCAGGAATTCGGTGGTCAGGTAATGAAAGTTATTGGTTTTGAACCAGATTTAATTGAAAATGTCCTGACCCAATGGGAAGATGAACAAGGAACAATTGTAACGGCAAAATTTATGGAATCACAGCTTTTGCCTGTTGATAAATAAGCAATAGTTACAAACATAAATATACATTTATTTGTTGTAGATAACACATAATAAACATGAAAACAACTAGCGAGCCCGAAAAAATATTCTACGAATATCAGCAAAAGGATATTGAAGTTATTTTTAATATGATGAATACGGAAACAAACTTCAAACTCTTGTACCAATTACCAACAGGTGGTGGCAAAACAGTTGTTTTTTCTGAAATTGCCAGAAGGTTTATTGAACAATTTGGTAAGACGGTTATTATCCTGACGCATCGCAGGGAACTATGTACACAAACATCAAATACTTTAAAAAAGATAGGTGTAAAGAATCAAATTATAAGTAGTGACAAGGCAGCTTTTAAGTCTGATTGTACTTGTTATGTGGCAATGGTAGAAACGCTTAGAAACAGGATAAAATCTAAAAAAGTAAAAATTAATAATGTAGGTCTTGTTATAGTGGATGAAGCGCATCACAATTCATTCAGAAAATTAATGAGCAGTTTTAAAAAGGCTTTTGTTATTGGTGTTACGGCTACGCCATTCAGTTCTGATATTTCAAAACCAATGAACAGACATTATAAAACACTGATAACAGGAGAGAGTATTGCTGACCTGATTACAAATGGCTTTCTTGCTAAACCACAATCGAATGTTTATGAAGTGGAACTTAATTCACTAAAAACGGGAGTACATGGAGATTATACTGTAAGCTCTTCAAATGAATTATATGGTTCACAAGCCATGCAGGACTTACTTTTAAAAGCTTATGTTGAAAATGCGAAAGGTAAAAAGACTTTAATTTTTAATAACGGAGTAGCTGCATCACAGAAAGTTTATGAAACTTTTACGGCAGCAGGTTTTACGATTAAGCATCTCGACAATCGAACACCAAATTTAGAAAGAAAAGAAATTTTGAAATGGTTTAAGAAAACAAAAGATGCAATTCTTACTTCTGTTTCCATTTTAACTACTGGTTTCGATGAACCAACGGTACAGAATGTTATTTTAAATCGTGCTACTACCTCTATAACGTTGTATCATCAAATGGTAGGACGTGGTTCCCGAAAGCTGCCATCAAAAAAATCTTTTGGTATTATTGATCTTGGTAATAATGTACAACGTTTTGGAGCGTGGGAAGCACCGATAGACTGGAAATATGTTTTTGAACATCCTGATGATTTTGCCAAGCAGCTGCATTATCAATCTACTGGAGTTTCAGCTGTACAATCACATGGTTTTTCACCTGAACTCCGGGCACAATTTCCGAATACGCTTGAAATGACCTTTGATATTGAAAGTAATTACAGAGAAGCTATTGATACAGATAAAAAGCCTAAAACCGTAATACAACAATCAATCAGGCAACAGGCAAAAATGTGCCTTGATAATGCAGAAACATTATCACATGCTATTTCTTTGGCAGAAGCCCTGGAACCTGAAATTGCGTGGCGGGTAAAACAATATGTAAAATGTCTTGAAAATGCAAGCAAAAACTATAAGGAATGGCTAATGGATGATTATCAGGCTCGTCTTAAAGGATTAATTATAAAATTATATCCCAAAGTAAATGCAGCATAAAATCTATATCGACTTAAGATAGTATTAGCTTACCGGATTTTATATGGAAATTTAAAACAGCAAATTTTCAACTTCAGAATTCTGTGTTTTTTTATTTAAGCACTCATTAGGCTATTTCTGAAATATTCCTTAACTATGTGTTTAATTATCAAAACTTTAATTATGGATTCAGAAGAACATAAAATAATTAATCTTAGTATTTTAGTACTTAGCTTTAAAATTAAGGCATTACAAGACAGTCTAACCGATGATCAAAAGAAAATCTTTGAAACGTCTTTAGAAAAAAGCAAAGTTATGATTCGTAGCAAATTATCAGATTCCCTCAGTACAGCTGAATTTGATAGGTTGTTTGATGCTCTGGATGCTGTTTAATCATTATTCTTAGTGGGGAAATATTGATACTATCTTAAAAATAATTCTAAATCCCAAAATAAAAGCTTTTTATCACCAATTATATTGTATTTATAGTTTTAAATAATTGATTGTTATATCATTAGGTTTGAATACTGTAAAAGCAAAAAGTTATTGTGTAAATTTACGGTTGTTGGCATTTGTATATTTGAATTCTAATCTAAAAAAACAAATATCATGAAAACTGCCACTAAAAAAACACCAGCAACGAAAGGTAAAAATGAGCCAGCTAAAAAGGAAAGCAAAACTTCAGCAAAAACAAATTCTAATGGAACTGTAAAAGCGAAATCAACTGCTGCTGAAGGACTTCGAGAATTATTTGTAGATTCTTTAAAAGATATCTACTGGGCAGAAAAAGCGCTAACAAAAGCACTGCCGAAAATGGCGAAAAATGCTACATCAGAAAATCTTGTAACAGCAATTAACGACCACTTGGCCGTAACTCAGGAGCAGGTAGCACGACTTGAAAAAGTCTTTTCATTAGTTGGTGAAAAACCAGTCGCTAAAAAATGTGATGCTATGGAAGGACTAATAAAAGAAGGAGAAAGCATAATGGAGGAAACTGAGGTTGGAGCTGTTCGTGACGCAGGAATTATTGCAGCTTCACAGAAGATTGAGCACTACGAAATTGCAACTTACGGAACGTTGGCTGCCTTTGCTACCACTTTGGGCGAAGACGATGCAGTATTGTTGTTGGAGAAAACACTTGCTGAAGAAAAAGAAGCCGATACGCTATTGACGGAAGCAGCTTACAATACCATCAATTTTGATGCTGATAACGAAGATCAGAAGTAAGAAATATTTCTTATTCAATTGCAGGATAAATATAAAAAGACCCGTATTTTATTTAATACGGGTCTTTTTATTTAACTATAGCTTGTTTTGAAATTGAAAACACAATTAATGTTTGTAAGTAAATAGGGTTTTATATTAAGATTTTCTAATTCAGTTTTTAGTTTCTCATTTCAAAAGTCCCTGGCTTTTCCTCATTCCTGTCATATTCTCCGGGAAGGTTTTCATCAGAATCCTCTTCTTCTTCCCAGTCATTTTCATCATATTCAGACTCGAAATCATCTTCCAACTCTTCAAGTTTAAGATCGAAGTGGTTAAATGTTGTTGCTGTTTTTGAAAAACTGCCCTGCATGAAATCATCATAATCTAATAGCAACTGTTCTTCGTAAGATATTATATCTCCTGCAAATTCTTTTGGTGTATAAAAGTAATTTTGAAATGTCATAGTAAGTTAATTTAAGTTAAGAAATCAAAGCTCCAAATTTTCAAAATCGGATTGATTAAAAATACTACTTATATAACAAGACATTTTATATAATTACTTTTCTGAATTGCTGAATTTTCATTTTTCAAGTAAGAAAGTTGGGTTATAATAATTTTTTTCTAACAACTAATATTTTTTTTTACATGCAGATCTTGGTAAATAATGACGAACAAGTATCAATTTTTGCATTTAAACGGTAAACTAAACAAAAAAACACCAGGATATGTTTTACTATAATCATCCGATTAAGTAAATTTGATAGTATAATACTAAGAAAGTAGGTAAACTTTTTTAAGATATAAGTACACATATGGAGCTATTGGATAATAAAGACCTCTTTCAAACTATTTTTAACGCTGCTTCGAATGGCATTGCCATTATGCAGCCCATATATAATGATAAAAACAGGATCGAGGATTTTTTAATTCTTCTTTCAAATTCTTATTTGGTTGATTTGACAGATAGTATTGACAACAAAGTCAAGCACTATAGTGAAGTTTTTTCTAATGTAAAAGAATCAGGTGACCTTGAAAGGATTATTGAAGTAGCCGAAAGTGGGGTTGCTAATAGCTTTGAAAAATGCTATTATAATGCAGATACAGTACAATGGCTCTCATTTACTGCTATAAAGGAAGCTGATTTAATAATATTGACCGTAGAAGATATAACAGAAAGCAAACAAACAGCAATAGTGTTGGAAAGTTTGCTGACGGCTGCAGAAAAGCAAAAACGATTTTACGATTCCATTACAAATAACACTCCTGATTTGGTATATGTCTTTGACTTATCCTATAAATTTACTTATGCTAACAAGGCCTTACTTACTATGTGGGGTAAATCAGAGGAGGATGCTATTGGTCGTGGCTTAAGAGAAAACGGTTATGAGGAATGGCATGCACTGATGCATGAAAGGGAAATCGATGAAGTTGTTTCTACAAAAAGAACCGTTAGGGGAACAGTTTCTTTTCCGCATGCAGAATTAGGAAACCGTGTTTATGACTACATCCTGGCTCCCGTTTTGAACGAAGATGGCGAAGTAGAAGCCATTGCAGGAACAACACGTGATATTACAGAGATAAAGCAAGCTGAGGAAAAATTGCAGAAAAGTGAGACCCGCTTTCGTAATATGATTGAACAGGCACCGGTGGCAATGTTACTTTCTAAAGGAGAGGATGTAATTATTGAAAGCGTAAATAAACCAATGCTGCAGTTTATGAATAAAAAAGCGGCAGATGAGGCTCTTGGAAAAAAGATGATCGAAGCGCTTCCTGAACTTATTGGTCAACCAGCGCTTGAAACTGTTATTGCGGTACAGAAAACGGGTATTCCTTTTAAAGGCGATGAGCAGCCGGTTGATTTAATTATTGATGGTAAACTGGAGAGACGTTACTTTAATTTCTCGTATGACTGTATTGAGGAACTGGAAGAAAGCCCGGCTGTATTGCATATGGCGCTTGACGTTACAGAACAGGTGTTGGCCAGACGCAAGCTGGAAGATAGCGAAAGCAGATTAAAGTCAATGATTGACCAAACACCTTCACCGACTTTGGTACTTATGGGTGACAATTTGGTAATTGAGCAGATTAACAAACATATGCTCGAAATGATTGGCCGTAATGAAGATGTTATTGGAACCCCTTTAATTGATGTTTTGCCTGAACTCAAGGACCAATATGTATGGACGCAGGTCCAAAATGTTTATAATAAAGGAATTCCTTTTGATCAAAGTGAAGTGCTTGTGACGCACAGTCGTAATGGAGTGGTGCAGGACTTTTATTATAATCTTGCCTATCGCCCATTGGTTGAAAATGGCCAGACAACAGGGATGATTCAGGTAGCGATTGATGTAACCGAACAAGTTACATCGCGACAAAAACTAGAGGAAAGCGAGAGCCGTTTTCGTGCTTTGGTTAATGCATCATCAGATGTGGTATTTCGAATGAATGCTGACTGGACTATAATGCGCAATCTGGAAGGACGTGGTTTTCTTTCTGATACGGGCGAACCTATTTTCAATTGGATAGAGGAATATATTCATCCTGACGATAAGGACAGAGTTTTGACTAGTATTGCTGGATCCATTTCTAATAAAAGTATATTTGAACTGGAACATCGGGTGTTAAATTCGGCTGGGCTTAAAGGATGGACATTATCAAGAGCAGTACCTATCCTGGATGATCAGGGTAACATAATTGAATGGTTTGGTGCAGCAAGTGATATTACCTCACAAAAAGAGCTGCAGGAAGTCATTAAGGAAAGTGAAGAAAAATTTCGACAGCTCGCTGATCTGGTTCCACAAATTATCTGGACAGGCAGGCCTGATGGTTATATTGATTATTATAATAAACGTTGGTATGAGTATACAGGATTTGACGAAAATGAATTTGGTGATTCTAGCTGGGTTCCCATACTGCATCCTGATGATGCCCCGATCGTAACCAAACATTGGTATCAAAGTGTTCAGACAGGAACGTCATATCAGCTTGAATTTAGGTTGAAAAACGGAGAAACCGGTGAGTATCGTTGGTTTTTAAGCAAAGCAGTGCCCATAAAAGACAAGTCAGACACTATTACTAAATGGTTTGGTACTTGTACTGATATTCAAGAACAGAAGACCATTACTGATAGTTTGGAAAGTCTTGTGCAGGATCGCACTAAAGAACTTCAACGCTCTAACGAAGACTTGCAGCAATTTGCTCATGTTGCTTCACACGATTTAAAAGAACCAGTTCGGAAAATAAAAACTTTTACCAGTCGATTGGAAGATCATCTCAAAGGGCAGCTGGATGAATCTGCGACGAAATTCATTGACAGGATTCACGTGGCTACTGATCGTATGTTTAACATGATTGATGGTGTGCTTTCGTACTCAAAAATCAATGCAGATCTGCTAAAGCCCACAATGGTTGATTTAAATGAAGTTATAAAAAATATTGAAACCGATTTGGAAATATCACTACAGAAAAGCGGTGGTAAAATTCAACATTCTGATCTTCCAACGCTCCAAGGGGCGCAAGTGTTGCTTTATCAGCTATTTTATAATCTTATCAATAACTCGATCAAATTTGCTAAACAAGGCGTTCCCTCAAAAATAACTTTGTTATCAGAGATAATTATTGAGGAGGATAGTAAATTTGCAGTAATCAATTTAGAAGATAATGGAATTGGTTTTGAGTCTGAACAGGCGGAAAGAATATTTGAAACTTTTACCAGGCTTAATTCTAAAGATATTTACGAAGGTACAGGCCTGGGATTATCCCTTTGTAAAAAAATAGTAGAGCGTCATGGAGGAAGTATCAAAGCAACAGGCCGTCTTGGACAAGGAGCTGCTTTTATTATAAAACTTCCGCTGCTGCAAAAAGAAAATGAAATTTAATTATGGAAAAGAAGATAATTTTAATGGCAGATGATGACATAGATGACACAGAAATGTTTTGTGAGGCATTAGCAGATATTAGTGAAAATATTGTTTGTCAATGCGCTATTAATGGAAATGCATTTATGGAGACTTTATCTAATCTGGCTGAAAAACCAGACCTCATTTTCCTGGATCTAAACATGCCGGTTATGGATGGCTGGGAATGCCTAAGGTTGCTGAAAAGTGAGCAACAGTATCAGGATATACCTGTCATTATGATCTCTACTTCTTCTCACAAAAATGATATTGATACCGCTTTGAATCTTGGTGCAACAGGCTATTTCGTTAAGCCAAATAATTTTAATGATTTAAAACTTGTATTGCATTCTATTACATCAAAGCTTGGAAATGGTTTAAAAGATGTACTTTTTAATTTGCAAACTAGCGGTTTGGAGCATATTTTTACTTATAATCCCAGAATGTAAATTAAGTTGTTCTTTTTTAGCTTTGTATGATTAATGACGAATATTTGGTTCTAACAAATTGAAAACTCAGATTGCTCATTATTTTGAAAAGCTATCTATACAATTTGACTCTAAATAATGGCCTTTGCTGAAAATTACTTGTTCTGCCCTTTGCCAAATCTGCTAATAAAAAGAAAAATTTAATTAACTACCAATGCATTTTAATTTAGTACATCTTTTCTCATTTTCCGATTTTTATAACCTATATTTGTTAGAGAAAATTTACAAAATTAAAGCACATGCAAAACAACTTCCTAGGGGGCTTAAAAGAGCACGAAAATAGTTTACTAACAATATGGTCACAACTACTTATAGAGAGTGGCTCAGATGATGGTGCGGTAGAAGAAGAAGAGTCTAAAGAATTTGCTTCTCTTTTTTTAAGTGCATTAGCATCATTAAATGGCAAATTTCAGGATTCTCCGGAATTTGAAAAAGTAGAGGATTTAATTATAGGTATTTCATCTTCAAGAGGAAAACGTGGATTTTCTCCAAGAGAAAATGCTCAATATTTAACTACTTTTAAACAAGCATCTTCGAAAATTCTTTCAGAACTGATAAAAGATTCTGAACAATTATATCAAGCAAATTTGCAGTTGAATGAGATACTTGACAACATGACTATTATGACTTTCGAAGCCTACATGAGAGGAAGAGAAGATGTAATATCAAGACAAGTGGATGAAATTAGCGAAATTTCTACTCCGGTTATTACGGTATGGGAAGGAATCGTTGCCTTACCAATTATTGGAACTTTGGACAGTTCAAGAACACAGATTGTAATGGAAAATTTACTACAGCAAATTGTAGATACCGGAAGCTCTATTGCTATTCTTGATATTTCTGGTGTTCCGGCAGTAGATTCGTTAGTAGCGCAGCATCTTATCAAAACTGTAAGTGCTACAAGATTAATGGGAGCAGAATGTATTATTAGTGGCATTCGTCCTGAAATTGCACAAACTGTAGTGCATTTAGGTATTGACCTTACCGGTATTATAACTAAAGCCACACTTGCAAGTGCTCTTAAAACAGCATTTGATATGCTGCAGCTTACGGTTGTTAAAAGAAAACTAGTTTAAGATTTTATAATTGATATGGAGAGAATTCCTATACTAAAAATGGGTGATTTTTTGCTTGTAACCATACAAGTAGATTTGTACGACCAACTTGCAGAAAATCTTGAATCAGATTTAATCAACACCATCAGCAAACACAGTTCAAAAGGAGTGTTAATTGATATATCGGCTGTTTCTATAATCGATTCTTTTATGGGGCGTATTTTAGGAAATATAGCTGTGATGTCTAAAATAATGGACGCACAAACAGTAGTTGTAGGAATGCAGCCTGCTGTTGCTATTACACTCGTTGAACTTGGATTGTCCTTAAACGGAGTTATAAGTGCCCTTAATGTTGAAAGAGGTATGGACCTACTGCGCTCAAAAATGCACACTAGCTATAATGAAGAGCAGGATTATGACGACGATAACGAATAGTAAAGAAGAAGCCTTAATTATACGAGAACAAGATGTGGTGCCGTTACGTAATCGCGTAAAAGAGTATGGCGTAAAAATTGGCATGAGCATTCTAAATCAAACCAAATTAATTACAGCAACTAGTGAACTTGTACGTAATCTCCTTAAGTACGGAGGAGGGGGCAAAGTCATCATTGAATCGGTAAGTAATGGCCGTGATAATGGCGTGCGCGTAACTTTTATTGATAATGGCCCCGGAATAGCCGATGTATCATTGGCTATGAAAGATGGATACAGCACTGGGAAAAGTTTAGGTTTAGGACTTCCCGGTACCAAAAGACTCGTCAATGAATTTGATATTAAAACAGAACTAGGTAACGGCACAACCGTTACTATAACAAAATGGAAAAATGGATAATACGTTTTCCAGCTATAAAATTGACGATCGAAGTCTGATTGCTTTTATAAAAAGAGAAATACATAACCTTGCACTTCACATAGGATTTACACCTCATCGAGCCGCTGAAACCGACATTATAGTGGCAGAATTAACTTCCAACCTTATTAAGTATGCAAACGGAGGAGAGCTTTTATACAGAGCCAATGTAGAAGATACGCATAATATAATCGAAATATATTGTTTGGATAAAGGTGTTGGGTTTGAAAATGTGGCAAAAATAATGAATGATGGTTACTCATCATCCAATACTCTAGGACACGGATTGGGCTCCATCAAAAGGTTAAGTAATGACTTTCAGATCTATTCCATGAAAAAATGGGGTTGTGTGCAGTACATCAAAATCGGCGAAAAGTCTGATTTGTCTTTTCCTTCCTTACAAAGCGGTTTAAATTATGCGGCAATTGCTGTTAACTACCCAGGCGAAAAGTTTTGTGGAGATGGCTATCATATTAAAACGACAAAAAAAGGTTTTCAAATTTTTTTAGGTGACGGTTTAGGTCACGGCGAAAATGCAAATGAAGCCGTTGAATTAGCTATTAAAGCCTTTAAACAGTCGATAGAAACAGAGCCTTCTGAAATTTTAAGGGATATCCATACAAAAGTAAAAAAGAGTAGAGGGCTTGTAGGTACAATAGCAGTTGTTGATTATAAATCGGAAGTATGGAATATATGTGGTATTGGCAATATTAGTACCCGCATTTATGACGGTTTAGATAATAAAACTTATACGCCTTACAACGGCATTATAGGTCATAATATCCCGCGTACCTTAAACAATACGATCGTTCCTTACAAAAAACATCAAATTATCGTTATGCACAGTGATGGACTGCGTACGAGATGGAATTTAAATGAGATGACTTCAATAGTAAAACAACATTCAGGTATAATAGCATCTGCTATCCTTAAAGAAAATATAAGAGGTACAGATGATGCATCAATTCTTGTTGGTAAAATAATGTAAGCGCCATGAAAGAGATCATAAAAATAAATCTTGATAACGAAATGGATTTGATACTGGCTCACAAGCGATGCATGAAGATTGCCGAAATGTGTGGCATGCCTTCATCGTTCCAAACCAGATTTTCGACAGCCGTGTCTGAAATTGCAAGATGTTCTATCGCAAAAGGCAAAAATTCTCTGCTTGTACTTTACATCAATATTATCAAATCAACACATAAACAAATTGAAGCGATAATTACAGATAGTGTCGATTTAAAAAGTTGTAGTCCGGAGGCCTTTAATTACGCTTCTAAAATTTCTGGAGATATTGAATACAGTTTTAAAGGTAATCTATCTACTACTAGAATAATTCAGCCTGTGGCTTCACCAGGACTGCTATCAGAAACGAAAATAAAATCGCTTATTGATTATTTTAAGTTTGAGCCACCATTGTCACCTTATGATGAGATTAGGAAGAAAAATATTGAATTAATTGCAATTTCAGAAAAATTAACTGAAAGCGAAAACAGATATAGAAAACTAGCCAATACAATTCCTATTTTGATTTGTGAGGTAAATGAACGTAATAAAGTACTTCTGTATAATGAATCATTATTGCATTATTTAAAAGTACCACCTCCAACATTTGAAAGAAAAAATTTTATCAATTTTATTCACCCGGAAGATATTGATCTAATTTTAGAAGGCTGGGAAAAAGCAAAATTAACACGATCTTCTTTTTCAGGAGAAATTCGAATTAAAGACGGTTCTGTAGATGTTTGGCATCTTGTTACTATGATTCCGAATAAATCTGAAGACGGTTCTTTTAACAGCTGGCTTGTTTATTTTATAAATATTAATGCGCAAAAAATGATCGTTGAAGCGCTGAAAGATAATTCAGAATTGAAAATGATCCAGCGCGAATTAGAAAGTGCCAATTCTAAATTAGTTTTTAAAAATAAAGAGTTAGAACAGTTTGCCTATATTGCAAGTCATGATCTTCAGGAACCACTGCGCAAAATTATGATCATGATTTCTCGCGCCAGTCAGCATTTATCTGAAGATCAAAAAAAGGATTATTATTTTGACCGTATAATATTATCTGCAACTCGATTATCAGCTTTGATTACTGATGTTCTCGATTATTCGAGAATAGACAATAACAAGCAATTATTCGAAGAAGTAGATCTCAATGAAATAATTACCGAGATTCTGGGCGATTTAAGTATGATTATTGAAGAGAAGAGCGCTGTGATAACGGTAGAGCCATTGCCACGAGTTTTAGGTCTTAGTACGCAGCTTCGTCAAATGTTTTATAATCTTGTAAATAATGCGCTTAAGTTTAATACTTCTCTGCCGTCAGTAACCATTTCCGCGACTCTTATACCAGAGCAGAATAATCAAATGGTTCTTTCAGGAAATTATGATATTATCTCTATTGCTGATAATGGTATCGGAATTGAAAGTCAGTATTCAAGCCGAATCTTTAACATGTTCCAGCGCCTGCATGAAAGGGACCAGTATGGTGGCAACGGAATTGGTCTTGCACTATGCCGACGCATTATTGAAAACCATAACGGAATTATTGAATTTACGAGCACACCAGGTGAGGGCACCATCTTTTGGATTTATTTGCCAAAGCAACAATAATTTCATAATTCACCGGTAAGATATAAAGAGATTTATTCGCATAAAAAAAACCTTTTACAGTTTGTAAAAGGTTTTTTTATTTCATTTTGTGTATTGTCCTATAATGAAAAAAAAGCATTTTTTAATTGTGCCCAGATTCCAATTTAGTGTAATCTTTTGATTATCAATTTTTTAAACCTTAAAAACCAATTTCTTTTTGTAAAGAATCCAAAGGATAACAGACCAAAAAATGGCATATAGAATGGCATAGGCCAAGGAAGAGTTCAATGGATTTTCAAAACAAGGCACTATCCAGTGGTTGTAAATCAGGCCCTGAACATTAATTTCTTCTGAAGGGACTTCGGGATTCTGAACTTTAATAGAACTCATAACCCTCGGAATTATGCCGGAAAAGAAAAACACGATCATCGGATTTACGCCCCAGATTAAAAATAGTTTAGCCCATTTTTTATAGTTTGCTATATCTATAACATAATATAAAATCGTTAAGCAAATTGTGGCAATACCGGCTGTATATAAAACATAAGAACTTGTCCAAAGTGATTTGTTGATTGGGAAAATGATATTCCACAGTAAACCTGCAATTACCAACGCAACTCCTGCAATGGCTGTTTTTTTTGCAATTTCAATTTTAGAAACTTGTAAGTTCAGTATTTGACCGATAAACATTCCCAGAATTCCTGTTGCAATGGCGGGTAATGTACTCAAAATTCCTTCCGGATCCCAGGTTTTAGAAACACCCCATAAATGTCCGTTTAAAAGTAAATTGTCTAACCAGGCGGCCAGATTAGTACCTTTTTCAAAATTGGCAGGGCCAACTCCGGGAACGGGAACAAAAGCCATTAAAAGCCAATATCCAATTAAAATAGAAGCCGCAATGATCAGCTGGGTTTTCAAATTTGTTTTCAAATACAAAATAGAAGCAAAGAAATAAACAATTCCGATACGTTGCAAGACGCCTGGAATTCGGGTATCCTCAAAATGTTCCAGTCCACTATAAGCCAGACCAATTAAAAAGACAAAGATGCCAACAGCGAGATAGGTTTTAACTTTTAAACTAAAGTTTCCTAAAAGGGCGTAAGCAACCGCAAAAGTTATGATTAGTCTAATTGCTAATAAAGAAATTCCTTCTAAACCAAATAAATGAATTCTGCTGAAACAACTTAAAAACAATCCTAAACAGAAAATTCGTAAAGAACGTACCATTATTTTATTAAATACTGCCCAATCAAAATGTTTTACTGGCATTGCAAAAGGTATCGCGGTTCCCATTATGAAAACAAAAAAAGGAAAAACTAAATCGGTAGGCGTACAGCCATGCCATTCTGCATGTTCTAAAGGCGGGTAAATTGATTCCCAACTTCCGGGGTTGTTGACAATAGTCATCAGTAAAATGGTAAATCCTCTAAATACATCCAGCGAGGTTAAACGTTCTTTTGTCATTGTTTTGGTTTTTTAGATAATAGTTTTTAGAAGTAAGAAGCAAGAATCAAGAAGCAAGATTTTGAATTATTTTATGATAGCATCCTGAATGATCTGCTGAATTTCTTCTCTGATTTTTTCTTTGGCTAATTTATTTTCACCATTTACCACTTCTGGATACGTTCTGTTTGATAGAAACACATAAACAAGTTCTGTTTCAGGATCCACCCAGGCAATATTTCCTGTAAATCCGGTATGTCCAAAACTAGCTGCAGAAACACAGGCGCAGGTAGGACCATCTTTACCAATTCTTTTATCAAATCCTAAACCTCTTTCAACTCCCTTATCTGCGTGATAGCAAGTATTAAAAGCATCGAATGTTTGTGGCGAAAAATATTGTTTATCACCATAATTTCCTTTTTGTAAAAACAATTGCATCATCTTGGCAACATCCATAGCATTAGAAAAAATTCCGGCATGACCGGCTACTCCGCCTTCCATCGCTGCGGCCATATCGTGTACATAACCTTGAATAGTTTGATGTCTGAAATAGGTATCAATTTCAGTAGGGGCAATATTGTTTTTATCAAATTTGTGCAACGGATTGTACAGTGTATTATTCATTCCTAGAGTACTGTAAAAATTCTCCTGACTCAGCTCTTCTAATTTTTTATGTGTTTTTCTTTCTAAATATTCCTTCAAAATAATGAAGGTAAAATCGCTGTATTTATATTCTTTTTTAGCTAATAATGGCGTATCAGCAATAATCTTCATGATGGTATCGTGATAGTCATTTCTGATATAAAGACTATCAGCGACTTTCGTAGTGAAATTATTTTCGGCTATTTTACGATAATATTTTTTAGAAGGTTTTCCTTCACTGTCAAGAGTTGCTTTGTAAAAAGGGATCCATGCCTGAAGTCCTGCATAATGCGTTAACAAATCTTTGAAGAGGATATCTGCTTTGTTTGTTTTTGGAAAAGAAGGTACCATATCTTTTAATTTTGTATCCAGGGCCACTTTATTTTTATCGTACAATTGCATAACATTCGGTAATGTCGAAATCATTTTTGAAATCGAGGCAACATCATACAAATCTGAATTAGAAACTTGTTTGACTTTGTCATAAGTTTGATAACCGTACGATTTCTGAAAAATAACACTTCCTTTTCGAGCCACAAGAACTTGCATTCCCGGAGCCATTTTACCATCAATAGCTTTTTGTGCAATGGCATCAATTTTAGATAAAACCTGCGGATTCATGCCTACATTTTCAGGAGTTGTAAAGGCCAGACGGTTTACTTTTTCAGTTGACAAACCATCATTTACTTTGAAGGCTGTATTAATAGAAACCGGTAGTTTTCCTTTAGCGTCCACGGCTCCAAAAAGTAATTCTGCTGAAACCACCTGACTTATATCTGAATTTTGATAAGAAACCACCAATCCTTCAATATCATCAAAATTTGTAATAGGCAATAGGGAATAAGGCTTGCTGAAAATATCCAGAATCACTTTGTTGTGTTTGGCAATTTCCTGCAGCCAAAGTAATTCGGCATCTGTAAAATTCTGTTTTTCCCATGTTTTATTTACTTTATGGAAGCCAATAATTACAGTATCGTAATTTGTTAATTCCTGAATTAAGCTGTCAATATTGGTATTTGCTACCTCTGTAACTTCAGTGTATTTTTTTAAGGTAGTTACAAAAGTGCTGTTTACATCTTCTCCCATTTTTACATAGGCAATCTTCTGATCTAAATTTTTTATAGGCAATATTTCCTTTTCATTTTTTAAAACAGTAATGGCATTTTCGTATAACTTATAATGCAAAGCGTCATTTTGCGAAGGATTAAGATCATTGTAAATATTAGCCATATCTATAGGCTTGTAGTGATGTAATCCGGCCTTGAATTTATAGTGCAATATTTTTTTTACTGAATGTGCTAAACGTTCTTCTGTAATAGTTCCATCAGTACAGGCAATTTCCAGTTTTTGAAAAGCGACAGGAACATTTTCTGGACAAAGCAAAATATCATTTCCGGCAAGAATTACTGCTATTTCCAATTCTCCCGGCGGTTTGAAATTACTTGCGCCCTTCATAGCTAAACCATCAGTAAAAATCAAACCTTCAAAACCTAATTGTTTCTGAAGTAAGTTGGTTACAATATCATAGGAAGCAGAAGAAGGATAATTGGGTCTTGGCTCGAGACTCGGAATATTAAGATGCGCCACCATAACAGATACCAAACCTTCATCAAAAATGCGTTTGTACGGATACAGTTCTACTAAATCAAGACGTTCTTTTGAAAAATCAACCAAAGGCAATGCTTTATGAGAATCGGTTGAGGTGTCGCCATGTCCCGGAAAATGTTTTCCGGTACTAAAAACACCCTGACTTTCCACACCTTTCATCAAAGCAATAGCTTTGTTGCTTACATTCACTTTATCTTCACCAAAAGAGCGGTTTCCGATAATTGGATTTTTAGGATTTGTATTGATATCAAGAACAGGAGCAAAGTTGAAATGAACCCCAATTCTTTTGTTTTCGTTGGCCATGTTTTTCCCAACATTTTCAATTAAACTCAAATCCTGAATCGCGCCTAAAGTCATATTCCACGGATAAATATAAGTCGAATCCAATCTCATTCCCAATCCCCATTCGGCATCAATACCTACAAATAAAGGAATTTTAGATTTTGCCTGATATTGATTGGTTAGTTTTGCCTGGCGTACGGGCCCGCCCTGAAAAAAGATAACCCCACCAACTTTGTAATCCTGAATTAGCTTTTCGACACTATGTGCATGAACAGAATCTTTGTTAGAATAAGCTGAAATCATGAATAATTGCCCTATTTTTTCCTGAAGCGACATTTTGCTGTAGATACTGTCTACCCATTTGGTTTCGCTATCAGAATCTTTGAAAAACGTTTTTTTCTCTGATTTACTTTTAGCTGTATAAACAACCGTATCTTTTACTGGAATGTCTTTTTTAGTAGTTACAACTGTGTCGCTTCTTTTAGAAGTTCCACAATTGGTTATCAGAAGTAAAAATGCAGCGTACAGGCTAATTTTTATGAAGTAATCTTTCATAGCATTATATTTTGGGCAATTGAATTTTAGACTACTTAATAGTCTTCAATTGATTATTCTATTGTTTTATGTTTTTAAAAACTTATTTTGGTGCTGCTTTTTGAACTTGTCAGGAATAATCCCAGATAGGTTATTAATCCGTTGAGCACTATTAATTCATTGTCAAATACGTATCCTGAAAATAATATTTTTGAATTTTCATTGATGAGATAGGTGAAGAAAGGCGATAATAAACAGATTAACGGAACCAGTTTATCGTTTACATTTCTAGATTTTTGAAACAATCCGAAAGCATATAGTCCTAATAAAGGACCATAGGTGTAAGATGCCACTTTAAATATCATTCCAACTACAGAACTATCGTTGATCGAATTAAAAATAAGAATCACAAAAAAGATCAACGCCGAAAAACTAATATGCACTAAATGTCTTGTACGGACCGTATTTTTTCTGGTATTCTCGCTTTTGTCCATGCCTAAAAAATCGACACAAAAAGAAGTTGTTAGCGCTGTTAAAGCAGAATCTGTTGTGGCAAAAGTGGCAGCGATAATTCCTAGTAAAAATACAATAGCCGGAATTGTAGCCAAATGATTCAAGGCGATTTCAGGAAAAAGCAAATCTGTTCGTGGTTTACCTGTGATGAAATCAGTTGGAATTGCAATCCCGTTTTTATTGGCATATATATACAGTAAAGCACCAACACTTAAAAAGAAAATATTAATGATGACGAAGATTCCCGTAAAAGTGAACATATTTTTTTGTGCTTCGCCAATGTTTTTACAGCTGAGGTTTTTTTGCATTAAATCCTGATCAAGGCCTGTCATTGCGATGGTAACAAACATTCCGCCTAATATTTGTTTTATGAAATGAAATTTACTTCCCATAAAATCATCAAAGAAAAATATCTTGGAATAATTGCTGTTTTTCACTTCTTCAAAAGCACCAACAGCACTTAAATCCATGCGGTCGCAAATAAAATAAATAGTTAGAAAAACAGAAGTTACAAGGAAAAAAGTCTGTAAAGTATCTGTTATAATAATCGTTTTCAATCCGCCTCTGTAGGTATATGAAAAAATAAGAAGCAGTGAAATTAATACCGTAAACGCAAAAGGAATATGGAAAAAATCAAAAACAAAACGCTGTAATACAATAACCACCAAATAGAGTCTGAAGGCAGAACTTACTGTCCGGCTGATCAGGAATATCGAGGCTGCTGTTTTATAACTGTAAAACCCCATTCTTTGCTCAATATAGCTATAAATAGAAGTTAGATTCATTCTGTAATATAAAGGCAATAATAATTTTGTAATGACTATAAAACCAATTGCATTACCCAATACAAACTGAAAATATTTGAATTGTTCGCCACTAGGAGCACCAACTTCTCCCGGAACCGATATAAAAGTAACGCCTGAAAGCGCTGTTCCTATCATTCCAAAAGCAACTAAATACCATTTTGAATTTTTGTTGGCTGTAAAGAAAGCAGCATTTCCATCATCTTTTCTACTCACCCGGTGTGAGATATAAAATAAGGTTCCGAAATAAATGATAATTAGGATGAGGATTGTAGTTGGTGTCATTTTTGGTCTTTAGTAGTTTGTGATCTCTTATAAAATGATAAAAGATGTCAAATAATTAGATGCTTAAATTTCGTGATTTTTATTTTCAGCCATTAAAACAGCTCTTACACTTTTGTGTTTCTGCAATAATTCTTCGGCTAAATCATATTCAATTCCAAGTTCTTCCATAATCATTTTTATAGCTCGTTTGACCAGTTTTTCGTTTGATAACTGCATGTCAACCATTTTGTTGCCTTTTACTTTTCCCAGTTTAATCATTACCGAAGTGGAAATCATGTTTAAGGTCAGTTTTTGAGCTGTTCCCGCCTTCATTCTGGTACTTCCGGTTAAGAATTCAGGACCTACAATTACTTCAATAGGGTAATCTGCTTCCTGAGCAATAAGTCCGTTACTAATGCAGGAAATACTCGCAGTTTTTACATGGTGTTCTTTAGCTTTTTTTAAAGCCCCTAAAACATAAGGTGTATTTCCGGAAGCAGCAATTCCGATAATAAAATCTAAGCTTGAAATTTCAAATTTAGCTAAGTCTTTCCAGGCTTGTTCGGTGTCATCTTCGGCATTTTCAACCGCTTTTCTAATTGCAGTGTCTCCACCGGCAATAATTCCGATAATCATATCATGTGGCACACCAAAAGTTGGAGGACATTCTGATGCATCTAAAATTCCAATTCTTCCTGAAGTTCCTGCTCCGATATAAAATAATCTGCCACCCAATTGCATTTTTTTTACAATAGCTTTAACCAGTTTTTCAATTTTAGGAATCTGTTCTTCTATTATCTGAGGTACTTTTTTGTCTTCTGTATTTATGTTCTTAAGAAGTTCTTTCACGCTCATCTGATCCAGATCTTTGTACAAAGATTCTTGTTCAGTTTCAGGATTTTTATTTTTCATTTTTCTTTCTTTTTTTTTTGATTTTCGAAAACAATACTTTTCGAATAATGGTTTTGCTCTTACATTAATAAATCAGGTATTTCGTGCGCATTTTTTTGAAAACTTCTAAATCTTTCTTCCAGCTTTCTCTTATTTTTTCTTCAGAAACTCCAGTTTCAATTTGCTGTTGTAACTTCTTCGTTCCGGCAAGTTTTGTAAAAAAAGCATTAAAGAATTTCGTTTTGTCACTTGTAGTTTGATAAGCTTTCAATAACCATTTAAGTTCTAGTCGATTCAGTTTTGGGTAAGCTGTTAAGTCTTCACCAAAACATTCTTTTCCGTTGTATAGAGGATCTTTGGCGCCAAAATTTGGTTTTGGAGCAAAACTGAAATTCGTTTTTGTTAAAAATGGAGAGCCGTAAATCTGAAATTGCGTTTCCGTTCCGCGTCCTACGCTTACATTTGTTCCTTCAAATAAACACAAACTTGCGTAAAGGTTTATGGATTGGTCGTTAGGCAAATTTGGAGATGGCTTTACAAGAATACTATAATGCATTTCTCGTTTATAATTAGTGCAGGCAATAACAGTCAGCTTACATTGAATCCCGTCTTTGAGCCATTTTTCGCCATTGACCATTTTAGCATATTCGCCAATTGTCATTCCGTGAAGTAATGGAATAGGGTGCATACCCACAAAGCTTGTAAATTCTTTTTCTAAAAGAGGTCCGTCAACAATACTTCCATTCGGATTTGGCCTGTCAAGAATAATAAGCGGAATTCCGTTTTCTGCGCAAGCTTCCATCACATAGTGTAAGGAAGAAATATAAGTGTAAAATCGGGCTCCAACATCCTGTAAATCAAATACCATAACGTCAATTCCGGCTAGTTGTGCTGGTTTCGGTTTTTTATTATCTCCATAAAGCGAAATAATTGATAATCCGGTTTTTGCATCTTTTCCGTCTACTACATGTTCGCCGGCGTCGGCTGTTCCTCGAAATCCGTGTTCCGGGGCAAAAATGGTTTGAATTGCCATTTTTTTCTCCAATAAAAAATCTACCAAATGTGTTTTGTCAGATAAAATTCCGGTTTGATTGGTAACGATTCCGATTTTTTTATCTTTTAAAAGCGGTAAATATTTTTCGTAATTATCAGTTCCGGTTTTAATTGTCGGCGGACTAATTGCTGAGCTGCCGATTTTTGATACCGATAAATGGGAAGTCGAATATGAAGACGTAAACATGAAACAAGTTACGATAAGCGCACTTTTTGCTATGAATTTTATCATTGTAATTACAGTAAATAGTTAAGGCAAAAATGAACTAATAAAATTAAGTTTTTATTTGATTCGTGTAGCGTTTTTGATTGGTGATGAAGTAGTATCTGAAATTTCAGATGAGGCTTTTATTTTATCAGTTTTTGTTCATTGACTCCGCAATGAGAAAGATTTTAAATACTGCCTCTGGTTAGATTTAGGTTCCAGAGGCAGTTTTATTAAAAAGGGCAAATAGTCTATTTATGCATTTGAATTACCAACCTGGGTTTTGTTTTAGTTCAACACCTTCTGCAGCGTATAAACTAATATCATTGGTTGGAATTGCACTTAAGTAATTTTTTGGTGATACAAATGTTCTTGTCACACCAGCTGCATACGGAAGTACATATCCGTCTGAATTTACTTTTGTTTTAGAGTTAGTTCCTATTAAAGCAATAATTTTAGCTCCTAAAACAACATCTGGATTAGCATTAGAATCCAAATAGTCTCCTTTTTTCCAGCGCATTAGATCTTCTTTTCTCATAGTAGTCCAGCTCATAAACTCAATTCTGCGTTCACGACGGATCTCCCATATAATTGGATTAACAATTCCAGCTTTTTGTTCTAATGCTGTCATTCTTTGGGGATCATTTATTTGTACTCCGCCAGCGCTGGCATTTGTACCGTCTGTAGTCAAAGTAGCTATTCCTGCACGTGTACGAACTTTATTAATTGATAAAGCAAGATCAGTATTCGTAATTGTACCTAATTCTGCACAAGCTTCCGCATAATTCAAATAAACCTCACTTAATGTAAAAACCGGAGCATCAATTTGATTTTGTCCACCTGTTGTAACCTCTGTACCTGTTGTAGCAGGGTTGTTATATAATTGAAATACATAACCTGTTATCGAGGTCAAACCATTAAAAGGCTTGTCAGAATAAGCATAATCTGCTGTACTAAAAGCTTTAGCAAATCTAGGATCTCTGTTAGCAAAAGTATTGGCTATAGTGTTATCACCCAAAAATTGAGCATTGCCAGCTTGTTTAATAGGCAATCCATTAGTAGTTACATAACTTTCTGCAGCAAATTTTGTCAAACCGTTTTGAACAGTAGATGTGTTTGTGTACGATTGTACTGAATTTCCTAAAACACCTTTAATGTATCTTTTAGCCAAAATTACTTCCGTATTTCCTAAAAGCTCAACAGAATTGTAAAGTGCTTTCCAATCTGTGTTTAGTTTGTAAGCGCTATTGTTCATTACAGCCAAAGAAGCATCTTTTGCTTTTTGAAGATAGGCATTTCCGTTTTGTGCCAAATTGTACTTTCTGTAAGTACCTTCACCTAAACATACGCGGCTTAATAATGCATAAGCAGTATATTTATTTACCGTAATATTACTATCATCAACGTTTAATAACAATGGAATTGCTTCTTCTAAGTCTTTAATTACATTGTCTATAACTTCTGCTCTCGATAAAGCTGGTTTATATACATTAGCATCACCTTGGGCTAAATACATGTCTGTATACGGCACATCACCAAACTGTTGCGCTAAACGAAAATAAGTATGGGCTCTAAAAAACTTTGCAACACCTATATAGTGGTTTTTCTTTGTCTGATCCATAGGAACATTCGGTACTCTTTCTAACATAAGATTACAACGACGAACCAAAGTGTAGTATTCGTTCCAGTTTGCGTTAGTTGCATTTGGAGCAGTCGGAAAGTTTGTAAAAACGTTATTCGCCAGGTTGTCATCTATTAATCCTGTAGCCGCATGAAAATAAAAATCAGCGGTAACACCAGTATTATTTCCGTACCCGTTAAAGGTATTATAGTTTAACCAAGAGTATGTTTTTACGTTATTTTCTGAAGTCCAAAAATTATCGTCTGAAAACACATCTTCAGGAGGTGTATCCAAAAAATCTGAACAGCTAACCGTTAAACTTGCAATAGTAAGCAAGGTAACTGATAGTTTTATCCCGGAGTTTATTATTAATTTTCTCATTTTGATTAATTTTTAATTTTTAAATACATTTTTTAAAACGCAAGTTGTATACCAAATGATATTGTTTTAGAATAAGGAAAAGTTCTTCCCCATACTGCTTCACTTTCATTAATTTCAGGATCTACTGGCAATTTACTGCTTTTCCAGGTAGCTAAGTTTAAACCTGAAAGGTACGGTCTGATCTTATCTAACCCGATTTTGTCAGTAATACTTTTAGGAAAAGAATATCCAACGGTTACTGATTTTAAACGCAAATAAGACATGTCTAATAAATAACGAGTTTGCGAAACAAAATTATTTGATCCGGGTGCATAAGTTCCAAAAGCATTGCCAGCCTGTCCAGGGTATGGATTAGGGAAATACGCATCGGTATTTTGTGGTGTCCAGTAGTCATTTTGGTTCACATACATAGCATCCGTTCTGTTGTAGAATGGTAATATTAAGTCAGAAGTTGCCCAATATTCGCGTTTTCCAACTCCTTGAAAGAAAGCGTCAATATCAAATCCGTATAAGACACCACCAAGACGAACTCCATATTGGTAACGAGGCGTTGTATTACCAATAACTTTTAAATCTCCTGGGTTAGTAGCCGTTCCGTCTCCTCTTGAGATTACTCCGTCTCCGTTTAAGTCCTTATACATTACATCTCCTGCGCCGTATTTAAAAGTACCTGTTCTTACGTTTTTATAATCAACACCATTTACGATTAATCCTGTTGCATCAATTTGATCTGTAGATTGAATTAAACGATCTGTTTCTAATCCCCAGATTTCACCCAGTTTTTGACCTGCATAAAAAGAAGTTGTACTAATTAATTTAGAAGTGTTGTTCCATTCTGTTACTTCTGTAGTATTGTCAGAAAGGGTAAGATCTGCATAAACACTTATGTTTTGGTTTATGTTTTTATTGAAGTTAAGCGCTAGTTCCCAACCAGTTGTTCTTAAATTTCCTGAGTTTGTATTGGCAGCAGCCTGACCAAATGAGCCTGGAAGCGTTTTACCAGGAGCTAACATTCCTTTGGTATCACGTTGGTAATAATCAAAAGTCAAACCTAACATATCAAATATACGAATATCAATACCTATATCCTGAGTTGTTACTTTTTCCCAGGTTAAATCAGGATCAACATTTGAGGGTTGATTAACAGAAGGCGGAACAGTTGCACCGCTACCTAGCCAAAAAGGGTTAGCGTTAGTCATAGTTGGTAAAAAGGCGTTGGCAGCAATATTTTGATTTCCAATTGAACCAATAGATCCACGAATTTTCAAATCATTTAACCAGCTTTTTGTACCTTCCATAAAAGCTTCTTCCGAAATTCTATATCCAACAGAAGCAGAAGGAAAGAATCCCCATTGCTCATCTGTAGGGAATTTTGACGAACCGTCATAACGCCCATTGACTTCCAATAAATATTTTCCTTTGTAGTCATAATTCACACGTGCAAAAAATCCGGCAATTGCATATCTTGATAGGCCTGGGTTTAAAATCGCAGTAGAAACAAGAGGTGAAGTAAATTGATCACCGATAGCTAAATTAAACTCTGGTTTGTTTTTATCCAAAAGAGTATTTCTACGAGCGTATGTTCTTTCAAAATCATACCATTCCGTGTTCAAACCGCCCAATACCTTAAAGTTGTGGCTTTCGCCTAATGTTTTGGTGTAATTTGCGTAGATATTTGCTACATTTCTTACATAAGATGATTTGGCTTGTGCAACAAAGTCATTTGCAGTTTCCATTGAGGTAGGTTTTCCTGAAGTTAAGTCAGCCGCACTTGTCCACCAGTCCCAAAGCGGTACCTGACCACCGTTCATCTTTAAACTTGAGAAATTATTATTTACACTATATTCCCCAATAATATTGAAGTCTTTTGTAATTTGAGCAGTAAGTTTTCCGCTTATCCTCATATCATTTGACTTACTTTCGTTTTGAGATGCGTTTGCCATATAACCAGGCGCATGTCTAAAATAAGTACCATTATAAGTACCGTAAGGAAAATAAGAACCCCAACGCATATAGTATCCAAAATATCCGTTACCAGCTGTATCAAGACCACTGTTGTAGTAGTTAAAAGGAGAATCATATTCCTGGAAAGTTCCCAATACTTTAAAATCTCCGGTAAGCCAGCTTGCTAGCTGTGTAGTCATACCAAGATTAAGATTGAATCTTTTGTTGGTTTCGGTATTGATTTTCATTACACCTTCCTGATTAGAAAGACCTAACGAAACAATAAACGAACTTTTTTCACCCAAAGAACCTTGAGCTGATAAATTGTGAAGCGTTTGAGTTGCATCCTTTTTTAGCATTTCTTCGTGCGGATCCCAAACTCTGTAAAAATATTCTTTTCCACCAATAACGTCAAAATCTTCTCCTAAGATCATATTTTTGTTATTACTGTTTCTTGTTGCAGCATATTTTTCCTTCCAGTTAATGATACCAGGCAATAATGTTTTGTAGTTCATACCAAATGACTCTGGATTTGCATTACCAGCTCTGGCTTGTGCCTCAATCATTGCAGGAAGCTCTACAGTAGGGTCATTAAACTTAACCAATGAAATTGGGTTACTAAACCCTACATTGCTACTGTAAGCGAATCTTACTTTTCCTTTGGCGTTTTTACCGCTTTTAGTAGTAATTAAGATAACTCCAAATGCAGCACGTGCACCATAAATAGAAGCAGAAGCAGCGTCTTTAAGTACAGACATTGATTCTACGTCTTCTGCATTTAATAATGAAAGATCGCCTGGAACACCATCAACTAAAATAAGTGGTGATCCTGAAGCTTCTCCATTTACAATAGTTCCGGCTCCACGAATATTAACACTTGATTGTTTACTGATATTACCTGAATTAAAAGTAACATTAAGCCCTGGAGTTGTTCCTTGTAAACCTCTTGTGATATCTGTAATAGGTATGCTTCCTAAAGCTTTTTTAACATCTACCTTAGCAACTGCTCCGGTAAGATTTGCCTTTTTCTGAGAAGAGAATCCCACTACAACCACTTCATCTAATTTTGAAGTGCTTGGAAGAAGGTCGACATTTACCTTTTGTTGTCCGTCAACTTTTACAACTTGGGTCTCAAAACCCATGTAGCTAAAGTTCAGACTTTGTCCCGGTGCGACACTAATGTTGAAGTTTCCGTCAAAATCAGTACTTGTACCGTTTGTAGTTCCCTGAATCAGGACTGTAACTCCGGGTATTGGAATTCCGTCCGCTTTGCTTTTTACAGTCCCAGTAATTGTTTTTGTTTGCCCAAAAGATGCTTGAATGAACAAAACCAATAATGAAATAAGGAATAATTTTTTCATAATAATTTGGTTTTTTTAATGGTTGTTAAGCAAATATATTTATTTATTGCATACAAATGCGATATTTTATATTTATTTTGAAATATTAACTAAAATAACGCAAAATAACGCATTAAAATAGAAGTAATTTCTGCTTTTTTGTCTATTTGTAGTGAAACACGCAAACTATTGCAATTTTATCCCCACTCTGTACTTTCTGATTAAAATAATATATATATTTGTCCTGAATTTTTAATTTTTATAAAATGCTGAAAGCAGAAAGACATAAATATATAATGAGTAAACTCGTTGAGGAACAAAAGGTTGTTACAACTGATTTGGCTTTGGCGCTTGATTTGTCTGAAGACACGATTAGAAGGGATCTAAACGAATTGGACAATAAGAAATTACTGGAAAAAGTTTATGGTGGTGCTATTCAGATAACTGAAAAATCGGTTGATATTTTTAATATTGATATCAATGCCGAAGACGAAAAAAAGCAAATTGTCACAAAGGCGCTTTCGCTATTACATGACGGACAAGTTATTATAATGAGTGGAGGAAGTACTAATTTGGTATTTGCAAAATTGATTCCGTCTAACTTAAAAGCGACAATTTATACGTACAGCTTGCCAATAGCCATGCAATTATCTCAACATCCTAATATTGATCTGATATTTATTGGTGGGAAAATGCAGAAAAACGCAATGGTGACAATTGGTATGGATGTGATTCAGGTTTTGTCTAAAATTAAAGCTGATATTTGTTTTATTGGTGCTAGTAGTATTAATGTAAAACAAGGATTGACAGAAATAGGATATGAAGTGTCAATCGTGAAAAAGGCAATGATAGATTCGTCTGACAGGGTTGTGTCAATGTTTTCTTCTGACAAACTGAATAAAAAAATGCCACATGTAGTTTGTGAATTGAGTCAGTTAGATACTATCGTAACAAATCTTGATCCGAAAGATGCAATACTTGAGGAATATCGAAAATCAGGTGTTTTTGTACTATAAGAGCTTGGATTTTGAATTTATTTTTGCGTTTTTTTTCGTGTTTCAAATTTATATTTGTTAAAAAACGCAAAATCATGTAATTATTTTAGATTTTGTATATATATTTGTTAAAACTAAACTTTAACGGAGAATATATTTATGAAAACCAATACTTCTTTGGCTTACGACATACCAGGAAAATTTGAAGAAACCCGCTTTGAAAAAAATCATAATGTGATTTTTGATAGTTCATTAGAAGCTTCAAAAAAGGTTGCTCAGGAAATAGCCGAATTAATACGTTCGAAACAAACCAAAAATAAATCTTGCGTACTGGGACTGGCTACAGGATCATCACCAATAAAAGTATACGAAGAATTAGTTCGTCTGCACAAAGAAGAAGGACTTAGTTTTTACAACGTTATCTCCTTCAATCTAGACGAATATTATCCCATGACCAGGGAAAATCGTCAGAGTTACCATTATTTCATGCATCAATATCTTTTCAATCATATTGATATCAAACCTGAAAATGTAAATATTCCTGATGGAACAATTCCTTTGGATGAATTAAATCAATATTGTATTGATTACGAAATAAAAATAAAAGAAGCTGGCGGACTTGATTTTCAGTTATTAGGTATTGGGCGTACCGGTCACGTTGGTTTTAACGAGCCGGGTTCTCATATCAATTCCGGAACCAGAATTATAACTTTAGATCATATTACCAGAGTTGATGCCTCATCAGATTTTAATGGTATTGATAACGTTCCTAAAAGAGCGATTACGATGGGCGTTTCTACCATTATGAGATCAAAAAGAATTGTTTTAATGGCCTGGGGACAAAATAAAGCGTCTATTATTAAAAGAACAATTCAAGGTGAAATAAGTTCGGACGTTCCTGCAACGTTTCTACAAAACCATCCTAATGCAACTTTTGTATTGGATAAGTCTGCAGCTTCAGAATTAACACGTTTTAAAACGCCCTGGTTGGTTGGAGAATGTCTTTGGACGGATGAATTAAAAAGTAAAGCAATCGTTTGGCTTTGCAAAAAAACAGAACAATCCATTTTAAAGCTTACTGATAGAGATTATAATAATAACGGAATGTCAGATCTTCTCGCACAAGAAGGTTCTGCTTACGATTTGAACATCAATATGTTTAATGTATTGCAACACACTATTACAGGATGGCCAGGTGGAAAACCAAATACTGATGATTCCCATAGACCGGAAAGAGCCAATCCTGCAAAAAAACGCGTTATACTTTTCAGTCCACATCCGGATGATGACGTGATTTCGATGGGAGGAACTTTTTCAAAATTAATAAAACAAGGACATGACGTGCATGTTGTCTATCAAACTTCCGGAAATATAGCCGTTACAGATGATGAGGCTTTAAAATTTGCCGAAGTATGCAATGATTTTGTTGGAGAAAATCTTCCAAATGACATCAATTTTAAATCCGTAATCGAGTTTTTGAAAAACAAATCTGAAAATCAGATTGATTCTCTTGAAGTTAGAAAACTAAAAGGATTAATCAGAAGAAGAGAATCTTATGCAGCCACAAGATATATTGGCTTAAAGGATGAAAACACACATTTCCTTGATCTTCCTTTTTATGAAACAGGACAAGTAAAGAAAAATCCTTTAGGTGCTGAAGATATTGCAATTGTAAAAGAAATTATCGCCAAAATAAAACCACATCAGGTATTTGCAGCGGGAGATTTGGCCGATCCGCACGGAACGCATGAAGTTTGTCTGAACGCGATTTTTGCAGCAATGAAGGAACTGAAGTCAGAAAAATATATGGACGACTGTTGGCTATGGTTGTACCGAGGTGCATGGCACGAATGGGATATTCATGAAATAGATATGGCCGTTCCGCTTTCTCCATCAGAAGTATTATTAAAACGTCATGCAATTTTATATCACCAGTCTCAAAAAGACAGGGTTATGTTTCAGGGAAATGACTCCAGAGAATTTTGGGTTAGGGCAGAAGACCGAAATAAAAACACAGCGATTCTGTATGATAAGTTAGGTTTGGCAGAATACGAAGCGATCGAAGCTTTCAAACGTTTTTATTATTAATTTAAAAATGGCTCATTGATCATTTTATAAGAAGAACATCATAAATAACTAATAAAATGCCCGATTCTCATCAATTACAGCAATTATCTAATTCATTAGAAGGAACTCTTTTTTATGATGAGCTTCATAAAAAATTGTATGCTACTGATGCATCTGCTTATAGAATTATGCCGGTTGCAGTCGCGGTTCCTACATCAGAAGATGATATTGTCAAAATTATTCAGTTTGCCTCAATACATAAAATTTCGATAACCCCAAGAACAGCAGGAACTTCGTTAGCAGGACAAACAGTTGGAAACGGAATTATTGTCGATGTTTCTAAACATTTTACAAAGATTGTAGCTTTTGATCCAGTTAAGAAAACCGTAACCGTTCAGCCCGGAGTAATTCGCGATGAACTGAATTTGTTTTTAAAACCACACGGATTATTTTTCGGACCCAATACTTCGACCACAAATCGATGTATGATTGGCGGAATGGTGGGCAACAATTCATCAGGAACAACCTCAATTCGTTATGGTGTTACCCGCGATAAAATTGTGGAAATAAAAGCAGTTTTGAGCGATGGAAGTATTGCTATTTTTAACGAAATCTCTTCTTCAGGATTTATAGAGAAAACAAAAGGTGATGCACTCGAAAATAAAATCTATAAAACAATTTATGAGGAACTTTCGAATAACGAAAATCAGGAAGAGATTGTAAAGGAATTTCCAAAACCGGAAATCCACAGAAGAAATACTGGTTATGCCATTGATGTATTATTAAAATCAGAGCTGTTTTCGGGAACAGAAGACACTATAAATCTTGGAAAGTTGCTTTGTGGTAGTGAAGGAACTTTAGCCTTTACTACAGAAATCACTTTAAAAGTTGATGATTTGCCACCAACGAATAACATTATGGTGGTGGCGCATTTTCATAGTATTCATGAAAGCCTGGAAGCTGTAGTTACAGCGATGAAACATCATTTGTATACCTGCGAAATGATGGATGATACCATCTTAGATTGTACAAAAACCAATAGGGAACAAGCCAAAAACAGGTTTTTTATTGTGGGAGAACCTAAAGCAGTAATCATGCTAGAGGTAGGTTCGCATCATAGTATGGAAGATGCAGAACGACAGGCAGATGCTTTGATTAAAGATCTTGAAGATAATAATTTTGGCTACGCTTTGCCTAAAATTTATGGAACCGATATTGATAAAGTAAATGAGGTTCGAAGAGCAGGTCTCGGACTTTTAGGAAGTATAGTAGGCGATGACAAAGCCGCCGATTCTATTGAAGATACTGCGGTTGAATTAAGTGATTTACCCAATTATATTGCTGATTTTGCGGCAATGATGCTGCGCCACGGACAAAGTGCGATTTATTACGCCCATGCCGGTGCGGGAGAATTACATTTGCGTCCGAAGATAAATTTAAAAACAAAAGAAGGATTACATCAGTTTAGAAATATATCTACGGAAGTGGCTCATTTGGTAAAAAGATATAGAGGTTCGTTAAGCGGCGAACATGGCGACGGAATTTTACGAGGAGAATTTCTGCCTTTTATGATTGGTGACAAAAATTATGAACTGCTGAAACGAATAAAAAAAGCATTTGATCCCGATACTATTTTGAACGTTGGAAAAATTGTAAATGCTTCTAAAATGGATGAAAATCTTCGTTTCGAAGCAGGAAGGGTAGAACCAGAAATTAAAACCATTCAGGATTTCTCTGATAGCATGGGAATTTTGCGTGCTGCCGAAAAATGCAACGGTTCAGGTGATTGTCGCAAACTGCCTTCGGCGGGAGGAACGTTATGTCCGAGTTATCGTGCGACCCGAAATGAAAAAGATACAACCCGTGCCAGGGCCAATGCGTTAAGAGAATATCTAACGCATTCTGAAAAAGAAAATAAATTCGACCACGAAGAATTATATAAAGTATTTGAGTTGTGTGTGAGCTGTAAAGCCTGTGCCAGCGAATGTCCGAGTAATGTAGATGTAGCAACTTTAAAAGCAGAGTTTTTATATCAATATCAAAAAGCAAACGGATTCTCGATTCGGAATAAAATATTTGCTTTTAATTCGAAGCTCAATGAATTAGGAAGTATTACACCTTCAATCACTAATTTTGTAGCCAATTTATCTTTCGTTAAAAAAAGTATGGGAATTGCACCAGAAAGACAAGTTCCTTTATTGGCAGCAATGACTTTTAGAAAATGGTACGCAAAAAACAAAAAGTCGGCGGAAAATAATTCGTTTAAAAACGGAAAAGTCTATCTTTTCTGTGATGAATTCACCAATTATTATGATGTTTCAGTTGGAATCGATGCTTATGAATTATTGAGAAGTTTAGGCTACGAAGTAATTATTACCGATCACGAAGAAAGCGGAAGAGCTTTTATATCGAAAGGTTTTTTAGAAGAAGCGCAGGAAATCGCCAATAAAAATGTCAATATTTTTAAAAATTTAATTTCTGAAAAGATACCTTTAATCGGAATTGAACCTTCTGCCATATTAACGTTCAGGGACGAATACCTTCGATTGGCTGGAGATAAGGAAGGTGCTGAAAAACTATCACAAAATACTTTTACCATCGAAGAATTCTTTAAAAGAGAAATTACAGAAGGAAAAATTCATTCCGGACAATTTTCGGATGTGAGTAAAACAATAAAAATTCACGGACATTGTCATCAGAAGTCATTAAGTAGCGTTGAAGCTTCTTTTGCTATGCTGAATTTACCTAAAAATAGCTCAGTTACGATTTATAATTCGGGCTGTTGCGGAATGGCGGGTTCCTTTGGTTATGAAAAAGAGCATTACGAAATCAGTATGCAAATGGGTGAAGATACTTTGTTTCCAAAAATTCGTGCAACAGAAATTACAACTGCAATTGCTGCTGCAGGAACAAGCTGTCGCCATCAGATTTTTGACGGAACAAATAGAAAAGCAATGCATCCGGTTACGATTTTAAGAGATTGTTTGAAGTAAGTTTTTTATGAAGGTTCAAAGTGGTAGAGGTTCATAGGGACAAAGATTTTAATAGAGGTACAGTGGTTTTTCATCAAAAAATGAAAATACTATAAATAAAGAAATTGTGTGTTGCGATTTTGTGAATTCAAATAAGCGGTACATAAATTTTGGTTGGTTACCAGTCCTAACAGGTTTTTAAAACCTGTTAGGTATTTTTAGTCATTCGTGATAGCCATAGATTAAAATGGCTAAAGCTGTTTTTTCGTAACCATAATGTAATTTAAAAGATGTTTAACAATTTAAAAAAATATCCATGAAATATCTATTTTCCAGAATACTATTATTATTTATAATCGTTTCGGGTTTTGCTCAGAATGCAGAAAAATCAGGAAATATCAAGTTTGTGCAGCTTACTGATTTACATGTTTCAGTGGGAAATGACAATGACTTTTTATTACAGAATATTGTAAAAGAAATCAATAATTCTGACAATGAATTTGTAGTTGTAACGGGTGATTTAACCAATCGCGGTGCCGATGATGAACTTAAGCAAGTACATTCAATACTTTCTAAATTGAAAAAACCGTATTATGTAGTATCCGGAAATCACGAAACGAACTGGAGCGAAAGTGCGGGTCTGACTTATAAAAAAATATTTGGTGAAGATAAATTTGTGTTTTCGAAAGGAGATTATGTTTTCATCGGATTTCCTTGCGGACCTTATATGAAAATGGGAGATGGTTTTGTAAAACACGAAGATGTGCTTTGGCTTGATAAAACCCTAAAAGACAGTCTTAAAAATAACAATAAAAAAGTACTGAATTTTGCTCACTATCCGTTAGATAACAGTGTCAGCAATTATAAAGAAGTACTTTCTGTTTTAGAAAAATATCCAACGGTTGCCACTTTTTGCGGTCACGGACACACCTTAAGAAAATATGATTTCTCTGGTTTAAGTGGCTTAATGGGAACATCTATAACTTCGCTTGACGGAAAAACAAAAAGTTATAATGAAGTAATCATCAGTAAAGACAGTATAAGTATCTATCAAAAAGAAATAGATAAACCGGGAGTTTTTAAATTTTCGGTTCCGTCAAAACCTTCTAAAATTACGATCCCAAAAGACAGTTTGGTAATACAATCTCCTTTCTTAAAAGATATTGCTTCTATTTACAGTCTTCCTGCATTTGACAAAAAGAATGTTTATTTTACTAATTCTATTGGAGAAATACAATCGGTTAATCTGAAAAATAAAAAGGTAAACTGGAAAACGGAAACAGGTAATTCCATTTATTTTTCACCTATAATTGTAAAAAATAATTTAGTTATAGGTACAATAGAAGGAAACCTATTAGGATTTGACACACAATCTGGAAAACAAAAATGGACAATTCCTGTTGGAGGGGTTTTGGTAGGTTCGCCAATTGCAGAAAACAATAAAGTTTATACAGCCAGTTCTACAGAATTTATTTGTGCAGATGCTGTAAGCGGTAAAGTGATCTGGCAGAGTAATTTACCACTGTCGTATTCACAGGGAATTCCGTTAATACAAGGCGATAAAATAATTTTTGGAGTTTGGGATTCATATGTATATTGTTTGGACAAAAACACAGGAAAACTGATTTGGAAATGGAATAATGGCAATGACAAACAAATCTTATATTCTGCTGGAAATGTCAATATGGTTGCATCAAAAAACAGACTTTATTTTGTTACGCCCCAACGTTTCTTGACCATTTTAGATATTGAAACCGGTAAAACGCTTTTAAGAACTCAAAAATGGAAAATTAGAGAATCAATGGGTAAAAGCCAGGACGGAAAATGGTTTTACGGCAAAACAATGGATGGGGAACTTGTGAGAGTCCCACTTAACGATGATATTGAATTAACCGAAGAAAGTTTCGTGAACCAAAGTAAAGTTTTAGATTTGAAATGGGGATATGAACACAACCCTGCGGGAATATTAGAAAAGAACAATAAAATTTATATCGGAAGCCGAAAAGGAGAAGTGATAATTGTTGATGCTGCTAAATTTGAAATTATAAAACAAATTAATCTGGGAAGTTCAAGTATTAATGGTTTTACAGTTGATGATAAAGGACAAGTCTGGGCATCACTGATAGAAGGCGGTATTTTTTTATTGGAATAATTTTGTGATTTAGGCTCAAAGAGTCAAAGGTTTAAAGGGACAAAGGTTTCTGTAGAGGCGCACAGCAGTGCGTCTATGTTAAGATTATAATAATTTTAAAATGAAAAAAAACTTTGCGACTTTGCGAGATTTAAAAAATATAACTTAAAATATAACTTAGCGAACCTTGCGTAAATCTTAGCGAACTTTGCGGTTAAATTTTTCAACAACAATTAGCTATCCAAAAAAACACAACCTTATGAAAAGTCTAAAAATCATCATCCTAATACTGCTGTTTCAAACGAAACTTTTCAGTCAGGAATCTCCAAAAAGAGAAATGCGTGGCGCCTGGATTTCTACCGTAGACAATATTGATTGGCCATCTAAACCGGGATTGTCAGACAAACAGATGAAAGCTGAAATGATCACGATTTTGGATAATTTACGATCTAATAACTTAAACACCGTAATTTTTCAAATTCGCCCAACGGCCGACGCCTATTATAAATCAACAAAAGAACCAGCATCACATTGGATAACCGGAACCCAGGGCGTGGCACCTGGATTTGATCCGCTGCAAATGATGATTGACGAAGCGGGAAAAAGAGGAATGAATGTTCATGTCTGGCTGAATCCGTATCGTGTACAAAAAGATACCTTAAAAGATGTATTGACTAAAAAACACTTATTTTTTAAGAAACCAGAATTGTTTCTGACATACGGAAAATCAAGATATTTTAATCCGGGTTATAAAGAAACCAGAGATTTTGTTTCGTCTGTAGTAGGCGAAATAGTTAGAAATTATGATATTCAGGCCGTTCATATGGATGATTATTTTTACCCATATAAAATTGAAGGTCAGGAGTTTCCTGATGAAAAAGCTTTCGCTAAAGAACCACGTCAGTTTAAGGACAAAGATGACTGGAGAAGAGACAACGTCGATTTAATTATAAAACAAATCAGAGATACGATAATTGCCAATAAACCTGAAGTTGAATTCGGAATATCGCCATTTGGAGTATGGCGTAATATCGCAAAAGATTCACAAGGTTCTAATACCAGAGCAGGAGCGACTAATTATGATGATTTATATGCCAATATTTTAAAATGGCAAAAGGAAAACTGGATCGATTATGTAACGCCGCAATTGTATTGGCACATTGGTTTTGACAGGGCTAATTTTGAAGTTCTGGCAAAATGGTGGGCCGCGCATAAATACGGTGCAAATGTTTATGTTGGTCACGGCGATTACAAAATTTCAAATAATGCCAAAGAACCAGAATGGAGAAGCCCTGATCAAATTGTGAAGCAAATAGAAATGATTAGAACTATGCCTTTACTAGACGGATCAATGCATTTTACAGCAAATACTTTTCTAAAAAAAGGAGATACAATCAGAAAACCACTTCTTCAAAAACAATATAAATATATTGCATTGACGCCGGAAGCAAACAGAATTACAAGAATAAAACCACAGTCACCAACAAACGCTGTAATCGCGAAAAAAGGAGGCAAAACACTTTTAACATGGATGCCTGGAGTGAATGATAAAAAATACGTGATTTATAGATTTCCAAAAGGAAAAATAACGGATTTTTCGAATGCCGAGAATATTTATTACGTAACAACTGCTACAAAATTGGAAGCGGAGAGTAGTGATTTTGAAAATTACATTTTTGCCGTTTCCGGTCTAAGCCAAACACAAACAGAAAGTAGTCCGGTACAATTTTTAGCAAAATAAAAAGATTTAAATAAGAAAAAGTATACTGCTTAGACATATGAAAAAAGTAGCGACCAAAGTTGTATTTGTTTTCCTGATTTTTTCAGGAATGAATGTTTATTCTCAGAAAAATGCAAAGGAATCTTTTGATATAAAACGAAATGAAGTTTATATCGACTCGATGATGAATAATGCACTCGAAAAAGAATTTTTTCCGGGAGCACAAATCATTGTTGGTAATAAAGAAGGTGTGTTTATAGAAAAGAATTATGGGTATCATGATTATTCAAAAAAGCAAAAAGTTAAGGCAGCTGACGTTTATGATTTAGCTTCAATGTCTAAAATTTTGGGAGCAACTCTGGTAACCATGCGTTTGGTTGGAGAAAATAAAATAAACTTAGACGATAAATTGGGTGATGTAGTGGCACTGTATAAAAGTACAGCTATTGCTGATTTAACGCTTTTTGAATTATTGACGCACACTTCCGGTTTAAAAGCAAGTATTACTTTTTATCAAAGTCTGCTTTCAACGCCCGATGGTTCACCTTTATTAAGCAAGGATAAGTCAGATATTTACCCAGATTTGTTCGATACGATGTATGTTAACAAGAATATAGTTTATGATGCTAATTATCTTTCGTTTGCACCAAAAGAAAATTGGATTCAGGTTTATAAAAATATGTGGTTGAATCCTGAATTTTACAACACAGTTTACGAGCAAATTTCGGTTGCAAATACTAACAAAAGAGGTGAGTACGTTTACAGCGATCTAAATTTGCTTTTGGTAAAACAAATGATCGAAGCCAAAACGGGTTTAAAATTAGATCAATTGGCTAAAGAAATTTACACCGAATTAGGCATTTCAAAAATCGGTTATAATCCTTTAAAATGGACTTCGGAAGAAAATGTGACGCCAACAGAAATTGATAATTTTTTCAGAAAAGATACCATTAAGGGTTATGTACACGATGAAGCCGCGGCGATTTTTGGAGGTGTTTCCGGAAACGCTGGTTTATTTGCCAATGCAGAATCCATTTCGGTTATTTGTCAAATGCTGTTGAATAATGGGAAGTATAATGGAAAACAAATTCTAAAAGCAAAAGTGATTAAAGAGTTTACTAATTCGCCACTTGCGCAAAAAGGAATTTATCGCGGATTAGGTTTTGATAAACGTAAACCGGACGAATTTTATAGAGCGGATGATTTTGGTCATACAGGTTTTACGGGAACTTTTTTCTTTATGAATCCAGTTAATAATCGATATTTAATTATTCTGACCAATCGCGTAAATCCAACCCGAACCAACAGATTAATGTACAAAGATGATTTTACTGCTAAAATTTGGAGGCAGGTTAATAATTAAAAAAAGTTAGCAACAGGTTAAGTAAGTAAAAAGATTTTCGCCACGAATTCACGAATTAAATCTGCTTAACGTGCGTGAAAAAATTTGTGAAAATTTGTGTAATTTGTGGTTAAGAAAAAAAGGTTTCCGCCACGAATTCACGAATTTTCAATCTTAAAGATTGTAAAAAAATAATTCGTCAATTCGTGGCGAAAAAAAATCTTCTTAATCCATTAATCTGTGGCAAAAATAAAATTATAAAAAATGAAACAAGCTATTATCAATGCAACGGTTCACACGGGTGATGAAGTAATCAATAACGGAACTATCATAATAGAAAATGGAAAAATCCTTTCCGTTCAAAAAGAGATTCCAACGGATATTGAAACAATTGATTTGCAAGGAAAACATATTGCTGCAGGTTTTATAGATATTCAAATAAATGGTGGTGAAAGTCTTTACTTTAGTCAAACTCCCACAGAAGAAACGATTCAGGATATTTATGATGCAAGTCTTAAATATGGAACAACTCATGTACTTCCTTGTTTAATATCTTCATCAAATGAAACGATTTTAAAGGGAATTGAAGCTGTTCGCAATTACAGGAAAAAATATGATAATGGCGTAATTGGAATGCATTTAGAAGGGCCTTTTTTAAATCCTTTAAGACGAGGCGCCCATAGTATAGATCAGGTTCGAAAACCAACCAATAAAGAGCTTGAAGAGATTATTCGTTATGGAAAAGATGTCATAAAAGTAATCACCATTGCACCAGAATGTTTTACAGACGAACAGCTGAATATGTTATTAGAAAGTGGGATCGTAATTTCGATAGGACATTCAACTATTACTTATAAAGAAGCTCAGATTTATTTTTCTAAAGGCATAAAACTCGTAACACATTTATTTAATGCAATGACACAGTTCGGACATCGGGAGCCGGGCTTGGTGGGAGCTTCTCTTGAAAATGAAAATGTATTTACGCCCGTTATTTTAGATGGTGCACATTGCGATTATGCAGCAGCCAGACTTGCACACAAATTAAAAAAAGAGAAATTCTTTTTGATAAGTGATGCTACTTTTTTAGGCCGAAAAGTAACAAACTTTAACTGGGATAATTTTGATGCTCATCTCGAAGATGGTTTCTACCGAAATGAGGAAGGTAATTTGGCGGGAGCCACAATCTCAATGTTGGAAGCTGTTCAAAATGCCTATAATAATCTTGGTGTTTCAGCAGACGAAGCTATTAAAATGGCAACTTCGAATGTAGCAACCGCAATTGGTTTGGAAAATAATTATGGAAAAATAAGACCTGGATTTCCTGCCAGTTTTGTTAAGTTTAATGCTAATTTATCTGAGATAGAAACATTAAATTTTTCTAAGATTTCAGAATAAATGCATTTTCATGGTGAGTTTATTTCCTTGCTAAATTCCTACCAATGATAAAGTGCATTTTTACTAATGTCGAGCTCGTTGACTTTAGAATTCTATTTACAGTTATTCTGAGATAAATTGTTCTGTTTTACTTGCCATGATTTGTCACAATACTTAAAATGTCAATTTACAAACTCTCCTAGTAACCAAATTCATTTTATAAAATGCTATTTATTGTTATTGGTTTGTAATTACTTGATAATTAATTGATTTGTGGTAAATAAAAATCGTTTTTAAATTTGTTTATGCTTATTTTTGATAGGTGAATCTTTACAATTCTTATTTGCCTCTATTCAAATTTAATTTCAAATGAAAAGAAACATCTTACTCTCCGTATTTTTATTGTGTAATTTATATGTTTTTTCATTTTCAAATAGTGAAAAACACTGGCTCTGTAAAAAGGAAATAATTACACCAATACTTCTTAGCAGTTTAGATACAGTTAAAAAGGCTGATACCGTCAAAAAGAAAGAAAAGAAAGTTGCCTTTATGCCTATGCCGACTTTGACTTACGATCGTTCTCAGGGAGCAGGAATAGGTGTAATAGCTATGGCACTTTTTAAGGCAGACAACTCAAAAAAGGCGCCTCTTTCAAGAGTTATGGGTGTTGGTAATTATGCCACAAATGATTCTTATTATATTATGTTAGGGACGCGCCTATATCTTAAGGAAGATTATTGGAGAATCATTGCAGCAGCCGGATACATAAACTATAATTTTCAGGCGTTTATGGATTTTGAAAATGGTGACATGGGAAGCACCACTGGAGTCTATGAAACTCCGTATACGACTAAGGGATCTTTATATTTATTTGCTTTACAGAGAAGAATTTTCGAAAATTTTTATTTGGGAGTAGGCGGATTTATGATGCGCTCGGATGTAACTATCAAACTTCCGGATAATACGGAAGTGGTGGATCCAAATAACACCAATTCGTTAGCTATTCCCATTAGTTACGATACCAGAAATAGTGTCTATAATCCGAGTTCCGGTCTTTATATAGACGCAAGATTTTCTACAGTACCGTCATGGTTAGATAATGATAATGATTTTATTAAGACCATGTTGTATGTGAATTATTATAAAGAATTGGGTGAGCACAAAATTTTGGCCAGTCGATTTGCAATGAAAGCCAACTTTGGAGATGTTCCTTTTGCTTCACAGGATTATATTGGTCAAACCGATTTGAGAGGTTATACACAAGGTGAATATAGAGGAAATCAAACCTACACTGCCCAAACTGAATTTCGAAATAATTTTTATAAAAAATGGGGATATGTTGGTTTTGTCGGGCTCGGAATTGCCTATAGAAAATCTGAGGAGTCAGCAGCGGCAGGGGATTGGTACAATTCCGGAGCTTCCTGGAGCAAACCACTACCAAGTATAGGTGCCGGTGCACGTTATCAGGTAATTGAAAAGGCCGGTCAAAAAATAAACGCAGGAATTGATGTTGCCGTTGGACGTGGGGATTGGGGGTTTTATTTTAGACTTACTGAGGCTTTTTAAAATTATCTCATCTTAAAAAAAAGCAGACGATTCCTTAATTGTTGTTCCTTGAGTAGGATTTCTTTTAGAAGGTAAATAATATGTGCTTGTAAAGTTTCTTCAATGCCGTAGGTTTTTATTTCTTACAACCAGCTTTTGAATTATACAAACATATTTTTTGTACTGAATATTGATGTTGAGAATTACTTTTTGTAAAAAAATAGAATTAGTTCACTAAAATAAATATTTAACTTAAATAATCAATCGTGATAACTATAAAACATTCTTATGGTGCCGATTTGGATTGGATAGAATCCTTTGCAAAAGATTTTGGTGGCAGCACGCATGGAAATTTTATATACACTTCTGAACAAATAAGTACAGGTAACAGATACTTTCTCAATACAGGTGAAGAAGATGTAGTTCTATTATACATAGACGTTATTTACAATGATGATGTACATATTATTCAATCTCACGAAAAAAAAGATTTTATTGGTCTTTATTTCAATTTAACCAAAGGCCTAACCTCAAAAACAACTGCAGATCATTCTTATGACATTGGGATGTTAGGATATGATGTGTCAATAATTGACAGTTTACTCGAAATAGAATATGAGATACGCTCCGGTACAGAATTTTATGGAATTTGTATTTTCATCAAAAAAATAAAAATTGAAAATTTTGCCAGAGCAAATGAAGCTTTCGCCAGTAACATTGACAAAATCATGGATGTGGATAAAAATACATTTATAAAGTTTGATCATATGTCGCCTGAAAACTTTACTATTTTAAATAATTTACGTAAAATGGAAGTCGGAGGCGAATTATTTAATATCAATTTAATGGCAGCCGGTTATCATTTAATTTCAAATTATTTAGACCGGATGCTTAATAATGAGGTGATTGAAAAGGTGGATAACGAGGACCTTTTAAATATAATTAATGTTCAAAAAGTTTTAATTAATAGTATTGAGAAACCCTTTCCTTCTGTAAAAACGATTGCCGACAAAGCACATATGTCTCAAACTAAATTCAAAAAATTATTCAGGAAAATAACGGGTATGACACCAAATAATTTTCATCTCACCTATAAACTTGAAAAAGCAAAAGAACTTCTTGAAAATAAAACATATTCAATAACCGAAGTTTCTGATCAACTTCAATTTTCAAGCTATACCTATTTTATTTTTAAATTCAGAAAATATTTTGGAGTATCACCCAATACATTCATAAAAAAATTATAGCATGAGTTCAGAAAAACTTTTTTTTGGTTTAGCTCCTGAATATCAATTTCAATTCGCAGAAGATATAGGTGGAGTATTAATTAAAAACAAAATAATTAAAATACCGCAAAATCTTGGAACCGGACATGTTTTTTATATTCGGTCTATTCCGGGCATGGCCATATTGTTATGGGACTGTAATCTGGAAAAAGAGCTAAATATAAAAGCATATAAAGACAATATAAAGCGGTATATCTTTCATTACGATTTAAGTGATCAGCCAAATTCTTTATTAATTCGGAACAAAAAAGTGGCAATTGGAAATTCAATAAATTACGGGCTTACTATTTTAAATAATCAGACAGAAACTTTTTTTCAGCCTGTAATTAAACAGAGGACTTTTGCCTTGCGTTTTTATATTGACCATAAATTGATGCAAATTTTTGCAGATAATGACAAAAATGTAATGCAAAAATTAAAAAAGGCAAAAAATAATTTCTTTAGAGATGATATTGACGGAAACAGTCTTTTACTATTGGTGTCATTATATGAAAAATCTATTTATGATGAGTCGTTTGATTCTTTTATAAAAGGGACTGGCTTACAGCTCATGAGTTGTTTTTTAAAAAAAAATAGCGAGCAATCACTAAGTCCTAATAAACTTCCTGAATTTGACCACAAAGGATTATTGGCAAGCAAAGAATATCTAGAGAATCACTTGCAGGAACAATTTCCATCTATAACATTTTTATCAAAAGTAGCCGGAATGTCAGGAACAAAATTTAAAATGCTGTTCAAAAAAGTCTTTCATAATACAGCGCATGATTTTTTTATACGCGAAAAAATGAATCTAGCTCATAAAATGCTTCAGAGTGGTGATTATGATAGTCTTGAGGAAATTATTTATGAGTTACATTTTAATAAAATAAAACAATTTTTCAATAAATATTTCCAGATATTCAAAAAAGATCCATCTGATGACTTCATTAAAAACAATAAAAAATAATTTTTGTTATTTAGCTCTATAACTTCAAAATTGGGAATTTGATCGCTATAATTTCATTTTGGGTTTTCTCACTTCAAAAGAAATTTATTCCCTTAAATTTCATCACATATCTACTACAATTTAATAGGAAATCCATTTTCAAGGCATTTTTTTTGTGTAATTTTTTTTTCAATAAACCACAAAGGAGGCGGGGCTTCATCATGATTTTGCTGTTTCCAAATTACCATATTTGAAACACGTACTATGTAAATTTACCCCAAATTAATATCTGGAATATGTTTTTGTAATTTACTGATTACAAGGTTGTTATTTGGTGTTTAGAATGAAAAATAGGACTTATTTCTATGTTATTATGTCCTCATAAGAAATAAATTGCCTCTCCTGAATATTACGTTTGCAATTCAGATTTGTATATGATAATAAACAAAAAAATATTAAGTACGAAGAACAAAGAACAATAGAAATAAAATAAGAAACTGAAATTTATTCATGGCTTATTTTGCATTTCTGATTTAATGTAAAGAATACTTTATCAAGAGAAATAATTTGAAATAAGATAATTACACATTAATTCAAAAAATTCAAAAACATAGTTATTAATAAAATTTAGCGAGATCAATAAGTCATATTACTATTAGAATACTGTAATAAATTGATTTACTTAGTGTGATTAAAAGTAAGAATTGCTTTATTTATTCCGTGTAGTTGTTCCCTTAAAGATAAAATTATAAATACTTGTAATACAGTATTTTAGGTGTTTTTTTTTAAGTTTTGAGTTTGTTGAAAATTAAAGTCTTATAAAAATATTAAATAGTAAGCAATGTTTAGGCGACAACTAGAGAACCGTTAAAAATGTAAAATTTTATTCCAAATTTGTATAAAAAATAATAAAAATATGAAAAAATTCACTCATCATTACGGGGCAGATTTGGAGTGGGTACAAAGTTTTGCTTCGAAATTAAAAGGAAGAGTACAAGGTAACTTTATAGTTTTGCCTGAAACTATTTCTAATGGTGAAAGATACTTTTTAGAATGTGAAAAAGGTGTAGTTGCACTATATTCTGATGCTATCTATCAAATTGATACTGAATTTATACAGGAAAATATAAGTGATGATTTTCTTTCTATTTACTATACGCTGACAGAGGGTGAGGCAAAAGTGACGGGAAACAAATTTTCGTACAGTATTGGGAGATGGTATTTTAATATGGTTGTTGTCGACAGCAAAACAAAAGCAAAATTTCAAGCCATGGCGGGGAGTAAAGTGTTTGTTTTATGCATATTTATTAAAAAAGATATTATAGAATCACTTTATAATAAAAATCAAAAGTTTTCTCAAAATCCAAATAAATGTAAAAATTACAACCAAATTAAAATGCAAGAGATGCAAATGTATAGAATGAATAATAAAAGTTTTCATGCTATAACCGATTTGCGAAAAATAAAAGCCGGAGGAATTTTATTTGATCTTAATCTTATGGGAACTGTTAATTTATTAATTAACGAATACCTTACAATTTTAAATGAGGAGAGGGAAGTATTACACCTCGTTAATAAAAAAGATTTATCAGAAATTATGTTATCTCAAAGATACTTAATGGAAAATATTGATATTCCATTTCCCGGCAACAAACTTATAGCAAATAAAGCTAATATGTCAGAGTCAAAATATATCAATCTATTTAAAAAAGTGACCTCTGATACTCCGTGTAACTTTTTTATTTGCAATAAACTTATAAGATCAAAGGAACTTTTGCAGGAGAACACTTTATCCATAGCACAGGTAGCAACCCAAATTAATCTTACCAATTCCTATTTTTCCTCCAAGTTCAAATCGTATTTTGGAATATCTCCAAAAACCTATACCAAACAACTACAAAGATATGATAGAGATTGATCATTATTACTCATTGGGTCCGGATTGGCAGAAAGAAGTTGCTGAGAAGTTTAATGCAAAATACATCAGTGAAAAAATTCTACTAATGCCTGAGTCGTGCGGAAAAGGAAGTATGTATTTTACTGAAGTGATACCCGGTGTTTCTGTAACATTACTTGATATAGTTGTTTCTGAGAAGGTAAAGCTGAACAGACGTAAATCAGAACAAAATCTTTATATACTTCAGTATGATTTAAGTGAAGATGGAAACCAGCTTGAAATTAATAAAAAAAAATATGAGTTAGGAGATGAAAATAACTTAGGTTTAGCTCTTATAGATAGCCAAATACCAAGTACCTTCATTCCTGTTGTTAACAAAAAAGTTTTTACCCTGCGCATTATAGTTGATAAAAAAATGCTAAATCTCCACATAAGAGATGAGTCAAATACACAAAAAATAAAAAAAAATCTGCTTTATTACAATTACATCGATAGTGATAGCAAAATATTGATTCACTCACTAAAAGACTGTTCTCCATTTGATGTTGGATTTGAAGCTTTTATAAAAGGCATCACTTTAAAAATTTTAGCAAACTTTATCAATTTTTACCTAAACCCTAAAGAACTGGCTTTTAAAATTATACGAGCAGAGACAGACGCTTTAAGTAAGACCATAGATTATTTATTAAATAATTTGCAATATCAATTCCCGCACATCGTTTTTCTGGCGGAAATGGCAGGAATGTCTGTTTCAAAATACAAATTACTCTTTAATAAAACTTATAAAATTCCTCCACGCCAATATTTCATTCAGGAAAAAGTAAAGTATGCCTACAAATTACTGACGAGTCAAAAATTTAATTCTATGAATGAAATTATACTGTACTTAAATTATTCAAAAGCGAAATATTTTATTGAACAATATGAAGAATATTTTAATCGTAGTCCATATAATGACTTTGTAACGATAAAAGCAACACCTTAATAAAGAGCGATTGATTAATCTTATCTTCTTGAGATTTATTTGAAGGAGTTAAGTAATGTAGATGCAGTCACAAATTGATTTCTACATGCATTTGCTTTTTTAATTTTTATAAAAATAATTTAAAATGATAATAATAAAACACTTCATATTCGCATTTACTTTTTTTTCAGTCTTTAATTGTTTTGCACAAGACCAAATTGATACTTCCGAATCCATTGAAAGTGAAGAAATCAATCAAAAAATAATAGAACAATATTCCGCCAAAGATTCTGTTAATGCCGAAATAGTTCAAAATACAGAACAGGACAGACCCAATAGTACCAATGAATATATCCCACCTTCGATACAATACAAACCTATTATTAATACTACAGTGGGGATTGTTGTTTTGGATGTAAAACCCTCGAATACTGGTGGCGAGGCGACACTTTATACAGTTTCTCCTGACCTGCCAAGAGGTTTGTTTCTCAATCCAGCCAATGGTGTAATATGCGGAATACCTATGGAGATGAAAGAAGATGATATCTACACGATTACAGCAATAAACAAAAGTGGAAGATCTTCTTATGGAACCATGCTTTTGGTTGGCCCCCCGATAGAAGAGGAAAATACAATATTCATTCAAATGAAAGAGTATCCTGATCCTGTTGAAGATTTTTTAAGTATTGATGGCGAAAAGGGGATAAAGCGTGTAGAGATATACAATATAAAGAGGAAATTAGTTTACTCTGATGAGTATATTAATTTCAATCCGTTATCGAGGAAGCTGTTGGATCTCTCAAAATTTGAAACTGGAGAATACATATTAACGCTGTTTAAGGAAAATGAACTATCTTCTTTTACCATTTTAAAGGAAGAACCTTCGTATACAATTTTTAGAAATAGCGGGCTGTAATACTCCAGGAAATTCTTAAAGTATTATCTTGAGTCCATCAGGAATAAATAATTATCTTATCGTAAGTTATTGGTATAAATAAGTGTATAGAAAAAGTATTATGACTTTATTGGCTCTTCATGTTATAAAAAGTACGCGTTCTTTGCGGCAGATATTTGAGATCTTGGTAAGGTAAAAATTAATACTCATAGAACGCTATTGAAGTACCAATCATTTAAGAATAAGTTACTTTGGGTTTGGCAATAAAAATAAAATCAGGAAACTGAAGAATATTAGGAATTTAGGAAGTTTATAATAAAGAAATAAATAGTAAGATATGGGAACATTGAAAAATTGCACTTTTACAATTGTAGATGATGAAGATTGCATGGGGAATAAAATTTCTTTTTTAATAAAAGAATTGTTGTTGCATGCCACAATTAACAGTGCTGAAAACGTACAGAAGGTTATTAAAGTTTTAAAAGTGGTTAAAATAAAAGTACTGCTTTTAGATCTGAATACTAGTGAAGAAGTAGGTCTGGATATTATCGGAAAGATTAAAAAGATGCAGCCTGAAATTAAGATTTTAATGTGTACTGGAAATAATGGCAATATTGAAGGTATCAGATATTTCGAGAAATGGGAATCACAAAATGCCAATAAGCTAAGTGATGGACAGGAAATGAAAAAGCTATTAAAGGGTATGGATTTAGTTGACGGGCATCTAAGTGCCGATATTAAGGAAAGAATTTTAAGCTACCTTGTTGCGAACAAAAAAGAAGCAGCTTAACAAAATCCAGTAGGTAAAATGGTTAGCATTGATAATATGCTTTTTATGAGATAGTTAAGAGGTGTAAATGTTGTGTGCTTTTTTACTTAACAACAATTTATTTTTTAATCTGTATTTACCAGACGAGATATTTATAAGCCTTACTAATAATAGTATTGAATTTAAGTAAAGACACCTTTAATGGCAATATACTTATACGAATGCTTAATAAGGATATCATAAATTTGAATTTTGAGCATAAAAAAAGCCATTAAAATAAAATATTCTAATGCTTGGTGATTAACTTACTTTGATCCCTAAATTCACTCGGCGTAAAGCCCATTTTTCTTTTAAAAGTTCTGTTGAAATTAGAGATATTATTGAATCCGCTGTCATAACAAATCTCCTTTATAGATTGTTCCGATTCAAACAATAATCTTGCAGCTAATCCTAATCTTAAATCTGTAATGTAATCAGAAAAAGAGCTATTAGTGCATTTCTTAAAATAATGGCTAAAAGCAGATTCTGACATGTTTACCAAATCAGCAACTTCTTTTAATTGTATTTTATTCTGAAGATTTTCTTTGATAAATTCATTTACTTTTTCGATTCTCTGGCTTTCCGGAAAGCTGTAATAATCTACATAAGAATGAGAAGCCAGACTTTTGGTGTTTTTTGCAATCGCTAAATCGTGAAGAATGGAAAGGAAATTTAAAAGCGAATCAAAATCCTGTGAATCTGAAAGCTGCAATATTTTTGGTTTTAAAGCTTCAATTGTTTCTTTAGAAAACGCAATTCCTCTTTTTGATCTTTCTAATAATTCTCTTATAGGAATAGCCAATTTTCGATTTAAGGTTTTTTCTGAAAATAAATCCTCGTGAAACTGAATCGTAACCACATGAGCGTCGTTATTCTCTTTAATTCCTGTCCATAAATGAGGCGTATTCGGACCAATAATCGCTAAATCGCAATCTGTATATTCTACAACAGAATCTCCTATGATTCTTTTTCCCGAAGAATTCAAGACCAGATTCAATTCGATTTCCGGATGAAAATGAAGAGGAAAATCAAATTTAGCATTCATATGATTTAATACAATAAAGAAGTCATCATCTGAAATTGGTACTAATTCTCTTAAGATATTGCGTTTTTCGTTCATAATAGTATTATGTTAATTCATTATTGAATCATTGTCTAATCATATATATGTTCAAAATTAGGAAATATTATTCTTATATATGCAATTTTAAATATAATTAAAAATTATATGTTCATTAAAAGTCTATTTTGTTTGATCAAAGTATTATTATTTGTTCATTAAAGTATTATCATTTGATTGTATTTACAAAACGGTTACGAAAACGAAGTAGTTAATTTGTCCTGAAACTTAATAACTAATCTTTAACCAATCAACAAATGAAAAAAAAATGGACAAAAAGCATACTTTTTTGTATTCTATTAGTTAGTTCGCTAACGGCATTTAGCCAGAATATAATTAAGGGTACAGTTTCAGACGAAACCGGTCTGACTATACCAGGTGTAAATATTGCAGTCGTAGGTACTTCCAAAACCGTTTCCACAGATTTCGATGGAAAATTTGAAATCAATGTTCCTGCAAATGGAGTTTTATCTTTTTCTTTTTTGGGTTTTGATGCTCAAAAAATTCCAGTTGCTGGAAAAACTACAATAAATGTTGTTTTAAGAGCTTCTTCAGAAAACCTAAAGGAAGTAGTCGTAATTGGATACGGCTCTGTTAAAAGAGCGGATCTTACAGGTTCGGTTGCTACAATTAAGACAAAAACTTTAGAAGATATACCTTCCAACTCAGTGGAACAGGTTTTACAAGGCCGCGTAGCGGGACTTCAGGTTACTACTTCCCAGGATCCGGGTTCAAGTTCAACTGTTCGTATTAGAGGTGGAAGTTCGCTTAGAGGATCAAATGCACCACTTGTGGTTTTAGACGGATTTCCTTTAGGAGATGCAGGTGATTTAAAACAAGTAAATGTAGCTGATATTGATAAAGTAGATGTATTGAAAGATGCTTCGGCCTCGGCTATATATGGTTCCAGAGGTGCCAACGGTGTAATTATCATTACTACTAAATCTGCTAAAAAAGGGAAAACTCAAATTTTAGTGCAGCAGCAATCTACTTTTTCAGAATTTAATTCGGAGCTAAATTTATGGAGAGATCCTGTTTTAATGGCGCAATTAACCAATGAAGGCCGAATCAACGGAGGACAGGTTCCTCTGTATATTGGTGCCAATAATTCAAATGGTGTTTATTATCCATCTATTCAGGAATTACAATCCGGTTCGTGGCCGTATTTCACAAAATGGGATAAAGTTGCTTTCAGAAATATGCCCTTGGGAAATAATACTATAGTAAGCATTAACAGTGGAACAGAAAAAACAAGTTTTAACTTAAGTGGAAATTATTATAGTGAACAAGGTGTCTTTGTAAAAGACGGTTATAGCAAAGGTGGGTATAACCTTCGTGTTAAACATGATGTTTTTGACAATTTTACAGTAAGATTCTCGAATATCGTCAGCAAAGGAAAAAGAACATCAAACGGTGGTTTAGCATATTGGAGAAACCCTATTTTTCCGGTGTATGATGACAATGGTGATTATTTTATGATTGGCCAGAACGATTATACGCATCCTGTGGCAATTACCAATCTTCGTCAGAATGAAACTAAGACTATTGATGTAATTAGTTCTGCAGCATTAGAGTGGCAAATTATTCCATCATTAAGATTAACCTCAAGATTAAACTACAAATACGGATCTTCTGTAAATGATCAATATTATCCAAGCAAATATACAGAAACCGGTGATTTTAATAACGGAGCAGGATACATCAACAATTGGGAAGGTCAGAATTTTGTTTCTGAAACTTTTGCCAACTACAACAAAACCTTTAATAAACATGATTTGGGTGTAACTGCGGGTTATACGTATGAAAGTTATGTGTCGAGAAGTTCAGGTTTAGGCGCATTCGATTTTGTGAATGAAACTTTAGGAAACGAAAATATGGGTGCAGGAAATCCGGAACGCAACACCGTTTCTAATGGTAAAATTCAAACCAAATTAGTGTCTGGAATTTTCAGATTAAATTATGGTTATGATGATAAATATTTAGCGACAGTTACTGGCCGTTCTGATGGTTCTTCAAAATTTGGTAGAAACAATCAATGGGCATTTTTCCCTTCTGGCGCTTTAAGCTGGAAAGCACACAATGAAACCTTTATTAAAAATTTAAAAGTTTTTGACGAATTGAAATTCCGTGCCAGTTATGGTATTTCAGGAAATCAGGGAATCAATCCATACCAAACCTTGAGCCGTTATGGGGTAAGCCAATATTACGATAATGGAAGCTGGGTTTCAGCAATCGGACCAGGTTATCAAGTGGGAACTACTGGACAAGACGGGATTGAAAAATTATGGGGTGGAATTCCAAATCCGGATTTGAAATGGGAAACTACAGCGCAAAGCGATTTTGGTGTAGATATGGCCTTTTTTAATAATCGTCTTCATGTTGTTTTTGATTATTACAGTAAACAAACCAAAGATCTTTTAAGAGAAAGAATCCTGACACCATCTTCTGGATATGACAGAATTTGGGTAAATGATGGAGAATTGACTAACAAAGGATTTGAATTGACGCTTGACGGCGAAATTTTCAAAAATAATGATTGGACAGTAAGTGCTCAGGCGGTTTATTCTAAAAATAAAAATGAAATCGTAAGTCTGGGATCTGTAACGCAATCAGGATTAAATGTTGATCCAAACACTGGAATGCAGTATGAATATTCAGGAAACAGTTTGGAGCAATTCAGACAATTTCCAAATTTATTAGCAATCGGACAACCGGTAAATGTTTTCTACGGCTATAAAGTAGATGGTATTGTTCAGAATTTACAGGAAGGAGTCAATGCAGGTTTAGATGGACAATTGGCGCAGGCCGGAGAATTTAAATACGTTGATATCAATGGCGATGGAGTGGTAGATACAAAAGATCAAACTATCATTGGAAATCCAAATCCTGATTTTATGGCGAGTTTAAATTTAAGCGTAAAATACAAACAGTTTGATGCCAGTCTATTTTTAAACGGCGTTTTCGGACAGGATGTTTTAGATACCCAAGCTTTCAATCAGCCGAGTAATGCACCGCTTAGATGGACATTGGATAACCCGACAAACGAGTATCCAAGTTTAAGAGACGGAAGAACTTTAAAACTTTCAGACTGGTGGGTTAAAGACGGATCATTTGTGAGAATCCAGAATGTCACTGTTGGTTATACTTTAAAGCCAGTAAAAAGCGCGGTTCAAAGTTTACGCTTGTATCTAAATGCTAATAATGTGTACACGTTTACCAAATTTGACGGCTACGATCCTGAAGTAGGAACGGACGGAATTTACTGGGGCGGTTACCCTAGATTAAGCAGATGGACTATAGGATTAGACTTAACTTTTTAAAACAGTATCAAAAATGAAAACAAGATATAAAATAGTAACAATGGCTCTTTTAATGAGTGCCTTTGCCTGTGACTTAAACGAAGAACCTTACGGATTTTATTCAGAAGAAAACTTCTATAAAACAGCTTCTGATGCAGAATCGGCTGTAGATTATGCTTATGATGCGTTGACATTTCTAGAATATTCCCGCGCCATATTTTTTGTAGGCGATCTTCCAACAGAAGAATGCGGACCAAAAGGAGATGAAGCGGCAGATAATCAAAATTTAGATAAATGGCAGGTTGGAACTTTCAGTACCAACAGAATGCTGGGTAATTATTTTAAGTACGCTTACATTGCGATTAACAGAGCAAATGCTGTAATTAAAAATGTTCCTGAAGGTAAATTTGAACAAGATTTGAAAGACAGATATCTTGGAGAAGCCTATTTTTTAAGAGCGTGGAATTACTTTAATCTGGTAAAAAATTTCGGAAAAGTTCCAATGCATACTTCTGTGGTGGAAACTGTAAGTCAAACTGCTGCGCCAATGGCAAAAGACCTTGATGAGGTTTATGATTTTATTATTGCAGATTCAGAAAAAGCGATTGCATTGCTAAAAGTAAATCAGGCTTTAGGACGAGCTGATAAAGTAGCGGCTCAGGCATTATTAGCTAAAGTGTATTTGTATATCGCTTCTTCAAAAGAACATAATGTACCTCTTTATACCGCGATGACCAAAGATGTAGCAACGATGTATCAATTGGCAGCAAAAAATGCCAATGATGTTGTTACAGGTCAAAGTGTTTATGGCTTTGAGAATAAATTATTAGATATATATGATGTTGAAAAACCATTGGGTAAAGAAAACATCTTTTTGCTTTCTATGGACAGTACAGGAGCGACAGAAGGCGATTACTCTAAAATTTCAAAATTGTTTATTCCGTACATCGACGGAGCTACAATTTATATGAAAAATCCGGATAATACCTATACAAAATCGCATGATGGATGGAATGTATTTCAAACTTTAACTGGCTTTTATAACAGTTTTGACAATGCTGATAAAAGAAAAACAGAATTATTTGTAACTACAACATACAATGCGTCAGGTGTAATTTCAGCTCAATATCCAGGAAAAATTATTTATCCTTTTACACGTAAATACATCGATCCGAATTTTATTGGAGATAAAACAAGTACAAAACCTTTTTTAATTCGCTATAGCGAAGTGGCACTTACTTATGCTGAGGCTGCTGGCCCAACAACAGCATCATATAACTTAATCAATCAAATTAGAAACAGAGCTGGTTTAGGAAATTTAACGCCAGGATTAAGCGTGGAAAATTTCAGATTAGCGGTATGGAATGAACGTGCTTTCGAATTAGCATTGGAAGGAAATCGCTTATACGACTTACGCCGATTTAATAAAGTTTCGCAAATAGTACCAGAAGCTGCAGGAATAACTGCTGAACAAGCGGCTTTTTACCCAATTCCGCAAACTGAAATTGATTTGAACACAGGTTTATAATTCTTAAAATAAATAATTATGAAAAAAATACTATACGTCCTGTTTGCTGTCATTGCGTTGACACAATCGGGCTGTCAAAGCGATCCTTTAGAAGAAATTGAAGAAGGAAATTGGAATAACGAACGCAATGTTTTAGAAATCAAATTTGAAAATCAAGTCGGAAATGCTCAGGTTGCGAGAGTTGACGATCAAACCGGAACAATAAATTTAGCGATAAATGTTGGAGCAGTTCCGGATTTGAGTCACATTGTGATTAAAGAATTGGTTTTGTCTTATGGAGGAAAATCATCTGTAAATGAGGGAGAAGCATTAAATTTTGAAAATGCGCAACATAGTGCAACGTTAACGGTTACCTCTCCAACAGGAAAATCAAGAAATTATACAGTTACAGCGAGTTCATTCAGAGAATCGCTTGTTGGAACTTTTGATATAGATAATCTGGTTGTTTACGGAGGAACCGGACCAGAATACGGTGGAGGTGCAGTTTTAGCAATGACAGACAAACCCTGGATCTGGTCAACAACTGATGGGCCGGACAAAGAATTAGACAATCAGCTTGTTTTTAAAATGGATGGAATTAGTGACGATGGAAACACCTATGGAACAGTAACCAATACGGCTGGAGCCGATAGTAAATACGCCGACTTTATTTACGTTGGAACTCCTCAAACTGATGTCAAAAAATTCTACAGACAAATTCCGACAGGAGAAGGAAAATGGCTAAGAAATTATGCCACCGGAACCATCACTTTTACGTTTGCCGATGGAACAACAAAAGTAGGAACTTTTGAAAATGCCGGAACTGAAAATCTAGGAAACGGAAGTACAAAAGTCATTGCTCATAATGCTTTTGCCTTTAACTTAAACGGAACGGATGATTGGGATAAAATTTATTCTGATTATGATAAGTTCGTTAAAAAGCCAAGACGTTTTTGGATTGATGTAACGAAGAAATAGTAAAGAGTCAAGATGGCCTGTTGGCCTTATTTATAAACACATAGAAGACATAGAATTTTAGGTCAAACAGAACGTAAAAGAGATTGCGAAAAGAGAAATATTTCTCTCACACTTAGTTCTGTGCTTTTTAATAAGTGAAACGCCTTTTTTTTGATTTAAAAATCTATGACTCTATGTGTTAAAAAACAAATACAGTAAAAGCATTAAATATAAATGTCATAAAACACTTTTATGAGGCACATAGTTTCTAAAATTATAGTATCATTTTGGTTAGTGACAACAGTAATCAGTTGCTCGGCTGTGCCCGATGCAACTGTTGCTGTTGATAACACTTCCATTATAAACCCTAATTACATTGGTAATGGAGTTCAATGGGATCCGTACCAATTAGATTATGGCGAAAAACAATTAAAAATTTCACCTGAAGATTGGCAGAAGTTATATTCCCGTCTCGATTTTATGAAACCCCAATTCATAAGAGTGATGATCAATACGACTTCTATAATTGAAAATGGTGTGCTCAACGAGACTAAAAATTATCAAAACCTTGCTCCAATTTTGGAGTATTGCCAATCCCGAAATGTAAAAGTTGTGCTGGGAGATTGGGGAGACCGTATGGTAAACAGCAAAGCCAATACAATCTCTGAAAACAATTTAAAACTGGCTGCACTATACCTTGATTTTTTACTGAATAAAAAAGGTTTTTCGTGTATTAAATATTACAACATGATCAATGAACCCAACGGATATTGGGCTGCAACAGATGAAAACTACGATCTCTGGAAAAATGCAGCACAGTATTTTTCGGTGCAGTTAAAAGTTTTGAATTTGGATCAAAAAGTCAGTTTAATGGGGCCTGACATTGCAATTTGGAAAACCGATAAAGTAGATTGGATTACGAACTCCGTCAAAGATCTTGATGCTTCAATCGGCGTTTATGATATCCATACTTATCCATCAAAAATCACGGTAAATTCTGGAGAATATACTTCAATTTTAAAAGCTTATAAAGATCCGGTTCCAGCTGGAAAGCCAATTGTAATGGGTGAAATTGGTTTCAAGTTTGTCGAAAAGCAGGACGAAGCTTTAATGAACGAGAACATTGCCAGGGCTAAAGCAAAACCATACGCTTCTGTAGACGATTCTCAAATGTTTGTGTACGATTATGTATACGGATCTGATATGGCAGACGCTTTAATTCAAACGGTAAATTCGGGTTATTCAGGTTCCATTGCCTGGATGCTGGATGATGCGATGCATGCAAAAGAACAAAAAAACAAATTGAAAGTTTGGGGATTCTGGAATATTTTGGGAGATGAATATTTCGGAAAACAAGAGGAGATAGTTCGTCCGTGGTTTTATTCCTGGTCTTTGCTTACGAAATATATGCCGTCTGGCTGTCAGGTGCATCAGGTTTCAGTAAATGGAAATCAAAATATTAAAGCGATCTCCGTTTCGAAAGATGGCAAAAATATGATTGCCATTGTCAATGTTTCTTCTAAAGAATTGAAAATCAATCTTACTTCGGCGACTCTTCCGGTTTTAAATAATGTCAAAAGATTTATTTACGCCAAAGACAAATTGAAATTAGAAGGTGATCATAATCTGCTTCCCAATCAAATCAACATCACTTTAGATTTAAAGAAAAATAAAACAGAAACCATTCCTGCTGAAGGCCTTTTGGTATTAACCAATTTTGACTATTAATCTTAAAAATTAAACTATGAAATCACTATATGCAATTTTGGTTACGATAAGTTTGTTTTGCATCGGATGTTCTTCTTCTGATGAAAATAATGATCCTGAGGGACCAGATCCTGAAGTGCCAACTTCGGTTACGCTTCAATTAACTGATGCAAATGCAACAGCCGAAACCAAAGCCCTTTATTCTAATTTATGGAGAATTCAGGAAAAAGGAACCATGTTTGGACATCACGACGATTTATTATACGGAAGAAACTGGATGACAGAAGCCGGGCGATCTGATATTAAAGATGTTTGTGGCGATTATCCGGGCGTTTTCAGTGTTGATTTTGCTGAAATTATGGATGATAGAAGCACGAGTTCAACCCTTAATAATGACAGAGCAAGAGTCATTAAAGAAGCCAAAGAAAGAGGCGAAGTCATTACAGCCTGTTGTCATTTGAACAATCCACTGACTGGTGGAGACAGCTGGGATAATTCAAAAAATACGGTTGTAAAAGAAATCCTGACAGAAGGAAGCGCAACCAACATAAAATTCAATTCGTGGCTGGACAAATTAGCTGTTTTCGCCAATAATTTAAAAGACAGCAAAGGAAAATTAATTCCGATTATTTTTCGTCCTTTTCATGAACATACGCAAACCTGGTCTTGGTGGGGTTCAAGCGCCACTACACAGCAGGAATTCATTAGTTTATGGAAATATACTATCGATTATCTGAAAAATAAAAAACAAGTTCACAGTTTTATTTATGCGATTTCGCCTCAATTGGACGGACAGGGAACTGTTGATAATTTCCTATTTAGATGGCCAGGCGATAATTATGTTGATTTTCTAGGCTGGGACAGTTACCACGGAACGAATACAGCGGCTTTCAGTACCAATCTTAGAAATCTGGCTTCGCTTTCGCAGCAAAAACTAAAACCATGCGGTGTAACCGAAACCGGAATTGAAGGCATCGTAAAAAATGGCGCACCTTACGATACGTATTGGACAAACGAAATAAGTATTCCTCTTACGGGAAAAAAAGTCAGTATGGTCGTAATGTGGAGAAACAAATACGATCCATTGCATGAAGGAAGTCATTTTTATGCGCCATTTGAAGGGCATAGCTCAGCGGCAAATTTCAAATTGCTTTATGCGAGTCCGAATATGATTTTCAGTAAAAAATTGCCGGACATGTACACAATGGCGGCGAACACAACAGTAAAATAAAAACCAAAATACAATAATCAAAATGAAATTAATTAAGTGCACCCAAAACCCAGTTTTAAGTCCAAACCCTAATAATTATTGGGAAAATCTTGTTGTTTGTAACCCGGGAGTATGGTATGAAAACGGTACTTTTTATATGCTTTACAGAGCGGCCGGAGATGATGAACAGCATTTTATTCGCGTGGGACTGGCAACAAGTACGGATGGTATTAATTTTAAAAGAGAATCAGACGAACCTGTTTTTGGACCAAGCAGCAACGGACCAGATATGGGAGGTGTTGAAGATCCGAGAATTATAAAATTCGGAAATGAATATTACGTTACTTATGCTTACAGGCCTTATCCTCCGGGACGTTACTGGACATTTCCTCACGATGTAATCAATCTTCCTGAAACGGGTCCAGATGCGCCGGCGGTTTACAAGCATAATATTGCCAATTCTGGTTTGGCGGTTACTACCGATTTTAAGAATTTTAGAAGATTGGGCAGAATCACAACTTCGAATCTGGATGATCGCGATGTGATTTTATTCCCAGAAAAAATTAATGGAAAATATGCCATGTTACACCGCCCGAAACAATGGATTGGAGCAGAGTATGGATGTGATTATCCCTCAATCTGGATTCGATATTCAGATGATTTGATGGTTTGGGAAGAAACAAGTACGCTCTTATTAAGCGGAATAAATGGAACCTGGGAAGAAAAAATTGGAGGAAGTACACCGCCGCTTCGCACAGATGATGGATGGCTTTTGATTTATCACGGAGTTGAAAATGGTGGAAATGGTTACTACAGAGTAGGTGTCGCTTTATTAGATTTAGAAGATCCAACAAAAGTAACGGCACGATTGGAAGATTGGATTATGGAACCGGAACACGATTATGAAATGGAAGGATTTTACAAAGGCTGTGTTTTTCCTACAGGGAACATGATTGTCGAAAATATTTTATATGTTTATTACGGCGCGGCTGATAAATACGTTGGATTAGCAACCTGCGACATTAATGACTTATTAAAAACTTTAAAAGATTCCCAAAATGAAAATTCAAAATAGCATTGTACTGTTTTGTGCAATAATTGGTTTTTCGGCGAAAAGCCAAAACACGATTCCGATAATTTCTATAAATCCAAAAGAAATAATTTCGAATGAGTTTATTGGAAGCGGTATTGAATTTTCTGCCTATCCGCATGCGGACACCGATGATTCACAATGGGGAAAATTAATGACAGAAGAAAAATGGCAAATGGTTTTTGATCGTGTTTCGTTCATAAAACCAAAAATTGCCAGAGTTATGGATCAGGCCAATTGGAGATATTTGAAAGGTTTTGATGCATCTGGAAATCCTATTGTAGATTTTGAAAGCGATCAGATGAAAGTATTATATAAGCTTTTGGATTATTGTGAAAAAAATAAAATAATTGTAATTCTGGGAGAATGGGGACAACCTTATAAACTTCATGATACGCATTTAAATCTCCAAAATAGTTTTACGGGAGCCAATGATCAGAAATGGATCGATTTGATTGTCAAAAATCTGAACCATTTACTGAACGTAAAAAAATACAGCTGTATTAAATATTACAATCTGGTAAATGAACCAAACGGAGACTGGGCCACAACCGATGGAGATTTTGAACAATGGAAACAAGGTATTGAAATGCTTCATAAAGCAATAGCGAAAGCAGGATTGGATAAAAAGATTTCAATTATCGGACCAGATGCAACAGATTTCAATAATCCAAGGTCAAAATACAAAGGTTTGGATTGGGCGAAACAAACGGCTCTGCAGATTCCGAATTTAGTTGCGGCTTATGATGTACACGATTACCCTTCAAAAGAAAGTATTCGCTCCGGAGCATTCCAGAAAAAGTTTAGCGACTTGGTACGATTTACAGATTCGGTTCATAAAAAACCTTTCATTTTGGGAGAACTGGGGCTTAAAGGAGAACCTTCCTCAAAAGAACATTTGGGAGATAAATTTACAAGTGTCGACAGCCAGCTTTCAGTTTACGATTACGATTATGGAGTAGATATGGCCGATGCTTTGATTCAGGCTATAAACAGTGGTTTTGATGCGATAGTGGCTTGGGATTTAGACGACGCCATGCATACCAAGGATGATAAAGGCGATAAATACAAACTGAAACGCTGGGGAATGTTCAACAGTTTAGGAAAAGAATTGACAGATAATAAAGCGGATGAAGATTTACGTCCTTGGTTTTATACGTGGTCGATTATGACGCGCTATTTTTCGGGTGATATGAAAATTGTAAAATTAGATAATTTGGACATTGAAAAAGTTCGTGCAACAGTTGGAATTAAAGCTACTGGAGATGTTACTATTGCAATTGTAAACAACAGTGATGCAGCAGCCAATTTTACAATTGACACCAAAAATCTGAAACTAAAATCAAAGCTGAATAAATATTTATATAGTGAAGATAAACGCCCGGTTGATGCAAAAGGATATCCAGTTCCGTCAGAAAAAATCAATTTAAAAGGCGACAATATTCAAGTTTCTATTCCGGCGAAAAGCGTTATTCTTTACACTTCATATCAATAATAAATTATGCTAAATTTAAATATAATCGACTTAGTCGTAATTGTTTTATACATCATCTTTATTGTTTGGTGGGGATTAAAAAATAGTAAATCAAGTGATTCTGATGCGTATTTTTTGGCTGGAAGAGATTTGAAATGGCCAATGGTAGGTTTGTCTCTGTTTGCTGCCAGTATTTCGAGTTCGACTTTAATGGGAAATTCGGGAGAAGGCTTCATCAATGGAATTGCCGTTTTCAATTACAATTGGATTTCAATTCTGGTCATGGTTTTCTTTGCCATCTTTTTTCTGCCGTTTTATATTAAATCAGGAATTTTTACGATGCCGGAATTTCTCGAAAGAAGATTTGATGCCAGATCTAGAACGTATTTTTCTTTTATCACTATTGTCGGTAATATCTTTCTAGATGCATCGGCAACTTTGTACGCAGGAGCTTTAATCATCAATATGATTTTTCCGAATGTCGACATGATGATTCTTATTATTGGAATGGGTATAGTGGCAGGAAGTTACACGATTATTGGAGGGCTTTCGTCCGTAATTAATACTGAAGTAATACAAGCTTTTGTTCTTATAATAGGATCAACTTTACTGGCCTTTTTTGCAATGGACAGCATTGGTGGCTGGGAAGTATTTCATGCGAAATTTCAGGATGGAGTTTGGCTAAAATTGACAAGATCCATGGACGATCCTACAGTTCCGTGGTTGGGAATGTGGGTTGGAATTCCAATTTTAGGATTTTATTTCTGGGGAAATAATCAGGTAATGGTGCAAAGAGTTTTATCTGCAAAATCAATCGACCACGGCCGTAAAGGTGTTTTATTGGTTGGATTTCTGTATTTGTTTACCCTTTTCATTTTTATATTTCCAGGATTAATTGCGAGAGGAATCAATCTTTTTGGAGTCGAAAATCTTCCTCATGAAATCATTAGCGGAAGCGAATTAAAATCAAAATACGGAATCAATACCGATCAGGTTTACCCTAGATTAATCAGTAAAGTACTTCCTGTTGGTTTAATCGGAATCATTCTTTCAGCCATGATTTCAGCTTTAACTTCCGCTTTAAGCGCGACTTTAAATTCGGTTTCAACTTTATTTACTATGGATTTTTACAGCAAGTTTGATAAAAATGCTACGAGTGAAAAAAAGGTAAAAGTGGGGAAAATTACAGCAGTTGTCACTTTAATAATTGCCATTTTGTGGGCGCCTTATATTGGTAAATTCGATTCATTAATTGCTTATTATCAAGAGATACTTTCGTATTTGGCACCGCCGGTTGTGGGCACTTTTTTCTTAGGATTATTCTGGAAACGATCCAACGCGATCGGAGCTTTCAGCGGATTAATGTCAGGACTTTTTATCGCGATGGTTATTATGGTTGCCAAATATGTTTTAGGTTTTGAAATTGGTCTTCACTTTTTATTACTAGCACCTATTATTTTGGTTTTTAGTGTTTTAGTAAATGTGTTGGTAAGTTTGTCCTCAGCACCACCAGTAGATGAAAAAGTAAGAGACAACACCTGGACAAAAGCCATTTGGATTGAAGAAACTATTGCCCTTAAAAATGTGGTTTGGTATAAGAATTTCCGCTTACAGGCACTATTGCTAATTATAGCCTGTTTCGTAATGTATGCTTTGTTCTACTAATTGAAGTAAAAATTAATGTAATGAAAAAGAGTTGCTATTTAGCGCTGTTTTTAATTCTTTTTGGATTAAAAACAAGCGCTCAGACTTCTACTGCCGCTATAGAAAAAAAGATTGAAGTGCTCTTGCAGAAAATGACTTTGAAAGAAAAGATAGGTCAGATGAATCAGCTTTCGGCTGATGATATGGAAACCAATTTTAAATTTATACAACAAGGAATGGCAGGTTCCGTTTTGAGTATTACGGATCCTGAGATTGCCAATAAAGCACAGAGAATTGCTGTTGAACAAACCCGATTGGGAATTCCTCTGATTTTTGGACGTGATGTTATTCACGGTTTTAAAACGATCTTTCCTATCCCACTGGGACAAGCGGCAAGTTTTAATCCGGATTTGGTTGAGAAAGCCGCCCGAGTTGCCGCAATAGAAGCATCAGAAACCGGAATTAGATGGACGTTTGCGCCCATGATTGATATTGCCCGAGATCCCCGCTGGGGCAGAATTGCCGAAAGCTGTGGCGAAGATCCTTATCTGACATCTGTGATGGGCGTTGCGATGGTCAACGGTTTTCAGGGGAAAGATTTATCAGATCCGAGCTCGATAGCGGCCTGTGCCAAACATTTTGCAGGATATGGAGCTGCAGAAGGCGGACGCGATTATAATACAACCTTTATTACAGAACGCCAGTTTAGAAATATCTATTTAGTTCCGTTTGAACAAGCAGTAAAAAAAGCAAATCTGGCCACGATCATGACCGCTTTTAATGCCAATGACGGAATTCCATCTTCTGGAAATGAATTTTTGCTCAAACAAGTACTTCGAAAAGAATGGAATTTTAAAGGTTTTATAGTTTCCGACTGGGCTTCGATCAATGAAATGGTCGATCACGGTTTTAGTTCAGATAATAAAGAAGCTTCTCAAAAAGCCATCAACGCTGGTGTCGATATGGAAATGGTCAGCGGTACTTATGTAGAATATATCGAATCCCTTTTAAAAGAAAAGAAAATCACAATCGAAACAATTAATGACGCGGTTCGCAATATTTTAAGAGTAAAATATAATTTAGGACTTTTTGAAAATCCTTATGTAAAAGGCAATACGAACGAAGTTTTTTATAAAAAAGAACATTTGGCCTTAGCCGAAAAACTAGCAGAAGAATCCATAGTACTATTAAAAAATGAAGGACAGGTTTTACCTCTTCAAAAACCAAAAACAATTGCAGTATTTGGTCCGTTAGCTGATGCCCCCCACGATCAAATGGGAACCTGGGTTTTTGACGGAGACAAAAGCCATACGATAACACCTCTTTTTGCCCTAAAAGAAAAATACGGAAAAGATAGTAAGATTATTTACGAACCCATTTTAAAATATTCGAGAGATCAAGATTCAACCAATTTCGGAAAAGCCCGAAAAATAGCCAAAGAAGCTGATGTTGTTTTGTTATTTCTGGGAGAAGAATCGATACTATCCGGAGAAGCCCATAGTTTATCTGATTTGAATTTGCAGGGAGCTCAATCTCAGCTTTTGAAAACTTTAGCAAAAGCAAAAACGCCTTTGGTTACTATTATTATGGCTGGAAGACCCTTAACTATTGAAAGAGAAGTACAACAATCTAATGCTGTTTTATACGGCTGGCATCCGGGAACGATGGGAGGTCCGGCAATGATTAATTTGTTGTTTGGGGAAGCAAATCCTTCAGCAAAACTCCCGATTACTTTTCCGAAAAATGTCGGTCAGATTCCGATGTATTACGGACATTTAAAAACAGGACGCCCGGCGAATGGCAGCGAATTAAATTTAAGTAATATTCCGATTGAGGCTTCACAAACTTCTCTTGGAAATAAATCTTATTATTTAGACAGTGGGAATGATCCTTTATTTCCATTTGGCTTTGGATTGTCTTATACCAATTTCGCTTACGGGAAAATTTCACTTTCCAAATCCATTTTAAAGAAAGAAGAAACGCTGGAAATAACGCTTTTGCTAAAAAATACAGGGAATTATCAAGGAACAGAAATCGTACAGCTTTATACAAGAGATCTTGCTGCTTCGGTTGCTTTGCCGATCAGAGAGTTGAAGGGTTTTCAAAGAATTGATTTAAATGCCCGAGAAGAAAAACAAGTAACATTCAAACTTCCAATAAGCGATTTAGCTTTTTACGGAATTGACATGAAGAAAAAAGTCGAAGCCGGGAAGTTTGATTTGTGGATTGGTAGTGACAGTACAACCGGCGAAAAAGTATCTTTTGAAGTACAATAAATTAAATGAAAATGAAAAAATATATTTATGTTTTAATGGTATCAATGTTTTCCTTTTTAGTGCAGGCTCAAAGCTTCATTAACGTGGAAAACGGAAAATTGATGAAAAACGGAAAACCGTATCATTATGTGGGAACTAATTTTTGGTATGGAATGAATTTAGCAGTTTCTGATAAACAAAGACTACTTCGAGAGTTAGACAGACTTAATGCCCTTGGAGTTAAAAATCTAAGAATTATTGCCGGTTCAGAAGGAAGTATCAATACGCCTTGGTCAGTTCAGCCGACTATGCAGAAGGGACCTGGAGTTTATAATGAAGAATTTTGGACGGGTTTGGACTTTTTACTTTCAGAAATGAAGAATCGGAATATGACAGCCGTTGTATGTTTAAATAATTTCTGGCCTTGGTCTGGCGGATTTGCGCAATATGTTTCGTGGTCGAATAAAAATGAGCCAATTCCATATCCACCGCCGGCAGAAAATGGCGATTGGAAAACCTATCAACAATATTCTGCACGTTTTTACAGCGATGAGGTAGCTAAAAAAAGGTTTGAAAACCATATTAAAAAGGTGATTAACAGAATTAATTCAATCAATAAGATTCCGTACAAAAAAGACACTACAATTATGGCTTGGCAACTGGCCAATGAACCAGAAGGCAGCAATAATGTTGAGGCTTACAGAAACTGGATTCACGAAACAGCCAAATTCATTAAAAACTTAGATTCAAATCATTTGGTTTCAATTGGTTCAGAAGGCAATACTCCGTCTCCGTCAAACGGAACTAATTTCGAAATTGATCATCAAAGCCAATATATTGACTATTGTACATTTCATCTTTGGGTACAGAATTGGGGCTGGTATGATCCCCTCAAAGCGACAGAAACATATGATTATGCTTTAGAAAAAGCCAACAGTTACATTGAAGAACATGTAAAAATGGCTCAGAAACTCAATAAACCTATTGTACTGGAAGAATTTGGAATTTCAAGAGATGGAAATAGTTATGAAGCTAATTCATCTGTCTTAGTTAGAAATGAATATTACAAAAGTATTTTTGAAAAAATATACACACTAAGCCAAAGTTTTTCTCAGGTTGCAGGTGTGAATTTCTGGGCTTGGGGAGGCGAGGGAAGACCAAAAAAACCTATGAGCATTTGGAAGACTGGAGACGATTTTATTGGAGATCCTCCACATGAATATCAAGGATGGTATTCTGTTTATGATACTGATTTAAATACCCAGGAAATTATTAGTAGGTACGCAACAAGATATTCTGCTTTAAAATACTAACATTAGATTTGAGATTGCGTGATTCTTCAATCACATATTGCGAGTTATATTTTGAGAATAAAAAAAGTCCTAATTTTCATTAGGACTTTTTTAGGAGGCAGAACATGATTTAAAGAGGACTAATAGCAAGAATTTTAATCAATCACAATGCTATTAATTGCTTTTGCCATAGCGTATTCTTTTAATTCTGGTACTTTTAAGCCTTCTGCTCGAAATGTTGTGAGATCCGTCATACCTAAGAAACCAAGAAAAGCCTTTAGATAAGGAACTACAAAGTCATTAACTTGACCAGGACCCGCGGAATAAATACCGCCAGAAGACATTGCAACATATATCTTTTTTCCTTTTACCAATCCAATTGGCCTGCCATCTTCACCATATCCGAAAGTTACTCCTGGTCTTGTAATGTGGTCAATCCACGCCTTTAATGCTGAATGGATAGTGAAATTGTAAAGTGGAGCTCCAATAACAATTATATCTGCCATCTGCAATTGCTGAAGTAAATTATCAGAAAATTTGATAGATTCTTTTTCTTCTTCGTTTAGGTATTCTTTAGGAGTGAAGAGTTTACGAAGTGATTCTGGATTAAGATGCGGTATTTCAAGACCAACTAGATTTGATTCCTCTACCGTACTATTTGGATACTTTTTTTGAATTTTTTCGATAATAGCATTACCCAGTTTAATACTGTAGGACTCTTTTGGCTGAATACTTGAAATTAAATGAAGGATGTGTTTCATATTTACTATGTTTTAAGTTTTTCTATTATTTATATTTTAATTCCAATTAAGAATAAAATGTTCAGAGTGATAGGCTTTTATTTAATGTAAAGGTACAGTTGAAGCGTATTTAAAAGTAACTAGTTTCCTAAAGGAAACCAGTTACTTTTGGGAAAGTTTGTATCTTTACCACCATGAAAACAATTGAAGAACAAGGACTTCCAACTAATGAAGAATGTGCAGGATCACTTAGAAATATTATAGATGCACTGTACGTTTTAAATGGAAAATGGAAGATTGCTTTAATCCTGAGTTTAATTCAATCTCCAAAACGTTTTAACGAAATAAAAAAAGAGATAGAAGGGATATCTCCAAAGATTTTGGCAAAAGAACTCAAAGATTTGGAATTGAATGACTTTGTTAAACGTACTGTGCATCCTACTATTCCAGTTACTATTGTTTATGAAGCAACTAATTACAGCAAGACCTTAAAAAGTGTCATACATGAGCTTAGTATCTGGGGAAAAATGCATAGGGAGAAGGTTAAAGAAAGCATGAGAAAATAAATATTATAAGCGAAGGATTTTAAAGTTTTGAATTTAAATCTTGTATAAAACCCCGATCAGAAATGATTGAGTATTTTTCTTAAAAAATGTACTTAAACTTTTTATCGTATTAAGAAGCATAATAATAGCGTTTATTTCTAATTTTTGCATGCAATTTTTTCGATGTGTTAGAACTGTATATTTGCTTAAAAAAAATATTCGTGATGAATCAGTTTAATGTTGATAAGTGAATTTTATATATAAGAAGATTTCTAAGTCCTATCCAAATTAAAGAATTTAATTTTTTGTACAATTTTTTTAAATAATTGATTAAGAGCTTTATATACTGACATTCACATTCCGATAATTCCTAGCTGCATGAATTAAATTATCTGTTTTAGAATATTCAAGAGGCTTGTCATTTGAACAAACTGTCACAAACTTAAAGCCTCTTTAAATAATAAGTATTTTTACCAGCCTGATTAAAGGGTCATTGGTACTTCCATCAATAATATTTCAGAGTCGTTTGCCTGAGAAGTAACATCAAGATTTTTTAAATCCCAAATTCCTAAACCATCCTTTTCGTTGAGCAGCGAACCGTTTATCAAAAAACTGCCCTTAATTACAAATGCATAGACGCCGTTTCCTGATTTCTTGATATTATAATTGGCAGCAAATTGATTATCAAAAATACCCAGATGAAACCAAGCCTGCTGATGAATCCAGACTCCTTCATCATTAGAATTAGGAGATAAAATCTGCTGAAATCTATTATGACGGTCTTTTAGATTTAAGCTGATCTGATCATATCTGGGAGTTACATTCTTTTTATTTGGGTATAACCAAATCTGCAGAAACTTAACTTGCTTGTCTGTGTTATTGTTAAATTCACTGTGGTAAATTCCAGTGCCAGCGCTCATAACCTGAATATCCCCTTTTTTAATGATCGCTACATTATTCATGCTGTCTTTGTGCTGAAGATCGCCTTCAAGAGGTATTGAAATAATTTCCATATTATCGTGAGGATGTGTTCCGAAACCTTTAGAAGGGTCAACAACATCATCATTCAGTACTCTGAGTACACCGAAATGCATTCTTTCCGGATTATAATAGGATGCAAAACTAAAAGTCTGATGGGTATCGAGCCAACCGTGATTTGCATGGCCTCGGGATTCGGCCTTATGCAATACTGAATTTTCTGTAACTGGTGTGTCAAAAGAGGGAAGATGGTTAAATCCAACAGGGTCTAGAGGTTTAATCTCATCAATATCATTTTGCATAATATTGGCAACTGCCGCCGATGCTACAAACATTCCAGTTCCTAAAAGTCCTTTTTTAATAAAATCTTTTCTGTCCATATTGTTAAGCGATTAATTATTGGGACAAATTAACTTTATAATTAATACCTATGCATTGAACTGGAACAAGATTTTCATCATTACGTCCTTAATTTTCGGGTTCTGATTTTTGAAAGAAATTCGGCAGAGATACCAAGATACGAGGCGATATAGTGCTGGGCTACACGATTTGGTATTGAAGGATAGTTTTTTATAAATTCATCATATTTCTGTTCTGCGGTAAGGGTTATATTTTGCAGAAGACGTTTTTGGGTTACTGACAGATGGCGTTGCATCAAAATGCGGAAAGCTCTTTCAAATTTTGGAGCCTGCTCAAAAAGTTGCTCCTTGGTCTCTGGACTGAACATCAAAAACTCGGAATTTTCCAAGGTTTCTATAAAAATGAGACTAGGATCAGTTTCATAAATGCTAAATGATATATCACTTATCCATGAATTTTCAACCGCAAATTGCAAAACCACTTCAAATCCTTTTTCATCAATATAATATTTCCTGATACATCCTTTTACAACAAAGCCTTCGAAAGTGCATTTCTCGCCTTTATGAAGCATAATTGTTTTTTTTGGTATTTTTCTATGTACCAGCAAAGAATTAAAAACATCAAGTTCTTGCTCCGTAAAGTTTACATAGCGCGAGATGGAAGAATTGATTTGTGAAAACATTGGGTCATTATTTTATCTGGTTGTGAAGGAAAAACATGTATAAAGTTAGTCGGAATATTAGTTGTCACAATAAGCTTCACAAAGAAATTAAAAACCTCCAGTCTATATCTAAGCTATGGAGGTTTTTTTTACAATATTGATCTAAGAATCAATAATGTGGCTATTTTTTAAGTTTTCTGAAGAAATTGTCTTAAAACATACTGCAGTATTCCATCATTTCTGTAATACTCAATTTCTATCTTTGAATCCAGTCTTGCAATAGCATTAAAATATAATATTTCACCATTTTCTTTTACTGCCGTAATCTCTAACTCTTTTAAAGGTTTAATATCCTGTGCAATACCAGAAATTGTAAAGGTTTCTTTGCCTGTAAGTCCAAGACTAAAAGCATTTTCACCGTTTTTATATTGTAAAGGCAAAACACCCATACCTACTAGATTGCTTCGATGGATTCTTTCATAACTTTCTGCTAAAACAGCTTTTACACCCAAAAGAAAAGTTCCTTTTGCAGCCCAGTCACGAGAGGATCCGCTGCCGTATTCTTTTCCTGCCAAAATAACTAAAGGAGTGTTGGCTGCTTTGTATTGAACAGATGCATCATAAACACTCATTTCTTCTCCGGTAGGAAGGTATTTGGTATATCCACCTTCTTTATCAGCTATGGCATTTTTAATACGAACATTGGCAAAAGTTCCCCTTATCATCACTTCATCGTGACCTCGACGAGATCCATAGGAGTTAAAATCTATTTTTTCTACGCCACGACTAATTAAATATTTTCCTGCCGCTGAATTCTCATTAAAAGAACCTGCAGGCGAAATATGATCTGTAGTAATACTGTCCCCAAGCATTAATAAAGTTCGCGCACCTTCAATATCCTGCAATGGTTTTGGATGCTCGGGAAGATCCTGAAAAAAGGGTGCTTCTTTAATATAAGTCGAATCATTATTCCAGGCATAAATTTTTTGTTCTGGTATTTTTAATTTTTGCCATGTTTCATTTCCGTCAAAAATAGTTTCATAGCTTTTTGAAAACTGTTTAGGCGATAGCACATTATTTAGAACCTCATTGATTTCGTCATTTGTAGGCCAGATATCTTTTAAATATACGGGCAGCTGATTGGAGTCATAACTTACTGGTTCATTAATTAAGTCTATATCCACACGTCCTGCAAGTGCGAAAACAACCACCAGCATAGGCGACATTAAAAAATTCATTTTGATCTGAGGATGGATTCTGGCTTCAAAATTTCTATTACCAGATAAAACAGAAGCCAAAACAAGATCATGCTCTTCAACAGCTTTAGCAATATGCGCAGGAAGCGGCCCGGAATTTCCTATACAAGAGGTACAGCCGTAACCTACAACGTGAAATTTCAGCGATTCAAGATCGCCCAGTAAATCTGCTTTTTCAAGATAATCGGTTACTACTTTTGATCCTGGTGCCAATGAAGTTTTTACCCATGGTTTTACATTAAGTCCGCGCTCTCTTGCCTTTTTGGCAACAAGTCCGGCTCCAATCATAACAAAAGGATTGGAAGTATTGGTACATGATGTAATGGCCGCTATGGCAACTGCACCATCAGAAAGCATAAATTGTTCATTACCTAAGGTTACTGCAACGGTTTTGATTCCATTTTCTATTTTTTCTTCAATTTTTGCATTTTCAGGAATTTGTGCTTCGCCTTGTATGGGCTGTGAACCTCCTTCGCCTGACCAGCGTGCTGCTTGTTTAGAAGGTATATTTTTTCGGCCAAAGGTTTTGTCAAGCATGTCAATAAGTGAGGGCTGAAGATTCTTAAGAAGAATTTTATCCTGCGGTCTTTTTGGCCCTGCAATTGTTGGTTCTATAGTCGAGAGATCAAGTTCCAGGATATCAGTATAGGTAATATTTTCATCACCAGTACGCCAAAGTAAATTAGCTTTGCAATATTGTTCCACCAAATCAATCTGATCCTCAGAACGGTTGCTAAGACGCATATATTCTAAAGTTTTATCATCGATTGGGAAATAAGTAACTGTACAGCCAAATTCTGGAGACATATTTCCTATTGTAGCTCGGTCAGGAACACTTAAGCTATCGAGCCCCGGACCAAATACCTCTACAAACTTTCCAACGACGCCATATTTTCGAAGCAATTCTGCAATTGTAAGCACCATATCTGTAGCAGTAGATCCCAGTGGAATTTCTCCTGATAATTTAAGTCCGATTACTTCGGGCATAATAAAGTAAATAGGCTGTCCCAAAATTGCAGCTTCAGCCTCGATACCGCCAACGCCCCATGCGATAACCCCAATTCCATTAACCATTGGAGTATGACTATCAGTTCCCACCAAGGTATCAGGAAAAATCTCCCCATTTCTTTCAATTACACCTTTTGACAAATACTCTAAATTAACCTGATGGCAAATTCCCATTCCAGGCGGAACTACGCTAAAATTACTGAAGGATTGCTGTGCCCATTTTAAAAATTCATAGCGTTCTGAATTTCGTTTATATTCTTCTTCCATATTTCGCAGATAAGAATATTCTGTTCCGAAATAATCTACCTGAACGGAATGGTCAATAACCAAATCAACCGGAATAAGCGGATTAATCATATCTGGATTTTTTCCTTTTTTTGCAGCTTCAGCTCTTAAAGAGGCAATATCTACTACAGCTGGAACTCCAGTAAAATCCTGCATCAGTACACGCGCAGGTTTAAATGGAATATCCTTGTCCGATGCTTCTGGTTTCCAGTTTAGCAGCGTCTCTATATTCTCTTTAGTAATAGCGAAATCATCATAGTTACGTAGTACATTTTCTAACAGGATTCTGATAGAGAATGGCATTTTTTTGATATTAAATCCCTGATTTTCCATTTCAGCCAGGCTATAATATGAAAATGTCTTGTTTTTTGTGGTTAATAACCTTTTAATTTGATAGATGTCGTGTTGCATAATTGAGATATTTAATTCAAATGTTATTTTATTTCCAAAAAACCTGCCTTATTTTAAATTATTGGTTATCAGTATTTTGTGTAAATGTGTATTTAGTATTTTTTCGATATATCGCTATTTTATTATGAATTTTGCTAAAATGGTAAAAAGTAATTTCAAGCTATTTTTTTAAATTTTAATTTTCATCAATTCAATCTCATTTTTTAATTGAATATTGTTGATTAGTAGTTGTTTATGCTAAAGTTACATAAAATATCTTTTGAAAAATAAGTACCATTAGTTATTAATTAAACGCAAAAAAAACTCTATATCAAAGATTTAGAGTTTTTTAACAGACAACAAATATGTAAATTTAACTTTTTGTTAAAATAATATAATTATCCTTAGTTACCTGGAATAATGTCAATTATAACCGTACGGTTGTAAAAACGTTCTTCAGGTAGTTTATTTTCAAATGCAGACATGCTTTCGTCTTCTCCAAAACCATGTACTTCGAATTTTACATCTTTTCTGCCAGAATCTGACAATGCATTCTCTATAATACTTTTGACTTCATTGGCTCTGTCTAAAGATAAATTCAAATTATAAGACTCTTCACCAATGATATCGGTGTGGCCATGAATGATAACAACAGCGTTTTGAGGTATTTTAGGTGTGACAACTTCTGTTAAATATTTCTTATACATGGCAATTGCTTTTGATTTGTTAAATTCAAAAAGAATGCTGAATCTAAGACCTTCGTCTGTTTTAGATGGTGTCCACAATACGATATGAGTAGTAGTAACTTTTTCTTCAATACTACCGCTTTTGGTTTTCCCAATCATTTTTACTTTATAATCACCTTCAGAACGGGTTCCCATAATACTTTTACCCGGAATACTTACTTTTTCCTGAGTATAAGGTCCAAAAGTTTTTATTTTCCCTTCTGGATCTGTAGTTTCTAAAGACCATGACGAATACACTTTTCCAGCACCCGTAGCATCAATAGTAATATAACTGTCAATCGGTGCTTCCTGAACCGTCACAAGCTCTAATGGTTTTAACGGAGCATCTGGACCAGCTTGAAATTCCATTAATAAATCGGGAGAATTACTTTCTATAGAAACTCTGCGATCTCCCTCTCGAAGTAGTACCAATTCTTTGGTTGCACCAGGCTGTTCAGATGGAATAGAAGGTTTTGACTGCCCTTTTGTCGTTATTCTTGATGCGTTTATTTCAAATACGGTAACCAAATAATTTTTAATAGATTCAGCCATCTCATTACCATCTTCAGATCCTTTTTCTGAAGATCCAACAAGCGTAACATTTGCTGCAGGATTTTTTAGCATTCTACTTCCAAGAATATTAATGACGTTGTAATACACTGCCATTTGTCGTGCGGAACGACCATTTGGATTAACACTGGCTGTAATTCCAATCTGATCTTCATTGAAGTCTTTTACGTCACCTTTTTGTAATAATTTGTATCGGCTTGGTATTTTATTTGAGTCAAGATCATAAAAGACATAATTGCGTAAAGGAAACACCTCACGGACATTACGTTCTCCTGGAATATTTTTAGGTGCATTTACAGAAAATTGTACTTTTGACTCTGCAGCTGTAGGAGTAATCATTGCACGTCCTTGTCCCAACTTAAGCGCCATACCTACTCTAAGAAGGGTGTTGTTCCAGGTTTCGGTTGTGCGGGGATGTTGCCCAAAATAAGGTTGAAAATTCACAAAAGGAGATAAAATAAATTGTGTTTTATGATTTTGTGAAGATAACGGAATATCGTAACCTGCTCCAATCTGCATTGAAATAAGTGTTGATTTCATAGCATCAAAGTCACCTCTTACAGTAGGCGAGGCTTCTTGTTCAGGATAAGCAGGGTTTGTTCCTAGTGTATATTTAAATGATTTGTCTAAATTAAAAGCCAAACGAGGACCTCCATACAAATAAAAATTAGATTTAAAAGGCGCAAAACGAATGCTTGGTTCTACAGTAATATAACTTAAATCTGTAGATAAATCAGCTGGGCAGTTACAAGGAGTGACTTTCTGATCGAAAGAACCTTTTCTGCTGTCATAACCTGCCTGAAACAGGAACCCCAATCTTGTATCGGGTTTATGAAATTCTACAAGTGGTGCCAGATAAAGTCCTGCACCTTCGCCATTATGAAAAGTAACGGGAGGAGTAAGACTTGAATTAAGCTGACGTGTTGAACCGCGGTAAAAATTGTAATTGGTGGCACCCGCAACACCAAAGAACCAGGAAGGTTTTGTATAATAAATCTCTTGTGCCTGAAGCGTTGTTTGAGTACTTAAGCATAATAAAGTAAAAAGTAAAAATCTATTGAATAGGGTTTTATCTGAAAATTGCTTTATGTATATATTTGTTTTAAAACTAGTGTTAGTTTTCATTTACGTTTATTTAATTATTGTTTTTAGAGTGAAAAAAATCCCGTCTTAGAACGGGATTTTACTGTTTTTTTATTTATGGAACATTAATAGTTGTGTTTACCATGGTGACAGATGCTACTAAAGAGATAGCCCTTCCGTTCAGCACTGTTTGATTGGCATTTCCTGCAGTAGAAAAAGTAACGCCAGAATTAGCAATAATAGTTCCAACCATCGTTCCGCCACCAGCACTGTTGATTGTTGCAGCACTACCTACGTACCAAAAAACGTTTTTAGGTAATCCACCGTTGATCATTATTACACTTTTGGCACCTGTAGGTCCTGCAATTCCAACGGTAAGTCCTGAAGCAGTTTGAAAAATCCAGGTAGCATTTGGATCACCTTGTGCATCAAGCGTCAGGTTGCCATTACTAATTTTGAAAGTACCACTCGCTGATTTATAAACTCCGGGAGCTAATGTCAATCCTCCTAATTCTCCAGCATTCGGATCTGAACCACCCGGTTTTGCTGCTGGCGAAATGCTTAAATAGGCGGCATTTGCATCCAGTAATCCTTTTTGCGCAACTGCTAACGACGTAGCTGTTCCGGGAACTGGAGGTGCGGTAAATATATCACCGGTAACATTTCCAACATTTAAAGGCGTTTCGGTATAAATGACCAGACCATCGTGAAATCCTGTAATAAGGGTTGAAGCAGCGGTTGTACCAAGACTTCCGTTGTTTATTACTGTATTTAGTCCTTGATTTGTAATTCCGGCGTTACCACCAAAAGCTCCAAATATAGCTGCAGTACCAAGATCTATGACTAAAGGTGCAGGGGGTAACAGCGCAGTTGTAAAGTTCCAAACATAATCAGCAGCTAATGAAGTTCCTGCTGCACTTTTTGCGCCATTTGTAATTGTGGCTGTGTAAATTTTTCCTACTACAAGTGAATTTGTCGGTTTGAACGAAGCAGTAGTGCCAGAGTAAGAAACTGTACCTGGAATTACTGTAGCGCCTTGCTTAAGAGTAAATGTGGTTGCATTGATTGAAGCAATATCCATGATAGTACTAAAATCGGCAGTTACAGTTTGATTTAAAGCAACATTAACAGCATTATTCAGTGGGTCTGTTGAAGTTATTACAGGTATCATATCTGTTGTAAAATTCCAGGTATAATCTGCAGTCATTGGGGTACCCAATGTATTTTTTGCACCAGTCGTTATAGTAACAGTATAGATTTTATTTGTTGATAAAGGACTTGCAGGTATAAAAGATACCGTTGATCCTGTATAAGAAATTGATCCTGCTACGGCATTAACACCTTGATTCACTTTAAAAGTAGTGTTGTTTAATGTGGCTGGATTCATAGCCATATTGAATGTTGCAGAAATGGTTTTATTTAACGGGACTGCAATAGCATTGCTAATAGGATCTGCAGTTATAACTACCGGTCTTAAAAGTGTACCGGTGGAGAATACCCATACATATTCAAGCTGCAAAAAATTACCCATTATATCTTTAGCTTTTGTAGTAATTCTTGCCGTATAAGTTGTATTCTCTGCAAGTAAAGCTCCTGGCGTAAAAGATGCTGTTTTTCCAGAATAGGTAACTATTCCTGCAATAGGAGTAGTTCCTGCGATAGTAAAGGAAGTTGAAGTAATAGAGCCGGGATCCATTTCCTCGTTAAACGTTGCAGTAATAACTTGTCCTAACGGGACATTTAGTGCATTACTCAAAGGCGTTGTTGACTCTACTATAGGGCAGACACCATCTACTTCTTCAAAATCATCATTTTCGCAGCCTGTAAATATTGCAAAACATAATATTGTAAAGGTTAAGAGTAAAATTTTAATTTTCATTTTATTTTGTTTAAGATTTATATTATTTGATTCGGTAAAGGTGGTGTCGTATGAGACTTAAACATTACACAATTTTAACTAAATTATTGTATGATTAACATTGTTTTTACATTTGTTGAGAGCCAAAAAAGAATGATCATTGATGGTGAAGATTTTGATTTAGAATTACTATTTATCCTGGTAAAATAAAACAATTAGTAGCAATTGAATTAAAATCAGTGAAATTGTAAGCTAAACACAAAGAGCAAATGCAGTTATATTTGCCATGGTTAGTTACTAGTTTCAGGATTAAGAAAATAAAAAAAACACAATTTATTAATATTCCGTGCAGAAAAGATTCGGGAATAAATAGAATTACTTGAAAGGCACAAAAACGGGATAATGGTTGCTGACTACTGGACCTATTTATAACCTAAGAAGAAGTTTGAAGAAAAAAGAAAGAAAATATATTTCTGAATAAAATTCAAATCCAACTATGTCCACACTGCAACATAATTGAAATATAAAGGCAATTAATTTTTAAATAACCGTTTAAAAATTTAAAAACTGTTGGTAAATTATTTTCACAATATTAACCTTTTAGTGAAGAGCTACAGATTAAAATCCTAATTAATCACACATTTTATTTACTGCATTTCCGATTTTCAAGAGCCACGTGCACATAAATTGTTAAATAAATTTTGCGCGTCTTTTTGATTCCCTATAATTAATGAGTATTAAGTTTCTTACTCCATTAAATAACTATTCCCCTTTTTTGCTTTCCTGATATTTCAAAAAATCGCCTTAGGTTTTTGTGCAAATTAGAAGGCAACTCCAAATGGGCTATGTGGTTTTTAAAAATGAAAAGATTTATCATATTATAATATAAAATGTAGTATATGCTGTGATTATAGGTCTACAAAGTAAAATTAAATTATTGAAAATTCGCAAGAAGATAATTAAATGCAAAAACCTTAATTTATAATTCAAAAGACTTTTAGAGGTAAAAGTAAAGGGTATTAAGAAGGAACTTTGCACCTTCAAATTTAGATGTTTGAATTGTAAACACTTAAAAAATAATTAATTACATAATAACTACATGTTATGAAAAATAGATTACTCCCTTTATTTGTTGTTTTAGGAACTATCTCTGCTTATTCGCAAGTGGGTGTTGGAACATTAAATCCAAAATCTTCTGCTCAGCTAGAAGTTTTTTCTAGCAACAAAGGTATGTTAATACCACAGATTGCATTAACAAGCATGACGGATACTAAAACAATTGTAAATGGCAATATTGTTAGTTTATTGGTTTATAATACTACTGACAATGGAAACATTACGCCTGGTTATTATTACTGGTTTGATAATAGATGGAATAGAATGCTAATCGCTGGCGATCTTACTGCTATTGCTGGTAATGGTATGCCTGGCGCTAAAGGCGAGCCAGGATATCCAGGCGAAAATATTACAATTTATACTGATAAATCAACTAGTACAGTGTATGTTCAGAACTCTGATGGAACATGGTCTCCTATAAGTGGAAGTGGCGGGACAGCTGGAAAAGATGGTAAATCTGCTTTTGAAATTTGGAGAGAGATTCCTGGAAATGAAGGAAAAACTGTAACGGAATATTTGGCAAGTCTAAAAGGAGACAAGGGAGACAAAGGTGAAGTTGGCGTAGCTGGCGGAAGCGGAGCACCAGGAAACAAAGGAGAGGCAGGATATCCTGGAGCAGGCATCACTATGTATGTGGATAACACAACCGGAGATGTTTATGTTCAGAAGCCTGACGGAACCTGGACACCAATTAATGGTAAAGACGGAGAAGTTGGAACAGCCGGAGGTAACGGCGTACCTGGAAATAAAGGTGAAGCAGGTTATCCTGGAAAAGACGTCAATATTTATACTGATAAGGAAACCAGTACGGTTTACGTTCAAAATGCAGATGGAACCTGGACACCTATTACAGGAGCAAAAGGAGACAAGGGAGATAAAGGGGAAGTTGGCGTAGCTGGCGGAAGCGGAGTACCTGGAAACAAAGGGGAAGCAGGATATCCTGGAGAAGGCATCACTATGTATGTTGATAATACAACCGGAGATGTTTATGTTCAGAAACCTGACGGAACCTGGACACCAATTAATGGTAAAGACGGAGAAGTTGGAACAGCCGGAGGTAACGGCGTACCTGGAAATAAAGGTGAAGCAGGTTATCCTGGAAAAGACGTCAATATTTATACTGATAAGGAAACCAGTACGGTTTACGTTCAAAATGCAGATGGAACCTGGACACCTATTACAGGGGCAAAAGGAGACAAGGGAGATAAAGGGGAAGTTGGCGTAGCTGGCGGAAGCGGAGCACCTGGAAACAAAGGAGAGGCAGGATATCCTGGAGAAGGTATAACTATGTATGTTGATAATACAACTGGAGATGTTTATGTTCAGAAACCTGACGGAACCTGGACACCTATTAATGGTAAAGACGGAGAAGTTGGAACAGCCGGAGGTAACGGCGTACCTGGAAATAAAGGTGAAGCAGGTTATCCTGGAAAAGACGTCAATATTTATACTGATAAGGAAACGAGTACGGTTTACGTTCAAAATGCAGATGGAACCTGGACACCTATTACAGGGGCAAAAGGAGACAAGGGAGACAAAGGGGAAGTTGGCGTAGCTGGCGGAAGCGGAGCACCTGGAAACAAAGGAGAGGCAGGATATCCTGGAGAAGGCATCATTATGTATGTGGATAACACAACCGGAGATGTTTATGTTCAGAAACCTGATGGAACCTGGACGCCAATCAATGGTAAAGATGGAGAAGTTGGAACAGCCGGAGGTAACGGCGTACCTGGAAATAAAGGTGAAGCAGGTTATCCTGGAAAAGACATCAATATTTATACTGATAAGGAAACCAGTACGGTTTACGTTCAAAATGCAGATGGAACCTGGACACCTATTACAGGAGCGAAAGGAGACAAGGGAGACAAAGGTGAAGTTGGCGTAGCTGGCGGAAGTGGAGTACCTGGAAACAAAGGAGAGGCAGGATATCCTGGAGAAGGCATCACGATGTATGTTGACAATACAACTGGAGATGTTTATGTTCAGAAACCTGACGGAACCTGGACACCAATTAATGGTAAAGACGGAGAAGTTGGAACAGCCGGAGGTAACGGCGTACCTGGAAATAAAGGTGAAGCAGGTTATCCTGGAAAAGACGTCAATATTTATACTGATACGGAAACGAGTACGGTTTACGTTCAAAATGCAGATGGAACCTGGACACCTATTACTGGGGCAAAAGGAGACAAGGGAGACAAAGGGGAAGTTGGCGTAGCTGGCGGAAGCGGAGCACCTGGAAACAAAGGAGAGGCAGGATATCCTGGAGAAGGCATCACGATGTATGTTGACAATACAACTGGAGATGTTTATGTTCAGAAACCTGACGGAACCTGGACACCTATTAATGGTAAAGACGGAGAAGTTGGAACAGCCGGAGGTAACGGCGTACCTGGAGCAAAAGGAGAAGCAGGTTACCCTGGAGAAAATGTAAACATTTACACAGATAAAGAAACCAGTACGGTTTACGTTCAAAATGCTGACGGAACCTGGACACCAATCAATGGTAAAGATGGAGAAGTTGGAACAGCCGGAGGTAACGGCGTACCTGGAGCAAAAGGAGAACCTGGTTACCCTGGAAAAGACATCAATATTTATACTGATACAGAAACCAATACGGTTTACGTTCAAAATGCAGATGGAACCTGGACACCTATTACTGGGGCAAAAGGAGACAAGGGAGACAAAGGTGAAGTTGGCGTAGCTGGCGGAAGCGGAGCACCTGGAAACAAAGGAGAAGCAGGATATCCTGGAGAAGGCATCACGATGTATGTTGACAATACAACTGGAGATGTTTATGTTCAGAAACCTGACGGAACCTGGACACCAATCAATGGTAAAGACGGAGAAGTTGGAACAGCCGGAGGTAACGGCGTACCTGGAAATAAAGGTGAAGCAGGTTACCCTGGAGAAAATGTAAACATTTATACGGACGGTGTGACTAAAACAGTTTATGTTCAAAACACAGACGGCACTTGGACTCCGATTAATGGTAAAGATGGAGTAAATGGAGCCGATGGAAAATCAGCTTTTGAAATCTGGAAAGAGCTTCCCGGTAACGATGGTAAGGATATGAACGAGTACGTAGCTGGACTAAAAGGAGACAAAGGTGATAAAGGAGATGCTGGTAAGGATTTTGAATTCACTGATTTTACTCCAACACAATTGGCTGGATTAAAAGGAGAAAAAGGTGATAAAGGAGATGCTGGTAAGGATTTTGAATTCACTGATTTTACTCCAACACAATTGGCTGGACTAAAAGGAGACAAAGGTGATAAAGGAGATGCTGGTAAGGATTTCGAATACACTGATTTCACTCCAACACAATTGGCTGGACTAAAAGGAGACAAAGGTGATAAAGGAGATGCTGGTAAGGATTTCGAATACACTGATTTCACTCCAACACAATTGGCTGGACTAAAAGGAGACAAAGGTGATAAAGGAGATGCTGGTAAGGATTTCGAATACACTGATTTCACTCCAACACAATTGGCTGGACTAAAAGGAGACAAAGGTGATAAAG
>Ga0247813_10000146_pt1 | contig 85579 bp, 87 predicted proteins | sample UWRJL169409C1_FD_180719 | JGI IMG/M metagenome (GOLD analysis project Ga0247813, IMG submission 180719) | Plant litter microbial communities from Arlington Agricultural Research Station in Wisconsin, United States - UWRJ-L169-409C-1 | ecosystem: Environmental > Terrestrial > Plant litter >...
TATCTCGCCCAGCTTGAAGATGTCGAAGTGCTGGGGGTCACGCTGTCCAAGGAACAGCAGGCGCTGGCGACGCAGCGCGCCAAGGATGCCGGACTTGAAGGCCGTGTCCGCTTCGAACTGCGCGACTACCGCGAGGTCAACGAGACCTTCGATCGCATCGTCTCGGTCGGCATGTTCGAACATGTCGGCGTCAGCCACTATGATGAATATTTCAAGAAGCTGAATGCGCTGATGCCGGACGACGGCATCGCCGTGCTGCATTCGATCGGCCATATGAGCCCGCCCGGCATGGCCAGCGCTTGGCTGCGCAAATATATCTTCCCCGGCGCCTATTCCCCCGCCCTGTCGGAGGTTTTCGAGGTGGTCGAGCGCAACAGCCTGTGGGTCAGCGATCTCGAATTCCTGCGCGTTCACTATGCGACGACACTGAAGCACTGGGTCGAGCGTTTCGACAAGAACCGCGACAAGGTCGTCGAGATGTATGACGAACGCTTTGCCCGGATGTGGGAATTCTATTTGGTCAGCTGCGAAATGATGTTCCGCACCGGCAGCCAGCTGGTGTTTCACATGCAGCTGTCGCGGAGCCGCGATGCTGCTCCGATCGTACGCGATTACATTACCGACCGGCAGAAGGCCTATATCGTGCGCGAACAGACACTGAATATCACCCTATGACGAGCTGGTTTTCTCGATGAATGCCTGTTCGTCATCGCCCTGCCATTGCAGCCGCTTGTAGTCGAAGCCGTATTCCAGCGTCGGTTTCACCACGGCGAAATAAGGCGAGAGATCGAAATCGCGCGGCGTGTAGAGCGAATGATGGCGGATATGCAGGATTTCGGCGCGTGAATAGGTCGATGTCGCCGACGCCCGGCCGGGTGCGCGGGTAATCTCCGGCAATATCGGATAGCGGATCTGCTCGAAAGCCTGCGCGATCAGCGTCGAGCAGATGGCGCGCGTCGGGTCTCCTGACCCGAAGGCCAGCATCCGGCGGCGAAAGCGCACCGGCACCGGCGGCGTCGGCATGAAATAACGCAGCATGTCGAAGATGTTCTTCATGTCGTATTTCAGCCCGAGCCTTGAGATCATGAAGGACAGGACCGCATTGCGATCGTCCGGTGTCAGCCCGACAGGCCGGCAGATGCGGGTATTATAGGTGCAGTATTTTCTAAGCGGCACCGCAACGCAGCCTTCACCCAGATTGACCTCGATGAGCTGCGGACGATCGATGACCGGCAGGGTAGCCTGATCGAGCGTCAGCGGGATTTCGTCGCCGGCGAAAAAGGCCGCATGCGACCATGTCGATTGGGTGAGATACTTGATCGTGTTGGAAATCTTGTGATTGCCCTCGATCAGCAGGATATCTCCCGGCCGCAGCGTCCGCGCCAGCGTCTCGGGGTCGGATGGCGTGTACGGCTCGTAGCCCGACGTCCGCGCCGTCAGCCTTCCTGCCATCGCCATGCCGATGCGATCGAGAAGCGTATCCTTGCTGGTCAGAAGCGGGTTCATGCGAGAGTGGCCTTCTTCCGGGCGTTCATCCTTCTGTTTATGTAGGAATTTATCCTGCCGCCTGTCGAGTCACACTGTCCGTTTGGGGTTGACCTTCGCGTGATGCAGTCCTAAATTTAGAATTATTCTAAACTAGGTTGATTGCATCATGTTTTCCCGCCTGCTTTCGCGCTCCAAGCGTCCACTCTCCTCGCTGTCCGAACAGGAAGTCCTGGCACTCGCCATCTCCTCGGAAGAGGACGACGCCCGCATCTACTTTGCCTATGCCGACGCGCTGAAAGACAGGTATCCGGATTCCGCCAAGGTCTTCGAGGACATGGGTGAGGTGGAGAATACCCACAAGACCATGCTGATCGACATGCACCGCCGCCGTTTCGGCGAGCGCATTCCGCTGATCCGTCGCGAACATGTCAAAGGCTTCCTCACCCGCAAGCCGGACTGGCTGCGCCACAACCAGTCACTCGATGCTATGCGCGGCGAAGCCGAAGCGATGGAAACGCAGGCGTATAATTTCTATGTCGAGGCGGCGAAGAACACATCCGATGCGGCAACCCGGCAATTGCTGGGAGACCTGGCGCTGGCCGAACAGGGCCATGAGGACATTGCCCGCATGCTGACGGACAAGCATGTGCCGGAAGGTGCACGCAAGAAGGAAGACGAGGCGGCGCACCGCCAGTTCCTTTTGACCTATGTGCAGCCGGGTCTTGCCGGACTTATGGACGGCTCGGTCTCGACGCTGGCGCCGATCTTTGCTGCCGCCTTTGCCACGCAGGACACCTGGCAGACCTTTCTGGTCGGCCTGTCCGCATCCGTTGGCGCCGGCATATCCATGGGCTTCACCGAAGCAGCGCATGACGACGGCAAGCTTTCCGGCCGTGGCTCACCGCTCAAGCGCGGTCTCGCCTGCGGCATCATGACGACGCTCGGCGGCCTCGGCCACGCCCTGCCCTATCTCATCCCGCATTTCTGGACGGCCACGATCACCGCCGGCATCATCGTCTTCTTCGAACTCTGGGCCATCGCCTTCATCCAGAACAAGTATATGGAAACGCCGTTCTTACGTGCCGCCTTCCAGGTGGTGCTTGGCGGCAGCCTCGTTCTGGCTGCGGGTGTCTTGATCGGCAATGCGTGATGAATGCAAGATCGGATGCCAGGCCGTCACGCTAATATGGGATAGCCGCGACAATGCACTTCACAAATAAACCAATATTCCTTGGTGCATGAAGCATATATTCGATTCCAAGGAGGAGTTTTATGCCCTTTTCCCGCCTGCTAACCTTAACTGCTATTGTGGGTGTATCGATTTTTCCGAGTCTTTCTGCGGCTCAAGATGGCAACAAGAGTATCCAAGGCGAATGGACGACTGATTGCTTGCCCATAGGGAAAAACGGCAGGCATGGATATGTGACCCGCATCACCATTACAGATAATGAGATAAAGGCTACATCGCAGATCTATGCGAAAAGGCAGTGCCAAACACCCACGGTTCAGGTGAATTTTGCCGGATCACTCATTCATGATCAAGACGAGGGCGGGCAAGTTCGCATCGAGCATGTTGTCGGCACCCTCACGACCACACCCAACATCAAAGATGTTGTCGATCACTACAATAAAGAAACGAGCGATAGCGCTGGTTGCGGGTTGACTGGGTGGCAGGAAAACGTGCCGGTGTCGGTCGCGGGAAAAACCTGTGGCCCCTTCAAGTTCGCTGCTGAAGGAACGCATCTGTATGACAGTTTGTGGGTAGCGGGAAATCAACTCCGTTTTGGAGCCTTTCCCGTTGCATGGACAAACACGTCCGCTGGGAAAACACCGTCGAAGCCGCTGGATACAATTTACTACAGAACCGGTCGGTAAGAACAGGCGTCGCAGCAGACAGATTTCACGGCGAATCAACCACTTTTGTCGTTTTCGAGCACGACAAAAGTTCGTTGCGAAAGTGATTGGGTGTCTCTGTAGTTTGCGTACGAACCAGCTATCAGTTCCCGACCGAACCGACCAGCACTTCCGCGCCGTTCTCGATTGTCACCCAGCGGCCTGTGTTGAACGACGCCTGGCGCTTGAGGAAGCGATACGGCGTCTTGCTCCAGAGCTTCACGTCATTTTCGAGGTTGTCGAGGATGAAGTCACCCTGTGCGGTGCGCACGGTCAAAACTGCATGGCCTTCGCCGTCCGGTTTGCGAACGACGGTGATCAGCAGATCAGACGGAGAGAAACCTTTTTCCATCAGGCGCTTGCGCTTCAGAAGAACAAAGTCTTCGCAATCACCCGCGCCATCCGGATAGGCCCAGACCTCGTCCTTGCCGAACAGGTCCATGTCGGTCATCGGGGTGATTTCGCTGTTCACGGCGAGATTGACCTGGCGGATGACCGACCAGCCGAAATCGGTGACGCGCGGTGCGACCGTCGATTTGGTCTTGATCTCGCATTCCGGGCGGTGGGTCTGGCAGAATTCGTAATGGCCGATCGGCTGCGAGGTGATGGCGCCGGTCTGCATCGACAGTGCGGTTGCAGACGGCGCCGGGATTGCAGCGCCTGCCGAAGCGAAAACAGCCGCAAGTGCCACGACCATTTTCCGGATGCCCATCAACTGCGCCATGCAAGTCCCCTGTGGCGCGGTTTTCTTCCGAAACATTTCTGAAGAATCCCCGCGAAGCTTGAAAACTCTGGTCAGCTTTCGCGGAGATACCCCGCCGCGCGCCGCTCTCATCGTTAACAAAGAGTTAACAGCGCGGCCGAAACGAAGTCAATCAGCTGAATCGGGGATCGCCGGATATGGTTAAAATGCCCGGCAACGCCTTTGGTCGTAGGGGTTTTACGGCTTTCAGACGGCCAACATGGCATCCACGGCGGTCAGAATCCGCTCGATATCCTCCGGCCGCGACAGGCGGTGATCACCGTCGCGGATGAGCGTCATCACCACATCGTCCGACGGCAGATGCTCCATCAGCTTCAGCGCATGACCATAGGGAACGTCGGGATCCTGCATGCCCTGCAGGATATGCACCGGGCAGCCGGTCTCGATAATGCCGGTCAATACCCGGTTCTTTCGACCGTCTTCGATCAATCGTGCCGTGAAGATATTCGGATCCGGGCCGTAGGGCGTCGGCTCCTCGAAATAGCCGCGCTCGGCCAGCGAGGTCCGTTCGGCGTCCGAAAGATTGGGCTCGATCAGGTCGCTGGTGAAATCCGGGGCCGGCGCGATCAAGACGAGACCGGCGATTTTTGCGCCTTCGCCGCGAGCCCGCAGTTCGGCAATCAGCCTGAGCGCCACCCAGCACCCCATCGACGAGCCGACCAGCACCATGCGCTTCGGGCCAACATGGCCGATGACCGCGAGACTTTCCTCCAGCCACCTGGAAATCGTCCCATCGGTAAAGGCACCGCCCGAGGCGCCATGGCCGGAATAATCGAACCGGACGCAGGCGGAACCCAAATCAGCCGCATGCCGCTCCAGCTCGACGGCCTTGGTGCCGGTCATGTCCGAGCGGTAGCCGCCCAGCCAGACCAGGGTCGGCAAGCTTTTGCCGCTCTTTGCCTTCAGGATGCGCATGGCGATGCGGCGCGATTCGCTGCCGGTGCCGACTTCGAGTATGTCCGGATCGGCGTTCGACATTGGCAATGACATGCTATTTTCCTTATTTTAAAGCGCTTCCCGCTGATTTTCTTTCTAAAACAGATTCTCCGAATGCCTGACAGGTGGTGATTTTCGTGAAGAGCTGTGTTATTGACTTTTCCGCAGCAATTTACACATGAAGACCAAGCGGCAGTTGGACGGCATTTTGCCGGGACAAAGCGCTATCAACCGACATCGCATTCGAAACAGCTCGAGGAGAGTACGACCATTCGCAGACCGTTCAAAACGGACGCCCCTGTCAAAGACGGGCCCCGCTCTAACAAGGAAATCCGGTCCCTCCGGGTTCAGCTCATCGACGCCGAAGGTGTAAACCACGGCAGCATTCCCACCGAACAGGCGCTCCGCATGGCGGAAGAACTGGGCCTCGACCTCGTCGAGATCTCGCCGAACGCGGAACCGCCGGTGTGCAAGATCCTTGATCTGGGCAAACTGAAATATTCAACGCAGAAGAAAGCCGCCGAGGCACGCAAGAAGCAGAAGATCATCGAGATCAAGGAGATCAAGATGCGTCCGAACATCGACACGCATGACTATGACGTCAAGATGCGCGCGATGAACCGCTTCTTCGAAGAAGGCGACAAGGTCAAAGTGACCCTGAAATTCCGCGGCCGCGAAATGGCGCACCAGGAGCTGGGCATGAAACTGCTCCTCCAGGTCAAGGAAGACACCACGGCAATCGCCAAGGTCGAAGCCGAGCCGAAGCTGGAAGGCCGTCAGATGATGATGGTTCTGGCTCCGAGGTAAGCGCCTCGTTTTTCAGGCCAGACCTGATGAAAGCCGCCGGACTGGCGGCTTTTTCATTCTGAGCTCGGAAAATGGGAAATATCGGGTCCTATCCTGAATCCCATTGCACTTTGCGGGCGCTTCGGTTACAAGCCCCCGTCCGAACGGTCCGGCAGGGCATGCCGTGGCCGTTCTTTTACGCTGGAGACGACCTCGTCAGTCGATCTCGAAATCAAGAAAAATGGAGTAGCAAAATGCCCAAGATGAAGACGAAATCCTCGGCCAAGAAGCGGTTCAAGATCACCGCAACCGGCAAGGTGATGGCAGCTGCCGCAGGCAAGCGCCATGGCATGATCAAGCGGTCCAACAAGTTCATTCGCAACGCGCGCGGAACGATGGTTCTGGCCGAGCCCGATGGCAAGAAGGTCATCAAGAACTACCTGCCCAACGGTCTCTAAGACGTCTGGCACTTTGGATTTTAAGGAGATCATATCATGGCACGTGTAAAACGCGGCGTAACTTCCCACGCCAAGCACAAGAAGACACTCAAGGCAGCCAAGGGCTTCTACGGCCGCCGCAAGAATACCATCCGCGCTGCCAAGGCAGCTGTGGACCGTTCGAAGCAGTTCGCTTACCGCGACCGCAAGGTCAACAAGCGTAACTTCCGCGCTCTCTGGATCCAGCGCATCAACGCTGCCGTTCGCGAAAATGGCCTGACCTACGGCCGTTTCATCGACGGTCTGTCGAAGGCTGGCATCGAAGTCGACCGCAAGGTTCTGTCCGACATGGCAATCCATGAGCCGGAAGCATTCGGCGCACTGATCGCCGCTGCCAAGAAGGCGCTGGATTACCTCAAGGACGCCGGCACCAAGAACGAGTTTGAAAGCGCGGTTCGTTAAGACCAGCGCTTCCCAAGCCTTTTCAATATTAGTTGGGAAACCCGCGCTGGCTCGGCTGGCGCGGGTTTTTCTTTGACCGATCACGGCAATGAACCGGGAAATGAACGATGTCCGATCTGGAAGCACTGAAAGACAATCTGCTGGCCGAAGTGACCGCTGCCGGCGATGAAGCCGCGATCGAAGCCGTGCGCGTCAATGCACTGGGCAAGAAGGGCTCGATCTCCGAGCTTTTAAAGACGCTCGGCACCATGACGCCGGAAGAACGCCAGACGCGCGGCGCCGCGATCAACGCGCTGAAGACCGATGTTTTTGCCGCGATTACCGCCCGCAAGTCCGACCTGAAGGACGCGGCGATTGCCGAGCGGCTGGCCCGCGAAACCGTCGACATTTCGCTGCCGGTGCGTTCCTCGCCTGCAGAGCGCGGCCGTATCCATCCGATCAGCCAGATCATCGACGAAATCACTGCGATCTTTGCCGACATGGGTTTCTCGATCGCCGAAGGTCCGGATATCGAGACCGACTATTACAATTTCACCGCGCTGAACTTCCCCGACGGTCACCCGGCCCGCGAGATGCACGACACGTTCTTCTTCAATCCGGACGCAAACGGTGAGCGCAAGGTCCTGCGCACCCACACCTCGCCGGTCCAGATCCGCACGATGGAGGCGCAGAAGCCGCCGATCCGCATTATCATCCCGGGCAAGACCTACCGCCAGGACAGCGATGCCACCCATTCGCCGATGTTCCATCAGGTCGAAGGCCTCGTCGTCGATACCAAGTCGAACGTCGCCAACATGCGCTGGATCCTCGAAGAGTTCTGCAAGACCTTCTTCGAGGTCGACGATGTGACGATGCGCTTCCGCCCGTCCTTCTTCCCGTTCACCGAACCGTCCTTCGAGGTCGATATCCAGTGCGACCGTTCCTCCGGCCCGATCGTCAAGTTCGGCGAAGGCACCGACTGGATGGAAATCCTCGGCTGCGGCATGGTCCATCCGAATGTGCTGCGTGCCGGCGGTCTCGATCCCGACGTCTACCAGGGCTTTGCCTGGGGCATGGGCCTCGATCGCATCGCCATGCTGAAATACGGCATGCCGGACCTGCGCAACTTCTTTGACGCCGACGTCCGCTGGATGAGCCATTACGGTTTCCGCCCGCTGGATATGCCGACGCTGTTTGGCGGGTTGAGCGCGTGACAGACTTTCCAGCGCGCCTCAAAGGCTTGGTAGCCTTTAGTTTCGGTGATTCTCCGGCACTCGCCGACGAATTGCTGGCGCTTGTGCTCGAAGGCCGAAAAACGGCGACGTGCAGCCGGCTGCAGGATTACGGTGATGGCAAGGAGCCTATGCCGCAACTGGGACGACACGACGTAGTTCTGGACGGACAAGCCCGGGCAGCGGCCGTCGTCGAAACGATCGAGCTGACCTATCGTCGCTTTGACGAGGTTGATGCCGCCTTTGCCTATGACGAAGGAGAAGGCGACCGTTCCCTGTCTTCCTGGCGCGAAGCACACGAAACCTACTTCCGGCGCAACGGCGGCTTTTCTCCCGACATGGACCTTCTTTGCGAACGCTTCCGCGTCATTGAAGTGCTGGAACGCTGATTATTTGAGAACAGGTGGACAATGAAATTTACACTCTCCTGGCTGAAAGACCATCTGGAAACGGATGCTACCCTTGAACAGATCTGCGCGCGCTTGACCTCGATCGGGCTGGAGGTCGAGGATGTCGACGACAAGGCTGCGTTCAAGCCCTTCGTCATTGCCAAGGTCGTCTCGGCTGAAAAACACCCGCAGGCCGACAAGCTGAAGGTGCTGATGGTCGATACCGGTGCGGGCGCGCCGATCCAGGTCGTCTGCGGCGCCCCGAATGCGCGCGCCGGCCTTGTCGGCGCCTTTGCCGCTCCCGGCGCCTATGTTCCCGGTATCGACGTGACGCTCGCCATCGGCACCATCCGCGGCGTCGAAAGCCGCGGCATGATGTGCTCGGAAAAAGAGCTGCAGATGTCGGACAGCCATGACGGCATCATCGATCTGCCGGAAGACGCCCCCGTCGGCACCAGCTTTGCCGCCTATGCCGGGCTCGACGATCCGATGATCGAGATCAACCTGACGCCGAACCGTCCGGATTGCACCTCGATCTACGGCATCGCCCGCGATCTCGCCGCCTCCGGCCTCGGCACCTTGAAAGCGGCACCGCAGCCAACCTTCAAGGTCGAAGGCGACACCACCACCAAGGTCAAGCTCGACCTCGGCGAAGACAGCCATCTCTGCCCGGGTTTTGCGCTTCGCCTCGTGCGCGGCGTCAAGAACGGCCCGAGCCCGAAATGGATGCAGCAGCGCCTGCTCGCCATCGGCCTTCGTCCGATCAACGCGCTGGTCGATGTCACCAACTACATGACCTTTGATCAGGGCCGGCCGTTGCACGTCTTCGATGCCGCCAAGGTCAAGGGTAACCTGACCGTCCGCCGGGCCATCGAAGGCGAGAAGGTTCTGGCGCTCGACACGCGCGAATATATTCTTTCGCCGGCTAACGTTGTCATTGCCGATGAGAACGGCATCGAGTCGATCGGCGGCATCATGGGTGGCGAACATTCCGGCTGCGACGAGAACACTGTCGACGTGCTGATCGAATCGGCGCTCTGGGACCCGATGAATATCGCCAAGAGCGGCCGCGCACTGGGGATCATCACCGATGCCCGCTACCGCTTCGAGCGCGGCGTCGATCCGGAATACATGGTTGCAGGCATCGAGCGCGCCACCCAGCTGGTCGTTGATATCTGCGGCGGCACCGCAGCCAAGACCGATGTCGTCGGCTATGCCGGCTACACGCCCAAGATCGTCGATTTCCCGGTCTCGGAAGTCAAGCGCCTGACGGGTCTTGAGGTCAGCTCGGAAGAGAGCATCTCGATTCTCAAAGGTCTCGGCTTCGGCGTTGAAGGCTCCGGCGAGCGCGTCTCGGTTTCCGTTCCCTCATGGCGGCCGGATGTCGATGGCAAGGCGGATCTCGTCGAAGAGGTCATGCGCATCCATGGCGTTGATAATATCAAGCCGCAGCCGATCGAAAGCCTCGGCGCCGTCAACGGCAAGATCCTGACGACCCTGCAGATCCGCACCCGGCTTGCCAAGCGGTCGCTGGCCGCCCGCGGCATGCTCGAAGCCGTGACCTGGTCGTTCATCTCGAAGGCGCAGGCCGAGCTTTTCGGCGGCGGCGCAGCCTCGTTGTCGCTGGCAAACCCGATTGCCGCCGACATGTCCGACATGCGGCCCTCGCTGCTGCCCGGTCTCTTGACTGCCGCACAGCGCAATGCCGACAAGGGCTTTGGCGACGTGGCGATCTTCGAAGTCTCCGGCACCTATGAGAACGATACGCCATCGGGTCAGCGCCGCGTTGCCGGCGGTATCCGCCGTGGCACCGCATCGCTTGCCGGCGCCGGGCGCTCCTGGTCGAACGCCACCAAGGGCGGCGGCAAGCCGGTCGACGTGTTCGACGCCAAGGCCGACGCCATTGCCGTTCTCGAAGCCTGCGGCGTGCCGATGGGCAATGTCCAGTTCGAAGCCGGCGGCCCGTCCTGGTATCATCCCGGCCGCTCCGGCACGATCAAGCTCGGCCCGAAGATCATTCTCGGCACCTTTGGCGAATTCCATCCGAAGGTGCTGGAAGCGCTCGACGTGTCCGGGGCACTCGCAGGCTTTGAAGTCTATGTCGATGCCATGCCCGAGCCGAAGAAGAAGGCCACCCGCACCAAGCCGGCGCTGGAGCTTTCGCCCTTCCAGGCCGTCAAGCGCGACTTCGCCTTCGTGGTGGATAAATCCGTCGAAGCCGGCGCGATCCTGAAGGCCGCCTCGAGCGCCGACCGCAAGCTGGTCACCGGCGTCAACGTCTTCGACATCTTCGAGGGCGCATCCGTCGGCGAAGGCAAGAAGTCCGTCGCCATCGAAGTCGTCATCCAGCCGGCCGAGCGCACGCTGACCGATGAGGATTTCGAAGCCCTGACCGGCAAGATCATCGCCAATGTGACAAAGAACACCGGTGGCGTTTTGCGGGCTTAAAACTCGGGTGCCGCCGTTGGGCGGCACCTTTCATCCCTTATATCCAGCGCGAAATGGAAACTTGGCATGCACATCGGGGTTTCTGCCCGCTGCTGACTGCAACAGCCACACCTACCTACCGGTGCAGATGATACAGCTTGTTGACGATCACCCAGCGGCCGTCGATCTTCAGCAGCGACAAGTAATCGCTAAACCGCATGCCGGCGAACTCGTCGGCGACCTTGACGAAGGCGGCGTCGCCCTCGATGTCGGTGATCTCGATATCCATCAGCGGCTGGGTTCCGGGAGGGGCTGGCGGCTCGGCGAGGGTGGCGGCGATGAAATCGTCGCGGGACATCCACTCGACGGCGCCTTCGTAATTGCCGATGATCTTGGCATCCGGGTGGAAAGCCTTGCGCAGCGCCGCTTCGTTGCAGAACGCCATGCCATCGACATAAAGGTGAACAACCGCGCCTATTGCCTGCTCGTCGGACATGCTTCTCTCCCTTGCTGACGGGCCAATTCTAGCATGAAGGCGCGGTCGAATGAAGGCGAGAGGGCAGATTGGCCTTCGACCCGCCGCGCAGAAAACGGGTGGATCACCGACCGCCCCCGGCATAATCTTGTCCAGGACCAAGGAGAATCCGATGAAGAAGCCGGGATCGATGCGAGCGCTGGAAGACATGGGCCGGGCGCGGCTATCGGAAAACTTCTTCCTGCGCGACTTCCTGCATTCGGAAATCGCCGATTTCTACGGCATGCCGAATATTCCCGACGATCCGCAACTGGCGATCGCCGCCGGGACCAAGCTTTGCGAGGAACTGCTGGAACCGCTTGAACGGACATTCGGGCGGCTGCATATCCGCTCCGGCTATCGGTCCCGCTCGGTGAATGATTTCGGCAATCGCAACAAGCTCAACTGCTCGACCAATGCCGCCAGTGCTGCCGATCATATCTGGGACATGCGCGACGCGGATGGCTGCATGGGCGCCACGGCCTGCATCGTCGTTCCCTGGGTTTGGGACCGGCGCGCCACTCTTGGCGGCTGGCAGTCGCTGGCCTGGTGGATCCACGACCACCTGCCCTATGCCTCGCTCTGCTTCTTCCCGAAACTGTGGGCCTTCAACATCCAGTGGCATGAACGGCCGGTCCGCCGCATCCGCAGCTATATCGCGCCTGCCGGGCTTCTGACCAAGGAGGGCATGCCCAACCATTCCGGTAGCCATGCGGATTTTTACAGGGGCTTCCCGTCGCTCTAACAGCCTGCTGGCAAGCCCGGAATAAGATTGCGCAGCGGGAGCGGCGCCCTATTTTCCGTCATGCTCGCCCCTGTGGCGGGCATCCAGCGACCCGACGTCCGTCGGGGTCAAAAGACTCTTTCAGCTCAAGGACTTGAGCTGACTGGATTCCTGTGACGAGCACAGCAATGACGGAGGATTTGGCAATCGCATAATTTCCCAAACAACCCGCAAAATGCCAAGAAAATGACTTTGTCAGCGGCCTGCTAAAAACTCATCCGGTAGCGCACATGGCCATCGGCCTCGACATACTGATCATAGAGCTTTCGCGCCGTCTCGTTGCCTTCGTCGGTGTGCCAGTACAGGCGCGCCCAGCCATTGGTCTTGGCCTTGGCCTTGGCGACGAGATCGTCGAGCAGGGCCTTACCGATGCCTTTTCCACGCGCAGCCTCATCAAGGAAAAGATCTTCCAGGTAACATACCGGCTCCTTGACCCAGGTCGCCTCATGCAGCAGGCAGATGGCAAAGCCGACCACCTGGCCATCCAGAACGGCAACCCGCATGAACAGCGGTGTCGCAGGGTCGATGATCCGCGCCCAGGTCGTCGCCGTCACATCCGGCGAGACGGCAACCCGGTAGAAGGCCACATAGCCGGCCCAGAGCCTGCGCCACTCAGCTTCGTCACCGGGTGCCGCATCGCGTATTTCAACCGTCATGTTCTTCTCTCCCGTCGCGCCTATTCGCTGGCTTCATTTAGCAGTTGGCAGGCTTCGTCGGAAAGGGTGATCGCAGCCGATTTCGCCAGGCTTTCAAGCTGTTTCAGGCTGGTGGCGCTGGCGATCGGGGCCGTCACTCCCTTGCGCGCCATGATCCAGGCCAGGGCAATTTCCGCCTGCGTATTGCCGGTATCGGCAGCCACTTCGTCCAGCGCGCCGAGAATGCGCATGCCGCGCCCATCGAGATACTTGCCGACACCGCTGCCGCGCGCCGAGCCTTCGAGGTCCTTATGCGACCGATACTTGCCCGACAGGAAGCCGCGCGCCAGGCCGAAATAGCTGATGACGCCGATATCCTCGGCAATGCAGAGATTGCGCAACGGCCCGTCGAACGAGGCCCGGTCATAGAGATTGTATTCCGGCTGCAGCACGTCGTAGCGCGGCAGGTTCTTTTCCGCGGAAACATCGAGGGCCGCGCGCAGCTGCGCCGCATTCAGGTTTGAGGCGCCCGCATGGCGGATCTTGCCTTGCTGCAGCAGCTTGTCATAGGCGCCCAGTGTTTCCTCATAGGGCGTCTCTTCATCCGGCCAATGGGAAAGATAGACATCGATATGATCGGTCTGGAGCCGGCGAAGCGAGTCTTCCACTGCCTGCATGATCCACTTGGCCGAAAGGCCCTTTTTGCCCGGTCCCATCTCGGAGCCGACCTTGGTGATGATGACGGCCTCGTCCCGGGCGCGGCCCTTCAGCCATTTGCCGATGATCACCTCGGACTCGCCACCGGCATTGCCGGGAACCCAGGAGGAATAGACATCTGCGGTGTCGATGGCGTTGAAGCCCGCGTCGAAAAAGGCGTCGAGCAATTGGAAGGAGGTTTTTTCATCGGCGGTCCAGCCGAAGACATTGCCGCCGAAAACCAGCGGCGCGATCGGCAGGCCTGTGCGGCCGAGGGTTCGCTTTTGCATGGGGGTCGCTCCAGATTGTTTTGGGGTCATCGCTTGGGAGGCGTGAAGTCTGCACCAGGGACATAGGCCGGGTACAGCGCTTTTACATGCAGGGGCGGTAATTTTATTCCGGCAAGGATAGCTTGATAGGCACGTACCTCGGGGATACTGTGCCGCCAAAACGGAGAGGACACATCATGTTGCGTTTCGGTATTCTATCGACGGCCAAGATCGGCCGCGAACTCGTTGTTCCCGCCATTCAGGACGCGGAAAACTGCGTCGTGACGGCAATTGCCAGCCGCGACCTGTCCAGGGCGCGCGAGATGGCCGATCGTTTTTCGGTGCCGCATGCCTTCGGCTCCTACGAAGAGATGCTCGCTTCCGACCTGATCGACGCCGTCTACATACCGCTACCGACCTCGCAGCATGTCGAATGGACGATCAAGGCGGCAAATGCCGGAAAGCATGTGCTCTGCGAAAAGCCCATCGCCCTGAAAGCATCGGAGATCGACGCCCTGATCGAGGCGCGCGACCGCAACAAGGTCTTGGTGTCGGAAGCCTACATGGTCACCTACAGCCCCGTCTGGCTCAAGGTGCGCTTGCTGCTCAACGAAGGCGCGATCGGCAAGCTGCGGCATGTGCAGGGTGCCTTCACCTACTACAACCGTGATGCCGGCAACATGCGCAACGTTCCTGAACTCGGCGGCGGCGGGCTGCCGGATATCGGCGTCTATCCGACGATCTCGACCCGTTTCGTCACCGGCAAGGAACCGTTGCGGGTGCAGGCGAACACGGATCGCGATCCAGAATTCGGCACCGACATCTATTCGAGCGTCCGCGCCGATTTCGGCGATTTCGAATTGAGCTTCTACATCTCGACCCAGCTGGCCGCCCGCCAGATCATGGTGTTCCACGGCGACAAGGGTTTCATCGAGGTCAAATCCCCGTTCAACGCCGACCGTTACGGCGCCGAAGAACTGGAACTGACCAACCAGAACCATTCGCAGTCCCAGCTTTTCCGCTTCCAGGACGCGCGCCAGTACAAGCTGGAAGCCGAAGCTTTTTCGCGCGCCGCCAAGGGCGAAGCGGAAGAAGTGGTGACGCTGGAAAGCTCGGTCAACAATCAGAAACTGATCGACGCCATCTACCGCGCCAGCGAGAAGGATGGCTGGGAACCGGTCTGAACCGCGTCACACCAAACAGAAACCCGCCGGCGGCAGCGCGGCGGGTTTGCACGACCGGCATCCCGGATCGGGATGTCTATGCCTCGGAGCGCAGCGCCACGACCAGCGCGATCAGAAATGTTGCGGCCATGCCAGCATTATACGCCAAAATCGCCAGCCCGAGTGCGAGCAGCGATACATTTCCCAGCGAACAGAGCGCTGCGAGAGTAAAAGCGATGATGATCAGCCACGGCGTCATGCAATAACAAATCAGCGAGCGCGTGCCCGCCGCCAACAATCCGATTGCAAATGCGGTCAAGATTATCATCCGACCCTCCCGCCAAAGCCACGATGCGGCGACACTGCGCCGGGGGCGCTAAAATTGACTTAAATTTCAACGTGCCTGACGCCACGCACCCGGTTTGGCAGCCATGAAACCGCGGGTATGGTGAAAGCTTTGTTGAGAGCAGCGTCAAAGGCTGGCTATCCTCCGCCGGGCGCGGCAAAATAGCCGGATGAGCTCGTTCTTCGAATCCGATTCGCCCTCCAATCTCGCCGAGTATTCGGTCTCAGAATTGTCCGGCTCCATCAAGCGCACGGTCGAGCAGGCATTCGACCAGGTGCGGGTGCGTGGCGAGATTTCCGGCTATCGCGGCCCGCATTCCTCGGGTCACGCCTATTTTTCCCTGAAGGACGACAAGGCGCGCATCGATGCCGTGATCTGGAAGGGCACAATGAGCCGGCTGAAATTCCGGCCGGAAGAGGGCATGGAAGTGATCGCCACCGGCAAGGTGACGACGTTTCCCGGCTCCTCCAAATATCAGATCGTCATCGAGACGCTGGAACCGGCAGGCGCGGGCGCCCTGATGGCACTGATCGAGGAGCGCAAGCGCAAGCTCGGCGCCGAAGGGTTGTTCGATCCGTCGCGCAAGCGGCCGCTGCCCTATATGCCGAAGGTCATCGGTGTCATCACCTCACCGACCGGCGCCGTTATCCGCGACATCCTGCACCGCATCTCCGACCGGTTTCCGGTCCATGTCATCGTCTGGCCGGTGCGCGTGCAGGGCGAAGGCTCCGGCAACGAAGTGGCGGCAGCGATCGAAGGTTTCAATGCCTTTACCGCTGGCGGCCCGATCGCCCGGCCCGACCTTCTGATCGTTGCGCGCGGCGGCGGTAGCCTGGAGGATCTCTGGAGCTTCAACGACGAAGCCGTGGTGCGGGCGGCGGCCAATTCGCAGATCCCGTTGATCTCCGCCGTTGGCCATGAGACCGACTGGACCTTGATCGATTATGCCAGCGACCAGCGGGCGCCGACACCGACGGGTGCTGCGGAAATGGCCGTGCCGGTGAAGGCCGATCTGGAAGCCGCCGTCTCGGCGCTTTCCGCACGCCTCAAATCGGCCGTCGGGCGGCATATGGACAATCGCCGGCAGAGCGTGCGCGCGCTGACCCGTGCCCTGCCCTCGCTCGATCAGCTGCTGGCTTTGCCGCGCCGCCGTTTCGACGAGGCATCGGCAGGGCTGGGACGCGGGCTGCAGATGAACACCGCCAACAAGCGGCGCAGCTTCGAGCGGATCGCTGCACATTTGCGACCCGACGTTCTTTCGACACGGATCAACGAGCGGCGCCAGAAGCTTGGTGAACGGATAATCCGCGCCGAGCGTATTGTCGAAAGACGGCTACATGAGGCAAAATCGCGGGTGTCCTCTGCCGATGCCGCTCTACGCACGTTGCCTGCCCGTTTACTGAGCCAGATTCACCGTTCGCAGGATCGCCTAACGAGCCTTTCCGGCAGAACCGACAGCGCATTACTGGCCGACGTGCGACGTCGGCGCAGCACCCTGTTGGCGCATGGCCGCATGCTGCAATCTATGTCGTACGAAAATGTTTTGAAGCGCGGCTATGCGCTCATCCGTGACGAAACTGGGGCACTTATCGGAGCCGCCTCTGCACTCTCTTTGAACCAAGCTATCAAAATTCAATTCGCAGACGACACGATCAGCGCAGTGACGACCGAGGGCAGCGCGACACCGCCGCCTCAGCCCGCAAAGAAACGCGCTGATAAACCGGCGACGGCGGCACCTCCGAAACAGGGCAGCCTGTTCTAGGATGCGTATTCTCCTCGTTCTCGCCCATCCGCTGACCGACAGCTTTGCCGCAGGCGTCGCCGCGACCGCGAAGGCAGCGCTGGAGAAAAGCGGCCACAGCGTCGATCTGCTCGACCTTTACCGGGAAGGCTTCGATCCGCGCCTGCAGGAACAGGAACGGCGCGGCTATTTCGATACGCCCTATGACACCGCCGGGGTCGACGAGATTGTTGCGCGACTGAGAGCCGCCGATGGACTGATCCTGGTCTTTCCACATGGTGGTTCAATTTTCCGGCGATCCTCAAGGGTTTCTTCGACCGGGTGTTTGCGCCGGGCGTCGCCTTCGACCACGAGCAATCCGGCGGCCGCATCCTTCCACGCCTGACGAACATCAAGCAGTTCTGGGCGCTGACGACGACGGGATCGCCCTGGTGGGTCGTCAAGCTCTACATGGGCAACCCGGTCCGCCGCCTGCTGAAACGCGGGATCGCGGCCTTCTGCGCCAAGGATGTCAAATTCCGGATGATCTCGCTGCATGACATGGACCGGGTGACCGCAACGCGACGCGCAGCCCATCTGGCGAGGATCGAAAAGGCGCTCAAGCAGATTTGAGTGCGCCGAACCGTCACGAAAAGAAACGCTTCCGTAACGGTCTGATCGCTAAAATAGAGGCTGATTGAACCGAGGGCGCCCGATGCCGGTGGAATTGTCAGCTTCGCAGGCTTTGAACCTCTGGCACAGCGTTTCGCTTGAACAGGTGCGGATCGACAATCGCGACCTGACGCTCCGGCAAATCTCCATCCTGCTGCATATCTACCTCGTTCCGCCGCCGCACACGGTGCGCGGACTTGCCGGAATTCTCGGCGTTACCAAGCCGGTGATTACCCGTGCGCTCGACACGATGGGCGATCTCGGGCTCGTCACCCGCTCGCGCGACGAACGCGACAAACGCAATGTGATCATCAAGCGCACCGTCGATGGTGCGCTTTATCTTGAAAAACTTGGCGATCTGATCATTGATCAGGGACGCAAACTGTCTATTTGAGAAACCATGCTTGATCTTCCAGACCGCCGGCTGAACGCCTATCGCACCGATCTTGCCGAGGAACGCCTGCGCGGCGTCGTCGAGGCGAGCAACTATGTCAGCGGCTCACCCGGCCTGATCTGCGTGCCGGTGGTGCAGATGCGGGCAAGGCCGGAGCTCGAATGTGGCACCGATACCGAGTTACTGCTCGGAGAGACGGTGCGTGTGCTGGATACCGATGCAGGCTGGGCCTGGGTGAAGTCCGATTTCGACGGTTATGTCGGCTATATCCCGGACTATGCCGTTTCGCCTGTCGTGCGCAGCCTGACCCATATCGTCACCGCGCCGCGCACCTTCATCTATTCCGGGCCGGACCTCAAATTCCCGACCGTGCAGGCACTGTCGATGGGCAACCGAATCGCCGTCATCGACGAGCGCGAGACGCGCGGCACCCGTTATTTCCTGCTGGAAGGCGGGCAAGCCGTGATTGCCAATCACTGCGCCGAGGTGGGGCAGCCGCTGTCCGGCGATTACGTCGCCATTGCTGAGCGTTTTCTCGAAACCCCTTATCTTTGGGGCGGGCGCTCCGGCTTCGGCATCGACTGCTCCGGTCTTGTGCAGCTATCGATGATGATGGCGGGCAGGAATGCGCCGCGCGATACCGACATGCAAGCCAAGAGCCTGGGCACGGAAATTGACCGCAGCGAGCTTACCCGTGGCGATCTGGTGTTCTGGAAGGGCCATGTGGCGATCATGGAAGACGAGAGGACGCTGCTGCATGCCAACGGCCATACGATGAGCGTTTCGCATGAGGGGCTCGAGGAATCGATCCAGCGGATCGGCTGGCTTTATAACAAGCCGACCGGTTTCCGCCGCCCCTGATCAATAGCCGGCTCTGCGATCCACCAGATGTTCCAGCGGCAAGCCGCTTTCGAAGCGGTTCATCTGCTGCTCGGCGTGGACGAAAAGCGCTTTCACATCCGAGGATGCCGCAACGTGCGGCGTGACGTAGACACTGTCCATGTCCCAGAACGGACTGTCACTAGCCAGCGGCTCCTGCTCGAACACATCGAGCGAGGTGCCGCCAAGGACGCCCGACTGGAGTGCCGCGATGATGTCGGTGCTGACCTGGCTGCCACCGCGGCCACCGTTGATCACAACCGGCGCGCCGAAAGGTCCCTTGCGGTTAAGCTTTGAAAACAGCGAGGCATTCAGGATGCCTTTTGTCTCTGCCGTCAGCGGTAGCAGGCTGACGAGAAAATCGGTTTTGGCGAGAAAGGCATCCAGCGCGTCGCCGTCAAAGGTCTCGACGCCATCGATTGTCTTTTTCGAGCGCGACCAGCCGATCGTCCTGAAACCCATGACGCCAAGTTTGCGGATGGCGTCCTGGCCGAGAATGCCGAGACCCATGACACCGACGGTAATATCGGCCGCTTCCGGTTGGCTCAGATCTTCCCAGACATGCGCCTTGGCCCGCGCCTCATAGGCCCGGTGCTGGCGCAGATGCATGAGGCAGTTCATCACCACCCATTCGCTCATCCGCGTCGTCAGGCTGCGATCGACGAAGCGGACCAGCGGTACATCCGGCAGGCCCGGCAGTGTCAGGACGTGGTCAACGCCGGCACCGCCGGAAAACACCACCTTCAGATCAGGCGCGCGCGAAAACAGATCCGGGTCTGATTTCCAGACGACGGCATAATCGATGCCGGTGAGATCGCGGCCCTTGTGGCCGGGGTCGGCGAGATTGAGGACCTCGCGACCGGGGAACGCGCCCTTCAGGCCGTCCTCCACCTCACGCGGGATGAACTTCAGATCAACGATGACGGGGCTTTTCGCGGACATGACAACAGACTCTATTGGCGGACGGCGGGCACATCGACCGCTTCCATGTTGAAGGCGGCGGCCATCAGCGCCTTGGTATAATCGTCCTCCGGCGCGGTGAAAATACGCTCGGAAGGGCCCTGCTCGACGACCTTGCCGAGCCGCATGACGATCATGTCGTTGGCAAGGGCGCGCACGACTTTCAGGTCATGGCTGATGAAGAGATAGGCGAGCGAGTGTTTCGCCTGCAGATCGCGCAAGAGATCGACCACCTGCGCCTGCACGCTCATATCCAGGGCCGATGTCGGCTCGTCGAGCATGACGAACTGGGGCTTCAGCACCATGGCGCGGGCAATGGCGACACGCTGCCGCTGGCCACCGGAGAACTCATGCGGGTAACGCCACCGCGTCGCCGCATCGAGACCGACTTCTTCGAGTGCTGCCGCCACGCGGGCATCACGCTCTTTTTCCGAGAGCGCCGGCTCATGCACCTTCAGACCCTCCGCAACGATATCGCTGATGGCCATGCGCGGGCTGAGGGAACCGAAGGGGTCCTGGAAGACGATCTGCATGCGGTTGCGCAACGGGCGCATCTGCTTGAACGAATAGCCGGCTATCTCGTTGCCGATGAAGCTGATGCGGCCCTTTGACGAGATCAGCCGCGTGAGCGCCAAACCGAGCGTCGTCTTGCCGGAGCCGGATTCGCCGACGACGCCAAGCGTCTGGCCGGCCCGCAACGTCAGGTCGATGCCATCGACCGCCTTCACATGATCGACCACCTTGCGCAGGAAGCCGGCCTTGATCGGGAACCAGACCTTCATGTCCTGCGCCTGCATCACCACCGGCTTCGACGTGTCGGAAACGGGAGGGACGCCCTTTGGCTCGGAGGCCAAAAGATGGCGGGTGTAAGCGTGCTGCGGGTTGGCGAAAATCTCGGCCGTCGGGCCGGTTTCGACGATCTTGCCCTTGGTCATGACGCAGACCCGGTCAGCGATCTTGCGGACGATGCCGAGATCATGGGTGATGAACAGCATCGACATGCCATGATCGTCCTTGAGCTGCTTCAACAGTTCGAGGATCTGCGCCTGCACGGTCACGTCGAGCGCGGTCGTCGGTTCGTCGGCGATCAGAAGTTCCGGCCGGTTGGCGAGCGCCATGGCGATCATGACGCGCTGGCGCTGGCCGCCGGACAGTTCGTGTGGATAAGCAGCAAGGCGCTTTTCCGGCTCGCGGATGCCGACCTGATTGAGCAGTTCGAGCACGCGGGCGCGCGCGGCCGCTCCGGTGATGCCCTGGTGCAAGTCGAGAATTTCAGCGATCTGCCGCTCGATCGAATGCAGCGGATTGAGCGACGTCATCGGCTCCTGGAAAATCATCGTGATGTCGTTGCCGCGCACCTGGCGCAGCTCGGCATCCGAGGCCGTCATCATATCCTTGCCATTGAAAAGGATTTCGCCGCTCGGGTGGCTGGCGGCCGGATAGGGCAAAAGCTTCAGGATGGAATTGGCCGAGACCGATTTTCCCGAGCCGGATTCACCGACCAGCGCCACGACTTCGCCACGCTTGATATCGAAGGAAATGCCATCCACCGCCGTCGATGTCTTGCCGCCCTGATGGAAGGCAACCGAAAGATTACGCACGGAAAGGAGAGTATCTGTCATCGTCGTGCTCATCGAAACGTCTTCCTTGGGTCGAAGGCATCACGAGCGGCTTCGCCGATGAAGATCAGCAGCGACAGCATCACCGACATGACGACGAAGGCGGTGAGCCCGAGCCAGGGGGCCTGCAGGTTGGACTTGCCCTGGCTAATCAGCTCGCCGAGCGAGGCCGATCCGGGCGGCATGCCGAAGCCAAGGAAGTCGAGCGAGGTCAGCGTCGTGATCGAGCCGGAAAGAATGAACGGCAGGAAGGTCAGCGTCGCCACCATGGCATTGGGCAGAAGATGGCGGAACATGATCGTCCGGTTGTTGACGCCCAGCGCCCGGGCGGCCCGCACATATTCGAAATTGCGCGCCCGCAGGAACTCGGCCCGCACGATGCCGACAAAACCGACCCAGGAGAACAAAAGCATGATGCCGAGCAGGATGAAGAAGCCGGGTGGCAGGATCGCGGCGATAATCAAGAGGATGTAGAGAACCGGCATAGACGACCAGATCTCGATGAAGCGCTGCAACAGCAGGTCTGTCCAGCCACCGAAATAGCCCTGCACGGCACCGGCGGTGACGCCGACAATGGCGGAGGCGATGGTCAGGCACAGGCCGAAGAGGACGGAGATGCGGAAACCGTAGATCATCCGCGCCGCAACGTCGCGCGCCTGATCGTCGGTGCCCAGCCAATTGAGATTGCCGAGGGTGCAGCCGGGGTCGTTTTCGCCCTGCGGATAGCCGGAGCAGCGCTCGGCCTTGTCCATCAGCCAGAAGGGCTTTGTGGGCGCCGAATGCGGAATGTTGGAATTAGCCGTCTGGTAGGAATAGCGGATCGGCGGCCAGATCATCCAGCCGTTCGCCTTTATCTCCTCGGAGATCTCTGGCGCGCTATAATCGGTGATTGCCAGGAACCCCAGGTCGCCGAGGAATTTCTCCTCCGGATACTGCACCAGAGCCGGGACCAGAAGCTCGCCCTTGTAGGAGACCAGGATCGGCCTGTCATTGGCGATGAACTCGGCACCGAGGCTGAGGCCGAACAGGACGAGGAAGATCCAGAACGACCAGAAACCGCGGCGGTTGGCCTTGAAATTATCCCAACGGCGGCGGTTGACCGGCGACAGGCGGCCGGTGCGGCCGGTAAGCAAGGTTGGATCGGCGGAGACGATGTCGGCAGCCATCAGACGTCCCTCCTGTCGAAATCGATGCGCGGATCGACCCAGGTATAGACAAGGTCAGACAGAAGGCTGACGAACAGGCCCATCAGCGAGAAGATGTAGAGCGTTGCAAAGACGATCGGATAGTCGCGCTTGACGATGGCGTCATAGCCCAGACGCCCAAGGCCATCGAGCGAGAAGATATATTCCGTCAGCAGCGAGCCCGTGAAAAAGGCGGTGATGAACGCTCCGGGAAAACCGGCGATGATGATCAGCATGGCATTGCGGAAGACGTGGCCGTAGAGCACCTGGCGCTCATTGAGCCCCTTGGCCCGCGCCGTCGTCACATACTGCTTCTTGATTTCGTCGATGAAGGAATTCTTGGTGAGCAGTGTCGTCGTCGCAAAGGCCGACATTAACAGCGTGATCAGCGGTAGCGTCATGTGCCAGAAATAGTCGAGGATCTTCTGCCACCAGTTCAGCTGGGCGAAATTATCCGAGACGATGCCGCGCAACGGGAACCAATCGAAGAAGGAGCCACCGGCAAACAGTACGATCAACAGGATGCCGAACAGGAAGCCCGGCACCGCATAGCCGACAATGATCACGCCCGACGTCCAGACATCGAAGGTCGAGCCGTCGGACATCGCCTTCTTGATGCCGAGCGGGATGGAAATCGCATAGGAAAACAACAGGATCCACAGGCCAAGCGAGATCGAGACCGGCATCTTGTCGAGGATCAGGTCAATGACCGAGGTGTTTCGGAAGAAGCTCTCGCCAAAATCAAAGCGGATATAGTTCCACATCATCTGGCCGAAGCGCTCCAGCGGCGGCTTGTCGAAGCCGAACTGCTTTTCCAGCTTCTTGATGAATTCCGGATCAAGCCCTTGCGCGCCCCGGTACCTGCCGGAGGAATCATCGGAGAAAGACTGCCCGAGATCACCACTGCTCCCGGACAACCGGTCGCCGCCCTGCTGGCCGGTCAGATCGGAAATCACCTGCTCGACGGGACCGCCGGGCGCAAACTGGATGACAGCGAAGGAGATGGCCATGATGCCGACGATCGTCGGGATCATCAAGAGAAGGCGGCGCAGGATATAGGCACCCATCAGCGTTGCTCCCGCCTGCCGCCGTTTCCAGCAAAACGATCCGATCCGCAAGCGGCCTGCCACCTGTTTTCAGTCAATCCGTTCGTCTCCTTGAAGGCGCCCCTGCCAAACCGGCCAGAACGCCCAAACTGATTCGCATATGTGCATTTGGAGTACATGACGAGCCGTGCGCAAGGCTTTCATGGGGTTCCGGCAGGCTTCGACCACCAGACATCCGGGAATCCCATGCCGTAATAGGGCAGATCCTTAAGATGGGTCAGGTGATTCCAGTAGGCGACGCGTACAGCCTTGGAATAGAACAGTGGCACGACATAGTGATGCGCCAAGAGCACGCGGTCGAGCGCCCTTGTGGTCGCCACCAGTTCCTCCCGGTTCGGCGCGAAGACGATCTTACTGATCAGTTCATCGATCGCCGTATCGGCAATGCCCGCATAGTTCTTCGACCCCTGCTGATCGACCGAGGCTGAGCCCCAATAGTCACTCTGCTCGTTGCCGGGCACCAATGTCTGCGCCCAGATGCCGTAGATCATGTCATAATCGAAGCTCCGGACGCGATTGGTGTATTGCGAGTCATCGACAGTGCGCATGCGGGCATCGATGCCGATTTTCTTCACGCTGTTGACGAACGGCGAGACCGTGCGCTCGAAGGACGGGTTGGACAGAAGGATTTCGAAGCCGAAAGGTTCGCCGGTCTTCGTGTTCACCAGCTGGTTTCCCTTGAGCTCGTAGCCAGCCTCCTTGAAGAGGGCGAGCGCCGTGCGCAGGTTCCCGCGTACCTTCTGCGGATCGCCGTTGATGGGGTTCGTGTAGGGTGTGGTGAAGACGGCAGCAGGTATCTTGTCCTTCAGCGCCTCCAGGATTTCCTTCTCGCGGCCCTCGGGCAGGCCAGAGGAGGCAAGTTCTGTGTTCCAAAAATAACTGTCGACGCGTTGATAGGCGTTATGGGCAAGCGTGCGGTTCAGGTCCTCGAAATCGAAGGCGTAGTTCAGCGCCTCGCGCACCTTCTGATCCTTGAACTTTTCGCGGCGCATGTTTGGCACGAAGGCCTGCATGATGCCGGTGGCGCGAAGCGGATTCTCGATCTCCGCGCGAATCACCCGGCCATCCTTCGCGGCCGGGAAGTCATAGGCTGTCGCCCAATGGCTGGCGCTACTGTCCCTGTAGAAATCGACATCGCCGGCGCGCACAGCCTCGAACTCCACGGTCTTGTCGGCGAAGAACGTGTAGGTGATCGTGCCGAAATTGTTCTGGCCGACATTCACGTTAACGTCCCTGCCCCAGTAGTCGTCGCGCAATTCGAAGCGGATCGAACTGCCTGCCTGGAAGGAGGTGATTTTGTATGGCCCCGAGCCCATGACCGGTTCCAGCGTGGTCCGGCTGATATCGCGCTTGTTGCCCTTCGCATCCTGGCCCTCCCACCAGTGCTTTGGCACGATCGGAAACTGGCCGAGAATGTTCGGCAGCTCACGATTGTTCTTCTCGTCGAAGCGGAAGGTGACGTCGCGCTCGCCGGTCTTTTCAGCCGAGACCACATGGCGGTAATAGTTGGAGAGAAGGGGATTATGCTCCTTTGACATGTTGAAGGAGAAGACGACGTCTTCCGGCGTGACCGGCTTGCCGTCCGCCCACTTCGCCTCAGCGCGCAGCCGGAACGTCGCGGAGGAAAAGTCGTCGGGATAGGAGACCCCCTCGGCGAGTAACCCGTAGGAGGCGGTGACCTCGTCTTCGGCAGATTTCAACAGCGTATCGAAGACAAGAGACGTGACGCCGGCCGCCGCCTCGCCCTTGGAAAGGATCGGGTTGAACGTGTCGTAGGTCCCGGTTTCGGAGAGCTTCAGCTCGCCGCCTTTTGGCGCATCCGGATTGACATAATCGAAGCGGGCAAAGCCGTCTTTATGTTTCAGCTCGCCAATCGTGGAAATGCCGCCGTGCCAGACCGGCTCCTGAGCCACCACCGGTCCAGTTGCCAGGAAGATGGTTGCTGTCAAAGCCAATGCGCGTCTGAAATTCATGCCAATTCGCCTCTTCCGGTTTTCATTTTCCCGCTGCTTGAACGACAGAATAGGCAAAATCCGGGCAATTGACAGAAGCCGCCTCAAATCGGGCATTTTTTTTGGGTCACGGTTGTGTGTCCCGCAAGGCTGACACAAAGACGGGGTGTCAATCTCGGCACGGCAAATCGCAGTTGGGCATCGCTTGTGTGCGGATCGCCACGCGTTATCAGGAAACGGACGGCATATGACACCGAAACATGCAGGCTTTCTTCGGCATCTGGGATCAGTCGCGCTGGTTGGGATGATCGGGCTGAGCCTTGTTGCAGGCGATGCAGCAGCGGCCGACGATACGCCTGCAAAGCAGATCTTCGGCAAGGTAAAGCTTCCGAGTGAAGCCGCGCCGAATCCGATCGGGTTTTACGCCAAGGGCTGCATGGCCGGCGCCGTGGCGATCCCGACCGACGGGCCGACCTGGCAGGCGATGCGTCTGTCGCGGAACCGCCGCTGGGGCAATCCGGCGATGATCCAGCTGCTGGAAAGGTTTTCTCAGGACGCAGTGCAGCTTGGATGGGGATCGGGCATCCTGATCGGCGACATTTCCCAGCCGCGCGGCGGGCCGATGATTACCGGACATGCTTCCCACCAGATCGGGCTGGATGCCGATATCTGGTTTCAGCCCAAGCCTACGCAGCCGCTTTCCGTGCAGACGCGCGAGGACATGCCGTTCATCTCGATGCTCGACAAGAGCAAGTTCCTCACCGTCAACCCGGCTCGCTGGACGCCGACCCACGCCAAGCTGGTGATGCAGGCCGCAAGCTATCCGCAGGTGGAGCGCGTTTTCGTCAACCCGGCGATCAAGAAGAAACTGTGCGAGACCTGGACCGGCGACCGCGACCTGCTCGGCAAGGTGCGGCCAGTCTATGGTCATGACGAGCATTTCCATATTCGCATGTTCTGCCCGCCCGGCACGCCGAGCTGCAAGGCGCAGGCGCCGGTCGCAAGCGGCGACGGGTGCGACAAGTCGCTTGCCTGGTGGTTCACCAAGGAACCATGGGCCACACCGAAAAAAGATCCCAATGCAAAGCCAGTGAAACCGCGCTTTACAACCCTGTCGGATTTGCCCAAAGCCTGCACGGCGCTGCTTGCAGCACCTGCGGCCGCCGAACAGTCGGCCACTTTCGGCACTGCGTATGTGGCGCCGCAGCCTACATCCGGCGATGCGGCGATCCAGCAGGCCATTCATGCGGCAAACAGTGACCTGCCGGACAGTGAGGTTCCAATCCCCCTGGCTCGTCCCGCCATGCAATAGGCTTGAGGCGCCGAAACTTTCGGTGCTTTTCAACCGCCGAACTGTGCTGTAGAGAAAATCAAATCGATTTAATTCGAGACTTTTCTTGGTCGGTGTCAAGCCGGGAGTTCTGTGATGGCCAGCCAGACATGCGTGGCGCTGATTGCGCACGATCAGAAGAAGGACGACATGGCCGCGTTTGCGCAGGCCAACGAAGCCGTCTTTGCCGGCTGGAGGATCGTCGCGACCGGCACTACCGGCGGCCGCGTGCAGGAGGCATGTCCCAGCCTCGATGTGATCCGGCTGAAGAGCGGCCCGCTGGGCGGCGACCAGCAGATCGGCGCGATGATCGCCACCGGCGACGTGCAGATGCTGATCTTCTTCGTCGATCCCCTCACCGCCATGCCTCATGATGTCGACGTCAAGGCGCTGATGCGGCTTGCCACCGTCTACGATATTCCGATGGCGCTGAACCGGGCGACTGCAGAACGGTTGATCGACTTTAACCAACCCTGATACAGCTCTTAACAGCCTTCAGTCCGCACGATCATAACGGAACCCGCCATGCCCACGCTCCCAGATACCGACAGCGGCCTCACCTTCCCGATCCTGATCGGCGATATTGGCGGGACCAATGCCCGCTTTGCGCTGCTCCTCGACGCCTTTGCCGAGCCGAAGCTGTTTCCGATCATTCCGACGACAAACTATGCCAGCATCGAGGAAGCGCTGCAGACCAGCATTCTCGACAAGACGTCGGTCCAGCCGCGCTCGGCAATCATCGCGGTGGCAGGTCCGGTCAAGGGCGACGACATTCCGCTGACCAATGCCGGCTGGGTGATCAAGCCGAAAGACATGCTGACGGCGCTGTCGCTGGAAGATGTGATCATCATCAACGATTTCGAGGCACAGGCGCTCGCCATCGCCTCGATCGGCGACGAGGGCCGCGAACAGATCGGCCCTGGTTCCATTCTCGAATCCGCCTCCTGCGCCGTGCTTGGACCAGGGACAGGTCTGGGCGTCGCAGGTCTCGTCCATGCCCAGCACACCTGGTTTCCGGTTCCCGGCGAAGGCGGCCATGTCGATGTTGGACCACGCACCGAGCGCGACTATCAGATCTGGCCCTTCCTCGAGCCGATCGAGGGACGCATTTCTGCCGAACAGTTGCTGTGCGGCCGCGGCATCATGAACATCTACCGCGCCGTCTGCGAATCAAGGGCATGGGACCCGAAGCTTGCCGATCCGGCAGCCGTGACCACCAATGCGCTTGCCGGCAGCGACGAGGCGGCAGTGGAGACCATCTCGCTGTTTTCCACCTATCTCGGCCGCGTCGCTGGTGACATGGCGATGATCTTCATGGCGCGTGGCGGCGTGTTCCTTGCCGGCGGTATTTCGCAAAAGATCCTGCCGGCGCTGAAAAAACCAGAGTTCCGTCAGGCCTTCGAGGACAAAGCGCCGCATTCCGCGCTGCTGAAGACCATTCCGACTTTTGTGGTTACCCACCCCACTGCGGCCCTGTCCGGTCTTGCTGCCTATTCGCGCACACCGGCGCGCTTCGGTGTGGCAACTGAGGGACGCCGCTGGAGAACTTGAGCCGCTGTCAGCCGCCAGACTCGCCAAACGGGGATCAAGGGACTATAGAGCCCGGTGAAATAAGGCGCCCTAAAGCACGCGCCGGGTTTTAAGGAAACCAGCTTGAAACAAGCCAAACCAAAGTTGCCTGCCGTCGATCGCGAGACGATTACCAGTGTTCTGAAGCGTGTTATTGCCGAAAACGGCCGTACGCATTTGCGCGGTTACGCTTTTGCAATCGCCTGCCTCGTCCTTGTCGCCGGCACCACGGCATTTACCGCCTGGATCATGGAGTCGGTCGTCAACGAAGCCTTTGCCAACAAGCGGGCTGACATCGTTCTCTATATCTGTGGGGCGATCTTTCTGGCCTTCGTGGTGCGGGGCTTTGCCACTTATGGCCAAGCTGTGGCATTGTCGAAGATCGGCAACAGCATTGTCGCAAGCTACCAGCGCCGGCTTTACGCGCATCTTATGGCACTCAGCGTCGGCTATTTCAGCGATACCCGCTCCGCCCGTATTTCCGCTCAGATCAGCCAGAATGTGTCCGGCATCCGCGACGTGCTAAACATGACGGTCACCTCGCTTGCCCGCGATTTCCTGACATTGGTGGCGCTTATCGGCGTAATGATCAGCAAGGACTGGCTGCTGACGCTGATCGTCTTCGTCATCGCGCCGCCGTTGTTAATTGGCCTTCGCTACATCTCGCGGCGGCTGCGGCAAGCAACGCGCGAAGCCGTCGAGATCAACAGCCACGTCCTCGGCGCCATGCAGGAAACCATTCAGGGCATCACCATCGTCAAGGCTTTTACGATGGAAAAGCAGCTGAAAGAAAAGGTCGAGTCGATCATCAACCGTGCCGAAAACCGCGCCAACCGCATTGCCCGCCTCAGTGAACGAACCGCGCCGATGACGGAAACCTTCGCCGGTTTCGCAATTTCCAGCGTGCTGGCCTATGCCGCCTTCCGCTCGATCTATAACGGTGTACAGCCCGGCGCCTTCTTTGCGTTCGTAACTGCGCTGCTGATGGCCTATGATCCGGCCCGGCGTCTTGCCAGGCTGCAGGTCTCGCTGGAGCGCGCCGTTGTCAACGCGCGGATGATCTACGAAATCCTCGACACCGTGCCGCATCAACGGGACCTGCCGGATGCCCGCGACCTTGTGCTCGGTACGGCAAAGATCGAATTCAAGAACGTGCGCTTCAGCTACGCACAGGGCGACGATATTCTCAAAGGTGTCAATTTCGTCGCAGAGGGCGGCAAGACGACGGCGCTCGTTGGGCCGTCTGGTGCCGGGAAATCGACCGTCATCAGCCTCATTCCGCGTTTCTACGATCCTTCCGGCGGCGAGATCCTGATTGACGGGCAGGACATTGCCCACATCACCAAACAATCGTTGCGCAACGGGCTCGCCTATGTTTCCCAGCAGCCCTATCTGTTTGAAGGCTCGATCCGCGACAATATCCGCTATGGCCGTCCCGAGGCGACGGATGCCGAGGTCGAGGAAGCCGCAAAGCTTGCCTACGCGCATGACTTCATCATCATGCAACATCAAGGCTACGACACGCCGGTCGGCGAAAACGGCGTGACCCTGTCCGGCGGTCAGCGTCAGCGGTTGTCGATTGCCCGCGCACTGGTGCGTCAGGCGCCGATCCTGCTTCTCGACGAGGCGACGTCTGCACTCGACACGGAATCGGAAGCAGCCGTGCAAAAGGCACTCGACTACGCCATGAGTGGCCGAACCGTCGTGGTCATCGCCCACCGTCTGTCGACCGTGGTCAATGCCGACAAAATCATCGTCATGAAGGACGGGATCGTGGTCGAGGAAGGCACCCATGAGGCGCTTGCGCAGCGCAGTGACGGCCTCTACGCTCGCCTGCACAATCTGCAAGGCACGACGGCGGGATCACAACCGGTCGCGGACGCCGAAACACTGATCTGAGGGAATGAGGCTGGCATGAGCGGGACAGACATGAAACTCGTGGTGGTCGGGGCGGCAGGCCGGATGGGCCAGACGCTGATCCGCACCATCAATGCCATGCCGGGCGCCACCGTCTTTGCCGCTGTCGAACGGCCGGGCTCCGCCTTCGTCGGCCGGGACGCCGGCGAGATTGCCGGGCTTGGACCGACCGGTGTCGTGATCACCGACAAGCCGCTCGAAGCCTTTGTCGAGGCCGAAGGTGTTCTCGACTTTACCGCGCCGGCATCTTCCGTGGATTTTGCCGGGCTCGCCGCGCAAGCCCGCATCGTTCATGTCATCGGTACCACCGGTTGCTCGGTGGACGACGAAGAAAAATTCAAGGCGGCCGGGCGGCATGCCCGGATCGTCAAATCCGGCAATATGAGCCTCGGCGTCAATCTTCTCGGCGTGCTGACTGAGCAGGCGGCCCGCGCGCTCGGGCCGGAAAGCTGGGATATCGAAATCCTCGAAATGCACCACAAGCACAAGGTCGATGCGCCGTCGGGCACGGCACTTTTGCTTGGTGAAGCGGCGGCCAAGGGCCGGGAGATCGGCCTTGCCGAGCATTCGGTGCGGGTGCGCGACGGCCATACCGGCGCGCGTGTTGCCGGGACCATTGGCTTTGCCACGCTGCGGGGCGGCTCCGTTATCGGCGAGCATTCCGTCATCCTTGCCGGCGAAGGCGAGCAGGTGACGTTGTCCCACTCGGCAACCGACCGCGCGATCTTTGCGCGCGGCGCCATTACCGCGGCACTTTGGGCACGCAACCAGAAACCCGGCTTCTATTCCATGCTCGACGTGCTCGGGCTGTCCTGACCCCTAAAACTCCCCGGAGGAATTTCTATGAGCGGCACCCTCGTCCTTGTGCGTCACGGCCAGAGCGACTGGAACCTGAAAAACCTGTTTACCGGCTGGAAGGACCCAGACCTGACGCCGCTTGGCATCGAAGAAGCCAATGCCGGCGGCAAGGCTCTTGCCGATTACGGCATCAAGTTCGATGTTGCCTTCACGTCGGTGCTGACGCGCGCGCAGCATACGTTGAAGCTCATCCTCGACAATCTCGGCCAGCCCGATCTGGAAACCATCAAGAACCAGGCGCTGAACGAGCGCGACTATGGCGACCTCTCCGGCCTCAACAAGGACGATGCCCGCGCCAAGTGGGGCGAGGAGCAGGTGCATATCTGGCGCCGTTCCTATGACGTCCCGCCGCCGGGCGGCGAAAGCCTGAAGGACACCGGCGCCCGCGTCTGGCCCTATTACATGACCGACATCCTGCCGCGCGTTCTGGCGGGCGAAAAGGTGCTGGTTGCCGCCCATGGCAATTCGCTGCGCTCGCTGCTGATGGTTCTCGACCGGCTGGACCGCGAACAGATCCTCTCAGTCAACCTCGCGACCGGCGTGCCGATGGTTTACAAGCTGAAGGCCGATTCCACCGTCGCTTCCAAGGAAGTGCTCGGCGACATGTCCGGCGCGCATTGAGCGCATTTCGTTTCATGCAAGACGATTTGGGCCGCATCTGCGGCCCTTATCATGTCAGACCTTGCCGGCTTCCCAGCCCAGCATGGCCCGCTTGCGGGTGAGGCCCCAGTGATAGCCGGTCAAGGCACCGCTCTTGCCGAGCGCCCGATGACAGGGGACGACGAACGAGATCGGGTTGCGGCCGACAGCAGCGCCAACGGCACGCGATGCAGTGGGCTGGCCGATATCGCAGGCGATGTCGGAATAGGTCACGGCCTTGCCCATCGGGATCTTCAACAGCGATTCCCAGACACGGATCTGGAAATCGGAGCCGATCAGCACGACACGCAACGGTTCTTCTGCGCTCCATTCCCTGGCATCGAAAATACGGGCCGCGTATCCGGCGGTGGCTGCACTGTCCTCGATAAACTGGGCATTCGGCCAGCGGCTGGCCATATCCTCGAAGCTGGCTTTTTCATCGCCGGCATCATTGAAGGCCAGGCCGGCAAGGCCGCGATCGGTGGTCATCACCAGCGCGACCCCGAAGGGGCATGGGTGGAAACCATAACGGATGGTCAGTCCGCCACCGCGCAGCTTCCACTCACCCGGCGACATCGCCTCATGGGTGACGAACAGATCATGCAGGCGCGACGGGCCTGACAGGCCGAGTTCGAAGCTAGTTTCCAGAAGCGGCAGTTCTTCCTGACGCAGCAGGCGCTTGGCGTGATCAAGCGTCACCGCCTGAAGAAACGCCTTCGGCGACAAGCCTGCCCAGCGCGTAAACGTCTTCTGCAGTTGCGTCGGCGACTGGCCAAGATCGCTGGCAATGGCGTCGAGAGACGGTTGATCGCGATAGTTCTCGGTCAGCAATTCGACGACGCGGCTGACGGTTTCGTAATCGCTGCCGTGTGGCGTGATATCGGTGGGAATCGATGTCTTGATATCCATGAACGTATCTCCTTGAGACCAGAGATAATCATTCGGAGTGGTCCATCGCCACCCGATTCTTGATCTATCGGCGTTTCACCGTGGCCAAGGCACCGGAAAAGGCGGCGGCGAAGGTTTCGCGGTCGTCGCGGTTGAGGAAAGAGCCGATATCGGTCGTCCGCTGCCGGTCGCTCAGCTGCATCGAGACGATACCGATTTCCTGATGGCGGGAAATGTTGAACCGCGCCCAGAATGGATTGAACCGGTGCTCGGTCATCCGGCCGGCCGGGGTGAACTTGCGCACGGAGACATCGGTGCGGGAAACGCGGATTTCCTCGCGGGCGCGGGCGGAGCGATAGTTCAGCCAGAAGGCGCCGAACAGCAGCAGGAAATCCAGCCCGAAGAAAAAGACGATCGGCCAGGCGCCGATGACGACGAAAACGAAGATATGGACGAGGCTCATCAGGGCGGCGATGAACAGGAAGACCTTGAAACCCCTGATCCCAAGCGAACGGTAGGGCGTCAACTCGGCGGCGAAAACCGGCTGCTCCTCACTCCATATCTCGGCGTTGCCATCGTTCATGGCGAATGACTATAGATGCATCATGAAAAACGTGAAGCCAAAATCAGCAGTCAAGCCGGCGAAAGCGAAAACCGCGACAACCGGCCGCGCCAGGACAAAGCCGAAAACGATCTACAGCAAGGCAGAGATCGAGGAGATTTTCCGCCGCTTCTCGATCCAGCGCCCGGAGCCGAAGGGCGAACTGGAGCATGTCAATCCGTTCACGCTGGTGGTTGCGGTGGCACTGTCGGCGCAGGCGACGGACGCGGGGGTCAACAAGGCGACGCGGGCGCTTTTCGCCGCTGCCGACACGCCGGAAAAGATGGTTGAACTCGGCGAAGAGAAGGTTCGCGAGTATATCAAGACTATCGGGCTTTACCGCAACAAGGCGAAGAACGTCATCGCGCTCAGCGAAAAACTGATCGCCGAATTCGGCGGCGAGGTCCCGCGTACCCGCGGGGAACTGATGACCCTGCCCGGCGTTGGCCGCAAGACCGCCAATGTGGTGCTGTCGATGGCCTTCGGGCAGGCGACCATGGCGGTCGATACGCATATTTTCCGCATCGCCAACCGGCTCTGTCTGGCACCGGGAAAGACCCCGGACGAGATCGAACACCAGCTGATGCAGATCATTCCCGATCACTATCTCTACCATGCCCATCACTGGCTGATCCTGCACGGGCGCTATTGCTGCAAGGCGCGCAAACCGGAATGTCAGCGTTGCGTCATTGCCGATATCTGCAAGGCAGCGGAGAAGACCAGCGAGATGCCGGCACCGCTGGTTGAGCTGCCGGCGCAGATCATTTGATGGAAATGCCGTCGATCAGGGCGGCGATGGCATTTTCGTAATCGTCGCGCTTCGCCCCTGCCTCGATCGCCAGTGCTGCACGATCGAAGGATGCGGACAAAAGCTGGGCTAATGCGTCCAGCAACGCGGGGTCCTTGCCGGTTGCTGCAAACAGATCTGCGAGGCCAACCTTCAAGCTAGCTTCCGCATGCTCAACATCCATGTCCTGCAGGCTGTGAATACCGAGGATGGCGGGGCCTTCAAGCAGAAGAAGCCGTGTGCGGCCGGGCACAGCCATTGCATCGAAATAGCCGTGTGCGCCGTCAAGCAAAGCGTCGCGCGCGTTGGGAGATCCGGCAGCTTTAGCCTCGATCTCAACGCCCACCTGCCGTGCCTCCTCTGCGACGATGGCTGCAAACAGCGCCTTCTTGTCCTCGAAGTGATGATAGAGCGCGCCGCGCGTCACGCCGGCGGCACTGGCGATCTCCGGGGTCGCCGTGTCGGCATAGCCTTTTTCGACGAAGAGCGCGCGTGCGGCTGCCATCAGGGCAAGGCGCATGCTTTCGGTCCGTTCCTTATTACTGCGTCGCATTTTCCACCTTTACATACAATCTGAATGTATGTTAATTACAAAACATACAGACTGTATGATAATTTAACGCGGAGGAAAAGAGATGAAAATCACCAGCTATTATCCCGTCATCATGACCGGCGATGTTCACGGCACGGCAGAGTTTTATATCCGGCATTTCGGCTTCGAATCGCTGTTTACGGTGGACTGGTACATGCACCTGCAGTCGATCGACAACGAGCATGTGACACTGGCCATTCTCGATGGCAGCCACGAAACGATTCCGGAAAGCGCGCGCGGCGCAGTGTCCGGGCTTCTGCTCAATTTCGAAGTTGAAAACCCGGATGCCGTTTATGCGGAGTTCCAGGCGGCAGGCCTGCCGATCCTTCTAACTTTGCGCGATGAAGATTTCGGCCAGCGGCATTTCATCACCGCTGATCCGAACCGCGTACTGATCGACGTCATCAAGCCGATCCCACCAACGGAGGAATTTGCGGCGCAGTACACTGCGTCCGTGCTGCCGGCCTGATCACGCTCAGGTGGTAACCGGTCTGCGCTCTGTTAGCGAATAGAGGAGTGCCGAGACCGGTAGTGCTAAGCCGAGCATCGAGGCGGCCCACCAGCCGCCTTGCGCATAAAGCCAGCCGCCGAGCGCGGAGCCGATGGCGCCACCGGCAAAGAACGTCGCCATGTAAAGTCCATTCAGGCGGCTGCGATATTCGGCGCCGAGCACGAAGATGGCGCGCTGGCCAAGCACCAGATTGGTGGTGACGCCGAAATCCAGCAGGATCGCAGCAAAGGTGAGAAGGCCCAGCGCCCACATCGACCCGGCCGGCGCGATATGGGTGATGAGGAAGGCGGCCGCGACAGAGAGCATCGACAGGCGCGTTGCCGGAAAACTCCAGCCTTTGTCGGCAAGACGCCCGCTAATGGGCGCGGCGATGGCGCCGGCGGCACCGGCCAGTGCGAACAACGCGATCTGCCCCTGCGACAGGCCGAATTCCGGCCCCGACAAAAGCAGCGGCGTTGTCGTCCAGAACAGGCTGAAGGCAGCGAACATGAAGGCGTGATAGAGCGACCGGCGCCGCAGGATCGGCGTGGTTGCGACCAACCTGCCCATCGAAGCCAGAAGTGCGCCATAGCTCAATCCCGTCTGCGGAACACGCGGTGGTAGCGCGCGGGCGAGAACCACGGCCAGAACGACCAGAACCCCGGCGGAAATGAAGAAGACCATATGCCAGGGCAGGAACTCGGCAATGAAGCTCGAGGCTGGACGCGCCAGCATGATACCGACCATCAGGCCGCTCATGACATTGCCGACGGCCTGGCCGCGATGCGCCTCCGGTGCCATATGCGCCGCATAGGGCACGATGATCTGGATGGCGACGGAGCCGAGCCCAATGAAGAAGGCTGAGGCCAAAAACGGCAGCGGCGTCGAGGCAAGGCCTGCCCCGACCACGGCCACCGTTCCGAGCGCCATGACCGAGAGGATCAGCTTGCGGTTTTCGAAGAGATCGCCCAGCGGCACGATCAGCAGAAGACCAAGGCCATAACCAATCTGCGTCAGCGTCACGATCAAACCCGCAGCCCCTGGAGACAGCCCCAGCGACGCGCTGATCGGGCCGATCAGCGGCTGCGCGTAATAAAGGTTGGCCGCGATCAGGCCGCAAGCAGCGGCCAGAAGGAACATCATCGATGATGACATGGCCTTGGGTTCTATGCCCCCTGATTCGAAGGCCACCGCTTCGACAGTCCCTGATTCGATCATGGATTCGGGGGCAATGTCAGCCCGGCTTGCAATACTGGTCACGGTCGTCTCCAAATCCAAGTCTCGAGATCCAGGTCTCAAGACATCACAGTGTTTAGTCGAGCAGTTTCATCGCCACATCGGCGACCGCCATCATCTCAGCGCGGTTGCGGCCGGTTTTCCCGACGATGCGCATACCCTGCAGCAGGCAGAGCAGCGCGCGTGCGGTATCGGCTGCATCGATGTTCGTGGAAACCGACCCATCCGAATGGCCGAGCAGAATGCAGTCCTTCATGACAGCTTCATTGGTTGCGTGCGCGACATCGACGCGCTCCGCGGCAACCGGATCGGAGGCGGCCAGTTCCGCTGCCGTCGCAATGACGAGGCAGCCGCGTTGGCCAAGTTCGCCATGGGCTGCCTCGGCATAAAACTGCAGGGCAGCCCGGATCTTGTCGCGACCGAGCGGAAAGGGCGCAATCGCCGCCTTGAGCTTCCTGCTGCGCAAAACGCGGTAGCGATCGAAAGCCGCAAGCAGAACGCCGCGCTTGTCCTTGAAGGCCTTGTAGATGCTGCCCGCCGTCAACTGCATCGCATCCGAAAGATCGCTGATGGACGTCCCGTGATAACCGCGAACCGAAAAAATATCGATGGCGCGCTCCAGGGCAACATCGGTATCGAACGCCCGGGGGCGGCCGCGCGGGCGTTGGTCCTGTGGTGTTTCGGCTGTGGTTTCCATGCATACCATATAGGAAATGATCGTTTCCTATATCAAGTAAAATTTACGTGTGACCGCTCTTTTTCGCTTTCCTCTTCCAAACTGCCGGAAATCCGCTATTACCGGACACCGACTGACACAAACATTCCAGGCGGTTCCGGATGACAAAATTCGACGTGCTCACGATCGGCAATGCGATTGTGGATATCATTGCGCGCTGCGACGACGCATTCCTTGTCCACAATGGTATCATCAAGAGCGCGATGAACCTGATCGATGCGGACAGGGCAGAGCTGCTCTATTCGCGCATGGGGCCGGCACTGGAAGCGTCGGGCGGCAGCGCCGGCAATACGGCGGCGGGCATTGCCAACCTGGGCGGCCGGGCGGCCTATTTCGGCAAGGTGGCCAACGACCAGCTGGGCGAAATCTTCACCCATGACATCCGTGCCCAAGGCGTGCATTTCGAGACCAAGCCGCTCGACGATCTTCCGCCGACCGCCCGCTCGATGATTTTCGTCACCGAGGACGGCGAACGCTCGATGAACACCTATCTCGGCGCCTGCGTCGAGCTTGGCCCGGACGATGTGGAACCGTCCGTGGTCGCGGACGCTGCGGTTACCTATTTCGAGGGTTATCTGTGGGATCCACCGCTGGCCAAGGATGCGATCCGCGAATGCGCACGCATTGCCCATGAGAACGGCCGCGAAGTGGCGATGACGCTGTCCGACAGCTTCTGCGTCCACCGCTACCGGGCGGAATTCCTCGAGCTGATGCGCTCCGGCACCGTCGATATCGTCTTTGCCAACCGCGCCGAGGCCCTGGCCCTCTACGAGACGGAGGATTTCGAGCAGGCGCTGTCGATGATCTCCAAGGATTGCAAGCTGGCCGCTGTGACGTTGAGCGAGGAAGGTTCGATCGTCATCAAGGGCGACGAGCGGGTCAAGATCGAGGCAACAACCGTTAACCGCGTTGTTGATACAACGGGTGCGGGCGACCTCTACGCCGCCGGCTTCCTGCATGGTTATACGACGGGTCGGACATTGGCCGATTGCGGCAAGCTCGGCAGCCTTGCGGCCGGCATCGTCATCGAACAGGTCGGCCCACGCCCGATGATCTCGCTCTCAGCAGCAGCAAAGGAAGCCGGTCTGCTCTGACCGGCTCTTCTCGTCAAAAACCTATATAGACGTAATCCTGTTTGGGCGGGGCCTCACTTGAAGGCTTCGCCCGGATAGGCCCCCCAGATTTCCCCCTGTGAAATCCAGCCATCGGTTCCTTGCGCTTCGGCGCGGCACCACTCGCCGTTGCACTCGCCGACATGGACGACGACGCCCGGCTCAATGCGTGCGACGATGGCGCCGCCCGATTGCGGATCGCGCCGCATGTTTACGAAGACGCCCTCGCCCTTGCCGCGCATCCAGGGTGCAGCAACGGCGGTCCGGTCGCCCGAGAGCAGCGCCTGATTGACCCAGCCTTCCGTGCCGTCGGCATCGCGGATCTTGCGCCAGTTGTCATATTCCTGGGTCACTTCAACCGGCACGCCCGACTTGAGGTAACGCCAGGCAACGGCATAATCGACGCTGGGGCCAACGCGCAGGTTGACGCTCTTGGATTTCAGGCTGACGAAGCGCGGCAACGGCAGCCCGCTTGCCCCCTTGGCCGCCTGGGCAAAAGCCGGCACTGCCTCGATCGCGACGAGCGACAGGGTAACTGCGGTGGCGAAAGCGAGCCTGGAAAGGAACTGACGCATGACGAAATCCATTTTCCAAAAAGATTCAGAAGCTTGCAGCTAAATCTCTGACCGACCCCATCGAAGACACGCAAATCGTCCGGGAACATCTCGAGTTTTGTTTGTCTTCCCCACCGGGTCTGGTAGAAAATGAAACTGCAGGGAGAACGATCACTCATCTTGGTTAAAAACCCGTCAACAAGGCGAAGCAGGCAGCAATGACCGCGAAGAAAAAGCCCAAGGTCTATATCACCCGCAAACTGCCGGATGTCGTCGAAACGCGCATGCGCGAGCTGTTCGACGCAGACCTGAACATCGACGACACGCCGCGCACGCAGCCGGAACTCGTGGCGGCAGTGAAGCGGGCCGATGTGCTCGTTCCGACCCTCACCGACCGGATCGATGCCGCGCTGATCGAACAGGCCGGGCCACAGCTGAAACTGATTGCCAGCTTTTCCAATGGCGTCGATCATATCGATGTCGATGCCGCCGCCCGCCATGGCATTACCGTCACCAACACGCCGAACGTGCTGACGGAAGATACCGCCGACATGACGCTGGCACTCATTCTCGCCGTTCCGCGCCGGCTGACGGAAGGGGCCAATATCCTGACCGACCGCAAGGGTGAATGGGCCGGCTGGTCGCCGACCTGGATGCTCGGGCGCCGCATTTCCGGCAAGCGTATCGGCATTGTCGGCATGGGCCGGATCGGCACCGCTGTTGCCCGTCGCGCCAAGGCTTTCGGACTGTCGATCCACTATCACAACCGCCACCGCGTCAGCACTGAGACCGAGGAAAGGCTGGAGGCGACCTATTGGGACAGCCTCGACCAGATGCTGGCCCGCGTCGACATCATCTCGGTCAATTGTCCATCGACGCCTGCGACATACCATCTGCTCTCGGCACGGCGGCTGGCGCTGATGCAGCCGACCAGTTACATCGTCAACACGGCCCGCGGCGGCATCGTCGATGAGGTGGCGCTGATCAAATGCCTGCGTGAAGGCAAGATCGCCGGAGCCGGGCTCGACGTGTTCGAGAACGAACCCGCCGTCAATCCGAAGCTGGTCAAGCTCGCCAGCGAAGGCAAGGTCGTGCTGCTGCCGCATATGAGTTCGGCGACGCTCGAAGGCCGTATCGACATGGGCGACAAGGTGGTGATCAACATCCGCACCTTCTTCGACGGACACCGCCCGCCGGATCGCGTCCTGCCCGGCCGGGGCTGATTGTCTCAGAGCGTTTTGCGCATCTCGACGAAGGTTGGACGGGTAAAGCCGGGATGGCAACCTTCTGCAGTCTGCACAAAACCCCACTTGGCGAAAACGCGGTGGTTTTCCAAAAGCTCGATCCGCGTTTCGAGCCGCAGGCAGGGCAGTTTGCATTCGGCGGCATAGGTCTCGGCAGTCTCCAGTAGCAGACGCCCGACGCCCTTGCCTTGCGCATCCGGAGCGACAGCAAGTTTGCCGATATAGAGGCAATCCGGCGGCTCCGGCTTGCAGAAGATGCAGCCCAGCAACTTGCCGTTCTCAACCGCCGCATAGGCCTTTTCCAACGTCGCCTTTTGCCTCAACAACGGAAGCGTCAGGTGTAGCGCGGATGACGGCGGATCGATGCGCGAGTGCATATAAGCGAAGGAGGCAAGGATAAGCGCCAGAAGCGCCTCCCAATCGCCGAACGTTTCATCGATCGGCAGCAGGTTCATCGCGCTTTCCGGCTGTATTTGATGGTCTCGAACCGGGCGGCCAGCCCGTCATACATCAGCAAGCGGCCGACCAGGGGTTCGCCAGCGCCGGTGATGATCTTGATGACCTCCATAGCCTGCAATGTACCGAGAATGCCAGTCAGGGCGCCGACAATACCGGCCTCGGCACAGGAGGGAACGACGCCCGGCGGCGGCGGCTCTGGAAAGAGATCACGATAGCCCGGGTTCAGGCGACCGTCGGCTGCCATCTTCCACGGTTGCAGAACGGTGAGCGATCCATCGAAGCGGCCGACGGCGGCCGTCACCAGGGTGATTTCCAGACGCTCCGCTGTATCGGCGGCGAGATAGCGGGTGGCGAAATTGTCGGAGCCATCGACGACGATGTCATAGCCGGATAACAGCGCCTCGGCATTGGCCGCATCCAGCCGCTCCACATGCCGGAGCACATTCACATGCGGATTGATCCGCTGCAGCGCATCCATGGCGCTGTCGGCTTTGACCCGGCCGATATCCGGGGTGCCGTGGATGACCTGACGCTGCAGGTTGGACAGCGAAACCGTGTCGTCATCGACAATGCCGAGCATGCCGACACCGGCGGCGGCGAGATATTGCAGCACCGGTGCGCCAAGGCCACCGGCACCGATGACCAGCACGCGTGCCGCCTTCAGCGCCTGCTGCCCGGCCCCGCCGATTTCCGGCAGGATGATATGGCGGGCATAGCGCTGGATTTCTTCGGAATTCAGAGGTTGTTTGCTCATGATATGGAACTCTCACCCGGAAACGGTGCCGTTGGCAACGGTGAGATAACGCGCCCTGTCACCAAGGGCTGAAAACATCGACTGGTCCGTGCCGGTCATGAAGGCCTGGCCGCCGAGATCATCGACCAGATCGAACAGCGCCGCGCGTCTGCCCTCGTCGAGATGGGCTGCGATCTCATCCAGCAACAATATTGGCGCGTGACCGGTCATATTGCCGACCAGACGGGCATGGGCAAGGATCAGGCCAACGAGAAGCGCCTTCTGCTCGCCGGTCGAGCAACGCGCGGCCTCCATGTTCTTGGCACGGTGACGGATCAGCAGATCGCTGCGATGCGGGCCGTCCAGCGTGCGGCCGGCGGCGGCGTCGCGGTAGCGGCCAGCCCTCATCATCTCCAGATATTGCTCTTCCAGGTCGAAGGCCGGGCGATGCCATTCTCCGTCGAGAAAGCCGGATAGCGCCAGATCGGCCGCCGGAAAGACGCCGCCTTCATGGTTCTTATCAACTAGCCCCGCCAGAAGACCGAGCATTTCCTGCCGCGCCAACGCCATCGAGATGCCCAGTTCAGCCATCTGCCGCTCAAGGCCCGTCAGCCAGACCGGGTCGGGGCGTCCTTCCGAGAGCAGTTTGTTGCGGCCGCGCATGGCACGTTCGTAATCGGTGGCGCGTCGGCCATGTTCGGGATCGAGCGACAGGACAAGCCGGTCGAGGAACCGGCGGCGGTCACCCGAGCCGCCGGTGAACAGGCCATCCATGGCCGGCGTCAGCCAGAGCACGCGCAAATGATCAAGCAGTTCGTCCACCGTCTTTGCTGTCGTGCCGTTCAACCGCAGACGGCGCGTCTGGCCTTCCTCAGTGCCCCCCGTGCCCGTGCCTATCTCGACGGAACCGTCCATGCCCTCCAGTTCCGCAAACACGGAGAAGCCGGTCTCGGCACCGACCCGCGCCACATCGGCATAGGCGGCGCGGCGCAGGCCGCGGCCCGGAGACAGGAAGGAAACCGCCTCCATCAGGTTGGTCTTGCCCGCGCCGTTCTCGCCGGTCAGCACCACATGGCGGGTGTCGAGATCGAGCGACAGTCCCGCATAGTTGCGGAAATCGCTGAGCTTCAGTCGAGAAAGAGAAACCTTGTGCGGCATGGGGAATCCGGTTTGCGTTGGGGTGAGAGCTAAGCCGAGAGGACGCCGATGGCAAGGCGGAACATCGGTTAGCGTCACGTCCGAGGCCATGGCGCCGCAGATCACCGAGATGTGACAGAAAAATTACCGCAGCGCACACATGCCTAATTGCGCAGGTGCGAGTAATCAAATAAGATTGCTTATCTTATGCATGCTAATGATATGGCACTCACTCCATGAACCTCACCCCGACCCTGGGCTTTCTGCTTCACGACGTCGCCCGGCTGCTGCGCAAGCGCTTCGAGCAACGTGCGAAACATATGGGGCTGACACGCTCGCAATGGCAGACGATTGCCTATCTGGCGCGCAACGAAGGTATCCACCAGAGTGGCCTTGCCGAACTGCTGGAAATCGAACCGATCACCCTGATGCGGGTGCTCGACAAGCTCGTCGAACGCGGCTTCGTCGAACGGCGACGCCACGAGACGGACCGCCGCATCCAGCTTCTCTACACAACCGAACTCGCCCGCGGGCTGTTATCCGACATGCGCGCCATCGGTGACGCAACGCGCTTTGAAGCGTTGCAAGGCATTTCCGACGAGGATCGCGAGAAACTTGTCGGCATTCTCGACCTGATGAAATCCAACCTCCTGCAGGCCTGCCGCGAGCCGGCCGATAAAGAAACCCACCATGGCTGACACATCCCTCCGCGTACCTGCCAATGCCAATGTCACTGCCCTTGAAACATCCGAAGGTGTGACGGCCGAAGCAAAGATCAACGCAGCCCCTCCGGCATCGGCTGAACCGGTTCCCGCTGTCACTCCGGTCCGCCGCCGCAGCCTGAAACGGCCGATCCTGTTTGCGCTGCTGCCAATCGCGCTTGTTGCCGGCGGCTATTTCTATGTCACCGGCGGCCAGATCATGGAGACCGACAACGCCTATCTGCAAGCGGACATGGTCGGCGTTTCCACCGACGTCGCCGGCACAGTTGCCGCGGTCAACGTTCATGAGAATGAAGAGGTCAAGGCCGGTCAGGTACTATTCCAGCTAAAGCCGGATTCGTTCCGCATCGCTTTGGAGGGGGCTGAGGCCAAGCTTGCCGCCGCCCGCAACGAACTTTTGAACCTCAAGGCGAGCTATGCCCAGACGCTGGCCCAGATCGCCCAGGTCGAAGCCGATATTCCCTATTACCAGACCGCTTTCGACCGGCAGCAGACCCTGATCACCAATGCCGCCGCATCGCACGCAACCTATGATCAGGCCAAGCATGATCTGGACGCCGCCAAGCAGAAGGTGACGGTCGCCAAGGCCCAGGCCAAAACGACGCTGGCGCAGCTAGGTGGCGATGCCAACCAGCCGATCGAGCAGAACCCGCTTTATCTGGAGGCCAAGTCGGCCGTGGATGACGCGCAGCGCCAGTTCGATGACACGACGGTGCGCGCGCCATTCGATGGCGTCGTCACCAATGTCAACGCGCTGCAGCCCGGCAGCTATCTGGACGCAGCGCAGCAGGCCTTCTCCCTGGTCTCCACCAAGAACATGTGGATCGCGGCCAATCCGAAGGAAACCGAGCTCACTTATGTGAAGCCGGGCCAGCCGGTCACCATCACCGTCGATACCTATCCGGGCGTCGAATGGAAGGGCAAGGTGGCGAGCGTCAGCCCGGCATCGGGCGCCAGCTTCGCGCTGCTTCCGGCACAGAACACCTCGGGCAACTGGGTGAAGGTGGTGCAGCGCATTCCGATGCGCGTCACGATCGACGACACCGCCGGCAAGCCGCCGCTGCGCGTCGGCATGAGCACGCTGGTCGCCGTCGATACCGGCCGTGCACGCGGCCTGCCGGATATGATCCAGAAACTTCTCGGCCAATCGACCGCCCACGCCCACGAGTAACCGACATGAGCAGCATTGCATCTGCCGCCACGACGCCGGTCGCCAATCGCGGCGCCATCACCGCCTGCATCATCCTTGCGGTGATCATGCAGGCGCTGGACACGACCATCGCCAATGTGGCGCTGCCCTATATTCAGGGCAGCGTGGCGGCGAGCGCCGACCAGATCAACTGGGTGCTGACCTCCTATATCGTCGCAGCCGCGATCATGACACCGCCATCCGGGTTTCTGGCGGCAAAATTCGGCCGCAAGCGCGTTTTGCTGGTGGCGATCGTCGGTTTCGTCGCGGCCTCGGTTCTGTGTGGCCTCGCACAATCGCTGCCGCAGATCGTGGGTTTCCGGCTGCTGCAGGGCCTGTTCGGCGCAGCCCTCGTGCCCCTGTCGCAAGGAATCCTGCTTGATATCTATTCGACCGAAGAGCGCGGATCGGCGATGGCTCTGTTCGGCGTCTCCGTCATGGTTGGACCGGTGCTCGGGCCGGTCATCGGCGGCTGGCTGACGGAAAATATCAGCTGGCGCTGGGTGTTTTACATCAACGTGCCGATCGGCGCGCTGGCCTTTGCCGGCATCAGCATCTTCGTCAAGGAAACCAAGCTCGATGCGCAAGCGAAGCTCGACTGGTTCGGCTTCGGCATGCTCAGCCTCGGCATCGCCTCGCTTCAGCTTTTCCTCGACCGCGGCGGCCAGCTCGACTGGTTTTCCTCCGGCGAGATCCTGATCGAGGCCATCGTCTGCGCCAGCGCCTTCTATCTGCTGGTCATTCATACGCTGACGACCAAAAAATCCTTCATCAATCCGCGCCTGTTCCTCGACCAGAATTTTGCCGTCAGCATGCTGTTCATCTTCGTCGTCGGCGTCACCTACCTGGCGTCGCTGGCGCTGATGACGCCTTATCTGCAATCGCTGATGGGCTATCCCGTGGTCACCGCCGGCATCGTCATGGGGCCGCGCGGGCTTGGCACGATGGTCTGCATGTTCGTTGTCGGACGGATGATCGGCAAGGTCGATACGCGCATCCTGCTGTTCATCGGGTTGGCGATCACGGCCTGGGCGATGTACGACATGATCGGCTGGACGCCGGATGTGTCGCAATGGACGATCATTTCCGTCGGCTTCGTTCAGGGTGCCGGGCTCGGTTTCCTGTTCGTGCCGCTGACAACGATCGCTTTTGCCACGCTGCCCGCAGAAATGCGTGGCGATGGAACGGGGCTTTACAATCTCTCCCGCAATATCGGCTCCAGCGTCGGCATCGCCGTCGTCTCGGCCTTGTTGATCGAAAATACCCAGATCAACCACGCATCGATCGCAGCCTATGTGACGCCATTCAACCATGCCTTCCAGGCACCGGCGGCCGCAGGGCTCGATCCGATGACCGCAGTGGGTCGCGCCTCGCTCGACAGCATCGTCACGCTGCAGGCGACGATCATCGCCTATATGGATGACTTCAAGCTGCTGATGATCATGTCGCTGGCCGTCATGCCGCTGGTTTTCCTGCTGCGCAAACCAAAGGCCCCGCCGGCGATCGACCACAGCGCAGTGATGGAATAGGCGGATTTAGCGCCGGTCAAGCTCCGGATAATAGCGGAAAATGCCCTGTTCGTTGAAGGCAAGCCGACGTTCCGAGCCAAGATAGGCTTTGATCCGCGGCAGTTCGCGGACTTGCGCATTCAGCGCAACGAGAAGCGGATAGTCCGGCTCCGCCGCCATCATCGCGCTGGGAAACGCATAGCGCAGCCCCTCGACGAGTTGGAACAGCGACAGGTCGACATAGGTGAGCATATCACCCAGGGCATGGACCTGCCCCTGCCTGTTCTTCGCCAACTGCTTTTCGAAATAGCCAAGGAATTTCGGCAGCCGTTCCTCGCGAAAATTCTCGGCCCGCCGCAACGCTTCGTCCTTCTGGTCCTCGTAATAGAGCGACACGCCGATCGGATGATGGACGTCGTGGATTTCAGCGACGAAATCGGTGATGCCGAGTTGCAGCCCGTTGGCGGTTACCCGACCGGCTTCATCTCCCGGGGCGAGACCAAGCCTGTTGCCCAGATAAAGCAGGATATTCGCAGTATGGGAGATGACGAGGTCGCCATCCTTCAGGAAGGGCGGGGCAAACGGCGTGGACCCCGCCGCCTTGGTCTTCATCATCGCCATCATCCGCGCCATGCCGCCATCGTTACGCGCAACATCGACGTAATCGGCGCCGGCCTGCTCCAGCGCCAGACGGACGAACTCGCCCCGGCCGGGGATGCCGTCCCAATAATACAGCTCATAGGTCATGATGCGCCTTTCGCGTTGGGATACAGCGTGCCTGCATCAGCGGCCACAGACAAAAAAAGCCGGAGGCATCTCTGCCTCCGGCCTACATATATTGCCGATTGTCCGTTCGACCAGTCGCTGATCGCGACGATCACTCGATGTCGAAGAAATCCTTCATGCGGGAGAAGAAGCCCGCCGATTCCGGATTGTTTTCCTTCGACGACAACTCCTCGAACTCGCGCAACAGTTCGCGCTGGCGCTTGGTGAGTTTCTGAGGCGTTTCAATCTGGATCTGGATATACAGATCGCCAATCTGGCTGGAGCGCAACACCGGCATGCCCTTGGCCTTCAGGCGGAACTGCTTGCCGGCCTGCGTGCCTTCCGGCACCGAAACGCGGGACTTGGTGCCGTCGAGCGTCGCCACATCGAACTTGCCGCCAAGCGCTGCCGTCGTCATCGAGATCGGTACGCTGCAATAGAGATCGGCACCGTCGCGCTGATAGAACTCATGCGGCTTGACCGACAGGAAGATATAGAGATCACCGGCAGGCCCGCCGCGCAGGCCGGCCTCGCCCTCGCCGGACAGGCGGATGCGGGTGCCGTCCTCGATGCCGGCCGGGATATTGACCGAGAGCGAGCGCTCTTCCGTGATGCGGCCCTGGCCGTGGCACTTGACGCAGGGATCGGCAATCGTCTGGCCGCGTCCCTGACAGGTCGGGCAGGTGCGCTCGATCGAGAAGAAGCCCTGAGCGGCACGTACCCGGCCGGAACCCTGACAGGTGGCGCAGGTCGTCGGCTTGGTGCCGGGCTTGGCACCCGAGCCAGTGCAGACGTCGCAGGTGATCGAGGTCGGCACACGAATCTGTGCCGTCTTGCCGGCATACGCCTCTTCCAGCGAGATTTCCATGTTGTAGCGTAGATCGGCGCCGCGCTCGCGGCCGCCGGACGAACGCCGTTGCCGGCCGCCGCCCATCATCTCGCCGAAGATGTCTTCGAAGATATCGGAGAAACCGCCGGCGCCACCGCCCATACCGCCGCCGCCGCCCATGCCGCCCTGTTCGAAGGCTGCATGGCCATAACGGTCATAGGCGGCCCGCTTCTGCGGGTCCTTGAGCATCTCGTAGGCTAGACTGATCTCCTTGAACGTCTTTTCAGCTTCTGCATCGCCAGGGTTCTTATCCGGATGATACTTCATTGCGAGTTTGCGGAAAGCGCTCTTGAGCTCCTTCTCGTCTGCTGTTTTCGCAACGCCGAGCGTTTCGTAAAGATCACGTTTCATGCTTGCAGATTGTCCTGTTGAATAGGCGCGTCAAAACCGGCTGCCCGGCGGTCGCCAAATTTCCTTGCAACAGGATTTAGTAAACCTTCAAGCGCGATACCATAGGCAATACACTATCTCGGGCGCTTTTTGTCGGAAAAGCACAAAATCAGGTTGCTTTACCTTTGTTCTGTGCCCCGCAGCAGCGCGGAGTGCGGGCGGAAATGGATTGATCCAGCCGTGAGCGACCCTTGGCGCTGCCTCAAAGATCATCATTCGAGAGATCAAGGAGCTTCATGAAATAGACCGATGCCCTGGGAACACCGAAGGGATCGAGAAAATGATGCGGGACGATGCCGATTTCCTGCCAGTCTAGACGGCGATAAAGCCGTTCGCCGGCACCGCCCAAAACCGTATCGAGAATAAGCAGCGAGCGCGCCCGCCGCACCGCTTCCGTTTCTACGGCCAGCATCAGCGCCGTCCCGATGCCTCGACCCTGGAAATCGCGGTGGACAAGTAATTTGAAAATCTCGGCCCGATGCGGAGCGTTCGGCTCGGGCGACAGATAGAGTTGGACGGTTCCGGCAATCTGCCCGTCGATCGTGGCACAGAAAAGCAAGCGCTCCTGCTCGGCAACGGCGCTGAAGACGCCTTTCCAATAGGTCTCCGACTGCTCCCGCGTGAATGGAAGGACAAACCCGACGACCGCGCCGTCTTCAACATTTTGAACAAGAATTGCCGCAAACCGGTCCAAGTTCTGCGCCGCATATGCCCTGTCGACAATCGAGATTTCCATTGCGCCCTCAATTGGTTTTATCGCTGCCGGAGTGTGCCTTGGAAGGTTCTGCCTTTCAACGTTTCCCGTTGAGCCGGTTTCTCAATTGCTGAAAACAAAAAAACCCGGAGCTTTGCGGCTCCGGGTTAATGATGGGCTGTTCGAAGAAGGCTTATGCAGACTTCTTGCGGTCGTCCTCGTCTTTGACTTCTTCATAGTCGGCATCGACGATGTCGCTGTCACGGGCTGCATCAGCCTGTGCATCGGCATTGGCCGCTTCAGTCTGCTGCGATTCGTACATCGCCTGGCCAAGCTTCATCGAAGCTTCGAGAAGCGTCTGGGTCTTGGTCTTGATGTCTTCAGCATCCGGCTCGGAGGCTTCCACAGCAGTCTTCAGCGCAGCGATCGCATCGGAGATCGCGGTGCGTTCAACTTCCGTGACCTTGTCACCGAATTCCTTCAGCGACTTTTCCGACGAATGAATCAGGCTTTCGGCCTGGTTCTTCGCTTCGACGCCTTCGCGGCGCTTCTTGTCGCTCTCGGCATTGGCCTCGGCATCCTTGACCATCTTCTCGATATCCGCGTCGGACAGACCGCCCGATGCCTGGATCCGGATCTGGTGTTCCTTGCCGGTGCCCTTGTCCTTGGCAGAAACCTGGACAATGCCGTTGGCGTCGATATCGAAGGTGACTTCGATCTGCGGAACGCCACGTGGTGCCGGCGGAATACCGACCAAGTCGAACTGGCCAAGCAGCTTGTTGTCCTGGGCCATCTCACGCTCGCCCTGCGAAACGCGGATGGTGACGGCATTCTGGCTGTCTTCGGCCGTCGAGAAGGTCTGCGACTTCTTCGTCGGGATCGTTGTGTTGCGCTCGATCAGACGGGTGAACACGCCACCGAGTGTTTCGATGCCGAGCGACAGCGGGGTCACGTCGAGCAGCAGAACGTCCTTGACATCGCCCTGCAGAACGCCGGCCTGGATGGCGGCGCCCATGGCAACCACTTCATCCGGGTTGACACCCTTGTGCGGCTCCTTGCCGAACAGCTGCTTGACGACTTCCTGTACCTTCGGCATGCGGCTCATGCCACCGACCAGAACGACTTCGTCGATCTCGGCAGCGGTAACGCCGGCATCCTTGAGAGCTGCCTTGCACGGTGCAACGGTGCGCTGAACCAGCTCATCAACCAGGCTTTCGAACTTGGCGCGCGACAGCTTCATGGTCAGGTGCTTCGGACCGGTGGCATCCGCCGTGATGAACGGCAGGTTGATTTCGGTCTGCTGCGACGAGGACAGTTCGATCTTGGCCTTTTCGGCAGCTTCCTTGAGGCGCTGCAGAGCGAGCTTGTCGTTCTTCAGGTCGATGCCCTGGTCCTTCTTGAACTCAGCTGCGAGATATTCGACCAGACGCATGTCGAAGTCTTCACCACCGAGGAAGGTGTCGCCGTTGGTCGACTTCACTTCGAAGACGCCGTCGCCGATTTCGAGAACCGAGATATCGAACGTACCGCCACCCAAGTCGTAAACGGCGATGGTCTTGCCGTCCTTCTTGTCAAGGCCGTAGGCAAGCGCTGCTGCGGTCGGCTCGTTGATGATGCGCAGGACTTCAAGACCGGCGATGCGGCCGGCATCCTTGGTTGCCTGGCGCTGCGCGTCGTTGAAGTAAGCCGGAACGGTGATGACGGCCTGCGTGACCTTTTCACCGAGATAGGATTCTGCGGTTTCCTTCATCTTCTGAAGGATCATGGCGGAGATCTGCGACGGGGAATAACCCTTGCCCTGCGCTTCGACCCATGCGTCGCCATTGTCGCCCTTGACGATCTTGTAAGGAACGAGGGCCTTGTCCTTTTCGACGAACTTGTCGTCGTAACGGCGGCCGATCAGGCGCTTGACGGCAAACAGCGTGTTTTCCGGATTGGTGACAGCCTGACGCTTGGCCGGCTGGCCGGTCAGACGCTCGCCATCGTCGTTGAATGCAACGATCGACGGCGTGGTGCGTGCACCTTCCGCATTCTCAATGACCTTCGCGTCCTTGCCGTCCATGACGGAGACGCAGGAGTTGGTCGTTCCCAAGTCAATACCGATTACTTTAGCCATGTCGTTCTCTCCTTGCAGCGGACTGTCAGAACCCGGTCAGGCATTCATGCGACAGCCCCTAACGGGATGGTCTGTGGAATATTCGCAGCGATAGCTACGGTGATGGGGCGTATATAAGGACCAGTGTTTCGGACTGCAAGGCATGAGAACGCCACGAAGCCGAGGAAATCAACGTCTATTATGACGAAGCATCGCGCGCCGTTACCGAAATCAGCAATCCTCTCTACAAGGCGATTGCGGTTCCCGCTCCAGAACAGCGGGGGCGTTCAGCAGACATGGCGGTATCGACGTGATCGTCTGCTGCGGAAAAATCACCGCATGTTCATTGGGTTGACCGGAAAATAAGTGTTTCGCCGGTTTTTTTCCAGCCTGAATTTATCCCCGTCGCCTCTCCACCACGCACAATTGTCCGACTGAATTGAAGAGCGGATGGCGTGGCCAATGATTTCGACAGAACCGGCAGACCTGAACCTGCCACAACTGAGCTACCGGCAGGCGGCGATGGCCGTCGAAATTCGAGCTGACCTTATGCCTGGAATGGAAGGCCGGTTTTCGCCCCGAGCAGCCGCGGGTCCCGGCCGGGCAATCCCGACGGCGGGCAATGGGTTGGAGACGGTTCGGAAAGCCGGCCGATCCGCGTCAGCCGCCGCGGGCCGCGCGGCGCGGGACAGGTCCGTATTCTTGGACGATGGCAGCCCGTCACGCCCGGGCAGGAAGCGCGGCTGGCGGTCAGTATCGGCCGGATGCGGGAAGCGCTACGCGCCGTTCAAAGACGTGACCCGAACTGGCGGCCAACCCCGCAAGCCTATGAGACGGTTGAGGGGTTGATACGCGCCAATGAATTCGTAGCTCAGGAGGCGATGCTTCGCGCGCTCCAGCTGAAGCTGCCGCGGACCGGCATCGTACCCTTTGCAAAGGAGTGGATTGCAGCGCCAGCAACCAACAGGCGGCTGACCAGGAGGGAACAGGCGGAAATTGATCGCATCGGCCGTACCTACGGATGCCACTGGTGTGGTACAAAGATGCCGGGAACTCCGAGGGGACAGTTCGTAGGCGACCATCAGGTTCCAAAATCAGTCGGCAAACCAAGCAGGATTTATCCACATTGTTGGTGGTGCAGTAATTCGCAGGGCGGACTTTTATCGAAGAGGAGACTTTGACGCCATGACAGTGCAACACCTGTCGATCGCCCCGGAATATGTGAGCTTTTACGTTGCGGGTCGTCGCAATGTCGACATCCCAGTTCATATGGATCGACAAGGCGTCTTTGTTTCCGATGACTGCGTCAACATTCCAGCTTATTACTGGAGCGACGGAGATACGCATGTGACACTCGGACCATATGCTGAGGTTGCAGAAACAAAGGAACCAAATTCCGACAGCATACTGAACACGCCGAACCAAGAGCTTATTCTATTTGACGCGAACGAGCCCCAATTCGCCATCGCGCGCGTGCCATCCGTAAAAACCCGTATTCGAGTTTGGATGGATCACCCGATCGAGCCATCAAATGTCGTTATCGCCTGGGGTTAAGTGACGGTAGCGGGCCAAACGAGCGCTGTTGCCGGAGCATTGCTGGCCGTGCGCCAATCACAAGGCGGGCTGATATCTCAAGGAAGGTGCTAATTGATGCCCGTAAAGAAACTCACAATAGCCCCTGAATATCTCAGCATCTATGTTGCAGGTCGTCGCAACGTCAAAATTCCTCTTCATATGGACAGACGGGGAATATTTTCCTCGCCTGACTGCATCAACGTTCCTGCGCTCTACTGGAACGACGGAGACACCTCTGTGACATTCGGACCGATTTTAGAAATTACGGAAACGAGAGAGCCGGATTTCGATGGAATTCTGAACACTCCCAATAACGAATTGATTTTATTTGATGCAATCGAGCCTGAATTCGCCAGTACACACGTGCCTTCCCAAAAAACACGTATCCGAATCTGGATCGACCATCCCAGCGAGCCCGAAAATGTCACCATCGCATGGGGTTAAGTAAGGCAGCCAGTTAGATAGATACTGCTGCAGAAACATTGCTGATGGTGCAGTCAATCTCAAAGCGGGCTGGTCTCTAACGGGGGTACTAATTAATGTCCGTCAAGAGAATAACTATCACGCCCGAATACTTAAGTATATATGTTGCAGGCCATCGAAAGGTTAAAATTCCTTTTACATATGGACAAGCAAGGAATATTTTCTTATCCAGACTGCATCAATATTCCGGCGCTGTATTGGAACGATGGAGATACGCATGTAATATTCGGACCAGATTCCGAGATTATTAAGGCAGGTCAGCCTGATTTCGACGGTATTTTGAATACCGGCAATAAAGAGATTATCCTCTTTGATGCACTTGAGCCTCAATTTGCTATTGCTCATGTGCCTTCCGAGAAAACACGTATCCGGATCTGGATGAACCATCCCACCAGCCCTGATCAGGTGACTATCGCTTGGGGGTAAAGCCGATACGGTGAAAAAATGTGGCTTGCTGAGGAACGGCAACTCGCAGGGCAGACTTTCACCAGAAAGGGGATTTTGACGCCATGACCGTGCAGCGGATGTCCATCGCCCCGGAATATGTAAGCTTCTATGTTGCGGGCCGTCGGAATGTTACGATTCCAACGCACATGGATAGGCGAGGTGTTCTTTCGTCAAAAGACTGCATTCTCATTCCCGCGCTCTATTGGAACGACGGGGACACGCACGTGACGTTTGGACCAGCCTCGGAGATCCCGCACATTGGGGAACCTGACTTCGACGGCCTTCTGAATACTCCCAATCTGGAGTTCATCCTATTCGATGCGAACGAACCGCAATTCGCCATCGTGCAGGTGCCGTCCGCAAAAACGCGCATCCGTGTCTGGATCGATCACCCCACAGAGCCACAAAATGTGGTTATCGCTTGGGGGTAGACCAAGACGGCACAGCGAACAGATGCGGTGCGGTTCGATGAACCGTTTCTGTTGAGTGCAGTAATTCGCAGGGAAGACTTTTATTGAATAGGGGGTTTTGACATTATGACCGTGCAGCGGATGTCCATCGCCCCGGAATATGTAAGCTTCTATGTTGCGGGCCGTCGGAATGTTAGGATTCCAACGCATATGGATCGAAGAGGAGTGCTCTCTTCAAAGGATTGCATTCTCATTCCAGCCTACTATTGGAGCGACGGAGATACCAATGTGACGTTCGGACCAATTTCAGAAATGACAGGGATAAGAAAACCTGATTTCGACGGGATTCTGAACACCCCCAATAACGAACTTATTTTATTTGATGCTATCGAGCCTGAATTCGCCAGTGCACACGTGCCGTCAACGAAAACTCGCATTCGTGTCTGGATAGATCACCCCATCGAGCCGGAAAACGTGGTTATTGCCTGGGGGTAGATCAAGCCGGTGGTGCGGTTCAACCGCCGGTCAGGATGTCGAACAGGGTCGTGCGGCGGGTCGTACCGGTGGTCTCGCCAACATCGGCCGGTGGCGTCAGGCCGGAATTCGCAGCCTGCGCGGGCTGATCGAAATCCTGTGTGCCAGCCGTCTGTCCGTTGGCGGCGGGTGCTTGCGGAAATTCATCCGCCGCCCCATTGCCGAACGTGCCGGAGATAACGTCGCCCACACTCTCGGGTGCGGCCTGATTGTCGTCGAATGTCGGCTGGATTCCGGTCGTACCGAAGACCGGTGAAGGCGAGAGGCCCTCGTGGGCTGCCGTCATGAAATCATGCCAGGCCTTGGCCGGAAGACCGCCGCCAGTGACCTTCTTCATCGACTTGCCGTCATCATTGCCAAACCAGACACCGGTGGTGAGGTTGTTGGTGAAGCCAACGAACAGGGCGTCGCGGAAGGATTGTGTCGTGCCCGATTTCCCGGCCGCCTGCCAGCCCTTCAGCCGGGCAGCCTTGCCGGTGCCATGGTCGATCACGCCCACCATCATCTGGTTCATTTCGCTGACAACAGCGGGATCGAGAACACGGGGCGGATTGTCATAGGTGTTTTCATAGAGGACGGTGCCATCCGCCGTGGAAATCCGCCGGATTACATGCGGCGTCGCCTTGAAGCCGCCGTTCATGAACGGGGCGTAAGCCGATGTCAGCTCGACAAGGCTGACCTCCGAGGTTCCGAGCGCGATGGACGCATTAGCCTGCATTTCGGATTCAATACCAAGCCGGCGCGCCAGCTTGATGACATTCTGCGGGCCTACTTCCATCACCAGCTGGGCGGCAATGGTGTTGAGCGAATTGGCCAGCGCATTGGCCAGCGACACCTCGCCGCGATATTTCTGGTCGTAATTCTCCGGCGTCCAGTTGCCGATCCGGACCGGCGCATCGTTGCGGATCGACATCGGCGTGCGGCCGATTTCCATGGCTGCAGCGTAGACAAACGGCTTGAAAGCGGAGCCCGGCTGGCGTTTGGCCTTGACGGCGCGGTCGAACTGGCTGTCGGCATAGTCACGGCCACCGACGAGCGCGCGGATGGCGCCCGTACCATCGATCGACACCAGCGCGGCCTGTGAGACATCCAGCTTCTGCCCCGAGGCATCGAGGCTTGCAGCCAGTGTTTCTTCGGCCTTCTTTTCCAGATTGAGATCGAGCGTCGTATCGACGATCAGGTCCTGGCTGATCTCGCCGACCATGCCCGGCAGCTGGTCCATGACCATATCTGCGACATAATATTGCGCACCGGACCAGAAGCTCTTCGCCTTGGTCGGTGTCTGCGACATCGCGGTCTTGATCTCGCTGTCGGTGATAAAGCCTTCCTCGCGCATGGCGCCGAGCACGACCTGGGCCCGCTCTTCGGCGGCTTTTGGATCACGCGCCGGCGACAGACGCGACGGCGCCTTCAGGAGCCCCGCGAGCAGCGCCGCCTCGCCAAGATTCACATCCCGGGCAGATTTGTTGAAGTAGCGGCGCGAGGCGGCTTCGACGCCATAGGCATTGGAGCCGAAGAAGACCCGGTTCAGATACATCGCAAGAATCTGGTCCTTGGTATATTTCTGCTCGAGCCAGATGGAGAGCAGCACCTCCTGCACCTTGCGCTCCAGCGTGCGCTCCGGCGAGAGAAACAGGTTCTTGGCCAGCTGCTGGGTGATTGTCGAGCCGCCCTGCACCATGCGTCCGGTGGTGACGTTGGTCAGCATTGCCCGCGCCAGGCCGAGCGGATCGACGCCGAAATGCGAATAGAAGCGTCGGTCTTCGATGGCGATGACGGCCTGCGGGATATAGGGCGACATGTTTTCCAGCGACAGCGCCTCGCCGCCGGTGGCGCCGCGATTGGCAATGATATCGCCGCTGACGGACAGGATCTTGACATTTGGCGGCCGGTCCGGAATGGCCCAGGTGGTGGCGCTCGGCATGCGCGATCCGTAATAGAGTACCAGTCCGCCGACGCCGATGGCGCCCCAGATTCCGAGAACGACGCACCAGTAGACCAATGACCGGATCAGGCCCGTCAGCCCTCCGCCGCCACGCGAACCGCCACGCCCGCGGGTTTTCCGCGCGCTGGTCTTCTTCGCTGCAGGCTTGGAACCACCGGATTTCCTGCCCCCGCCACTCACACGTTCGCCGGCGTTCATACGCAGATCGCCGTCATCACGACTGCGTCCACCTTCGAAGGAAGGTTCTATCCTCTGCCCTGACGTCCGATTTCCTGCCATGTCGCGGTGGGTCTGCTCCAGCTGGGCGTTTTGGGGGAGCGAAGACGGCACCTATACCGCAACGCACGATTTCGCACCGTGCGATGAAGTGTAAATGCGGCGATTTAAGGGGGCGTTAAATTCACGCCGTTGAGTGCCACCGGCTCCCGGTCGCGTGACAGCGCACTTGCGGAATGCTGCAATAATCGCCATGTAATGATCCAGCACCGACTGCGGTGCTTGAAGCACTTCCATCGCTTCACCGCGGCCAACTCAAATCCGCTCGCCAGATTTTTGGAACATGCGACAAGCATGTCCTTAATTCTCTGATCCAGCTGTTACCCTTCTGCTCAACCGTTTCACAACGGGAAGGCCGATTTTATGGCATCAAGCGTTCCAGCGGCCTTAAACAACGATCCAAGGAGACCATCATGTCGACCACATCAGACAAGCCCTACGAACCGATCTCGTTTGCAAAGAAACACCGGATATCCGTTGAAGACGCCCGCAACATTCTCGACCAAGCAGCCGGCGATAAAAAAGCTGCCGACAAGCATGCGCGGCGTGTCAGCGTTTAAACTTTGACGTCCTGTGGGCGGCACAGCTGAATTGACGTGCCGCACAACAGACTTTTCATTCTTGGGAACCATTCCGCCGGCCAACTCGTTTGTCGGGCGGCAACAGGAGAACCAATGATGGCAGAAACAACCAATACTGATCTTGAATCATTGCGTGCAGAAGTGGCGCGTCTATCCAAAATTGTTGGTGCCCAGAGCGCCCAGGCCTATAGCGATGTTCGTGACCGGGCATCCAGCGTCCTCGATGTCGCAGCCCCTGTGGCGAGAAAAGCGGCGAGCGCTGCGCGCACCGAAGGTAGCGCCATCGCGCAAACAGCACGGGACCACCCGGCAGCAGCCGGAAGCGCACTGACACTTGCGCTGCTGGTCGGAGGGGCGATCGGCTTTTTGCTGGGTGCCGCATCCAGGCAGGAGCCCGAGCCGCCGCGCCGCCGATATTGGTAACGCACGGACTGCCAATCGGCATGCACATTCGAAAGGCCCTGTTCGGGGCCTTTTTTCTTGAGGCAACCGGAACTTTTTTCCCCAAATCCGGTTATCCAGGCTTCAAACAGGGGATTGCCATGGGCCAGATTTATCATCTCAATTCAGAAAATGACGAGCTTCTGTCGGAGGCTGAAAAAGCGTTCGACCTCTCTGCCCGCCGACAGGCAATGCTGAAAAACATTCGGGACGTGCCGGAAACGCCGCGCCGCAAACCGGTTCTGAAAGCGCTTGCCGGACTGCTTATTCCCGTTTCCCACGGCCTGCAAAACTGAACACCATCGCGGCGGAAGAACCAATGGAACAGGACAGAGAAACCAGAATCCGGCAACGCGCCTACCAGCTATGGCAGGATGAAGGCTCCCCCGACGGCAGACAGGAAGAGCACTGGGCAAGGGCTGCACGCGAAATCGATAGTGGTGAAATTGACAACCCCGGCGTCGTGCGCGAGGCGATCCGCGAACATACGGATGCGTTTGTTGTGGCGTCCGATCTTGAGGACGCAGATCAGCGCGAGAGTTCACCGGGTACGCGCGAACAGCCGTAGCCGAACCCAATCGTCTTCCCGAGATTGGTTCTGCGACTGGGCGAACGTGCCGTAAAATATCTTCCGTCAGTTCGCGTTGGCACGCGCAATGCGGTGGGTTGCATCGTCCAGCGCATGGCTGGTTTGCACGCCATCCCGCTTCATGCCCCGCACCGTGTTGGCGCATCCGGAAAGCGAAAGCAGGCTCAGGCAGACGGCAGCTATCACGAACTTCGACATTCCCGGTCCTCCACTCAAAAAGCGATAAACAGGACATGACGCTGCCGCCGAATAATTCAACCAGCAACCCGGAAAATACGGTACAATGGGCTCTGTACATCCTGATGGCGCCGGGTAATTTCTGCTGCCAAATCAAAAAAGACTGTGTTCCCATTCTCGATTTCGCCTCATAAAACTCAACAAAAACAATACACAAGACGAAAATGGAATAATAAAACTTGACTGACGGCCCTTGGTAACCTATTTGAGCTTTGGTCGATATTTGTTAGATGACTTTGGTTTTTGCGACTTGTGCGCAATCGGACGAACTTTCCTTCAGATTCGAACAAAAGCTTTTCCGTAACGTTTTACGGGACGGTTCAACATAATTTGCTAGAGAAAGGGATCGTTATGGCCACTGGCACAGTAAAATGGTTTAATTCCACAAAGGGCTTCGGCTTCATCCAGCCGGACGACGGCAGCCAGGACGTTTTCGTACACGTTTCTGCTGTCGAGCGCGCTGGTATGCGTGGCCTCAATGACGGCCAGAAGATCAGCTTCGAGCTCGTCAAGGACCGCAAGTCCGGCAAGATGTCTGCGGACAACCTGCAGGCTGCTTAATACAAATCTGGCGCGATAATCCGCGCCGGAGAAATGCGCTTCCGCGGTTGACCACGGATGTACTGGCAGGAGTGTCGAAGCGCGTTGTGAAAGGTCGGGTTTTCCCGGCCTTTTTGTTTTTCTGCGCCATGCCTTTCCCAACGCCCGGCTTGGGCGGTGCCGTTTTATTTGGCTAATGCTGGGCTGCACCTTCAAATCGCCTCATCCGCACTGAAACTTGCTGTGAACAACAGGAGTCGGTGCATGAAAGCCATTCTCATTTCTCTTTCCACAGCTGCGGTCCTGGCCGTGTCCGCCCTTCACGCCGCCGCCCAGGATCAGGCGGCCTATATCGACGACCGCTCGGACGGTCCGGCTCTTGTCCGCTCGCTCTATAACGCCATCAATCGCCAGGAATATGCCCGCGCCTATAGCTATTTCAGCAAACCGGTCGACAGCTACGAAACGTTTGTAGAGGGCTATGCAAAGACCGTGGACGTTCAGGTGTTGATCGGTTCCGCAACGCAGGAGGGCGCTGCCGGCAGTATCTATGCTCCGGTTCCGGTCGCGATCAAATCAACGGAAAAAGGCGGTAAGGAAAAGATTTTCGCCGGCTGCTATGTCACCCGTATCGTCAACTCTGCCATTCAGGAACCGCCATTCTCGCCGCTGCATATCGAAAGCGCCGAGCTTGAGAAGGTCGCAGGTCCCCTGGAAAAAGCGCTGCCGAAAGTCTGCCATTCGCCATCATAGGGCAAGGATGATCAGCCGCCGTTGTTTTCGCCGGCCTCGGCCTTGCGTCCGGCCAGGAACTGGCCCCGCTCGAAAATGACCACCACGGTGAGTGCGATCAGGAACGGGACGATCAGGTAGAACAGACGGAAGATGGCAAGCCCGGCGAGAACGCCGGCCGGATCCATTTCTGGCAGGGCAGCTATGAACACCAGCTCCAGAACGCCAAGACCGCCGGGCGCATGGGAGAGAAGCGCCGCCGAGAACGAGGCGAGAAATACCCCGAGGATCACCATGTAACCGGGATTGCCGGCCTCCGGCAGGGCGAAATAGATGATGGCGGCAGCTGCGATCAACTCGACAGGGGCAATCAGCAACTGGCGCAGCGCCAGCGACGGTTTTGGATACTCAAGCCTGAACCAGCGGGTTTTCAGTGGCCGAAAACCGACGAGGCTGCCGATGACATAGAGCGCGATCAGCGCCAGAATGATCACCCCAGTGGAGATGGACGCGCCGATTGGCAGGAAGGTGGCGAAACGGGCGGTGATTTCCGGCTCGACCAAGAGCACGATGGCTGCGAGCATCAGCGTGCCGAGCGCGAATGTGAAAGAGCAGAACGCGACGAGGATGCCGGTCTCCCCGGCCGTGAGGCCCTTCGATCCGTAGGCACGGTAGCGCACGACGGCACCGGAAAAGACCGAGGCGCCGACCGTATGCGACAGCGCATAGGCCGTGAAGGAACACACGGTAATGAACCAGAGAGAGATTCTGTGGCCGAGATGCTCGAGCGCCAGGTGATCGTACGCCGCCAACGCCGCATAGGCGGCCAGCGTCGCGGCTGCGGCCAATATCCAGCTTTTGAGCGATACGGCCTCCATGCTCGCCATGAAATCGGCGGCCGAAAGGCCGTGAAGCTCGTGATAGAGGCCATAAAGCGAAAACACGATCGCGGCGAGACCTATCAGCGGCCAGGCAAGTTTGCGTCCCGTTTTCATGAGGCGATTATACTTGAAATCTGTAGCTGGCAAAATGTCATCTGCACGAAAAGAACACCCCAGACTGCCCCGGTCAAGGGTGCTAACCGTTAACGATGGCGCTTAAGCCGCGAGCGCGTCGAGAATCCGGATCCACGAACGGATGCCCTTGTGGAAGGACTGAAGCTCGTATTTCTCGTTCGGCGAATGAATGCGATCGTCCGACAGACCAAAGCCCACCAGCAGCGATTCCATGCCGAGCATCTTCTGGAAATCGCCGACGATCGGGATCGAGCCGCCCATGCCGATCAGAACGGCAGGCTTCGGCCATTCATCCGAAAGAGCCGATTTTGCCGTGTTCAGCAGCGCGGAGTCGTACGGAAGCTGGATTGCCGGCGAACCGCCATGCTTGTGGAATTCGACCGAGCAGTCGCCCGGGATTTTCGAGGTGACATAGGCGCGGAATGCCGCCCGGATCTTTTCGGGGTTCTGAGCGCCAACGAGGCGGAAGGAAACCTTGGCGGACGCCTGCGCCGCGATCACGGTCTTGAAGCCTTCGCCGGTATAGCCGCCCCAGATTCCGTTGACCTCAGCCGTCGGCCGGGCCCAGGTCAGCTCCATGACCGAGCGGCCCTTTTCGCCCGATGGGATCGACAGGCCGATTTCGCCGAGGAATTTTTCCGTCGTCATGCCCAGCGTGTCCCAGGCGGCCTTGATCTGTGTCGGGGTTTCCTCGACGCCTTCATAGAAACCGTCCAGCGTGACGCGGCCCGTCTCATCGTGCAGGCCGGCAAGGACCTGCGACAGGATATGGATCGGGTTGGCGGCAGCGCCACCAAAATAACCGGAATGCAGATCACGATCGGCGGCTGTGATGACGACCTCTTCACCAACCAGCCCGCGCAAGCCAGCAGAGATCGCCGGGGTATCGCGGTCCCACATGTTGGTGTCGCACACCAATGCATAGTCGGCCTTGAGCTCGGCGGCGTTGGCTTCCAGGAATGGCTTCAGGGACGGCGAGCCGGATTCTTCCTCGCCCTCGAACAGAATGGTGACTTCGCAGGGCAACGCGCCGTTGACGTCCTTGAACGCGCGGCAGGCCTCGACGAAGGTCAGGAGCTGGCCCTTGTCGTCAGCCGTTCCACGACCCGTAATAACCTTGCGGCCACCGTCCAGTTCCTTGATCGACGGTTCGAACGGAGCCGTGTCCCATAGATTGAGCGGATCGACCGGCTGGACGTCGTAGTGGCCGTAGAACAGCACGTGCGGCGCACCGGCTTTGCCGGCGGCATGATGGGCCACCACCATCGGATGGCCGGGCGTGTCGCGTACCGAGGCTTCGAAACCGAGGCTCGTCAGTTCCGTGACAAGCCATTCCGCCGCTTTGCGGCATTCAGCCTTGTACGCCGGATCAGTGGAAATCGACTGGATGCGGACCAGATCGAAAAGCCGGTCGAGGCTCTTGGGAAGATTATCGTCTGCGCGCGTGAGAATGCTGGCCGTGTCTGTCATGTCCGAATCCTTCGTTGTCGGGCCGGAACCTAGACAAAGTTCACGTCGGCTTTAAGCAAAATATTTTGATCGATGGATCGTCAGGAGGCCGGAACGGCGAAAGGTGTCAGTTCTGCGCCCCATTGGCGATCGCCATACGCATATATTCGAGCATGAGTTCCCGTTCGAAATGACGAAAACCGGACAACAGGGATTGATCGGCGGCAAGTGCTGCCTCTTTCGCCTCCCCCTCCATTTCCCTGGCCTTGGCGGTCAGGAAAATCTGCTGCGCGCGCTTGTCGGTCGGGTGCCTCTTCCGCATGACCAATCCGTCCCGCTCCATCCGGGCAAGAGTATTGGCCATCGTCGCCTGTTCGATATCGAGGCGGTCGAGCAACTGTTTCTGGGTCAGCCCCTCCTCGCTCCACAGTTCCAGGAGGACTGGAAACTGGCCGGGGGCAAAGCCGAGTTTCTGGCCTCTCTCCTGCAGGGCGCGGGAGAAGCTTTTCGCCAGAAGGCTGGACAGGTATGTTGCTGAATCCATACGGTCGAAGGCCATGTCTATGGGTACCTCTCCCCAAGCTGGAACACAAGTTACATTGCGGGCGATGGACCGGCAGGCAATACGTTTTCACGCTGATTTGAAATCTGCCGGATGTACAAACAAAAACCGCCATGGCGGAGGCGGGGCCACGGCGGTTTTTGTTATAAATTGGACAAAGGCCCGGAGAGGGGGGATAGGCCTTTGTCCTTACATCTGGCTTCGGCGGGGGACAGGCCTTTGACCAGATGACGGCGTGTTCAGGTGCCGTTGGTTATCATTTGTGGTCCCAAATGTGGCTTTTCAAGGGAGTCTCCCGACCCGTCGCATTACAAATTGGTAACGTTGCCGTGAGGGCCCTCAGTTTTGAGAACGGGGCGTCAACGCTCGCCAAAATCAGCTCGTTCAATAACCAGAAGAGGCCTATTCTCACTATCGCTTTACCCCGATGGACAGTGGTTGTTCGTTTGAACCCTCTAATCGATCAACGCCGGAATATTCATCTGCAAGGAAGTCAAGAAGCGCACGCACCGAGGGAAGCAGTCCCCGTCTCGATGGAAAGGCTGCGTGAATGATGCCTGCCCTCGGAGCCCAATCCGGAAGGATATCCACCAACCTTCCGGCCTGCACGTCGTCTCTGATCATGAACGTCGGGAACTGGCAGACACCAACGCCGCGAAGTGCTGCAAAGCGCAGGGCAACCATATCCTCCGTGACAAACCGGGGACTATGCCGGACGGTGGCTGATGCGCCCTTTGGGCCATCGAGACACCAATCGTGCTCGGGTTTCGCCGGTTCCCAGGCAAGGCTCGGCAGCATGGCAAGATCGGCAGGAACGGCGGCACGGGACAACCCTTGCAGAAGAGCCGGGCTGGCAACCAGTCGCTGGGTGCTGTGCGCCAATTTGCGGATCACAAGATCGCTGTCATCGAGCGGCGGAAAACGCACACGGATAGCGAGATCGAAACCTTCGCGGATCACATCGACACGCCGGTTGGTGCTTTCGAGCAGCACTTCCACTTTGGGATGCTTGGCCATGAAACGGGCAATCATCTCGCCGAGCTGAAAGTAGATCACCGACGACGGGCAACTGATGCGCACAATGCCCTGCGGCTCGGAGCGCGTGCGGTCGATCACCTCTTGCGCCGCGTCAGCCTCTACCGTCATGGCGAGGCAATGACGGTAGTATTCGCGGCCTATTTCGGTCACCGCAAATTGCCGCGTCGAGCGCTGAATCAGCCGAACGCCGAGGCGCTCTTCCAGCTGGATTATGCGACGGCTGAGTTTTGATCTGGGCACGCCGAGCTTTCGAGCGGCGGCGGCAAAGCCGCCTTGTTCGATAACATCGACAAAGAACCGGAGGTCGTTGAGGTCCTGCATGGATTTTCATTGTCCTATTTTCAGGACAGAGTAACCCGAATTGCCAGTCTACTGCCATCACTGTCGCAGCAGTATTTTCTCCTCAACACAATGTCTCGCCAAACAATGCCTTCAAGGCAAGGCGACAAGGAGAAAGATCATGAGAAAGGTTCTCGGGGTTTACAGCAATCCCGCACCGCATTGGGTCGGAGACGGATTTCCGGTGCGCTCGCTGTTTTCACAGGCCACGCATGGTGACCATGTCAGCCCTTTCCTGCTGCTGGATTATGCCGGTCCTGCAGAATTCGCACCGGCAAACACGCCACGTGGCGTTGGTATCCACCCTCACCGCGGATTTGAAACGGTAACGATCGTCTATCGCGGCGAAGTCGAGCATCGGGATTCGACCGGCAGCGGTGGCATCATCGGACCGGGCGATGTGCAATGGATGACGGCCGCCGCCGGTATTCTGCACGAAGAATTCCACTCGGAAGCCTTTACCCGCAAGGGCGGGACACTGGAGATGGTGCAGCTCTGGGTCAACCTGCCGGCCAAAGACAAGAATGCTGCGCCAGGATATCAGAGCCTGCTCAACCGCGACATTCCATCGGTGGAATTGCCCGGCGGTGCCGGCTCTCTCCGGGTGATCGCCGGTACCTATGACGGTCGACGCGGGCCGGCGCAGACCTTTACCCCGATCGATCTCTGGGATGTGCGGCTGCACGAAGGCCGAAGTGCTTCGTTATCTCTGCCAGAGGGATATACTGCCGCCGTTGTCGTGCTGAAGGGCACGGTTTCCATCAATGCCGCGACCGCCGGGGAAGCTCAATTCGTGCTCCTCGACAGAACGGGCGGCGACATCACACTGGAAGCATCAAGCGACGCATCCGTCCTGATCCTGGGCGGCACGCCGATCGATGAGCCTGTCGTCATGCACGGGCCGTTCGTCATGAACACCGCCGATGAGATCCGGCAGGCAATGACCGATTTCCGCAGCGGCCGCTTCGGCGCGATCAGTGCAGCATAAGCCGATCTCTACGCCCTAAGCCGAATTCCATTTTCGCGCCCCGGAGGAAACGGCTCGCACCCCGGGGCGGTGAAGGCAAAGCCTTTACATCATCAAGCGAGCCTTGAACGGAAGGAAGCACGCCATGACCAGCGAAACGATCCGCGACCCAGCAAGTGATCATCTGCTTACACCGCAGAATTCCGCCTTCATCATTATCGACTATCAACCCGTGCAGGTGAACTCGATCGCCTCCATGGACCGGCAACTGCTCGTCAACAACATTGCCGGCGCAGCCAAGGCCGCAGTCGCCTACGGCCTGCCGATCGTGCACTCGACCGTCAACGTCAAGACCGGCCTCAACAAGCCGCCGATCTCGCAGGTCGGCAAGGTGCTGCGCGACTATCCGACCTATGACCGCACCACCATCAACTCGTGGGAGGATGTGGAATTCAGACAGGCCGTCGAAAAGACCGGCCGCAAAAAGCTGATCATGACCGCCCTTTGGACCGAAGCCTGCCTGACATTCCCGGCGCTCGATGCGCTGAGGGAAGGTTACGAGGTCTATGTTCCGATTGATGCCGTCGGTGGAACATCGGTCGCGGCCCATGAAGCCGCTCTTCGCCGCATCGAGCAGGCGGGTGGCCAGATGATCAGCGTTCCACAGCTGTTCTGCGAGCTGCAGCGCGATTGGCAGCGCTCTGCCACCGTGCCCGCCTTCATGAACCTGTTCATCGAAACCGGCGGAACTGCCGGCATCCAGTTTTCATACGACAAGGCTGACTAAACACTGGGCGTGAACCCGCACCACATCCCCGAAAGGATATTTCCATGACAACGCCAAATACCATTGCAAACTTCAACGGCCAGAAACCGGTAATCGATGCCGACGACGCAGTGATGCTGGATCGACCACCAGAGCGGCCTTTTCCAGACTATCGGCGACATGCCCATGCCGGTCCTGCGAAACCACGCAGCTGCGCTCGCCAAAATGGCCACGCTCACCAAGATGCCAGTGATCACCACCGCTTCCGTACCGCAAGGTCCGAACGGCCCGTTGATCCCCGAAATCCACGCCAATGCCCCGCACGCGACCTACATCGCCCGCAAAGGCGAGATCAACGCCTGGGACAATGCCGATTTCGTCGCGGCGGTGAAGGCGACAGGCCGCAAGACACTGATCATTGCGGGCACCATCACCAGCGTCTGCATGGCCTTTCCGGCGATCGCGGCCGTGCATGACGGCTACAAGGTCTTTGCGGTGATCGACGCATCTGGCACCTATTCGAAAATGGCCGAGGAGATCACGCTCGCACGTGTCGTCCAGGCCGGTGTCGTGCCGATGGACATGGCCGCCGTGGCCTCGGAGTTGCAGAAGACCTGGCACCGCGCCGATGCGCAGGATTGGGCGGAAATCTACACCAAGATCTTCCCGGCCTATCAGCTGCTGATCGAAAGTTATGCCAGAGCTCAACAGGTCGTAACCGATCACGAGCAGCTCGACTCCCAGCGCGGCTAACGAAAGCGCGCGGCAGAGTGCAACACCCTGCCGCGCGCCTTTGAATAGCAGGCCCTCTGCCGCACAATTTTCACGGCAAAGCGTCAAGCAGTCGCGTAAAATTCCACGCCGCTCCGGAATGAAATATGGACGGCAATCGCGGCCCGCGCTATCCCTTGTCGCCATGAAAAAAGGTGATCATCTCTTCCTCGTCGACGGCTCCGGGTTCATTTTCCGGGCGTTCCACGCCATCCCGCCGCTCAACCGCAAATCGGATGGCCTGCCGGTCAATGCCGTCTCCGGTTTCTGCAATATGCTGTGGAAGCTTTTGACCGATGCGCGCGACACTTCGGTCGGGGTGACACCGACCCATTTTGCGGTCATTTTCGACTATTCCTCCAAAACCTTCCGCAACGAACTCTACGATCAGTACAAGGCAAACCGCACCGCGCCGCCGGAAGACCTGATCCCGCAATTCGGGCTGATCCGCCACGCAACGCGCGCTTTCAACCTGCCCTGTATCGAGAAGGAAGGTTTCGAGGCCGACGACCTGATCGCCACCTATGCGCGGATGGCTGAGGCCACCGGCGCCGACGTCACCATCGTATCGTCCGACAAGGACCTGATGCAGCTCGTCACCGCCAATGTGTCAATGTACGACAGCATGAAGGACAAGCAGATCTCGATCCCGGAAGTGATCGAGAAATGGGGTGTTGCGCCGGAAAAGATGATCGACCTGCAGGCGATGACCGGCGACTCGACCGATAACGTTCCCGGCATTCCCGGCATCGGCCCGAAGACCGCGGCGCAACTGCTGGAAGAGTTCGGCGACCTCGACACGCTGCTTGCCCGCGCCGGCGAAATCAAGCAGCAGAAACGCCGCGAAAACATCATCGCCAATACCGAGCTTGCCAAGCTTTCGCGGCAACTGGTGACGCTGAAGACCGATACCCCGATCGACGTGCCGCTTGACGATTTCGAGCTGCATGCGCAAGACGGTCCGAAACTCGTCGCCTTCCTGAAGACGATGGAATTCACGACACTGACCCGCCGGGTCGCGGCTGCGACCGAGACCGATGCGGATGCCGTCGAGCCAGCGGCCGTTCCGGTCGAATGGGGCGCGCAGGCGCATGGACCGGATCTCGACAAGGGGGACGTCGCCTCCCCGTCTTCGCCATCCGCCTTGTCGTCTGCGAAATCATCGACGGCCGGAAGTGCTGCAGCTGCGGCAACATCTCTTGGCACCATCCCGGACAGCGGCCCGCTGGCTGCGACACCGCAGGCTCTGGCGCAGGCACGCGCCGAACTCTTTGCCAGCGCCAAGATCGACCGCAGCAGCTATGTGGCGATCCGCGATCTGGCGACGCTCGACGCCTGGATCGCGAGCGCCCGTGAAACCGGCCTTGTCGCCTTTGACACGGAAACCACCTCGCTCGACGCCATGCAGGCTGAACTTGTCGGCTTCTCGCTGGCCATTGCCGACAACAGCAAGAACCCGTCCGGCACCGATATCCGCGCCGCCTATGTGCCGCTCCTTCACAAGACTGGCGGCAATGACCTGTTCAGTGACGGGGTGAAGCTCGCGCCAGACCAGATTCCCGCCGCGGCCGCGCTCGAGCGTTTAAAGGATTTGCTGGAGGATCCATCGGTTCTCAAGATCGCCCAGAACCTCAAATACGATTACCTGGTGATGAAGCGCCACGGCGTCAGCATTGTCGGCTTCGACGACACGATGCTGATGTCCTATGTGGTTGATGCCGGCGCCGGCACACACGGAATGGATTCGCTGTCTGAAAAATGGCTTGGCCATCAGCCGATCCCCTACAAGGATGTTGCCGGCAGCGGCAAATCTTCCGTCAGCTTCGATTACGTCGATATCGACAAGGCGACCGCCTACGCGGCCGAGGACGCCGACGTGACAATGCGGCTCTGGCAGGTGCTGAAGCCGCGCTTGGCAGCCAAGAACCTCAATGCCGTCTATGAGCGCCTTGAGCGGCCGCTGGTGCCCGTTCTGGCCCGCATGGAAGAACGCGGCATCACCATCGATCGGCAGATCCTCTCGCGGCTGTCGGGTGAACTGGCGCAGGGTGCTGCCGGTCTCGAACACGAAATTTACGCGCTCGTCGGCGAGAGCTTCAATATCGGCTCGCCGAAGCAACTGGGCGATATCCTGTTTGGCCGCCTCGGACTTCCCGGCGGCGCCAAGACCAAGACCGGGCAATGGTCGACCTCGGCGCAGGTGCTAGAAGAGCTCGCCCTGGAAGGCCACGAGCTGCCGCGCAAGATCGTCGACTGGCGCCAGCTGACCAAGCTCAAATCCACCTATACCGACGCCCTTCCCGGCTTCGTGCATCCGGAGACGAAGCGCGTCCACACGTCCTATGCGTTGGCTGCCACGACCACCGGGCGTCTCTCCTCGTCCGAGCCGAACCTGCAGAATATTCCGGTCCGCACCGCCGAAGGCCGCAAGATCCGCACGGCCTTCATCTCGACGCCGGGCCACAAGCTGGTCTCGGCCGACTACAGCCAGATCGAGCTACGGGTGCTTGCCCATGTCGCCGAGATTCCGCAGCTGAAGCAGGCCTTTGCCGACGGCATCGACATTCATGCGATGACGGCGTCTGAAATGTTCGGCGTGCCGGTCGAAGGCATGCCGAGCGAGATCCGCCGCCGCGCCAAGGCGATCAATTTCGGCATCATCTACGGCATTTCCGCCTTCGGCCTTGCCAATCAACTATCGATCGAGCGCTCGGAAGCGGGTGACTACATCAAGAAGTATTTCGAGCGGTTTCCGGGCATCCGCGACTATATGGAAAGCACCAAGGCTTTTGCCCGCGAAAACGGCTATGTCGAAACCATCTTCGGCCGCCGGGCGCACTATCCGGACATCCGCTCATCCAACCCTTCGCACCGCGCCTTCAACGAGCGTGCCGCGATCAATGCCCCGATCCAGGGCTCGGCCGCGGACATCATCCGCCGCGCCATGGTGAAGATGGAGCCGGCACTGGAACAGGCCGGCCTTTCGCAGCGTGCCCGCATGCTCCTGCAGGTGCATGACGAATTGATCTTCGAAGTCGAGGATGCCGATGTCGAGCGCACAATCCCATTGGTCGTTTCGGTTATGGAGAACGCGGCCATGCCGGCGCTCGACATGAGAGTGCCGCTTAAGGTCGATGCACGGGCTGCGCATAATTGGGACGAAGCACACTGACGGCAAGAAGCCGCGACTTGCGTCGCGGTTTTCCGGCTGCATGATGGGTTCTTGACCCTCATACCACATTGGAGTTCCCGATATGCCGCTGCCGCAATTTCCCGTTTTCGATCTTGGCGCCTTCGAAACGGCGGACGGCACTGGAAAACGGGAATTGGGCAGGCAGGTCGATGCCATTTGCCGGACGACCGGGTTTCTGGCGATCCGCAATCACCGCGTGCCCCAGACCATCATCGATGCGGTCTGGGGAAAGGCGTACGCCTTCTTCGACTTGCCGCCGGCGGAAAAACAAAATGCCCGGGCACCTTATAAAGGGTATCCCTATGGCTATCTCGGTCCGGAGCTGGAAGCTCTGGCAAAATCCCGTGACCTCGACAGTCCACCGGACCTGAAGGAAAGCATCAATGGCGGGCCGCTGACCCAGCCGCCATCCATAACAGATCCGGAAGCGCTGGCCTTTTGTTATGCACCGACGATCTGGCCGGACAAGCCGGATGGTTTTATCCAGGCCTGGAAAGCCTATTACGCTTCGCTTGAAGACCTTGCTGCCCGTGTCATGCGGCTCTTCGCCGTGGCGCTTGATCTGCCCGAGGGCTATTTCGAGCGCTTCATCGAAACGCCGATCAGCGCATTGCGCGCGCTGAACTATCCGGAGCAGCACGTGCCACCGAAACCCGGACAGCTGCGAGCGGGCGCTCACACCGACTATGGCAGTCTGACGATCCTTTTGCCGCAGGAAGGGTCCAAGGGGCTTGAGCTGATGACGCCCGACGGCCACTGGACAGCAGTACCGCCGGTTCCCGGCGCCTTCGTCATCAATATCGGTGACCTGATGGCGCGCTGGACCAATGACCGTTGGGTTTCGACGCTGCACCGGGTCGTCAATCCCTCGCCGGAAGAGGGTGGCATGGCGCGCCGCCAGTCCCTCGCCTTCTTCCACCAGCCCAATTGGGACGCTGAGATCACCGTGCTTGACGCGTGCCTGGGTGAGGGAGAAACGGCCAAATACGGGCCGGTCCTGTCGGGTCCCTATCTGATGAGCAAGTTCAAATCGACATCCGCCTGACGTGCGTCAGGAGGCGGCTGGTGCCTCGGTGATTGCCGGCAGCTGACGGAAACTGTCGAACAGGCGTTTCAGCCCTTCCTTGCCTTCCATTGCCAGATCGAAGCGGCGGCCAAACAGCAGCCATTCGCTGCAAAGGCCCTCCATCATCCAGCGGAGCGCCTTGGTCGCTGACTGAGGCGTCCAGTTTCCGCTTAGAAAACCCGCGTTGCGGGCCCGGTCGAAGGCGCTGTCGAGCATGACCGTATGACGCTCATCAACCTCCTGCTGCTTTTCCAGAACCGGCAGCAAGTCGTCGCCATAGGGGCAGCGAAGCAGGATGGTGAAGATCCGTTGGCGATGTTCGTCGGCTGCCAATTCGTCGAGCCAGTCGCCCGCCGACTTCTCGATATAGCAGAGAACGTCGGCAGCCGGCTGCTCGACATCGCGCTCGATCATGTCTTCCAGCGGAAGGTTTACCGTGTTGTAAAGCTCGAGGAACAGATCGGTCTTGTTGGAAAAATGCCAATAGATGGCACCGCGCGTTACGCCGGCCGCCTTGGCGACGTCGTCGAGCGACGCAGTTGAAACGCCTTTCTCGAAGAAAACCCGTTCCGCTGCGCTGAGAATGCTGTTGCGGGTCTCTTCCGCTTCGGCTTTTGTTCTGCGCATGACGCCTCCTCACCCAGGAAAAGGCCCGCCTGACGGCGGGCCGCTTCCATTATTCTGCCGGCGTAACGGCTGTTTCGGCACCGATCGGCTTCAACGTCGTTCTCCGGAACAGCTTCATCACGAACACGAAGAAGACAGGCACGAAGAAGATCGCCAGCACCGTCGCCGAGATCATGCCGCCCATGACGCCGGTACCGATGGCGCGCTGGCTGCCCGAGCTTGCGCCGGTGGCAATCGCCAGCGGCAACACCCCGAGGGTAAACGCCAGCGAGGTCATCAGGATCGGGCGGAAGCGCAGATGCGCCGCCTCGATGGTAGCATCCAGCAACGGTTTTCCAGCTTCCATCTGCTCCTTGGCGAACTCGATGATCAGGATGGCGTTCTTCGCCGATAGCCCGATGATCGCGATCAGGCCAACCTTGAAGTACACGTCGTTTGGCATGTCGCGCAGGGTCACGGCCAGAACGGCGCCAATGACGCCAAGCGGCACCACCATCATCACCGCCACCGGAATGCTCCAGCTTTCATAGAGAGCTGCAAGGCACAGGAAGATCAGCAGGCAGGACAGCGCCACCAGAAGCGGTGCCTGAGTGCCCGATGCGATTTCCTCACGCGACTGACCCGTCCACTCATAACCGAAGCCGGGCGGAAGTTGGCTGAACAGACGTTCCATTTCGGTGATCGCTTCACCGGAGGAATAGCCCGCATTGGCCTGACCGCTGATAGGAACCGACGGATAGCCGTTATAGCCGACCGTCTGGGTCGGGCCGCTTGTCCACTCGATGCTGGCGAAAGCCGACAACGGCACCATGCCGCCATTGGAGTTGCGCACATTTAGTTTCAGCAGATCGGCCGTCTGCATACGACGGTTTTCGTCAGCCTGCACCGTCACACGCTGCAGACGTCCGGCATTCGGGAAGTCGTTGACATAGGACGAACCGAGATTGGTGGAGATCGTCGAGTTGATGTCAGCGAAGGCAACACCGAACGTATTGGCCTTTTCACGGTCGATAAGCAGGTTGACCTGCGCCGCATCCGGCAGGCCGTCAACACGAACACCCGAGATGACCTGGCTTTGCGCCGCAAGGCCGAGAAGCTGGTCCCGGGCTGCCGCAAGCGCCGCCGAGCCCTGTCCGCCGCGATCCTGCAGGCGGAATTCGAAGCCGTTGGAAGTGCCGAGACCCTGGATTGGCGGCGGCGACAGCGCGAAGCTGATCGCATCCTTGATCTGGGACATGGCGCCCGATGCCCGGCCGGCAATGACTGAGGCGACATCGTTGGGTCCACGCTCCGACCAGTCCTTCAGCGTCACGAAGGCAAGGCCCGCATTCTGGCCGGTCCCGGAGAACGAGAAGCCACTGATGGCGATGATACGTTCGACAGCCGGTTCCTTGCTAAAGATCGCTTCCGTCTGTTCGATAACCTCGGTCGTGCGGTTTCCGGTGGCTTCCGACGGCAGCTGCATCGAGACGATCACGAAGCCCTGGTCTTCATCCGGAAGGAAGGACGACGGCAGCTGCATGAACAGATAGGCGAGCCCACCGAGCAGCACGACATAGATCAGCATGAAACGCCCTGTGCGTGTGACCATGCCTGCGACCCAGCCGCTATAGCCGTGCGAGGCTTTGTCAAAGCCACGGTTGAACATGCCGAAGAAGCCGCGCTTGGTGTGGTGATGACCCTTTGGCACCTGCTTGAGGAAGCTGGCGCACAGTGCCGGCGTCAGCGTCAGGGCAAGCAATGCCGAGAACAGGATGGAAACCACCATGGTCAGCGAGAACTGCTGGTAGATGACGCCGACCGCGCCGGGGAAGAAGGCCATGGGAATGAACACGGCCGACAGAACCAGCGTGATGCCGATAACGGCACCGGTAATCTGCTTCATCGCTTTGCGGGTTGCTTCCTTCGGCGTCAGCCCCTCTTCGGACATGATGCGCTCGACGTTCTCGACGACGATGATCGCATCGTCGACGAGAATACCGATGGCAAGCACCATGCCGAACATCGTCAGAACGTTGATCGAGAAGCCCATGGCAAGCATGGCGGCACAGGTACCCAGCAAGGCCACCGGCACGACGAGCGTTGGAATGATGGTGTAGCGGATGTTCTGCAGGAACAGGAACATCACCAGGAACACCAGCGCCACGGCTTCCAGCAGCGTATGCAGAACCTTTTCGATGGAGATCGCAACAAACGGCGATGTATCGTAAGGGATGGAGTATTCCACACCGGGCGGGAAGAACGTGGCCAGTTCGTCCATGCGTGCCTTGATGGCCGTGGAGGTGGCAAGGGCGTTGCCGGTCGGCGTCAGCTGAACGCCGATAGCGGCGGACGGCTTGCCGTTCAGGCGTGTCGAGAAGCTGTAATCCTGACCACCGATCTCGATGCGTGCGACATCGCGCAGGCGGACGGCGGAGCCGTTGAGGTTGGCACGCAGGATAATCGCTCCGAACTCTTCAGCCGAGGTGAGCTGGCCTTTGATGAGGACAGGTGCACTGATCTGCTGGGTGATCGGGTTTGGCTGGGCGCCGATGCTGCCGGATGCGACCTGAGCATTCTGTGCGGCAATCGCTGCATTGATGTCGCCGGCCGTGAGATTGAGGCCCCGCATCTTGTCCGGATCAAGCCAGATACGCATGGCGCGCTCGGTGGCAAACATCTGGGCCCGGCCGACACCTTCGACACGCTGGACTTCGTTGAGCACGTTGCGGCTGAGATAATCGCCGAGAGAGACCGCATCCATGGACCCGTCCGTGGATGTGAGCGCGATGATCATCAGGAAGCCGGAGCCGGCCTCTTCGACCTCGATGCCCTGCTGGCGCACGGCATCGGGCAGGCGCGCCTCGACGCGGCGAACGCGGTTCTGCACGTCGATCGAGGCATCGCCGGAATCGGTGCCCGGAGCGAAGGTCACGTTGATCGATACACTGCCCGCGGCGCTGGACGTCGACGAGAAATACTGCATGCCCTCGATGCCGTTCAGCTCATTTTCGATGAGCCGCGTCACGCTCTGGTAGGTTTCTTCCGACGACGCGCCGGGATAGCTGGTGTTGATGGAGATCTGCGGCGGCGCAACGTTCGGATACTGCGAAATCGGCAGCAACGGCAGCGCGATAATACCGGAGATCATGATGAAAAGCGCGACGACCCACGCAAAGATCGGCCGGTCGATAAAGAAACTAGGCATCGATCAGATCCTCACTTCGCCTGTTCGGCGGGCTTGGCGTCTTCCGCCGGCTTGGCGGCAGCGCCGTCCGTGCCCGTCTTTTCAGCAGCAGGCTTCGCATCCGCCGGTTTTGCTTCGGCAGGCTGAGCGTCGGCTACGGGCTTGGCATCGGCAGACTTCCAGTCCGTCGGTTCGACGGGCGCGCCCGGGCGAACCTTCTGGAAACCTTCGACGATGACCTTCTCGCCGGCCTTCAGGCCGTCGCGGATGATCCACTGGTCACCAAGAACATGACCGGCAGACACGGTGCGCAGTTCGGCTGTCTTGTCGTCCTTGACGACATAGACCTGCGCATTGCCCGACGTATCGCGCTGCACGGCCTGGGTTGGCACGGCGATGGCATTCTTTTCGACGCCCTGTTCGACCAGTACGCGGACATACATGCCAGGCAGCAGATCGCCGTCCGGATTGGGGAATTCACCACGCAACGTCACCTGGCCAGTCGTCTCATCGACGGCGGCTTCGGAGAACAGCAGCTTTCCGGCATGCGGATAAGGGCTGCCGTCATCCATCACCAGGTTGACCTTGGCTTCGTTCTTGTCGCCCGCCAGTGCACCGTCTTGCAGCGCCTTGCGCAGACGGATGAGGTCGGTCGCGGACTGGGTAAAGTCGGCATAGACTGGATCGAGCTGCTGGATCGTTGCCAGATTTTCAGACCCGTTGGCGCTGACGAGCGCACCTTCGGTGATCAGCGCGCGGCCGATCCGGCCGCTGATCGGGGCCGTCACATTGGTATATTGCAGATTGAGCTGGGCGGTGGCCAGGCCCGCCTCGGCAATCGCCACATCGGCATCGGCCTGCGCCAGCTGCGCGATCGCATCATCATAGGTCTGGCCGGTGGCAACACCGGACTTTTTCAACTGTTCCTGGCGATCGGCCGCCTGCTTGGCCTGCAGTTGGACCGCCTTTGCGCGGCGCAAGGTGCCTTCGGCACTTTCGACCTGTACCTTGAACGAGGCCGGATCGATCCGGTAAAGGACGTCGCCTGCGTTCACATGCGAGCCCTGCTCGAACACGCGCTCGATGACGATGCCGGTGGCGCGCGGACGCACTTCGGAGATGCGGGTGGCCGCGATGCGCCCGGGCAGATCGTTGGTGATCGGCAGCGATTCGGTCTTCGTCGTGATCACAGAGACCTGCGGCGGCGGATAGGACGGAGCCGCCTGCTTCTCGCCGTCTTCTTTCTGGCAACCCGAAATAATCATCAGGCCAGCCACTGTTGCAGCCAATATCGGTCGGTTCATCCGCATCTTTGGTTCCATACGCAAAGACCAGCCGCACGGCTGACGGTCTTTCTCAAAGACATCAGCTGCAGCTGGAGTTTCATGAAAAATCAATGTGATACGGAGAATATCCGGGAGAGATCTGCCCACGCATCAATTATACAAACAGATACGTATGTTAAAATCCGGGGCAGCGCAAGCCATTGATGCGATGCACAATAAAACGATACCGAACGATAACTTTCGTCACCGTTCGGATACAAATCCCGTTTCAGGATCAGCGCAGAACCCTGTCGTCCGCACCAAAACGATGCATCGCGGCCTTGTCCGGCGTCGCATAGACGATATCATCAACATCATATTGATGCTCGCCGAACAGGCGAACCGTCAGCAGGCCGGTTACCTCGGTTTCCAGGTAGAGAATCGTATCGGCACCCAGATGCTCGACATGGATGACCTTGCCCTTCCAGTCGCCATTTTCGCGCGAGAGCGTGATGTGCTCCGGCCGTATGCCGACAGTTTTGGCCTGTCCATCGCCAAGCCTGCTGGCTTCGACCAAGTTCATCTGCGGCGAGCCGATGAAACCGGCGACGAAGGTATTTGCCGGCTTGTTGTAGAGTTCCATCGGCGAACCGATCTGCTCGATCCGGCCGGCATTGAGCACGACGATCTTGTCGGCCAGCGTCATCGCCTCGACCTGATCATGCGTTACATAGATCATCGTCGCCTTCAGGCTGCGATGCAGCCGGGCGATCTCGAGACGCGTGTTGACGCGCAGTGCTGCATCGAGGTTCGACAAAGGCTCGTCGAACAGGAACAGCTTGGGTTCGCGCACGATGGCGCGGCCGATGGCGACGCGCTGGCGCTGGCCGCCGGACAGTTCGGCCGGGCGGCGGGCAAGGTAAGGCTCCAGCGACAGCATGCCGGATGCCTTGGCGACTTTGGCATCGACTTCCGCCTTGGGAGCGCCCATCTGCTTCAGGCCAAGCCCCATATTGTCCTTCACCGTCAGGTGCGGGTAGAGCGCATAGGACTGGAACACCATGGCGATGCCACGCTTGGCAGGCGGCGTGTTGACCACTTCCTGCCCATCGATCTGGACGCTGCCGGATGTGGCATCTTCAAGACCGGCGATAACACGCAAAAGGGTCGACTTGCCGCAGCCGGACGGCCCGACGAAGATGACGAACTCGCCATCCTTCACTTCGAGGTCGATGCCCTTGAGGACTTCGTGATTGCCGAAGGCCTTGCGGATGGATTTCAGTTGAAGTGATCCCACGTGAGGCGCCCTTTTTCGTTGTCGCATATGCCTTTCGTCCTGCTGACAGGCAGCGGAACGGGAAATGCTTCGTTATAGTTTGACCGGCTGGCCGGTCCGCACGCTCTCATCGGCCGCAAGGCAGATGCGCAGCGACTGGACGGCATCATCCATGTGTCGTTCGAGATTGATGTTTTCGGTGATGGCTTTCAGTACATAGGCCTGCTCGAGATCGCAGAGTTCCTGGTGTCCCGGTTCGCCATCCATCTTCAGGTCTTCGTCCTTGTGGACGAACTTGCCATCCGCACCAGTCTCGGCCTTGTGAACACGAATGACCGCGGTCTTCGTATGCGTGTCGATATCATCGGACTTGGCATTCGGATCCATGACGATCGAAACCGAACCATTCGGCGACATCACGTCCTTCACGAAGAAGGCGGTCTCCGAGATCATCGGACCCCAGGCAGCTTCGTACCAGCCGAGCGAGCCGTCTTCGTAGAGCACCTGCAGATGGCCATAGTTATACATATCAGGCGCAATTTCGTTCGACAGGCGCAGGCCCATGCCACGCACTTCGACGGCCTTGGCATCGGTGATCTGGCACATGACATCGACATAGTGCACGCCGCAATCGACGATCGGCGGCGTGGTTTCCATCAGCGACTTGTGCGTCATCCATGTCGGTCCGCTCGACTGCTGATTGAGGTTCATGCGGAAGACATAGGGGCCGCCGAGCTTGCGGGCTTCGGAAATGAGCCGAATCCAGGATGGATGATGGCGCAGGATATAACCGACCACCAGCTTCTTGCCGGCCTTCCTCGCGGCTGCGACGACGCGCTCGGCATCGGCCACTGTCGTTGCCAACGGCTTTTCGATGAAGACATCGCAGCCTGCTTCAAAGGCCATGACGGCATAGTCGGCATGGCTGTCTGAATAGGTACAGATCGAGCAGAGATCCGGCTTCAACTCTTTCAGAGCCGTCGCGAAATCCGGATGGATCGTGTAGCCACCCAGTTCGGGCGCCGGCACGGGCTTGGAGCGATTGACGAGGCCGACGATCTCGAAGCCGGGATTGTTGTGATAAGCCAGCGCATGGCTGCGGCCCATATTGCCGAGACCGGCGACGAGGACGCGAACGGGTTTGCTCATTACTTGACTGCTCCTGCGGTAATGCCGCGGATCAGCTGCCGCGAGAAGATGACGTAGAGAATAAGGACCGGGAAGATCGCCAGCGACAGGGCTGCAAGAACCGCGTTCCAGTTGGTGACGAACTGGCCGATGAACACCTGGGAGCCGAGCGTGACGGTCTTGGTGGCTTCGCCGGGCGCCAGGATCAGCGGGAACCAGAGGTCGTTCCAGATCGGGATCATCGTGAAGACGGCAACGGTTGCCATAGCCGGACGGACGAGCGGTAGAACCAGCCGGAAGAAGATTGCATATTCCGACAGGCCGTCGATACGGCCGGCATTCTTCAGGTCATCCGAGACCGTGCGCATGAATTCCGACAGGATGAAGATGGCGAGCGGCAGGCCCTGGGCAGTGTAAACCAGAATGAGTGCAGTCAGCGTGTTGACCAGACCGGCCGCGACCATGCCCTGCAGGATGGCGACCGTGCCGAGGCGGATCGGGATCATGATGCCGATGGCAAGATAGAGCCCCATCAGGGTATTGCCACGGAAGCGATATTCCGACAACGCAAAGGCCGCCATGGCGCCGAACAGCAGCGCAAAGAAGATCGACACGACCGTGACGATCAGGCTGTTCTGGAAGTAGCCGATGAAATCGCCCTGTTTCAGCACCGTCGCATAACCGATCAGGCTGAATGTCTCCGCCGTCGGCAAAGCCAGCGGCGTGCGGAAGATCGCGTTCTTGTCTTTCAGCGAATTGATGATCGTAAGGACCACCGGAAACAGCGCGATGACCGTATAGCCGGCCAGTGCCAGGTGAACGAAGCCGGAGCGCAGTGGTGAAATTCGTGCTTTTGACATGGATCCGTCCCCCTTAGAACTGGTAGCGGCGAACACGCCGCTGAATGCCGAAGAGATACAGCGAGACGCCGGCAAGGATGATCAGGAACATGACGGTGGCGATTGTCGCCCCCATCGAACGGTCACCCAGCTGCAGCTGGAAGCCGAAGAAGGTGCGGTACAGCAAGGTCCCGAGGATGTCGGTCGCTCCGTCAGGTCCGGCAAGCGCGCCCTGCACCGTGTAGATCAAGTCAAACGCATTGAAATTGCCGACGAAGGTCAGGATCGAGACCATGCCGATCGCGGGCAGGATCAGCGGCAGCTTGATCTTCCAGAACTGGCTCCAGCCGGTGATCCCATCGCATTCTGCGGCTTCGATCACTTCGTCCGGAATATTCAGAAGGGCAGCATAGATCAGCATCATTGGAATGCCGACATTCTGCCAGACGGAGATCAACGAGACCGTGATCAACGCGGAGCCCGGCTTGCCGAGCCAGGGCGAGAAGAAGGCCTTCAGGCCGACGATATCCATGAAGAATGGTGTGATGCCCCAGATCGGCGACAGGATCAGCTTCCAGATGAAACCAACGATGACGAAGGACAGGATCGTCGGCAGGAAGATGGCGGTGCGGTAGAAGGCGGCGAGCCTGAGCTTGGGGATCGACAGCATGGCGGCGAGCGCGATGCCGAGCGGATTCTGCACCAGCATGTGGATCGCGAAGAAGACGAAGTTGTTCTTCAGCGCCCTCCAGAAATCCGCCGCCCAGCGCTCATTGCCGAACAGAACCTGGAAATTGGCGAAGCCCACGAATGTCGAGTGTCCGTCCACGGTATTGAATAGCGACAGGCGCAGCGTTTCGACCAGCGGCAGGATCATCACGGCGGAATAGACGATGAAGGCCGGCAACAGGAAAACAAGGATATGCCAGCGTCTCGGCCGTGCCGAAATTTGCATGCTGTCCTCAGACGATATGGCGCTGCTCATGGCTTCTGCCGCTCCGACCCGTTTTTCGTCGATCGCCGCGATATGCGGCAAGGCCTGCGCTGCCGGTCCCCGCCGCGCATGCCATCACCAGCAAGCCGGAAGGCGCTGGCTGGATGTGATTTTAGATTACACGATTTTGCGCTTAATGCGCCGGCGTCTGCATACCTCCCCCTTGAGGGGGGAGGTCGCGCGGAACGCGCGGGTGGGGGTGATCTACTGCCGAAACAAAAGGTCACCCCACCCCGGCACTACGTGCCGACCCTCCCCCTCAAGGGGAGGGTAAGTTCGTTACTTGGCAGGCTTGTACCAGCTGTCGAGGCCCTTCTGCAGCTTTTCGGCAGCAACTTCCGGCGTATCGGTGCCGTTGATGACGTTGGCCGATTCAACCCAGGTCTCGTTCTCGAGGTTCGGAGTACCACGCGACAGGATCTGGTAGGTCGAGCGGATGGTCGGCTTGCACTTTTCGCGCCAGGAGACGAATTCCTGTGCGAGCGGATCGGCCATCTTTACCGGCGCCGAATTCAGGCTGAAGAAGCCCGGCAGCGAGTTGGCATAGATGTCGGCGAATTCAGGAGAAGCGATCCAGGTGAGAAGCTTCTTGGCTTCTTCAGGATGCGCGCTCTTGGCATTCAGGCCAACGCCGATGTCGTTGTGGTCGGAGATGTAGCAAGCGTCGCCTGCAGCCTTAACCGGCGGCGGGAAAGCACCCATCTTGAACTGGGCCTGGGTGTTGAACAGGCCGATTTCCCATGAGCCGGCCGGATAGATCGCAGCGCGGCCGAGCGTGAAGAGGTTCTGGCTGTCCGGATAGGTCTGGGCTTCGAAACCGTCGCCGAGGTAGTCTTTCCACTTGGCAAGAACCTTGTAGGGCTCGACCCAATCGGCGTCGGTCAGCTTCTGCTCGCCCTTGATGAGAGCGGCGCGGCCTTCTTCACCCTTCCAGTAGGTCGGACCGATATTCTGGTAGCCCATGGTCGCGGCTTCCCAGAGATCCTTCGTGCCCATGGCGAGCGGGATGTAGGTGCCGTCGGCCTTGATCTTGTCAAGGGCTGCGAAGAATTCGGCTTCCGTCGTTGGGATCGCGATACCGAGCTTTTCAAAAGCGTCCTTGTTGTAGATGAAGCCGTGAATAACCGATGCCATCGGCACGCAGAAGGTCGTTGACGCGTCGTCGGTCGTCCATGCTGCCTTTGCAACCGGCGAGAAGTTCTCGATACCGGCAAGATCGTTCAGGCCAGCGAGGTTACCCTCTTTGAAGAGCGCCAGCGACTTGTCGAAGGGGCGGCACGTGATCAGGTCGCCAGCGCTGCCGGCAGCAAGCTTGGCGCTCGTGGCGGCATCATATTCGGTCGGCGCGGTCGGTGCGAACACGACCTTGATGCCCGGGTTCTTGGCTTCGAACGCCGGGATCAGCTTTTCCTGCCAGATGGTCAGGTCGTCGTTGCGCCAGCTTTCGATCGTCAGCGTGACGTCTTCGGCATGCGCCAGCCCGGCGGAACCGAGGATGCTGGATGCAAGCAGCAGGCCTTTCAAGGTAGTGCGGGTCATTACGTTCTCCCTCATTGTGCGCCATTTTTGGCGCGGTTTTAAAACCCTTGGTTTCAATGTGCCGCGATAGCAGACAGCGCGCGGCGCAAGTTTTGACCGGCGTCAGTCAGTGCTGCTTCTGCAGCCGCCACATCTTTTGCCCCAGCGGCAAGAAGAATGGCGATCTTTACCGAACCCGATGACGTGGTGAGATGGCGGCCAGCTTCCGTGGCGCCGATCCCGGCAATATCGGAAACAATGCGAATGGCACGGCCGCGCAGTTTGGCATTGTCAGCCTTCAGGTTGACCATATGTCCGTCGTAGACATGGCCGAGTTGAATGCCGACAAGCGTGGAAAACATGTTGAAGGCGATCTTCTGCGCCGTGGCTGCACCCATGCGGGTCGATCCGGAGATGACTTCGGGCGGCGTCTGCAGAAGAATGGACACTTCGGCATTCTGGAAGAGCACTGCACCGGGATTGTTCGCCATGGCGATGACCCGCGCGCCGCGTGCCCGTGCCTCATCGGCAGCCGCCAGCGCATACGGCGTCGAGCCGCTTGCCGATACCGAGATCAGACAATCGCCAGCACCAATACCGGCATCGCGCACATCCTTGCGCGCCAGCTCCATATCGTCTTCATAGCCACCGGCGAGATCCGTGAGGCTCGCGGCACCGCCGGCAAGAAGCACCACGACCTTGTCGAGCGCGATTCCATAGGTACCAGGCAATTCCAGCGCATCGGTCATGGCCATAAGGCCAGAACTGCCGGCACCGGCATAAGCCAGCCGGCCGCCACTGACCAATGTTTCGGCAGCGATCTGGGCGGCAGCCGCAATGGACTCGATAGCAGAATCAACAACTTTCGCCGCGGCCTGCTGGCCAGACGCAAGCAAACGAAGCGCGAGCGCCGGATGCATCACATCCAGTCCCGTCGCCTTGTCGTGACGCTCCTCGGTTTTCACTGACGGCATACGCTCAATCTCCCTCTCCGCAAATTAATGCCAAAAAAATACCAATTGTCTAGGAAAAATTAAGTTTTGGTTGAAGAAAATTTCCAATTTCTAAAATAATTTATATATTTCAGTTTGTTAATCGATAAATCCAATTAAAGACCAAAATCCCCTTGGTAAATGGTATTTTTTTGGTATCATTTTTCTCGGAGGTATCCATGCCACATTACATTCTGGGAATCGATGGCGGAGGCACGAGCTGCCGCGCGGCTGTAGCGGGCGCCGATGGGCGTATCCTCGGGCGCGGCAAAAGCGGCGCAGCCAACATCCTGACCGATCCCGACAACGCGCTGATCCACATTGCCGGCGCAGCCACGGCTGCATTCGAGGAAGCAAACATCGCTCCCTCCGAGATCGCCTCGGCTTGCGCTCTGGTCGGAGTGGCCGGCAGCAATGTCGGCGACGCAGTCCACTATGTGAAAGAGCGCCTGCCCTTCGCCAAGGCCGACATCGAATCCGACGGGCTGATCGCGCTGCAGGGCGCGCTCGGCGATAGCGACGGCGCGGTGGCCATCCTTGGCACCGGCTCCATTTATATCTCCCGTCAAGGCGACCAAGTCCGCTATATCGGCGGATGGGGTTTCCAGATCGGCGATCTCGGCAGCGGCGCTCGGCTTGGCCATGCACTTCTGCAGGAAAGCGTGCTGGCCTTTGACCGGATTCACCCATCGTCGCCGCTGACCGATGCCGTCATGGCCGAGTTCAACAACGATCCGCGCGAGGCCGTGGAATTTGCGCGCGCCGCACGGCCCGGTGAATTCGGCCGCTTTGCACCCAAGGTTTTCGATTATGCGAGCCGCAACGACCCGGTAGCGATCGCACTGGTAAGACGCTGCGCGCAGACCATTGATGAAGCGCTGGACGTCGTCGTGGCGCAGGGCAGCCGCAGGCTCTGCCTGCTGGGCGGGCTGGCGCCGATCTACCGTCCTTGGCTTGCAGAACGCCATCAGCCGTTGTTCGTGGACCCGGAAGCGGACGCCTTGACCGGCTCGGTCGCGCTCGCAGCCAAGCGCTTTGGCACAGAGGCTAGGGCATGACCCAGCATCTCGAGGCCATATTGCCGCTGGACGGCCTGCAGGCAGGGGGCTCCGGTCCCCTCTATCTCAAGCTGCGACAGTCACTGGAAGACGCGATCCTGTCGGGCAAGCTCAATCACGGCGACGCCCTGCCGCCGGAACGGGATCTGGCCGACTATGCCAGCATCAGCCGCGTAACCGTGCGCAAGGCTGTCGACGATCTGGTCAAGGACGGTTTGCTGGTGCGCCGTCACGGCTCCGGAACCTTTGTCGTCAAGCCGGTGAGCCGCGTTCAGCAATCGCTGTCGCGCCTGACATCGTTTACCGAAGACATGTCGCGCCGGGGGTTGGTGACCACGGCGCAATGGATCGAGCGCGGGCTGTATCATCCCTCGCCGGATGAAATGATGGCGCTTGGCCTGCCCCCTGATGCGCTTGTCGCACGGCTTGGGCGGCTGCGTATCGCCGACGATATGCCGCTCGCGATCGAGCGGGCCAGTGTTTCTGCGGAATTCCTGCCGGACCCTATCCGGGTCGGTACCTCGCTCTATGCGGAACTCGACAAGACCAAATCGCGGCCGGTACGTGCCGTGCAACGTATTTCCGCCTGCAGCCTGAAGGATCCGGACGCGGCGATGCTTGGCGTGCCGGCCGGTTCCGCCAGTCTGTCCATCGAACGCATCTCCTACCTCGCCTCCGGCCGCGTGGTGGAATTCACCCGCTCGCTCTATCGAGGCGATGCCTATGATTTCGTCGCCGAACTGACTTTGTCGGATTCCTGAGAGCGGCCCAAAGAAGAAAGACATGACCATGCAAACCAACATGCGGCGCGAAATCAACGAAATCCCTGAAGCGGCAGCCCGTCTTCTTGAGCAATCCAAGGCGGCGGTCAAAGAAACCGGCGCAGCGCTCCGCGCAAAAGACCCGGCTTTCTTCGTGACGATCGCCCGCGGCTCGTCTGATCATGCCGCATTGTTCCTGAAATATGCGATCGAGCTTTCGACCGGGCGGCCCGTTGCTTCGCTTGGCCCGTCGCTTGCCTCGATCTACGGCGCGAAAATGCAGCTTCAGGGCGCCGCATCGATCGCCATCTCGCAATCCGGCAAGAGCCCCGACATCGTCGCGATGGCTGAGGCCGCGACGAAGGCCGGCGCGGTGACGATCGCGCTGACCAACACCCTGCCCTCGCCGATCTCAGAAGCCAGCACCCATCCGCTCGACATTCTTGCCGGGCCGGAAATCGCCGTTGCTGCAACCAAGTCCTATGTCAATTCGATCGTTGCCGGCCTTGCCATCCTTGGCGAATGGACGGGGGATGCCGCCCTGCAGCGTGCGGTTGCCGATCTGCCCAACCAATTTGCAAAGGCCGTAAAGCTAGACTGGCAGCCGCTGGCCGACGAGCTTGGCGATGCGGAATCGCTGTTCGTGCTCGGACGCGGCCCGGCTCTCGCGATTGCCAGCGAGGCAGCGCTGAAATTCAAGGAAACGTCCGGCATGCACGCCGAGGCCTATTCGGCGGCGGAAGTGCTGCATGGACCGGTGGCGCTGGTCGAAAAGCGTTTTCCGGTGATCGGCCTTGCCGCGCGTGACGCTGCAGAAGGCTCCGTCGCCGGTATTCTCGATGGACTGAGCGCCAAGGGTGCGCTGGCCTTCGTCACGTCTGCGCAGGCCAAGGCAACCAAGACCCTGCCATTCGTGGCCACCGGACATCCGATCACCGATGCGCTGGCCTTGATCATCCCGTTCTACGGCTTCGTCGAATCCTGGTCGCGGTCACGCGGCCTCAATCCGGATGCGCCCGTCGCTCTCAAGAAGGTTACGGAAACGCGATGACCGCACAGACAGCTATCACCGGAGCCCGGATTTTCGACGGCCTGTTCTGGCATGATGGCCAGGCCCTGCTGCTGGATGGCGGAACGATCACCGGCATCCTGCCGCAGAGCGACCTGCCCGCCGGGACC
>Ga0247813_10000147_pt1 | contig 85088 bp, 74 predicted proteins | sample UWRJL169409C1_FD_180719 | JGI IMG/M metagenome (GOLD analysis project Ga0247813, IMG submission 180719) | Plant litter microbial communities from Arlington Agricultural Research Station in Wisconsin, United States - UWRJ-L169-409C-1 | ecosystem: Environmental > Terrestrial > Plant litter >...
CGTCGTCTTCAACTGATGGTGCAGCTCGCTGATCTCCAGCCGCATCGTCCCGCGCAAGGCCGCGTCTAGGTTGGACAGCGGCTCGTCGAACAGGAAGGCCGAGGGCTCGCGCACGATGGCGCGGCCAATGGCGACACGCTGGCGCTGACCGCCGGAGAGCTGGCCGGGGCGCCGGTCGAGATAGTTGGTGAGATTGAGGACCCGCGCCGCTTCCGTCACCTTCTTGTCGATGGCACCTTGGTCCATCTTCGCCATTTTCAAAGGGAAGGCGATATTGTTGCGCACCGTCATATGCGGATAGAGCGCGTAGGACTGGAACACCATGGCCAGCCCGCGTTTGGCCGGTGCCATGCCGGTGACGTCGCGGCCGTCGATCTCGATCGTGCCCGAAGACGTATCCTCAAGGCCGGCGATCAGGCGCAAGAGGGTTGACTTTCCGCAGCCCGAGGGCCCCACGAAAACGACGAACTCGCCCTCGTTGATCGTCAGGTCGATGCCTGGAATGACCTGCGTCGCGCCAAAGGATTTGTTGACCTTTTTCAGAGTGATATTGCCCATGCGTGCCTCCCAAGTCTTTTCTTTGAGTTACTTCACGGCGCCGAAGGTCAGGCCGCGGACAAGTTGTTTCTGGCTGAACCAGCCCATGATCAGGATCGGTGCAATCGCAAGGGTGGAGGCTGCCGACAGCTTTGCCCAGAACAGGCCTTGCGGACTGGAGAAAGAGGCGATGAAGGCCGTCAGCGGCGCCGCATTGGTGGTCGTGAGCCGGATCGTCCAGAACGCTTCGTTCCAGGCAAGGATGATGTTGAGCAGCATGGTCGATGCGATACCGGGCACCGCCATCGGCGTCAGCACATAGACGATCTCGCCCCAGAGCGATGCGCCGTCCATGCGCGCGGCCTCAAGGATCTCACCCGGAATTTCGCGAAAGTAGGTGTAGAGCATCCAGACCACGATCGGCAGGTTGATCATGGTCAGCATGAAGGTCAGGCCGATACGGCTGTCGAGCAGGCCGAAGTCACGGAACAGAAGATAGATCGGCACGAGAACGGCGACGGCCGGCATCATCTTGGTGGAGAGCATCCACATCAGGATGTCCTTGGTCTTGTTGGTTGGCGAAAACGCCATCGACCATGCAGCCGGCACCGAGATCAGCAGGGCAAGCAGCGTCGAACCAAGCGACAGGATGACCGAGTTCAGGAAGAACTTGAAATAATTGCTCTGCGCCTGAACGGCCTGGTAGCTTTCAACCGTGCCCGAAGGAATGAGGTTGAAACCCTGGATCGCCTCGGTCTCTGACTTGAAGCTGGTGATGATCGTATAAAGGATCGGGAAGAAGATCACCAGTGCGATGATCCAGGCGACGATGGTGAAGAAGACGGTTCTTCTGGTCGAAACTGCACGGGCCATGGTCTTGCCTCCCTTATTTGTCGAGGTTCTTGCCAACGGCGCGCATCAGGAAGAAGGCGACGATATTGGCGAGGATGACTGCGATGATGCCGCCTGCCGAAGCGCCGCCGACATCGTAGCCGAGCAAAGCGGTGCGGTAGATCAGGAACGGCAGGTTGGTCGATGCGTATCCCGGGCCGCCATTGGTGGTGACGAGGATTTCGGCATAGACGCCCAGAAGGAAGATCGTCTGGATCAGGATGACGACCGTGATCGAACGGGCCAGATGCGGCACCGTCAGATAGATGAAACGATTGACGAAGCCGGCGCCATCCATCTCGGCTGCTTCCTTCTGCTCGCCGTCAAGCGATTGCAGGGCGGTCAGAAGGATCAGTGTTGCAAACGGGAGCCATTGCCAGGCAACGATGATGATGATCGAAAACAGCGGATATTGCCCGAACCAGTCGACCGGCTGCAGCCCGAAGAAGCGGCTGATATCGGCAAACACGCCGTATTGCGGATGCATGATCATGTTCTTCCAGACCAGTGCCGCCACCGGCGGCATGACGAAGAACGGCGAGATCACCAGGATACGGACGAGCCCCTGCCCCCACATCGGCTGATCGAGCATCAGCGCAATGGCGACGCCGCCGATGACCGTGATAAAAAGCACGCCGCACACGATGAGCAGCGTGTTCCAGATGGACTGGAAAAAGGCAGGATCCGTATAGAAATACTGATAATTGAACAGGCCAGCGAAACTGACGGTGCCGGGATTGAGCAGGTTGTAGTTCTGAAAGGAAAACCACAGCGTCATCGCTAGCGGCACGACCATCCAGATCAGGAGAAGCCCAACGGACGGGGCCATCATCCAGCGCGCAAGCGCCCGCGTATTCTGCGTAGCCATTTCAACACCCTCCCTCTGATGCCGGTACGGACACCCGCCCCGCCGGGAGGGCAGCAAGCCGGCCGCCTTGGTATTCTTTTTTAAAAAGCCTGACGTCAGACACGGTGACAATAGACTTCACAGCGGGTGACGTCAGGTTAGAGTTGGCAACCCGGATGGTAGTCCGGGCTGCCTTTCCTTGGGAAGGAACCTACTTGATGTAACCGCCGCGGGTCATTTCGCGGGTGGTTACCTGCTGAGCCTGGGCCAGCGCATCGTCAACCGTCATCTGACCGGCCAAAGCTGCCGAGAACAGCTGCCCAACTGTGGTGCCGAGACCCTGGAATTCCGGGATAGCGACGAACTGGACACCGACATAAGGAACCGGCTTGACGGAGGGGTTCTTCGGATCGGCGGCATTGATGCTGTCGAGCGTCATCTTGGCGAACGGAGCCGCCTTCAGATATTCGGGGTTACTGTAGAGCGAGGTGCGCGTGCCCGGAGGAACGTTGGCCCAGCCCTCCTTGGCAGCAACGATGTCGAGATAGTGCTTGCTGGTTGCCCAGGACACGAACTTCTCGGCAGCTTCCGCCTTCTTGGTACCTGCCGGGATGGCAAGGTTCCAGGCCCACAGCCAGTTGCCGCGCTTGCCAAGACCCGTGTCGGGAGCCAGAGCGAAACCAACCTTGTCGGCAACGGTGGAATCCTTCGGGTTGGTCACAAACGAAGCAGCCACGGTGGCATCGATCCACATGCCGCACTTGCCCTGCTGGAACAGTGCCAGGTTTTCGTTGAAGCCGTTGGACGAAGCGCCCTGCGGGCCGGCATCGTTCATCAGCTTGACATACATGTCGAGCGTCGCCTTCCACTCCGGCTGATCGAACTGGGGCTTCCAGTTCTCGTCAAACCAGCGTGCACCGAAGGCATTGGACGTGGCGGTCAGGAACGCCATGTTCTCGCCCCAGCCGGCCTTGCCGCGAAGGCAGATACCGTTGATGCCGGCCGCACGGTCCGTCATCTTGCGGGCTGCGTCACCGATGAACTCCCAAGTCGGGGCATCGGGCATTTTCAGGCCGGCCTTCTCGATCAAGTCCTTGCGGTACATGACCATCGAGCTCTCGCCGTAGAACGGTGCTGCATAGAGCTTGTCGTCCATGGTCAGGCCCGAACGGATGGCCGGAAGCAGGTCATCGACGTCGTAGTCTGCGCCGAGCTTGTCGAGCGGCAAAAGCCAGCCCTGCTTGGCCCAGATCGGAACTTCATAGGTGCCGATCGTCAGGACGTCGTATTGGCCGCCCTTGGTTGCGATATCCGTGGTGACGCGTTCGCGCAGCACGTTCTCTTCAAGGGTGACCCATTCCAGCTGAATGTCAGGGTTGGCCTTGGTGAAATCGTCCGTCAGTGTCTGCATACGGACCATGTCGCCATTGTTCACCGTAGCAATGGTGAGGGTTTCTGCCTGGGCGAAACCCGCGATGACGATTGCCGAGCATGTGCCCAGCAGGAAAGTTTTCAAGTTCATATATCTTCCTCCCAGAAGAGTTATGAGCATTTGCCTTGCTCGTGGGCAATTACTCACATATCCGCAAAAATTGTCAATCGGCATTCGTTGCTGCAGTGCAGAAACGAATGCCGGTTCACTTGATTTTGCTTGGGAAAATTTCTGTTTATTTGCTCAGTTGACGAGCAAAAACTTGGCTGTCGCCTCGTCCGTGATCAAACCGTTGATCACCCGCCCCGTCAGGGCAGCCCGCAAAGCGACCTGTTTGCGCTGACCCTTGGCAATACCGATCACGGTTGCCGAATCGCGTGACGGCAAGGGCACGCTGGCAACGCGCTTGTTGATGCTGCCGGACAGCATCTGCCCGTCGCGATCAAACATCCAGCCGCAGATCTCGCCCGCCGCCCCCTCGTCCATCAATTGCATCATCTCGTCGCGCGCCAGAAAGCCGTCCTCGCACAGGGGAGCATCCTGGCCGAGTTCGCCGACACCGACGAAGGCAACATTGGCTTCGGAACCCAGCTGCAGGGCGGATTTGACCAGCGCCTGATTGTGCAGCAGCGCCCGCTCCTCCGGTGAAGACACCAGAACCGGCAACGGCATGGGAAAATGCCGCGCCTTGACGGCATCCGCCATCGAGAAGATGACGTTGTAATAGGCGGCCGAGCCGTCGAGACCGATATTACCAGTCAAGGAGACGATACGGTGCTGCGGACATTCCATCGCCGGCAGCTGGTCGATCGCCGCCTTCAGCGTTCGCCCCGTGCCGATCGCCAGGATGATTGGATCAGCCGATTTCAGCCAGCGCTCGATCTCAGCCGCCCCCGCCTCGGCAATGCCGACGGTCGTAGACGACGAACCGGGATCGCTCGGCACGATATCCACCTGCCGCAGATCGAATTTTTCCTTGAGGCGAAGCCCGAGTTCGAGACAGGCGGCGATCGGATGATCGAGGCGAACCTTGATCAGGCGCTCGGCCATCGCCAACGAAACCAGCCGCTGCGCCGACTGGCGGGAGATACCCATGATGGAGGCGATTTCGTCCTGGGTGCGCCCGGCGACATAGTAAAGCCAGCCCGCACGCGCTGCGTCATCAAGCCTGTTATTGCCGTCCGGTCTGCGCGCCATTGTCCATTCTCCCTGAACGATGTGCTGACACTTTTTCCCGGGTTCTGTCAAACACCGACCATGACCTCTCATTGCGGAGAGCCTTCGAAACCCCTACGGCGCTGGGATTCCTGCGATTTTCATTTTGAAATTTTACCGTTTGATAAAAAAATAAAGCGTGTTACCGTTTCGGCATCCTGAGGCGCGACATTTGGGAGCAAAAAATGGGAACGACTGAAACTGGAATAATGAGCGGGCGCCTGTCACCCGTCGAATATGAGAAGAATTTTTCCGATCTGCACCCGCCGCTAGACGGGCATGAGGCACTGGTCGCAGCCGACCGCTGTTATTTCTGCTACGACGCGCCCTGCATGACGGCCTGTCCCACCTCCATCGATATCCCGCTGTTCATCCGGCAGATATCGACTGGAAACCCAATCGGGTCGGCCAACACCATCTTCGACCAGAACATTCTGGGCGGCATGTGCGCCCGCGTCTGTCCCACCGAAACACTCTGCGAGCAAGCCTGCGTGCGCAACGAGGCGGAACACCGGCCGGTCGAAATCGGACGTCTGCAGCGGTATGCGACGGATATCGCCATGCGCGAAAACCGGCAGTTCTACCAGCGTGCCGAACCGACGGGTAAATCCATCGCCGTGATCGGTGCCGGCCCGGCTGGCCTTGCCTGCGCTCATCGCCTTGCCGTCAAGGGCCATGACGTCGTCATCTACGATGCCCGCGAAAAGGCTGGCGGTCTCAACGAATATGGTATCGCCACCTACAAGGCGGTCGATGATTTCGCCCAGGCCGAAGTCGATTACGTGCTCGCTATCGGCGGCATCGAAATCCGCAACCGCATGATGCTCGGGCGCGATTTCTCGTTGAGCGACATGCTGGCCAAGCACGACGCGGTCTTTCTCGGCCTTGGCCTTGCCGGCGTCAATGCGCTCAGGGCCGAAGGCGAAACCGCAGAGGGCGTCGAGGATGCCGTCGATTTCATCGCGGCACTGCGCCAATCGGCAACCAAGGCCGACATCGCCATCGGCCGCCGCGTCGTGGTACTCGGCGGCGGCATGACCGCAGTCGATGCGGCCGTGCAGGCCAAGCTGCTCGGCGCCGAGGAAGTGACCATCTGTTATCGCCGCGGCAAGGAGCACATGAACGCCTCCGAGTTCGAACAGGATCTCGCCGCCGCCAAGGGTGTCACTATCCGCCACTGGCTGCAGCCCAAGCGCATCATCGCCCGCGACGGCAAGGTGGCCGGCATCGAACTCGATTATACGACCATTGCCGACGGCCGCCTGACCACCACGGGCGAAACCGGCGTCATCACCGCCGATCACGTGCTCAAAGCCATCGGCCAGACGTTCGAAGCCGACGGCCTCGGCATCATTGCCCTGCAGTCCGGCCGCATCGTCGTCGATGGCGAAGGCCGCACATCGCTCGACCGCGTCTGGGCAGGTGGCGACTGTGTTCTGGGCGGCGAAGACCTGACGGTTTCCGCCGTTGCTATGGGCCGCGACGCCGCCGAATCGATCAACCACGTGCTCGCCGCTGCATCGCAGCCGGCCGTTGCCGTCGCTTGAAGGGGAGAATGAACAATGGCTGATCTGCGCAACAACTTCGTCGGCATCAAGTCTCCGAACCCCTTCTGGCTGGCTTCGGCGCCACCGACCGACAAGGCCTACAATGTCGAGCGCGCCTTCAAGGCGGGCTGGGGCGGCGTCGTCTGGAAGACGCTGGGCGAGGAAGGCCCGCCCGTCGTAAACGTCAACGGCCCGCGCTACGGCGCGATCTGGGGCGCCGACCGCCGTTTGCTGGGCCTCAACAATATCGAACTGATCACCGACCGCGACCTCTACACCAACCTGCGCGAAATGAAGCAGGTGAAGATGAACTGGCCGGATCGCGCCCTGATCGCCTCAATCATGGTGCCGTGCGAGGAAAACGCCTGGAAATCGATCCTGCCGCTGGTCGAGGAAACCGGTGCTGACGGCATCGAGCTCAATTTCGGCTGTCCGCACGGCATGTCGGAACGCGGCATGGGCGCTGCGGTCGGACAGGTGCCGGAATATATCGAAATGGTGGTGCGCTGGTGCAAGCAGTACACCCGCATGCCCGTCATCACCAAGCTGACACCGAACATCGCCGATATCCGCAAGCCCGCGCGCGCAGCCAAAGCCGGGGGCACCGACGCCGTCTCGTTGATCAACACGATCAATTCGATCACCTCGGTCAATCTTGATACCTTCTCGCCGGAACCCTCGATCAACGGCAAGGGCAGTCACGGCGGCTATTGCGGCCCGGCAGTCAAGCCGATCGCGCTCAACATGGTGGCCGAGATCGCCCGCGATCCCGAAACCTACGGCCTGCCGATCTCCGGCATCGGCGGTATCACCACCTGGCGTGACGCGGCCGAATTCATGGTTCTCGGCTCGGGCAACGTTCAGGTCTGCACCGCAGCCATGACCTACGGCTTCAAGATCGTTCAGGAGATGATCACCGGGCTTTCGGACTGGATGGACGCAAAAGGACATCGCGACCTCGACGATATCTGCGGCCGGGCCGTGTCGAATGTCTCGGACTGGCAGTATCTCAACCTCAACTACATCGCCAAGGCAAAGATCGACCAGGATTCCTGCATCAAGTGCGGCCGCTGCCACATCGCCTGCGAGGATACCTCGCACCAGGCGATCACCCAGTTTGTCGACGGTGTCAGGCATTTCGAGGTGATGGAAGACGAGTGCGTCGGCTGCAATCTCTGCGTCAACGTCTGTCCCGTGCAGGATTGCATCACCATGGTGGCTCTTGAGCCTGGTACGCTGGACGAACGCACCGGCAAGGTGGTCGATCCGAACTACGCCAACTGGACGACCCACCCGAACAACCCGATGGCCCGCCAGGCCGCAGAGTAACCCGGCATTCAATCATTGTCAGCCGCCTTGCCGAAAAACGCGAGGCGGTTGATCATCATTAAACACCTTAAACGACCCCACAAATCCGTTGAGTGCCAGCTGGCTGAAATCCGGGCGTCGGCAGCCTGCTCCGGAAAACCGCGGCGCTTCCGACCAATGAAGCCTGCGATAATCTATTGGACACGAAATCGCGACAAAGCGTCTTCAAAACGTGCGTTGCCCCTTACTGCGAACTCGCCGATAAGAGAGGATAGCAATACGCGGCTTTGCCGCCAACACCGGATGTCTGCTTGAAGATCGCCTCCTCACGAACCCGCAAAAGGCTGCATCTCCTGACGGGCGCTTGCCTCGGCCTGTTCCTGCTCACGCATTTTTCCAACCACGCACTTGGTCTCATCTCGGTCGATACCATGGAAGCCGCGCGCCGGATTTTCAACTTGCTCTGGCGAAGCTGGCCTGGCACGGTGCTGCTTTATGGATCGCTGCTGGTCCACTTCGTGCTCGCCCTTGAAAGCCTCTATCGCCGCCAGACCCTGCGCATGCCGGTCCGCGAGGCGCTGAAAATCATCTTCGGCCTCACCTTCCCCTTCCTTATCGTCGGGCATGTGGTCAGCACCCGGGTCGAATGGATGCTGACCGGCCAAGGTGACGGGTATTACCGTGTGCTGCCGCTGCTTTGGTCGGATTCCATCACCGCCACACGGCAATCGCTCGCACTGATCATCGCCTGGGCACACGGCTGCCTCGGTGCATGGTTCTGGATGCGCGGCCGCAGTTGGTATCCGCGTTTTTTCCTGTTTTTCTATTCCTTCGCCGTCCTCGTTCCGCTGCTGGCCCTTCTCGGCTTTGCCGCGGGCGCCCGGTCGCTGGAGGTCGGGCTGCCGTCGACAGCCTGGTTCATGCCAGTGCGCACCCCGCCCGAAAACATGGGGCAAATTACCACGTCCATCGTTGTCGGCCTGCTGGCCATGATCGGCGGAACCTTGATCCTGCGCGCCATTCCTGTGCGGGGAAAGATCCGCATCACATACCCTGATCGTGCCATCTCGGTTGCAAAAGGTTTTAGCGTGCTGGAGGCAAGCCGCGCTGCCGGCATCCCGCACCTGTCGATCTGCGGCGGTCGGGGACGCTGTTCGACCTGCCGGGTGCGAGTGACCGACGGTTTGGAACGGCAGCCACCGCCCAGCGATGCAGAGCGGGCGACGCTGACGCGTATCCGTGCGCCCGACAATGTGCGCCTTGCCTGCCAGCTGCGGCCGAACCACAATCTGTCGATCTCACCCATCCTCGGCGCCGACAATGTCGGCCTCAAGGCCAATCCGACAGAGCAGCAGGCAGCCGGCCGCGAACGCCATATCGCCGTCTTGTTTTGCGATCTGCGCGATTTCACCCTGCTGGCCCAAAAACAGCTGCCGTTCGATACCGTCTTCCTGCTCAACCGCTACTTCGAGACCATCGGCGAGGCGGTGGAAACCTCCGGCGGCGTGATCGACAAGTTCATCGGGGACGGTGCGCTGGCCCTCTTCGGCCTCAACAACAGCATCGAGGAAGCCTGCGCCCAGGCGCTGACGGCAACAATCCGTATTGCAAGAGGGATCGACGTTCTCAACCGCAATTTCATGAGCGAGCTGGATACCCCCTTGCGCATCGCCATGGGCATGCATGCCGGCCCGGCGATCATCGGCCAGATCGGTTATGGCAAGGCGTCATCGCTGACGGCCGTTGGCGACACGATCAACGCGGCAAGCCGTCTGGAAGGCTTTGCCAAGGAATATGACGCACAGCTTGCTGTTTCCGCCGATCTCATCCGGTATGCCGGCCTCAAGGTCGATGACCGGGAAAGCTACAACATCTCCATTCGCGGCCGCGCAGGCACGCTCGAAACATTGATCGTCGAGAACGCGGAAGAAGTGGAGGTCATGATGAAGGCCGGCGGAGGCCAGAATACGCCCCCGGCCTGACCGGTTGGTGTAGCAATGGAGCATGCACCATGTGCATGCCAGCAATCCAAACACGGGAGACGACGTGGATGAAAATTGCGCCTACTCCTCAGTAATACTTTTCACATAAACTGACTGTACGCACACCCAATACGTGCAAAGGATGCTGCAATCATGTCAACGTGCATACCCCCACCATGCGCCCAGTGATCAATCACACTGTAAAGTCCTCGAATGCTGCGCTGGCCGTGACATTTTTGAGTGCGGCCATTCTCGCCGGTATCGTTTTCCTGGCGTCGCTGTTCGGCATCTTCACGCGACCCAGCGGTCTGCTTGCCCTGTTCTGGCCGGCAAACGCTATCCTGCTCGGCCTGATGGTCCGGCATCCGCGGTTTGCAACGCCCGTTGGTTGGGCCGCTGCCTTCGCTGCTTATGTCGCGGCAGACCTGATAATGCACGGCCCCCTGGTCAAGACCTTATGGCTTACCGGCGCCAACATCGCCGGCGTCTTTGTCGGCAGCCTTCTCTACAGATTCGTCGGAGCAGACCACCGTCGCCTTCGCGAGCCTCAATCCGTTATCATCATGTTTGTCATCTGTACGGCTGCAGCGCTCGCAAGCGCAATCGTCGGCGGTATCGCAGCCGGGGTGACCCTGAACGAGGCGTATTTTTCCGGGTTCGAATTCTGGCTCGTAACAGAGCTGGTGAATTTCATCGTCGTTCTACCGGTCGTGCTGATCGCGCCGCCGTTCAGCGAATGGACTGAATTGCTGACACTCGGTAACCGCGAGACGATATCCTGGGAACGCAATGCTCTTCCCGTGGCTGCACTCATCCTATCGATGTTCATCAGCAGCCTGATCGGTGGACCAGGGGCCTTCGCCTTTCCGGTTCCGGCTCTTCTCTGGTGCGCCACCAGTTTTTCGCTCTTCCCGACGGCGCTGGTGACATTGGTTTTCAGCATCTGGGGGATGATGGTTTTCAGCAGCGCCGGCCCAGTGCCGGACACAGATCCACTCTGTTGGGCACAGTCCATTCGGCTCGGCCTTGGCATGATCGCGATGGCGCCGCTTTCCGTCGCGAGCGTGACGACGACGCGCAATTTCCTGCTTAAGCGCCTTCAGGACTCGGTTGACCATGATTTTCTGACGCGCACTCTCGCTCGCGGCACTTTGATGGCAAGGGGAGAAAACATCGTATCGCAAGACAGCAACCCGGATGGATCAGCGGTTCTCGTTCTCGATATCGATCACTTCAAAGCCGTGAACGATCAGTTCGGACATGCGGCCGGTGACAGCGCGCTCGTCGCTTTCGCAAACGTTGTCGCTTCGACGCTGCGAAAGGACGACCTGTTTGGGCGCACCGGCGGCGAAGAGTTTTGCGTGGTGCTGCCAAAAACCTCCGCATTATCAGCCCAAGCCGTGGCGGAGCGTATCCGGCAGGCTGTGGAACGCCTGGAGATTGACATCGGCAGCAGCGAGCCCCTCAAGATCACGGTGAGTGGTGGCCTGGCTGTCCGCCATGGTGTTTCAAGATTGTCGTTTGACGATATGCTGACACGCGCCGACACGGCGCTTTACCGGGCAAAGGCCGAAGGCCGCAACCGGATTGTCAGCGAGGCATCCTAGTCACCGGTCAAGGCCCCGCCCTCCCGGATTTCCAGGCCGCTGACGAACAGTTGCTCAAGGAACCGCGCCGCGTCTTCAAAGCGTCCATCGCCCGAACACTCCTCGCCAAGCACCCCGCGCACCTGAACATCGAAATCCGCATAATGCTGCGTTGTCGACCAGATGGCGAAGATCAGGTGATAGGGATCGCATTTGGCAATCTTGCCAGCCTTTGCCCAGCTGCGGATCACCTCCGCCTTTTCGTCGACCAGCGATTTCAAAGGCCCTTTCAGCTCATCCTCGATATGCGGCGCGCCCTGCAGGATCTCGTTGGCGAACAGCCGGCTTTCGCGCGGGAAATCGCGGGCCATCTCCAGTTTGCGGCGAATATAGCTGCGGATTTCCGAAACGGGGTTTCCCTCCGCATCGAACTCGCGCAGCGGGTCAAGCCAGCTATCGAGCACCCGGTCGATCAGCGCCCGGTGCATCGCATCCTTGGTGCGGAAATAATAAAGCAGGTTGGGTTTCGACATGCCCGCCACATCGGCGATCTGGTCGATGGTGCTGCCGCGAAAACCGTGGGTGGCGAACACGTCCAGCGCCGCCTCCAGAATCAGTTCTTCCTTCTCCTCCTGGATGCGGGTTCGCCGTTGCGTTCGGGCTGCCCTCGGAAGTACCATCTTTCCCCCAGTCTTCTCACCAATCGCCGCCGGGGTGCGCCCTGAAAACGTCTGAAAACCGCATGATCCAAAAATTCGGACGGCGCTGACGTTTTTTCTGTTTTTCCACCTTGAGTGCGGCAACGGAAGTTGTAATGTTTTACCAACCGGTCAAATTATCAGTCAGTTCAAACACAAACGCAACGGCTGATCGCAGGGCAATCGAAAAAACCAGATTGCTCCGATTTGATCAAGGGAACGATGGGATGCGCAGCCGAATGTGCGTCCCTTAAAAAGAATGAGGAGAACCGTCATGGCTCATGCACCGGGCGAGAACATGCGCGTCAATGCCGACCGTCTGTGGGATTCACTGATGGATATGGCCAAGATCGGCCCCGGCATTGCCGGCGGCAACAACCGCCAGACATTGACCGACGAAGACGGCGAAGGCCGCAAGCTTTTCCAGACATGGTGCGAAGACGCCGGCATGACCATGGGCGTCGACAAGATGGGCACGATGTTTGCCACGCGCCCCGGCACCGATCCCGATGCCCTGCCCGTCTATGTCGGCTCACATCTCGATACTCAGCCGACCGGCGGCAAATATGACGGCGTGCTCGGTGTGCTCGGCGCGCTCGAAGTCGTGCGCACCATGAACGACCTCGGCATCAGGACAAAACACCCGATCGTTGTGACCAACTGGGCAAACGAGGAAGGTGCGCGTTTCGCACCGGCGATGCTCGCCTCCGGCGTCTTCGCCGGTATCCACGAACTGGACTACGCCTATGGCCGCAAGAATCCCGAGGGCAAGACCTATGGCGACGAGCTGAAGCGCATCGGCTGGCAGGGCAACGAAGAGGTCGGCGCGCGAAAAATGCACGCCTATTTCGAGTATCACATCGAACAGGGTCCGATCCTTGAGGCAGAGGAAAAGACCATCGGCGTCGTGACGCACTGTCAGGGCCTGTGGTGGCTGGAATTTACGCTCACCGGCCGCGAAGCTCATACCGGCTCGACGCCGATGAACCTGCGCGTCAACGCCGGCCTTGCCATGGCGCGGATCATCGAGATGGTCCAGGGCGTTGCCATGGAAAACCAGCCGGGCGCCGTTGGCGGCGTCGGCCAGGTGTTCTTCTCGCCGAATTCCCGCAACGTCCTACCGGGCAAGGTGGTCTTCACCGTCGATATCCGCTCGCCCGACAAGGCCAAGCTCGACCGTATGCGCGCCAAGATCGAGGCGGAAGCGCCGAAGATCACCGAAGCGCTCGGTGTCGGCTGTTCCATTGAAGCCATCGGCCATTTTGAACCGGTCACCTTCGACCCAACACTGGTCACCGCCGTGCGCACCGCCGCCGAAAAGCTCGGCTACAGCCACATGAACCTGATCTCCGGCGCCGGCCACGACGCCTGCTGGGCCGCCAAGGTCGCCCCCGCCACCATGGTCATGTGCCCGTGCGTTGGTGGTTTGAGCCACAACGAGGCCGAGGAAATTTCCAAGGAATGGGCGTCTGCGGGGTGTGATGTGCTGTTTCACGCGGTGGTGGAGACGGCGGGGATCGTGGGGTAGTCGAAGGCGGATTTTGTCCGCCTTTTTCTATCGGCAACCTGAGAACCTAGACCATTCAATTCAAGGGACCTGATCATGACCACAGTCATCAAGAACGGCACCATCGTCACCGCCGACCTCACCTACAAGGCAGACGTCAAGATCGATGGCGGCAGGATTGTCGAGATCGGGCCGAACCTCCTGGGCGACGAGACGCTGGATGCGACCGGCTGTTATGTCATGCCCGGCGGCATTGATCCGCATACCCATCTCGAAATGCCGTTCATGGGCACCTATTCCTCCGACGATTTCGAAAGCGGTACGCGCGCAGCGCTCTCCGGCGGCACGACCATGGTGGTCGATTTCGCTCTGCCGGCGCCCGGCCAATCGCTGCTCGAAGCGCTCACCATGTGGGACAACAAGACATCGCGGGCCAATTGCGATTTTTCCTTCCACATGGCGATCACCTGGTGGGGCGAGCAGGTCTTCAATGAGATGCAGACCATTGTTCAGGACAAGGGCATCAATTCCTTCAAGCATTTCATGGCCTACAAGGGCGCATTGATGGTGGATGATGACGAGATGTTCCACTCATTCCAGCGCTGCGCCGAGCTTGGTGCACTGCCGATGGTGCATGCCGAAAACGGCGACATCGTCGCGCAGATGCAGGCAAAATTGCTGGCGGACGGCAACAATGGCCCAGAAGCCCACGCCTATTCCCGGCCCGCCGCCGTCGAGGGAGAAGCCACCAACCGCGCCATCATTATAGCCGACATGGCAGGTGCACCGCTCTATGTGGTGCACACCTCCTGCGAACAGGCCCATGAGGCCATCCGCCGCGCCCGTCAAAACGGCATGCGCGTCTATGGCGAACCGCTGATCCAGCACCTGACGCTGGACGAGAGCGAATATGCCAATCCCGACTGGGACCATGCCGCCCGCCGCGTCATGTCGCCGCCCTTCCGCAACAAGCAACATCAGGACAGTCTCTGGGCCGGACTTTCGGCCGGCTCCCTGCAGGTTGTCGCGACCGATCATTGTGCCTTCACCACGGCGCAAAAACGCTTCGGCGTTGGCGATTTCACTAAGATCCCCAATGGTACCGGCGGGCTTGAAGACCGCATGCCGATGCTGTGGACCCACGGCGTCGCCACCGGCCGCATCACCATGAACGAGTTCGTGGCGGTCACCTCGACCAATATCGCCAAGATCCTCAACATGTATCCGAAAAAGGGAGCGATCCTCGTCGGCGCCGATGCCGACCTCGTCGTCTGGGATCCGAAGCGCGTAAAGACCATCTCGGCCGCAAGCCAGCAGTCGGCGATCGATTACAACGTCTTCGAGGGCAAGCAGGTGACTGGCCTGCCGCGCTACACGCTGACAGGCGGTGTGGTTGCCATCGAGGAATCGACCATCAAGACCCGCGAAGGCCAGGGCAAGTTCGTCAAGCGTGAGCCCTATACCGCCGTCAACAAGGCGCTCTCGACCTGGAAGGACATCACCGCGCCGCGCAAGGTCCAGCGCACCGGCATTCCGGCAAGCGGAGTGTGACGGTGGGTGCAGCAACCCGCATCGCTCTGTTGTTTATGACCAGCCTCGCAATGGCCGCACCGGCTGTCGCGAGTGAGACTTTTCTCGATGGCGACTATGGCAACAAGGATGGCTGCGCCTATTCCAAGACCGGAGAATCCACCGGCTCGGACAATTTCTTCCTCTTGACCAACGAGGGCATCACCACGGCAGCGTCCTATTGCAGCTTCAAGGGTCCGGTGACGAAAAACGGCACATCCTTTGCCGCAACAGTCACCTGCAGCGAAGAAGGGGAAAGCGGCGGGGCGGACGAGAGCGTCGAAATCCTGCGCACCCGCAAGGACTACACCATCGCCTTCAAGGACGGGACACGCTGGGGGCCGCTGAAGAAATGCAAATGAGCCACCCTCCATCAACCACATCGCTCTGTCGCCGGCCGGCGGGCAAGAGGCGGCACGACAAGCCAGCTGACGTAGCACCAAGATTAAACCTTCAGTTCAGGCAACGGGATGACGCTTTCCTGTTCGTTCGGATCGGTGCGGGCGATCACCGCCGAACAGGGCTGGTTCGGCAGCCATTTCTCCGTCTCCGCGGCAACGATATCGCCGGCGGCATACCCCATTCAAAAAATATGAAGTACGACTATCGGAGGCAGAGGGCCGGATGACGTCACATCAACCTTCCAGGCAATGGCATTCAGGGCGGAGCGCACCGGATACAATGACAAGCACACCAACATCCGTCGTCTCGGCCCGCCATCTCGGCCTCACATTCGAGACCAATGACGGCCCGGTCAACGCCCTGACGGGCGTCAATCTCGACGTCAACAAGGGCGATTTCGTCTCCTTCATCGGCCCCTCCGGCTGCGGCAAGACCACCTTCCTGCGTGTCATCGCCGATCTGGAAAAACCGACCTCCGGATCGATCACCGTCAACGGCACGACGCCGGAAGACGCCCGCAAGAACCGCTCCTATGGCTATGTCTTCCAGGCCGCTGCACTATACCCCTGGCGCACCATCGAGAAGAACATCGCGCTGCCACTGGAGATCATGGGCTATAGCGCCGCCAACCAGAAGGCCCGGATCGATCGCACCCTGGATCTGGTCAACCTCACCGGCTTCGGTAAGAAATTCCCCTGGCAGCTTTCGGGCGGCATGCAGCAACGCGCCTCGATCGCCCGTGCACTCGCCTTCGATGCCGACCTTCTCCTGATGGACGAACCCTTCGGCGCACTCGACGAAATCGTCCGCGATCACCTGAACGAACAGCTCCTGAAACTCTGGGACCGCACCAACAAGACCATCTGCTTCGTCACCCACTCGATCCCGGAAGCCGTTTACCTCTCCACCAAGATCGTCGTCATGAGCCCTCGCCCCGGCCGCGTCACCGACATCATCGAATCCACCCTGCCCAAGGAACGCCCCCTCGGCATCCGGGAAACCCCGGAATTTCTGCAGATTGCCCATCGTGTGCGCGAGGGATTGAGGGCGGGGCATAGCTATGATGAGTAGATCAATTGTGCCGTGGGATACCCCCCTCTGTCACTTCGTGACATCTCCCCCTCAAGGGGGGAGATCATTCTTTTCCCGTACCTATCTCTCAAAACACTCTATGTCCGAAGTAGAAATCGAGACTGGCAGCTTTCGCCCAATCTCCCCCCTTGTGGGGGAGATGTCACGAAGTGACAGAGGGGGGTGCCACACCCCGATGAGGTGCCAATCATGAACCTCTCCTTCATTCTCTGGCTCTCCGCCTCCATGGCCATCTTCCTCAGCGCCGCAACAGCGTCGCGCTATTATGTTTCCAGCAACAATATCCTGATCCTGCTCTTTTCGCTCGGCCTCTATTGCCTCGGCAACCTGATGATGGTTCGGTTGATGCGCGAGGGCGGGCTTGGGCTTGCCATTTCGGCATCGGCCATCGCCCAGTTGCTGCTGGTCAATTTCATCGCGTTTGCCGTCTTCGGCGAGCGCATGACCGTGCCGCAACTGGCCGGTGTCGCCCTTGGCGTGGTGTCGATGGGGCTGATGCTGATGCCTGCCGGCGGGAAGGCTTGAGTATGGAAAAGCCGAGCCTTTTCAAAGACAGGATTATGCCGGTGGGGGTAATCCTCCTCTGTGTCCTCGCCATCTGGTACGTCGCGGTAATCTTCCTCAATGCGCCGTTCGAGCGTGATACGGCGGCGCGCGCCGGAACCGAAATAACCTTCTCCGAAATCCTGCCGAAAACCATGTTCCAGCAACGGCCGGTGCTTCCGGCTCCGCATCAGGTGATCGCCGAAATCTGGAACACGACATTCCTGATGCCGATCACCTCCAAGCGCAGCCTTGTCTACCATGCGTGGATTACGCTCTCGGCGACGCTGCTCGGCTTCGGCATCGGCACCGTACTTGGCATTCTTCTCGCCGTCGGCATCGTCCATAACCGGGCCATGGACCGCTCGCTGATGCCCTGGGTCATCGCCAGCCAGACCATCCCCATCCTTGCCATCGCCCCGATGATCATCGTCGTGCTGAATGCCATCGGCATATCCGGGCTGCTACCAAAGGCGCTGATCTCGACCTATCTCAGCTTCTTCCCGATCGTCGTCGGCATGGTGAAAGGGCTGCGCAGCCCGGAGCAGATCCAGCTCGACCTGATGCACACCTATTATGCCAGCCCGGCGCAGACCTTCTGGAAGCTGCGCTGGCCCTCCTCCATGCCCTATCTCTTTGCATCGCTGAAGGTCGCCATCGCCATTTCACTGGTCGGCGCCATTGTCGGCGAACTGCCGACCGGGGCCGTGTCCGGTCTCGGCGCCCGCCTGCTCGCCGGCTCGTACTATGGCCAGACCGTACAGATATGGTCCGCGCTCTTTATGGCGGCAGCCCTTGCCGCAACCCTGGTGATCATCGTCGGCTTTGCCCATACCGCCGTCCTCAAGCGCATGGGAATGAAGCCATGAATTACGGTCTGCTCTTCGGTGCCATCGCCTTCTGGCTTGCGGCCTGGGCAACCAATGAATGGCTGGTGCGCCGGAAACTCAGAAACCCTGCCGCCAATAGAGCCGTTCGCTTGGCCGTGCCGTTGCTCTTTGGCGTGAGTATTCTGGTTCTGTGGGAAGGGCTCGTGCGCGGGTTCCATGTTCCCTCGGTCCTCCTGCCGCCGCCGTCGATGATCTGGACGCGGCTGATCAACTCCGTGCCGATACTGTGGGCCGATTTCCAGCAGACCTTCCTCAAGGCCGTGATCATCGGCTACACGCTGGGATGCAGTCTCGGCTTCCTCGTCGCCATCGCCATCGACCGCTCGCCTTTCCTGCAAAAGGGGCTTTTGCCGCTTGGCAATTTCGTCTCCGCCCTGCCCGTCATCGGCGTGGCGCCGATCATGGTCATGTGGTTCGGCTTCGACTGGCAGTCGAAGGTCGCTGTCGTCGTCATCATGACCTTCTTCCCGATGCTGGTGAACACGGTGTCGGGACTGGCTGCGGCAAGCTCGATGGAACGCGACCTCATGCATACCTATGCCGCCAGCTGGTTCCAGACGCTGGTCAAACTGCGTCTGCCGGCGGCATGGCCCTTCATTTTCAATGCGCTCAAGATCAACTCCACTTTGGCGCTGATCGGTGCCATCGTCGCCGAATTCTTCGGCACCCCGATCGTCGGCATGGGGTTCCGGATTTCCACCGAAGTGGGGCGCATGAATGTCGATATGGTTTGGGCCGAAATCGCCGTCGCGGCGGTGGCTGGCTCCGCTTTTTACGGGATAGTGGCGCTGATCGAGCGGGCTGTCACGTTCTGGCATCCGTCCGTGCGAAATTCACGGACGGCCTGAGAAATGCCTGTCCGTGGTGGGCAGGCACAACAAAAAAGCCGCCGGCCCGCGTCGGGCAGGCACAACAAAAAGGGAACTGACATGAAGACGAGACTTGCATCATTGCTGCTGGCAAGCGCCTTTTCGCTGTCCGCATTCCATGCCATGGCCGCCGACAAGGTGGTATTGCAGCTGAAATGGGTCACGCAGGCCCAGTTCGCCGGCTATTACGTCGCCAAGGACAAGGGCTTCTATGAAGCCGAAGGCCTGGATGTCGAGATCAAGCCGGGCGGCCCGGACATCGCTCCTCCGCAGGTCATCGCCGGTGGTGGCGCCGACGTGGTGGTCGATTGGATGCCTTCAGCGCTTGCGACCCGCGAAAAGGGCGTGGCGCTCGTCAACATCGCCCAGCCGTTCAAGTCCTCCGGCATGATGCTGACCTGCCTGAAGGAATCAGGTGTCACTTCGCCTGCCGATTTCAAGGGCAAGACGCTCGGCGTCTGGTTCTTCGGCAACGAATATCCGTTCCTCTCCTGGATGAGCCAGCTTGGCCTCAAGACCGATGGCGGCCCGGATGGGGTTACGGTCCTGAAGCAGGGCTTCAACGTCGACCCGCTAATCCAGAAACAGGCGGCCTGCATCTCCACCATGACCTATAACGAATATTGGCAGGTTATCGACGCCGGTATCAAGCCGGAAGACCTTGTCGTCTTCAAGTATCAGGACCAGGGCGTCGCAACGCTGGAAGACGGCCTCTACGCGCTTGAAGACAAGCTCAAGGATCCGGCCTTCAAGGAAAAGATGGTCAAGTTCGTCCGCGCTTCGATGAAGGGCTGGAAATATGCCGAGGAGCATACGGACGAAGCAGCCGGCATCGTTCTTGAAAATGACGCCACGGGTGCTCAGACGGAAGAACACCAGAAACGCATGATGAGCGAAGTCGCCAAGTTGACCGCGGGCTCGAACGGCGCGCTGGATGACGCCGACTATAAACGCACCGTTGCTTCGCTGCTGAAGGGTGGCTCTGATCCCGTCATCAGCAAGGAGCCGGTCGGCGCCTTCACGCATGAGATTACCGACGCCGCTCTCAAGTAGGCGTTTTTATAATACTTTTGACAGAAGAAACGCGCGGGCTGGTCCCGCGCGTTTCTCATTTGCAACACTCTACAATACGTTTGCGCAACAAAAAGACATAAAACAGAAGTTGCATTGATGGCACCCAACAAATAAAATAATGAGGCACCATTCTTTATTTCTATCATCTTGCATAGCCGAAAGGGCCTAACTAAATAAAGCCCGATGGCATTCTGAGGAGGATGCGGGGGAAAATTTACGCGTAATGTAATTGCAATCGACGCGGTGTTTCCTTCCCTTCCAGCACATGACGGCGACAAGCCTTTCCTGCAAGGTTTTAGGCGTCCCCGAACTGATTTATCTGGAATTCGAAGAAAGTGAGCCGATGGCCCGTAACAAGACGTTTGCGTTTGGAACTTGCACTGCCCTGCTGCTGACATTCCTGTCCGGCACCGCATTCGCGCAGGAGGCCGCCGCGCCGAAAGCCACGCAGACATTGCCATCCATCGTCGTGACCCAGGTGGAGAACAAACCGGTCATCGACCGTGTCGTTGCAACCGGCGCCATCAAGGCCGTGGAAGAGACCTATGTCTCGCCGCAGGTTGATGGATTGTCGATCCGCACACTGAACGCCGATGTCGGCGACCGGGTGGAAGCCGACAGCACGCTGGTCATCCTCAACGAAGACATGCTGATCCTGCAAAAGAGCCAGTACGCAGCGAGCCTTGCCAAGGCCAACGCCTCGCTCGCGCAATATCAGGCACAACTCGCCGAGGCGCAGGCCAATGCCGAGGAAGCCGTGCGGGTCAGCGAACGGTCCAGGAAGCTGTCGGAGGCCGGCTCCATTTCCACCGCCCAGCGCGATCAGGAAAAGGCCGCAGCAACCGCTGCCCTTGCCCGGGTGAACTCGGCCGAACAGTTCATCGCGGTCGCTAAGGCCGATATCAAGGTTGTTGAAGCCCAGATGTCGGATCTGGACCTCCGCCTCGCCCGCACCTCGGTCAAATCGCCGGTCAGTGGCATCGTATCGGCAAAGACCGCCAAGGTCGGGGCCATAGCCAATGGCACCGGCGAACCGCTGTTCACCATCATTCGCGACGGCGCGCTGGAAATGCGGGCTGACATCAACGAGGCCGACCTCATCAAGCTTGCGATCGGCCAGAAGGCCGTGGTGACGCTCGCGGACGGCAAGACCAGGATCGACGGCAAGGTCCGGCTGATTTCACCGATGATCGATGCCCAAACCCGCCTGGGCGCCGTCTATATTTCGCTGAATGAGCCGGAAAAAGCCCGGGTCGGCATGTATGCCGATGCCCAGATCATCGTCGAAGAAAAACAGGCCATCGTCTTGCCGCTGACGGCCGTTACCGTTGGAAGCAAAGAGACAATCGTGCGCAGAGTCGAGGATGGCGTTGTTCATCTGACGACGGTGACGACAGGCATTCAGGATGGTGAATTCATCGAGATCACCACGGGCCTGAAGCCCGGTGACAAGGTGGTTGCCAAGGCCGGCGCTTATGTGCGCGACGGCGACAAGATCAATCCGGTGACATCCGCCGCCACGGCGACCAATTGACGGGAAGAGCGGCATGAACTTTTCAGCTTGGGCAATTCGCAATCCGATTGCGCCGATCCTCGCCTTCGTGTTGTTGATGTATCTTGGATATTCATCCTTCAACACGCTGCCGATTACGCGCTTCCCCAACATCGACGTCCCGATCGTCTCGATCAGCGTCGCCCAGAGCGGCGCGGCACCGGCGGAGCTTGAATCGCAGGTCACCAAGGAAATCGAGGATGCCGTTGCCGGTATTTCCGGCGTCGATCACGTAACCTCGACCATCAGCGACGGGGTTTCCAACACCGCCGTGATGTTCATGATGGACGTGCCGACCAATCAGGCCGTTCAGGACACCAAAGACGCGATCGACCGCATCCGCGGCGATCTGCCGGCCTCGGTGGAAGAGCCGATCGTCTCCAAGGTCGATGTCGAAGGCCAGGCAATCCAGACCTTTGCCGTCTCCTCGCCGGGCATGACGCTCGAGGAAATCTCCTGGTTCGTCGATGATACGGTCAAGCGCGCACTTCAAGGCAAGTCCGGCATCGGCCGGATCGACCGATACGGCGGGGCGGACCGCGAAGTTCGCGTCGAACTCAACGATGCCCGCCTGAATTCCTACGGCATCACCGCCTCGGACGTGAATAACCAGCTGCGCAAGATGAACACCGACCTCGGCTCTGGCCGTGGTCAGGTCGGCGGCAGCGAGCAGGCGATCCGCACACTCGGCGATGCGCGCTCGGTCGAAGGCCTGGCCAACACCATGATCGCCATGCCGAACGGCAGGTTCGTCCGCCTTTCCGAACTCGGCAAGGTGACAGACACCTACGAGGAGCCGAAGTCTTTCTCGCGCTTCAACAGTACGCCGGTCGTGACCTTCGCCGTCTTCCGCGCCAAGGGAGCCAGCGAAGTCTCGGTCGCCGAAACCGTTGGAAAAACGCTGACGGAACTGCGCGCGAAAAACCCTGATGTGTCGATCGAGCTGGTCGATGATTCCGTCTACTACACCTACGGCAACTACGAGGCCGCGATCCATACGCTGCTCGAAGGCGCGCTGCTCGCCGTTGCCGTGGTCATGCTGTTCCTGCGCAATTGGCGCGCCACGCTGATCTCGGCCATGGCCCTGCCGCTGTCGGCCATTCCGACCTTCTGGGTCATGGACATGCTCGGCTTCTCGCTGAACCTAGTGAGCTTCCTTGCATTGACGCTGGCAACCGGCATTCTCGTTGATGACGCCATCGTCGAGATCGAGAATATTGCCCGGCATATCAAGATGGGAAAATCGCCTTACAGGGCCGCGATCGAGGCAGCCGACGAAATCGGCCTTGCCGTGATCGCTACGACCTTCACGATCATCGCCGTGTTCGTGCCGGTCTCCTTCATGCCCGGCATTCCCGGACAATATTTCATCCAGTTCGGCCTGACGGTCGCGGTCTCGGTGTTCTTCTCGCTGATGGTCGCGCGGCTGATCACACCGCTTATGGCCGCCTATCTGATGAAATCAAGCGACGGCGACGGTCATCACGATGACAGCGACGGCCGGCTGATGCGCGGCTACACCTGGTTGGTCAGCACGACGACCCGGCGCTGGTACATGCGTTACGCCACGATGCTGGCGGCCATCGGTTTTGTCATCGGATCGGTGATGCTCTTGATGACCGTGCCGGGCAGCTTCCTGCCGACTGAGGATGCGTCGCGCATCGTTCTGTCCGTCGAACTGCCGCCGGATGCACGACTGGAAGACACCGACAAGACGACAGAGGAAATCTACGCCCGGATCAAGGATCTTAACGGCGTGGCAGGCATCTTCGTTCTTGGCGGCGCCTCGCCGAAGGGTGACCTCGAACTGCGCCGCGCGACCATCACCGTCATGCTGGAAAAGCTCGACCATTCGCTGCTCAACAAGGTGGTCAATGACGTCTTCGGCCGCCTACCTGTGATCGGTCAGTATCTGCCGAAACTACCGCCGGCCGGCCGCATCATTCCGCAGGCTGAAATCGAAAAACAGGTCTATGCCGCCGTTCGCTCCATTCCGGATGTCCGCATCCTGAAGCTCAACGACCGTGGCGAACGGGACCTGTCGTTCAATCTTCTTTCTAAGAGTGACGCTGCCCTCAACACCGCCGTTGCCATGCTGGAAGCCAATCTGCGCAACGAGCCGCTGCTCGCCAATGTCAGCCCCGATGGCGCCTTGCCACGGCCTGAACTGCAGATCCGTCCGCGTGCCGACCAGATGTCGCGTCTCGGCATCATGACCGCGCAGATCGCCGACGTCGTTCGCGTCGCTACGATCGGCGATATCGATGCGGCGCTGACGAAAATCTCGCTCGACGACAGGCAGATCCCGATCCGTGTCCAGGTGGATACGAATTTCCGCACAGACCTCGCCGCCATCCGCAATCTGAAAGTCCAGACGGCTGCCGGTGCGCTGGTGCCGATCTCAACCGTGGCCGATATCAACTATTCGGAAGGCCCAAGCTCGATCAAGCGTTACGACCGCAACCGCGTCGTCACCATGGGCGCGGACCTGCCGATCGGCGTGGCCCTCAACACGGCCTCGGACCGTTTCAAGGAGATTGCCAAGGAAACCAAGCTGCCAGCCGGCGTCGAGTTCCTCGAAAGCGGCGACGCGGAAGTTCAGGCGGAAATGGAAGCAGGCTTCGGCAATGCCATGCTGCTCGGTCTGATGCTGGTGCTGGTGGTGCTGATCCTCCTGTTCAAGAACATCATCCAGCCGTTCACGATCCTGTTCTCGCTGCCGCTGGCCATTGGCGGCGTGGCGATCGGCCTGATCCTGACGCAGAACGCCATGTCGATGCCGGTGCTGATCGGCATCCTGATGCTGATGGGTATCGTAACGAAAAACGCCATTCTGCTGGTGGATTTCGCCATCGAGATGATGCATCGCGGCATGGAGCGAACCGAGGCGATGATCGAGGCCGGACGCAAGCGCGCACGGCCGATTATCATGACGTCGATCGCCATGTCGGCGGGCATGCTGCCCTCGGCGCTGGGTGTTGGCGAAGGCGGCTCGTTCCGTGCGCCAATGGCCATCGCCGTGATCGGCGGCATTATCGTCTCGACGGTGATCTCGCTCGTCGTCGTGCCGGCCTTCTTCCTGATCATGGATGACCTGTCGCGCCTGCTCGGCAAGATCTTCGGCCGTTTCGTCGGTAAGAAGGATGAAGAGACGGAAGTGCTGGAGAACGCGGCACTCACCGATATCGTCACCGATCAGAGTAAGACGATCAACGAATTGCAGGAACGCTTGAACAAGCTGGAAGCCCCCAAGCGTAGCGGCAACGTCATCAACCATCCGGCGCTCGCCGCCGAATAGGTCTTCGCCTAACCCATGAAAAAGCCCGGCCGCATCGATGATGCGGCCGGGCTTTTACGTTCTGGAATATTGAGAACTTTACAGCCCGCCCTCGATCCGCAGAAAATCGACGATCGTCTCGATACCATCGCCGCGCTTCATGTCGGAAAACACGAACGGCCGATCGGCGCGCATGCGGTTGGCATCGCGCTCCATGACGTCGAGATCGGCGCCGACATAGGGTGCCAGGTCCTTCTTGTTGATCACCAGAAGGTCTGACCGCGTGATCCCGGGCCCACCCTTGCGCGGGATCTCCTCGCCCTGGCAAACCGAGATCACATAGATAGTGATGTCGGCCAGATCGGGCGAAAACGTCGCCGCCAGATTGTCACCACCGGATTCGATGAAGATGACGTCGAGATCGGGAATGCGGCGGTTGAGATCGGCGATGGCCTGCAGATTGATCGTCGCATCCTCGCGGATTGCGGTATGCGGACATCCGCCGGTCTCGACGCCGACGATCCTGTCCGATGACAGCGCCTGCATCCGCACCAGCGCCTCGGCATCCTCCTTGGTGTAGATATCGTTGGTGACGACGGCGATCGAATAGTGTTCGCGCATCGCCTTGCAGAGCTTGTCCGTCAGCGCCGTCTTGCCGGAGCCGACCGGGCCGCCGATGCCGACGCGAAGGGGACCATTGGCAGATTTCATCGCAACATTCCTTTCAAGAAAGCGGGCTCGAAAACCGTCAGGACCGGAAGAGCCGCGAATGCAAAGTCTCATGGCGGAGCGCCGAAATATCGGCAGTGATGGTGGCGGAGCCCAGATCATCCAGCGTGCTCTGCGAAGCCTTTGCCGCCGTCTCGGCAATCACTGGCTCCAGCCCGGCAAGTACCCCGACCCCATGCGTCTGTCCCGTCACGCCGCAACGGATTGCCACTGACACGAGATTGGACGCGGTCGAATGCAGGTAAGCCGCAAGCGCCGACTCCAGCCCGGTGCGATGCGCGCCGGCAACCGCACCAACAGCAACGGGGTAGGCAATGGCACCAGTCAGCACTTCCAGCCCCGGATGCGGCCAATGGGTAGCGGCCGTCAGGAAAGCCTCCCCCTGCAGCATCGTTTCCATGTGACGCTCGCGCGATCCGGCCAGCGCTTCTGCCAGTTCCCGCACCGCTGCCAGTCTCACTGCATCACCACAGGCAAGATAGCTCTCGGCCAGAAGCACGGCATCATTCCAGCTCGCACCGTGCTGGATCAACGCTTGCAACCATCGGGCAAGCCCCGTCGCATCGGTCACCAAGCGATCGTGCACCGCCTGTTCGAGCCCGCCGGAATAGGAGAATGCGCCGACCGGAAAGGCGGGCGACAACCATGTCACCAACCGCAGCAGCGCCTTGGTGCCGGCATGATCAGTCATGGGCGTGATGGTGACCGCCATGTCCATGCGAATGCCCGCTGGAGCCATGATAGGCGCCGCGCATCGGCTGGAACGGTTCCGTCACCTCACCAATCGTAGCGCCAAGCCCCTCCAGCATCGCTTTGATCACCGGATCGCGCAGGATCAGGATCCGGTCCAGCCGGATTTCGGCGGCGAGATGCCGGTTGCCGAGATGCCAGGCGAGTTCGATCAGGTGGAGCGGGTCGCGCGGACGGATGTCGTAGAGCGGTTCAGCGACGGCCGCGATGCGAACGTGGTCGCCAGTATCCAGCACCAGGAGATCGCCATCGGCCAGCATGACGGCTTCCTTCAGGTCAAGCATCACCACATCGTCATTGTCGAGATGCAGCAATTTGCGGCGCAGGTGCCGCTGGTCGTGGGCGAGCGCAATGGTATGAAGCGTGGTCTTCTCTGCCGGGCCGGGAGACAGGATCTCAGTCGAGCGATAGGGCATTCAGCAAGCCTTCAAATTCATTCATGCCACTGTAACAACAAAAAAATCCGGCGCCAGACCAAACAGTCCCGGCGCCGGATTTCACGAAATCAAACGTGTCTCGGCTCAGGCTGCGATCTTTTCCGACTGCAATGCGTTGAGGATATTCTGCGGTGCGGAAACGCCATATGGATCGCTATCGGCATTGTCGCAATAGCCTTCTTCCTCGAACCACTGCTCGACGACGCCATCATTGATGACAGCGGCATAACGCCAGGAGCGCATGCCGAAGCCCAGATTGTCCTTGGAAACGAGCATGCCCATCTTGCGGGTGAATTCGCCCGAGCCATCCGGAATCAGCTTGACGTTTTCGAGGTTCTGCGACTTGCCCCAGGCATTCATGACGAAAGCATCGTTGACGGAGATGCAATAGATTGCATCGATGCCCTCGCCCCGGAAATCGGCGGCCAGCTTTTCGAAGTCGGGAAGCTGGAATGTCGAGCAGGTCGGCGTGAATGCGCCCGGCAGCGAGAACAGGATGACGCGCTTGCCACCGAAATAATCAGCGGATGAAACATCCTGCCAACGGAACGGATTGGCACCGCCAACGGCTTCGTCGCGAACGCGCGTGCGGAAGGTAACGGACGGCACTTTTCTGCCAATAATCATGATAGGAACTCCTTGAAAGACAAACGCCCTGCGCGGCAGGTCTTGGGAGGAGCCCGGCACAGGAGGTGACCTGTTTTCTACAGCAAGTCCTGCTGCGATGCAGCACAAAGGGCACGAAAAACACGCCGCGCATGGCTGACCTGCACCTCGCGCATGCCTGAACCTGCGACAAAAAGTCAATAAATTCAATTATACAGGGTCAGCGACGTCGATAGAGAAACCGGCAACGGATTCCACCAGCCTGTCCGCAAGCCCGCCTCGCGAAGCGCCTTCGCCGTCCAGGTATTGCAGCCGACCATCGCGCTGAACCAGCCATTGGCCTCGAAAAAACGGTCGTCCGGCCCGTAGGCCGTGTCCGGTATGGCCTCAATCCGCCCAGCCACCGGCGTAAAGCTTGCCTCGATGAACGACAGCAAGCGCTGATACCCGGCTGCGCCAATCTCGAAGCTGACAATATGATCGGCAGGCTCGACGATCTCGCCTGCAACATCGGCATGGATGACGGAACGATCCATGGTCAGCCCCTTGAACAGCGGCACCGGCTTCAACTCCGACCAGGCCGGAGTTTCGATATAAAACGCCCGCCCGCCCCAGCCGAAAACCAGCCAGCGCGCATTCGGATGCGTAACCGGCATGCCGCTTTCGCCGAGAAACGGAAAGCGCGTCAGCGTTTCGGCATTGATGGGAATGGCGATGTCCGTGTGGATAGGGTTGGCCAGCACAAGGATGCGGTGCGTCTCCCCCGCCACCGTATCGGCCTTCGCCCTGGGCCAGAAAGGCCGAGGCACAAACGTCCCGGCAACAACGCAAATGACTGCCGCGACAACAACGGCAACCAGCCAACGCAAGGCCCGTTTCAAAAAAATCAGCATTCGCTCTCGATCTGCAACCGCGCTAGAACATGAAGTAGCGTTGCGCCATCGGCAAGACGGTTGCAGGTTCGCAGGTCAGAAGTTCGCCATCGGCACGGACCTCGTAGGTTTCCGGATCGACCTCGATATGCGGCGTCAGGCTGTTGTGGATCATCGAGGCCTTGCTGATGCCACCACGGGTGTTTTTCACCGCGATCAGCTGCTTGGCGACACCAAGGCGCGCCTGCAGGCCTCCGTCAAGCGAGGCCTGCGACACGAAGGTGACCGAGGAATTCGTCCGTGCCTTGCCAAAGGCGCCGAACATGGGCCGATAATGCACCGGCTGCGGCGTTGGGATGGAGGCATTGGGGTCGCCCATCGGCGCAGCGGCAATCATGCCGCCGAGGATGACCATATCCGGCTTCACCCCAAAGAAGGCGGGGTTCCAGATCACCAGATCGGCGCGCTTGCCGGGCTCGATCGAGCCGATCTCATGGGATAGGCCCTGAGCGATGGCGGGATTGATGGTGTATTTGGCGATATAGCGGCGGACACGGAAATTATCGTTGTCACCGGTTTCCTGCGCCAGCCGTCCCCGCTGCCGCTTCATCTTGTCGGCGGTCTGCCAGGTGCGGATCGCCACCTCGCCGACCCGGCCCATCGCCTGGCTGTCGGAGGAAATGATCGAGAAGGCGCCGATATCGTGCAGAATGTCTTCCGCTGCAATGGTTTCCTTGCGGATCCGGCTTTCGGCAAAGGCGATATCTTCAGGAATGGAGGGCGACAGATGATGGCAGACCATCAGCATGTCGAGATGCTCGGCCAAGGTGTTGATCGTGTAGGGTCGGGTCGGGTTGGTCGAAGACGGGATGACGTTCGACTGGCCGCAGATCTTGATGATGTCAGGCGCATGGCCGCCACCCGCCCCTTCCGTATGAAAGGCGTGGATCGTGCGTCCCTTGATGGCATCGATTGTATCTTCGACGAAGCCGCTTTCGTTCAGCGTGTCGGTATGGATCATCACCTGCACGTCAAAAGCATCGGCAACCGACAGGCAATTGTCGATGGCGGCCGGCGTCGTGCCCCAGTCCTCGTGCAGCTTCAGGCTGGAAGCACCGGCCAGGATCATTTCCTCAAGCGGTGCAGGCTGCGAGGCATTGCCCTTGCCGGCGAGCGCCAGGTTCATCGGAAAGCCATCAAAACTCTCGATCATCCGCTCGATATGCCATGCGCCCGTGCAGGTCGTCGCCAGCGTTCCGTGCGCCGGGCCTGATCCGCCGCCGAGCATCGTGGTGATCCCCGACATCAGCGCCTCCTCGATCTGCTGCGGGCAGATGAAGTGGATATGGGCGTCCATGCCGCCCGCCGTAACGATCTTGCCCTCGCCGGCGATCACCTCGGTGGACGGACCGACGATAATGGTCACGCCCGGCTGCGTATCCGGATTGCCGGCCTTGCCGATCGCTGCGATCCGGCCGTTTTTCAGGCCGATATCGGCCTTGACGATGCCGGTGTGATCGACGATCAGCGCATTGGTGATGACGGTATCGACCGCTCCTTGTGCACGCGTCGCCTGACTTTGGCCCATGCCGTCACGAATGACCTTGCCGCCGCCGAACTTTACCTCATCGCCATAGGTGGTGAAATCCTTCTCAACCTCGATGAACAGTTCGGTATCGGCCAACCGAACCTTGTCGCCAGTGGTGGGGCCGAACATGCTGGCATAGGCCGCGCGCGACATTTTGTAGGACATGGTGATCAGGCTCCCTGAGCAAAGGCGGATAAATTCGTTTGGTCGAGGCGCGAGAGGCGCGCCTTGGAAGTCAAATCATCGACATAGCGGCGCTCAGCCGCGAACGGGTGCCACTCCCAGCCGGCATGGCCGAACCCGGCAAGCACGACGCGGTCACCCGGCTGCCGCCAATGCGCCAGAACCTCGGCGATCACGATCAGGCCACTGCTCGGCACGACATAGATGCCCGCATCGAACCGCTTCAGCGCCGTATCGACGCTCTCATGCGTTGACGCCGGAACAGAATGGAAGGCACGTCCAGTCGCCTTGGCAAAGGCGCGAAAACCATCGGTATAATCGTCGCAGAGATCGCCAAGATCCGGATGCGTAACAGTCAGTTTCTGCCGCAGCACTTGGAACTTGCCGCCATCACGAACACACCAGATCGCAGCCGCCTGCCGCACCGCCGCATGGTTCTTCCAGCCGCCGCCACCCAGCATGGAAAGCGCCGGGCGGCCGGTATTGCAGACAGCGACTATATCCGTCTTATCTCCACCAGCACCGCAGGAGCGGCAATCGTTGAAACGGATCACCAGATCGGCGGCATCGATGATAGGGGCGGCCCTTTCCGGCACCGGACCATTGCCAACGATCATGATAGTCCGGCTCACGGTCACAAACACCTCAGTTTCAAGCCGAAGGACCTCCGCTTCACGGGACGCAACCGCCTCATAGCTTGCCCATGACCTTTTGGCGAAAACCATAGACTTCGCGCTTGCCGGCAAACGGGATGAGCGTGACGCTACGGGTCTGCCCCGGCTCGAAACGGACAGCTGTTCCCGCCGGAATATCGAGGCGCATTCCATGTGCCACTGCCCGGTCGAATAGGAGCGCCGCATTCGTCTCGGCAAAATGGTAGTGGCTGCCCACCTGCACCGGCCGATCGCCGCTATTGGAGACCTCGAGCGACACCGTTTCCAGCCCTGCATTCAGTTCGATATCGCCATCTGCCGCAATGATTTCACCGGGGATCATCGTATCGTCTCTCCTGTTTACGCAGCCTTGATCGGCGCACAGCCTTCGGCCTTCAAGACCCGCTCCGTGGATGCCGGAAACTTGCCGAGCTTGGCGGCGGGGCGAACCGGGCGGCGGACAAGTTCACCACCGCAATTGGGGCATTGTCCATCGAGAACCTCCGAAACACACTGGGTACAGAAGGTGCATTCGAAACTGCAGATCATCGCCTCGCGGCTACCGGGCGGCAGGTCCTTGTTGCAGCATTCGCAATTGGGTCTCAGTTTCAGCATGGCGCGCTCCTCAGCGAATGGGTTCGTGAACGGTGACCAGCTTGGTCCCATCCGGAAAGGTCGCCTCGATCTGGATATCGTGGATCATTTCGGGAATACCCTCCATCACCTGGGCGCGGGTGATGACATGGGCGCCGGCCTCCATAAGGTCCGGCACCGAGCGGCCATCGCGCGCACCCTCGACGACAAAATCGGTGATCAGCGCGATCGCTTCGGGGTGATTGAGCTTGACGCCACGCTCCAGCCGCCGGCGGGCGACCATCGCTGCCATCGAAATCAGTAGTTTGTCTTTTTCACGGGGTGTCAGGTTCATGCTCGGTCACCAGGATTGCGTGTCAATTACAGGTTCCAGACTTTCGGCACAGAGGCGCCCTTGCGCAAGTGCGAAATGACCGGGATGAGGATTTTTCTCAAGGCGAAACCATCGGCCGCAACGACCCGGGCGATCAGCTTGTCCCCGCCTGCGACGCTGTAATGGCTCACCCCGCCACCAATGCCGCCGATCAGGCCGCGCAGCTTTTCCACATGCCTTTCGCAATCAGCGCCGGTGTAAAACACCGTGGCAAATGCCACTTGCCCGCCCAGCACGGCCAGTTCCCGCGTCAAGCCGGCGATATCGCCGGAAAGCCGCAGGTTCTCGGCATGCAGGAGCAAGCCGTTCTGGCGGATGCGCCAGCGATCCTGAAACAGGCCCTCGCGCATCGACTCGCCCATCGCCTTTCGGCCGAGAAGCACGACTTCGACCGCCAGAAACTCCGCCCCTTCGGCAAGATCGACCTCGAGCCTGCGCGACAGCGAGGCCCGGTCAAACAGGATGGTTTCCTGCGGCAACCAATGCACTGTTGCTCCTGCCCCAACCGAAATCTGCGCCGTTACATCAGCCGTTCCGGCGCTGGCCTTGTAGATTTTTTCACAGGCCTGGGTGGTCAAGGTCAGATGGGTGCCCTCGCCGGCGACAAACGACCATTCCATATGGTCGCCACCGGTCAGCCCGCCGGAACTGTTGATCAGCACCGCTTCCATCGTCGTGTCGAACGTCTCCGGCAATCTGATCTTGGCACAGCCTTCCTGGTAGAATTCGGAAAGCCGGGTCCGCCCCGCAAACGGCTTTGCCACCAGCCGCCCTTTGCCCCAAGCCCTTTGCGGAGCGATTATTGCTGCCTCAGCCATTCCCATCCGCCGTCACACTGTGAGGTGGCGGCGTGCTTCCGGCGTGTCCAGCGTTTCGGCCGGGCCTTCATGCACGATCTCGCCCCGGTCCATGATGTAGACATGGTCTGCAAGCTCACGGCAGAAGTCAAGATATTGTTCCACAAGCAGAATTGCCATCCCGGTGGAACCCCGCAGATATTGGATCGCCCGGCCGATATCCTTGATGATCGACGGCTGGATGCCCTCCGTCGGCTCATCCAGCACGAGGATTTTCGGCCGCGTCACCAGCGCCCGGCCGATAGCCAGCTGTTGCTGCTGTCCACCCGACAGATCGCCACCGCGACGGCCAAGCATGGAGCGCAGGATCGGGAAGAGATTGAAGATATCCTCCGGAATGTACCGGTCCTTGCGCGCCACCGGCGCATAGCCCGATTCCAGATTCTCCTTGACCGTCAGAAGCGGAAAGACCTCCCGCCCCTGCGGAACGAAGCCGATGCCGTGCTTGGCGCGGTTATACGGCGCCATGCCGTTCAGCACGGTGTCGTTGAAGGTAATTGTTCCAGCGCTCGGCCCATGCTGGCCGGTGATAGCGCGAAGCAGGCTGGTCTTGCCGACGCCGTTGCGACCAAGAACACAGGTGATCTTTCCCATGGGTGCGGTGATGGAGACGCCACGAAGGGCTTGGGCCGCGCCGTAATGGAGATTGATGTTGTCGACGGTCAGCATGGGGCATCCCTACCTATCGAGGGCGCCGCAGCACCCCCCTCTGTCACTCCGTGACATCTCCCCCCCAAGGGGGGAGATCGGTCTTTTCCTTTAAGCGCCCAAACGCCGACAGAGGGGGGTGCCGCCACGTACATCCCAATCAAAGACAGAAAAACAGACCTCATCTCATCGCCCCAAATAATTCTCGATCACCTTCGGATCGTTGCTGACGAAATCGATTGAACCTTCTGCCAGAACGGAGCCTTCCGCTAGGCACGTGACCTTGACGCCGAGATCGCGGATGAAGCCCATGTCGTGTTCGACGACGACAACCGAGCGGGTCTTGGCGATTTCCTTGAGCAGGATGGCGGTCTCGGCCGTTTCCGCATCAGTCATCCCGGCCACCGGTTCATCGACCAGAAGCAGCTTCGGCTCCTGCGCCAGAAGCATGCCGATTTCCAGCCACTGTTTCTGCCCATGCGAGAGATTGGCCGCAAGGTCGTCCTTACGCGCCGTCATGCGTACCGTTTCGAGGATTTCCTCGATGCGCGCCTTGTCGGCCGGGGTCAGGCGGTAGAACAGCGTCGAGAACACGCCGCGTTTCCGGTTGAGCGCCAGCTCTATATTGTCCCAAACCGTATGGCTTTCAAACACCGTCGGCTTCTGGAACTTGCGGCCGATGCCAAGCTGGGCGATATCCGCCTCGTCTTTCTTGGTGAGGTCGATATCGCCGTTGAAGAAGACCTGGCCGCTATCCGGCCGGGTCTTGCCGGTGATGATGTCCATCATCGTCGTCTTGCCGGCGCCGTTCGGGCCGATGATAGCCCTCAGTTCACCGGGTTCGACCACGAAAGACAGCGAGTTCAGCGCCTTGAAGCCATCGAACGATACCGAAACACCGTCAAGATACAGAAGGCTGCGGGAAGTCTTTTCGTCCATCGGTCTTACTCCGCAGCCTGGGGTTCAAGGATTGCAAGCTGGCTTTCGGCCTTGGCCGCCTTGTCATGGTAGGCCTGTTCGACGGCATCTGCCTTTTTCTGGTCCTTGCGCCGGGCAAGGAACTGCTGAACGGTGCCAACCACGCCCTTGGGCAGGAACAACGTGGTTGCGACGAACAGCGCGCCGAGCGCAAACAGCCAGAATTCCGGGAAGGCAGCCGTGAAGATGCTTTTGCCGAAATTGACGAGAATGGCGCCGATGATCGGTCCGATCAGCGTGCCGCGCCCGCCGACCGCCGTCCAGATGACCACTTCGATCGAGTTTGCCGGAGCGAATTCGCCCGGATTGATGATGCCGACCTGCGGCACGTAGAGCGCGCCGGCCACACCGGCCATCATCGCCGAGACCGTGAAGATGAACAGCTTCATGTTCTCGACGCGGTAGCCGAGAAACCTCGTCCGGCTCTCGGCATCGCGCACGCCGACCAGCACCTTACCGTATTTCGAGCGGACGATAGCCGAGCTTAAAACCAGCGCCAGCGCCAGCGCGATGGCGGTTGCGGCAAACAATGCTGCCCGCGTGCCGCCCGCCTGAACGTTGAAGCCGAGGATTTCCTTGAAATCGGTGAGGCCATTGTTGCCGCCAAAGCCCATCTCGTTGCGGAAAAAGGCAAGCAGCAACGCATAGGTCATCGCCTGGGTGATGATCGACAGATAGACGCCGGTAACACGCGAGCGGAAGGCGAACCAGCCGAAGACGAAGGCGAGCAACCCCGGCACCAGAAGCACCATCAACGCTGCAAAGGCGAAATGGTTGAAGCCGTACCAGTACCAGGGCAATTCCTGCCAATTGAGAAAGACCATGAAATCCGGCAGCAGCGGATTGGCATAGACGCCGCGATCGCCGATCTGGCGCATCAGGTACATGCCCATGGCATAACCACCGAGTGCAAAAAATGCGCCGTGGCCGAGCGAAAGAATGCCGCAATAGCCCCAGACGAGATCAAGCGCCAAGGCCAGAAGCGCGTAGCAGAGATACTTGCCAAGCAGCGGCACCAGATAGCCGGGTACATGGAAGGCGCTGTCTTCGGGAATGATCAGGTTGGCAAGCGGCACGAAGGCTGCGGCAAGCAGGATCAGGAACACGGCCCAGAGCGTCTTCTTCTCGTGCCGCCTGAAAAGCATTTGCGTGATCATTGTTCGACCGCCCTTCCCTTGAGCGCGAACAGGCCGCGCGGCCGCCGCTGGATGAAAAGAATGATGAAGACGAGGATGAGGATCTTGCCCAGCACCGCGCCGGCATAGGGCTCGAGAAACTTGTTGGCGATGCCGAGCGTCAAGGCTCCGACCAGCGTTCCCCAGAGATTGCCGACGCCCCCGAACACAACGACCATAAAACTGTCGATGTTATAGTTCTGGCCGAGATTGGGCGAGACATTGTCGATCTGGCTGAGCGCCACGCCCGCCATGCCGGCAATGCCGGAACCAAGCCCGAAGGTCAGTGCATCGACCCAGGGCGTGCGAATGCCCATCGAGGATGCCATACGCCGGTTCTGCGTGACGGCGCGCATCTGCAGGCCGAACTTGGAGCGCTTGAGCAGCAGCAGCAGCGCGACGAAGACACTGAGCGAAAAGACGATAATCCACATGCGGTTATAGGTGATGGCAAGGCCGCCAACCTCGAAAACGCCGGACATCCAGCTTGGGTTATCGACCTGGCGGTTGGTAGGGCCGAAAATGGAGCGGATCGCTTGCTGCAGGATCAGCGAAATACCCCAGGTGGCAAGCAGCGTTTCGAGCGGCCGCCCGTACAGCCAGCGGATGACGCTGCGCTCGATGCCGACGCCGACCAGCCCGGTAAAGAGGAAGGCTGCAGGAACCGCAAAGGCCAGCGAATAATCGGTTATGCCGGGGGCCACGGCAGCGACGGTCTGCTGCACCACATAGGTCGTGTAGGCGCCGAGCATGACCATTTCGCCATGCGCCATGTTGATGATGCCCATGACACCGAAAGTGATGGCAAGGCCGATGGCGGCAAGCAGCAGCACCGATCCGAGCGACAGGCCGTACCAGATATTTTGTGCGACATCCCAGACGGCAAGGCTGCGGTTGATCGTATTGATATGCGTCTGGATTGCGGGTTTCAAGTCATCCGGCGCATTGTCCAGGGCTGCCGTCAGGATCGTCAGCGCATCGCGATTGCCGCGCGCGGCAATGGTGTCGATGGCGGATTTCTTGTCCTCGGCGCTGGCATCGGTCTTCAACAGGATGACGGCGCGCGCGGCTTCCATCGTCGCCTTGACCTCGGCGTCCTTTTCCTGCGCCAGCGCTGAATTCAACAGGTCTAAATTGTCCGGATTGGCGCCCTTGAGCAGATCCCGCGAGGCTGCAAGGCGCGCGGAGCGGTCTGGGCTCAAAAGCGTCAGCTGGCTGAGCGCCGTGCCGATTGCACCGCGCAGGCCGTTGTTCAGCCGGATCTTGGCGAGATTTCCCGGAACCTCGGTTGCCGCAGAGCCCGTCAGCACATCGAGATAGGCACCGTCAGACGGGCCTTCGAGGAAAACCGTGCCTCCGGTCTTCGGCGCATAGAGCTTGCCGTCGCTCAGATTTTGCAGGATGTCGCCCACTTTTGGATTGCCCGACGCAGCAAGCGCTTTGACGGCCTCGATCTTCTGCGGGAAAGTCGTTGCCCCAAGCGCATCGACCAGCGGCCGGATATCCTCCTGCGCACGCAGGCCCGCTGCAAGGCAACTGACCAGCAGGCAGAGGGCAACAAGGAAGGTCTGGATGGCGCGATACATGAGCTCTTCTTGTTCCGTTGGCTTGGGCAGCCGCGCATGACGGGAAACGCTTGATGCCGGCACTGTTGCTTAAGATTTCCGCAATACGCTCGCCCGAAGATCACATCGAACAGGACCGGTACCCGGAACCCCGCCCCTAAGCTCAGCTAAGCAGAAACCATGCCAGATATAGGGGGATGAAGGTCCCTCCGCCCAGACGGGGTCTGGACGGAGGGTATTGGCATTTCAATCAGGACGTTATGAGAATGGATTTTGGGAAGCGGCGATCAGGCCGTTGCCGAAATATGCTGAACTTGATGAAAACAGCAGGTGTTCGTCAAAATCAGGAGCCCTTGCCGCCGCACTTGCCCGTTGCAACGTTGAAGTTGCCGCAGGACATTGGCTTCCGCCAATCGGAGATCAGGTCCTTGGAGTCCGGTAGGAAGTCCGACCATTCGTCGCCAACGACCTGCGGGGTCTGCTGGACGATTTCGAACTGGCCGTCTGCCTGGATTTCGCCGATCAGCACCGGCTTGGTGATGTGATGATTCGGCATCACGGTCGAGTAGCCGCCCGAAAGGTTCGGAACGCTGGTGCCGATGATCGTGTCGAGAACGGCATCGGTATCAGTGGTGCCGGCAGCTTCGACGGCCTTTACCCAGGCATTGAAGCCGATATAGGCAGCTTCCATCGGGTCATTGGTGACGCGCTTGTCGTTCTTGGTGAAGGCATGCCACTGCTTGATGAATTCGGCATTGGCAGGTGCATCGACGGACTGGAAATAGTTCCAGGCGGCGAGATGGCCGACCAGCGGCTTGGTATCGAGACCGGCAAGCTCTTCTTCGCCGACCGAGAAGGCGATGACCGGGATATCGGTTGCCTTGATGCCCTTGTTGCCGAGTTCCTTGTAGAACGGCACGTTGGCATCACCGTTGATGGTCGAGACGACGGCGGTCTTCTTGCCGGCCGAACCAAATTCCTTGATCTTGGCCACTTCCGTCTGCCAGTCGGAGAAACCGAACGGCGTGTAGTTGGTCAGGATGTCTTCCTTCGGAATACCCTTGGCAATCAGATAGGCTTCGAGAATCTTGTTGGTGGTGCGCGGATAAACGTAGTCGGTGCCTTCAAGCACGAAACGCTCGACGCCTTCGGTGTTCATCAGATAGTCTACGGCCGGGATGGCCTGCTGGTTGGGCGCAGCCCCCGTGTAGAAGATGTTGCGCGAGGATTCTTCACCCTCGTACTGGACCGGATAGAACAGCAGCGAATTCAGCTCTTCGAAAACCGGCAGGACCGACTTGCGCGACGACGAAGTCCAGCAACCAAAGACGGCCGAAACCTTGTCAACGGAGATCAGCTCGCGGGCCTTTTCGGCAAACAGCGGCCAGTCGGAGGCCGGATCGACCACGACGGCCTCGAGCTTCTTGCCGAGAAGGCCGCCCTTCTTGTTCTGCTCTTCGATGAGCATCAGCATGGCATCCTTGAGCGTCGTCTCGGAGATCGCCATGGTGCCGGACAGCGAATGCAGGATGCCGACCTTGATCGTGTCTTCGGCGGCCTGAACGCTGGAAAATGCTGTCGTGGCGAGCGCGCCAGCCAGGAACGCGCCCAGGATCTGGGATTTGAATTTCATTATGTGAACCCCTCTCGTTCTTTTGACGACGGCTTTTGCGGGTACCGTTCGTGCAGTAACTATCCGTTGAGGGGGCTGGATTCTGTATACGTCAATTGACGTAGTCACCGGGGCGAAGTGTGCACTGCAGCACGAATTTTCGCCACTTCACCAGGCTGCGAGCCCTTTGCCAACAGGCATGCAGGGCCAACGGCGCCTTCCCGAAAACAATTCCGCCGGTCCCCAAGCAATCCAATTCTCGCACTTGCAAAAGATCGCGGACCGGAGGACATTGCCTAATCATTGGTCACATTGAAAATTGGGATATAAATTAGGCATGACAGCACGCCAGCGCATCATTCCGGTCCGGCGCGAATATAACCGCTGGGTCGCCAACCAGACGCTGGAAGACTATGCGCTGCGTTTCACCGCCAAGAGCGCCCGGCAATTCTCCTCGCAGCGCATCTCGCAAACGGCGATCGGGGCGATCTCCTTCCTGGCGCTGGAGGCGATCGGCGGCGCCATCACGCTGTCCTACGGCACGACCAACGCCATCATCGCCATTCTCGCAGCAAGCCTCGTCATGCTCGGCGTCGCCCTGCCGATCAGCCGCTATGCCATCCGCCACGGCGTGGATATCGACCTTCTGACGCGCGGCGCAAGCTTCGGCTATATCGGCTCCACCGTCACCTCGCTGATCTACGCCTCGTTCACTTTCATGCTGTTTGCCATCGAAGCCTCGATCATGTCGGCAGCGCTGGAACTGGCGCTCGGCATTCCCGTTTGGATCGGCTATATCATCAGCGCGGTGATGGTCATTCCGCTGGTCACCCACGGCGTGCGGCTGATCAGCAAGTTTCAGCTATTGACCCAGCCATTCTGGATCATTCTCAACATCGCACCCTTCATTTTCATCGCTCTCGCCGATTGGAGCAAATTCGACCTCTGGCTTGCCTTTCCCGGCACGCACAAACCGATGGGCGAGCCGGGCTCCTTCGCACCCTTCTCGTTGCTGGAGTTTGGCGCCGCCTCCGCCGTCATCCTCGCTTTGATGGCCCAGATCGGTGAGCAGGTGGATTTCCTACGCTTCTTGCCGCCGGAGGGGCAGCGCAAGTTGCATCACCGGTTTGCCGTGTTCCTGGCCGGTGCCGGCTGGGTGATCGTCGGTGCGCCAAAGCTTTTGGCGGGCTCATTCCTCGTCGTCCTGTGCCTCAGCGCCGGCGTTCCGGTCGAGCATGCCGCCGACCCCGCACATATGTACCTGACGGCCTTCGGCTACATGATCCCCTGGCACAATGCCGCCCTTCTACTGATGGCCGCTTTCGTCGTGGTGTCGCAGCTGAAGATCAACGTCATGAATGCCTATGCAGGCTCGCTGGCCTGGTCGAATTTCTTCTCCCGCCTCACCCACAGCCATCCCGGCCGCGTCGTCTGGCTGATGTTCAACGTGGCGATCGCGCTGCTGCTGATGGAACTCGGCATCTACAAGCTCTTGGAAGAAACGCTCGGCATCTTCTCGATCATCGCCATGTCCTGGCTCTGCACCATCTCGGCCGACCTGTTCATCAACAAGCCGCTGGGGCTGGCGCCGCCCAATATCGAGTTCAAGCGCGCCCATCTCTACGATATCAACCCGGTCGGCGTCGGCGCCATGACAGCATCGGCACTGATCGCGCTGACGGCGCATTTCGGCGTCTTCGGTGCCATGGCCGCGTCGCTGGCGCCTTATATCGCGCTGATCACCGCCTTCATCGTCTCCCCCGCCATTGCATGGGCAACGAAGGGCAAATACTACCTCGCCCGCAAGCCGCGCCAGAGTTGGAAAAAGCTCTCGACCGTCACCTGCTCGATCTGCGAACATCCGTTCGAGCCCGAGGACATGGCGTGGTGCCCGGCCTATTCCGCGCCGATCTGTTCGCTCTGCTGCTCGCTCGACAGCCGCTGCCACGATATGTGCAAGCCGCATGCGAGCTTCAACGCCCAGACAGCCGTGGTGGCCAAGGCCTTGCTGCCGCAAAAGGTGATGGAGACGCTGTCTACCCGGCTCGGCCGCTATGGCATCGCAGTCGTCCTGTCGGTTGCCTGCATCGGCATTATCCTGGCGATGATCGCGCACCAGACCGGAACAGCCTCGCCCGAAACGGCATCGGTAATCAACCGCACGGTCGGCGTGGTGTTCTTCGTCTTTGCCGTCGTCACCGGGGTCGTCTGCTGGTTCTATGTGCTTGCCCATGACAGCCGGCTGGTGGCCGAGGAAGAGTCGTCGCGGCAGAACACCCTGCTCTTGAAGGAAATCGCCGCCCACAAGAAGACCGACGCCGCCCTGCAATATGCCAAGGAAACCGCCGAGGCCGCCAACCGGGCAAAGAGCCGTTATGTGGTCGGCCTCAGCCACGAACTCCGCACGCCGCTCAATGCCGTGCTTGGCTATGCCCAGATCCTCGAGCGCGACGAGACCATCCCCGCGCCGCGGCAATCGGCGATCAAGGTGATCAAGCGCAGCGCCGACCATCTCTCCGGCCTGATCGATGGTCTTCTCGACATTTCCAAGATCGAGGCCGGCCGCCTGCAGGTCTATTCCAACGAAATCAATATCCAGGATTTCCTCGATCAGGTCACCGACATGTTCCGTCCGCAGGCGCAGGCCAAGGGTCTGTTTTTCGAGCATGACCGGGCAACCGCCCTGCCGCAATATGTCCGCACCGACGAAAAGCGCCTGCGCCAGATCCTTGTCAACCTGCTCTCCAATGCTATCAAATTCACCGATACGGGCACCATCCGTTTCGACGTCGCCTATCGCAGCCAGGTCGCGACCTTCACCGTCTCCGACACCGGCCGCGGCATCTCGCAAGCCGACCTGCCGCGGATCTTCGAGCCCTTCCAGCGCGGCGAGGCTGAGCATATCCGTCCCATGCCCGGCCTTGGCCTGGGCCTTACCATCACCCAGCTTCTGACCCAGACGCTCGGCGGCGAGATCGTCGTCGACAGCGAGCGGGACAGGGGCTCGACATTCCGGGTACGGCTGATGCTGTCGGCGATCAGCCGGCCAACCGCGTCGCTGCCCTCCATCCGCAAGATCGCCGGTTACTCCGGGCCGCGCCGCACCATTGTCGTGGTCGATGACAATGAGGATCATCGCGACCTGATGCGCGAAGTGCTGATGCCGCTCGATTTCGTCGTCCTGACGGCTGCAGGCGGCATGGAATGCGTCACCCTGATCGAGGGTATCAAGCCCGACCTCTTCCTCATCGATATCTCGATGCCCGGCATGAACGGCTGGCAGCTCGTCACGCGCCTGCGCGATCACGGCCAGACGGCGCCGGTCATCATGCTCTCGGCCAACATCGGCGACGGCACGGCGTCAGACACCCATAGCGGCCACAACGATACGCTCGCCAAGCCCTTCGATATCCGCCAACTGCACGACAAGCTGGCGGTGCACCTCGCCCTCGAATGGATCTATGGCGACACGGTGCAACCGGTGCAGACGGCCAGGCCCAAGCGCACGATGACAAACCCCGGTGCTGCCCATGTCGAGGAACTGATCCGTCTCGGCGAGATCGGCTATGTCCGCGGTATCGAGGCCAAGCTCGCCGATCTCGCCCGGCTTGAGGAAAACCAGCCCTTTACCGAGGCGGTCAAGACCTATGTCCAGGCTTTCGACCTTGCCGGCTATGCCGACTTCCTGCAGAACATCAACAAACAGGGGAGACCGGCCGGTGAATGAAACAGTGCATCCGCGCGACATCGTGCTCATCGTCGACGATTCCCCGGAAACGCTGGGTTTTCTCACCGACGCGCTGGAGCAATCCGGCTTTTCCGTGCTGATCGCCACCTCCGGCAATGCCGCAATCAACGTCGTCGACCGCATCACGCCCGACGTCATCCTGATGGACGCCGTCATGCCCGGCATGAATGGCTTTGACACCTGCCGGACGCTGAAGACCAATTCGGCCGTGGCGCAGGTGCCGGTGATCTTCATGACCGGGCTGACCGAGACCGAGCATATCGTCCACGCACTGGAATCCGGCGGCGTCGATTATCTGTCGAAGCCGATCAATATCGACGAGCTGCGCGCCCGTATCCGCGTACACCTTGCCAATGCCCGCTCGGCGCAAAGCGCGCGTGTTGCGCTGGATGCCGCAGGACGGCATCTGCTCGCTGTGCGCAGCAACGGCACCATCCAGTGGTCGACACCGCAGGCGACCCGGCTGGTCAATGCAGCAACCGGCCGCGACGACGGGCTGGATACGCTCGCGGTCCATATTCGCGACTGGCTGCAGGAACGCGAAAAGCACGGCGTATCCAGGGATGGCCCGCTGATGATCCATCAGAACGGCCAGCCGGTGCTCCAGCTTGCCTATCTCGGCGCAATCGGCGGTGACGAATTCCTGTTCCGGCTGACGGGCGTCAGCCAGACCAGCGACGACGAAATCCTCCGCCAGAATTTTTCGCTGACGGTGCGCGAAGGGCAGGTCCTGCTCTGGATCGCCAAAGGCAAATCCAATCGCGATATCGGCGAGATTCTCGGCCTCAGCGCCCGCACCGTCAACAAGCACCTGGAACAGATCTATGTGAAGCTCGGCGTCGAAAACCGCGCGTCGGCGGCGGTCAAGGCGGCGAATGCGCTGCGCCAGGAATAGTCACGCCACCCTGTCGGGCGGCTCACGGCCCTCGAAGAAAGCCGTGATGTTGTCCACCACCTTCATGCCCATGGCAGTGCGCGTTTCCTCAGTCGCGCTGCCCAGGTGCGGCAGAAGAACGACATTTTCCAGAGCCCGCAGTCGCTCGGGAACATTCGGCTCTGCCTCGAAGACGTCCAGGCCCGCGCCGCGAATAATGCCGGTTTCCAAGGCATGGATCAGCGCCGCCTCATCGATGACATCGCCACGCGCTGTGTTGATCAGGTACGCTCCCGGCTTCATCACCGACAGACGTTTCGCATTGATCAGATGGCGGTTTTCGCCGCCGCCCGGGCAGTGCAGCGAGACAAAATCTGCAACCGCCAGCACTTCCTCGACTGTCTCACACTGCCGTGCGCCATAACGAGCGGCTTCCACCGGGTCGATCTTTGATCTGTTGTAGAAGACCACGTCCATATCGAAGCCGAAATGGCAGCGTTTTGCCATCCCCTTGCCGATCCGGCCAAAACCGATGATGCCGAGCGTCTTTCCCGTCACCTTGGTGCCAATCATGTGCGTCGGCCGCCAGCCGGTCCATTGTCCGGCGCGAACCTCGCGCTCGCCCTCGCCTGCCCGGCGCGCGACCGACAGAAGCAGCGACATGGCGATATCCGCCGTGCAGTCCGTCAGCACGCCCGGCGTGTTGGTGACGGTGATGCCGTAATGCTCGGCCGCCGCGATATCGATGTGATTGTAGCCGACACCAAAATTTCCAAGGATCCTCGTGCGCAGATCGCCCTCTTCGAACAGCGACGCCGGCAGACGGTCGGACACGGTCGGCAAAACCGCATCGAACGACCTAAGCGCCTCGAAAAGTGCGTTGGCATCCATGGCGACATCAAATGTGTTGAACGAGGCGTCGAACCGCTCGGCCAGAACGCGCTCGACCGCATCGGGCCAGCGGCGGGTCACAAGGATGCGTGGTTTTTCGATCATTGGTTGGCTCCACGGAAAGATTATAGAACCGACACTTAGCACAGGAACGGCTGTGATCCAGCCGCCCGTTTGATTGAAACAGACTTGCGAAGCCAGAGCCCGCAGTGATGCGGGCAGAACGCAAAAAGGCCCGGCAATGCCGGGCCTTTCGCAGTCCAGATGGACCAATCGGTGTTCAACCGAAAACGATTATTTTTCGTTTTCGAAGTAGCTGAACTTGCCGTCGTCACCCTTCTTCCAGGTGTACATGACATAGTCAGGACGTGTGATGTCGCCCTTTTCGTCATAGCCGAACTCGCCGATAACGGTCTTGAACGGACCCTTGCCCTTGATGTTCTCGGCAACAGCCTGCGGGTCGTTGCCGCCGGTTGTCTTGGCAGCTTCAGCGATAACCTGCAGAGCGGAATAGGAGTAGAGTGTGTAGGCTTCCGGCTCAAAGCCGTTTGCACGGAACTTTTCAACCAGTTCCTTTGCAGCCGGGTTCTTGCGCGGATCCGGAGCGAACGTCATCAGAGTGCCGTTCACAGCGTCGCCGGCGATCGAAGCAAGTTCGTTCGAGACGATACCGTCGCCGGACATCAGGGTAGCCTTCAGGCCCTGGTCAGCCATCTGGCGCATGATGAGGCCGGCTTCGGTGTGCAGGCCGCCGTAGTAAACCAGCGATACGCCGGCTTCCTTCATCTTGGCGATCAGAGCCGAGAAATCCTTGTCGCCAGCCGTGATACCTTCGTAAACGACTTCCTTGACGCCGGCTTCGTTCATGGCAGCCTTGGTCAGGTCAGCAAGGCCCTGGCCGTAGGGTGTCTTGTCGTGAACCACAGCAACCTTGGCGTCCTTGAAGTTTGCAGCGATGTAGGCACCGGCAACAGCGCCCTGCTGGTCGTCACGGCCGCAGGTACGGAACGTGTTCCACAGGCCGCGCTCGGTGAAGACCGGGTTGGTGGACGCAGGAGTGATCTGCAAGATACCGTTTTCAGCGTAGACTTCCGAGGCCGGGATCGAAACGCCGGAGTTGAAGTGGCCGATCACGAACTTGACGCCGTCAGCAACGAACTTGTTGGCAACGGAAACGCCCTGCTTCGGATCGGAAACGTCGTCGCCGAGCACGATCTTGATCTGTTCGCCATTGATACCGCCGGCAGCATTGATGTCAGCCGCGGCCTGCTCAGCACCCTTCTGGAGCTGTGCGCCGAAAGCTGCGTTCGGACCAGTCAGCGGGCCAGCAACACCAACCAGCAGGTCAGCCCATGCAGTGCCGCTGAAAGCGACCATTGCAGTCAGCGCAACAGCTGACAAAAGTGACTTTTTCATCTTGTTACTCCCAAAAAAATTGAGCGGGTGCCTTTTTAAACCAGTCACGATACCCACCATAATCGCGCCGGTATTCTTATCTCCGTGTCAGCATCAAAGGCTCTGACGCGGGGTTCCCTCTGTCATTTTGACTTCCACGAAAAGGGCGATACCTTCTCGTAAAGCCAGTAGTAATTGTTGGTCATCTGCTTCGTACGATAGTAGCGATAACCTGCAGTAGCAAACAGCAAAAGAATGATCGTGTCCACGACATAGTACTGCAAAGTCAACATGCTGCCGTTAAAAAGCGCATGATGGATGAACCGGATCGCCACACCCAGAAGCAGCGTATAGAACACCAGTACCCGGTAGCTGCTCCAGCCTTCGGCAGTACTCTTTCCCGTGCGCCAGGCCGTCCATCCGCCCATCACGACGGTGATCAGAGCGAAATGCAGAACCGAAGGTTCTTCGTAGAGAATGCCGTGCATCCCTTTTCTCCCTTTCAAAGCGACCGGCGGTTTTCAAACCGCACGGTAACGCTCCAACATGTCGGATATGCAAGCCGGCCCATCCCCCAGAAAACCCCTGGCATGAGCCGGAATGCCGTCAATGGTGACCGCCCTCGAGATAGGCAGCGCGCACCTCCGGATTGGCCAGCAATTCCTTGCCGCTGCCGCTCATCGTCACCTTGCCGTTGACCATGACATAACCACGGTGCGACAGCTTCAGGGCGGCAAAGGCGTTCTGCTCGACGAGGAAAACCGTAAGTCCCTCCTCTTCATTGAGCTTCTTGATCGCCGCAAAGATGCCCTTGACGATCAGCGGTGCAAGACCCAGCGAAGGCTCGTCGAGAAGCAGCAGTTTCGGGCGCGCCATCAGCGCGCGGCCGATCGACAGCATCTGCTGTTCGCCGCCCGAAAGCGTTCCGCCGCGCTGTGCCTGGCGCTCCTTGAGGCGCGGAAACAGCGTGAAGATCTTTTCCACGTCCTCGTTGAAATATTTCAGATTGTCGAGGCTGGCACCCATTTGAAGATTTTCGTAGACCGTCATGCGCGGAAAGATCCGGCGGCCTTCGGGCGATTGGGCGATCCGCAACCGGGCAATCTCGTGCGTCGGCATGCGGGTGATATCCTGGCCATCGAAGGTCACCGAGCCGGTCCTTGCCTGCGGGCTACCGCAGACCGTCATCATCAGCGTCGACTTGCCGGCACCGTTGGCACCGATCATGCAGACGATTTCGCCGCGCTTGACTTCGACTTCGACGCCCCCAAGCGCCCGGATATTGCCGTAATAGGTTTCGACGTCTTTGACATGCAGAAGGGTATCGCTCATTTGGGCGTATCTCCTGGTGCAGCAACGGCGATTTCCTCGATCTGTTCGATCACCTCTTCGACCTCATCATCCTCAACGCCGAGATAGGCCGCAATAACCTTCGGGTCGTGTTTCACATGCTCCGGATTGCCATCCGAAATCTTCTGGCCGTATTCCAGCACGACGACATGATCGGAAATTTCCATGACCACCGACATGTCATGCTCGATCAAAAGGATCGAGGTGCCGGTATCCTTGCGGATGCTACGCAACAATTCATTGAGCACCAGCGACTCGCGTGGATTGAGGCCTGCCGCCGGTTCGTCGAGGCACAGGAATTCCGGCCCGGTGCACATGGCGCGGGCGATTTCCAGACGGCGCTGGGCGCCATAGGGCAGATCGCCGGCCGGGTCGTCGGCCCGGTCGGTCAGATTTGCCTTTTCGAGCCAGTATTTCGCCTGCTCGATCGACTGCGCCGCAGCCTTCTTGTAGGCCGGAAAGCCGAGAAGGCCGAGAACGGTATAGCCCGAGGCCAGCATCAGCTTGTTATGCTGGGCGACCAGCAGGTTTTCCAGCACCGTCAACCCTGAGAAAAGCCGGATGTTCTGGAAGGTACGGGCCACCTTGGCGTCGCGGTTGACCTCGAAATCCGACATGCGTTCGAGCAGATATTCCTTGCCCGCCTTCTGCCGCATGGTGATCATGCCCATCGTCGGCTTGTAGAAGCCGGTGATGCAGTTGAACACCGTGGTCTTGCCGGCCCCGTTCGGGCCGATCAGTGCTGTGATGTCGCCGCGATAGGCTTCGAACGACAGGTCGTTGATGGCCATCAGGCCGCCGAAGCGCATCGACAGATGGTCGACTTTGAGGATGGGATCTTTCGTCATTGTGTCTGTCTCAAGGGCCATCAGCCGTGCCCTTCCTTGGTAAAGCTGCCGGACACACTCTTGCGTTCGCGCAGGAAGGCCGTGGGTTCACGTGTGCCGACGAAACCGCGCGGCTTCCAGACCATGACGATGATCATGGCCAGGCCGAAGATCAGCATGCGGTAGAGTTCCGGCGTGAAATCCGGGCCGAAGATTTGCTTCAATATCGTCATTTCGCGCAGCAGTTCCGTACCACCGATCATCACCGTCGCTGCAACCGCGATGCCGACCAGCGAACCCATGCCACCAAGAACCACGATGGCAAGGATGATCGCCGATTCGAGGAAGACGAAGCTTTCCGGCGAGACGAAGCCTTGGCGGACAGCGAAGAAGGAGCCCGCGAAGCCGCCGAACATGGCGCCCGTGGCAAATGCGGTGAGCTTGGTCGTCACCGTGTTGATGCCGAGCGAACGGCAGGCGATCTCGTCTTCGCGCAAGGCTTCCCAGGCCCGGCCGATCGGCATGCGGCGCAGACGGATGGTGACGAAGGCAGTCAACAGGCAGAGCGCCAGGATCAGATAGAACAGGAAGATCTTGTAATAGGCCGACGACATCGGCAACCCGAAGACCTTGGCGAAATTGTTCGTCGCACTGACGTCGAATGACCAGATACCGAAGACCGAGGCCTTGGCGATGCCCGAGATACCAAACGTGCCCTTGGTCACAGCCGTCCAGTTGATCAGCACCAGCCGGATGATTTCCCCGAAGGCGAGCGTCACGATCGCCAGGTAGTCGCCCTTGAGGCGCAAGACCGGGAAGCCGAGGATAATGCCCCAGAGAGCGGCAAAGATGCCGGCCATTGGCAGCAAAACCCAGAACGACAGGCCGAAATAAGACGACAACAACGCGTAGGAATAGGCACCAACGGCATAGAAGGCGACATAACCAAGATCGAGCAGGCCAGCCAGCCCGACGACGATGTTCAAGCCCCAGGCCAGCATCACATAGATGAGGATCTGGATGCCGAAGTTGTCGACATACTTCAGCGACCCCTGGTAGCCGAAGAAATACACCATGACCGGCGGGTAGAAAATAAGGGCAATAATGGCCAACGTGTTGAAATGCGCAGCTATGTACACACGAAAATAGAAGAAGCCGAACGCCAGCACGTAGATAATCGCCAGCGCACGGATCATCGTCACCCAGGGAACGAGCACTGCAGGCAAGGCTGCTGCGATCGCGTTCCCAGCGAAAATCAACAGAATGGCAATCACTGCAGCCACAACGACGATCGGCACGCGAAAGAAACGCGTGGCAACGCTGTCGGGAAGAAGGCCGGTGACGGCATTCGTTACCTTCTGGCGAGCCAGAAACGGTCGGATATAGGCAACCGACAGGAAACGGCCGACGGCAGCGATGACGACGAAGATTGCGAGCAATCCCCAGCGTTGCACGAGGATCAGCTCGTTCAGGATGTTCTGGTCAGTCTTCAGGCCGACGAACAGCACGAAGAGACCAAGTGCCACGAGGCCAGCATAAAAAGCCTCGCGCAGAGCCCGCGCCATCAGATTGCTGCCGGCGCCCTCAGGTGTGTTGGTAATGTTTGCCATGAAATTATACCTTCTCGACTTCCGGCCGACCCAGAATACCAGACGGCTTGAAAATCAGCACGATGGCGAGGATCGAGAATGTCGCGACATCCTTGTAGTCGATGGTGAAGTAGGCCGACCACAGCGACTCGATCAGACCGATCATCAGGCCACCCAGCACTGCACCCGGCAGCGAACCGATGCCACCCAGAACAGCAGCCGTGAACGCCTTGACGCCCGGCGTGAAGCCGTCGGTGAAGACGATGACGCCATAGTACATCAGGTACATGGTGCCGGCGACAGCAGCCAATGCCGCGCCCATGATGAAGGTGATCGAGATTGTCTTGTCGACATCGATGCCAAGCAGCGCGGCCATCTTGCGGTCTTGCTCAGTGGCGCGTTGCGCCCGCCCAAGCGGCGTATGATTGACGATATACCAGAATATCGTCAGTAGAACCGCCGTCACCACCACGATGATGATCTGCTTCAGCGAGATCGAGATGCCGAAGACCTCGTAAACCGACGATACCATGGACGGGATCGGCTTGTTACGCGGGCCTTGCGTCACCTGAATGAAGTTTGACAGAGCGATCGACATGCCGATGGCCGTAATCAATGGCGCCAGGCGAAACGAGCCGCGCAAAGGCCGGTAAGCCATCTTCTCGATGACCCAGTTCCACAACCCGGTCATCACCATTGCGACGATGATCATGATGAACAGGGCCAGTGCGATCGGAATACCGCCGAACAAACCCACAAGAACAAGGTAAACAATGAGTGCTGCGAAACCGCCGAGCATGAAGATATCGCCGTGGGCGAAGTTCACCATGCCGATAATGCCGTAAACCATTGTATAACCAATGGCAATCAAACCGTAAATCGAGCCAAGAGTCAGCCCATTGACGAGCTGCTGGACAAAATACTCCATCAATATCCCCCGGGTCTGATCCTAGTAGGTCAGACCTCTTCTTTTCGTGGCTCTTTCTGAGCCTTTCCGATAGAGGATTCCATAATGCTTTCAGACCAAAAGTGAAGCGTAAAATGATGCTTTCCTGATTTTCTTTCCCATTTTAGTGATATTGACGCTTAAACAGTCGAAAAATCAAAACTAGTGCAGTTTAGGCCCTCTTTTTGGGCATCAGACCGTGAATTCTACCGTTAAACACGGCCAAGCCCCCGGCCCGCTTGTTTAGCGCCGTCCGGGGCTAGGAAAGCTCGCGATCACAATCGAGCCTGTCAGGACCGCATGCGCGAACCGTTGGCATCGAAAAGCGGCTGGGCCTGCAAACGGGCGGGCAGCATTTCGCCCAGCAATTCAACTTGCCACCCCTCGGCTTCGTCCGCAACCTCCTTCGGAACATAGCCGATCGCGACCGAAACGCCGGAGGCATGGGCGTAGCCACCTGAGGTCACCCAACCACAGACTTTGCCATTCAGCGAGATCGGCTCGTCGCCGATGACGTCGGCATCCTTGGCGTCGATGATGAAGGTTCTGAGCCGCAACGTGCCACCTTCGGCCTTTTCCTTTGCCGCCGCCTGCTTGCCGATGAAGTCCGCATCCTTCTTCAGAGCAACGAATCGCCCGAGCCCGGCTTCGAACGGGCCGTAGAGCGGACGATATTCGCGCGACCAGCTGCCGAAGGATTTTTCGACGCGGAGCGCATTGAGCGCCCGCAGGCCAAACGGCTTGATGGAAAATTCAGCACCGGCCTCCATGATCAGGTCGTAGAGATAGCGCTGATATTCCGGCTTCATCCAGATTTCATAGCCAAGATCGCCGGTATAGCTGACACGGCCGACGATCGCCGGTGCCATGCCGAGATTCATGCGGCGGATATCCATGAACGCAAACGCCGCGTCGGACATGTCGAGATGCGTCAGCTTGGAGATCAGGGCGCGCGAATTGGGGCCTGCGATCGACAAGCCGACCAGCTGCAGGTTCAGTGCCTTCAGGGTCACCGAGCCGTCCTTCGGCAGATGGCTTTCGAACCAGCGCATATGATAATCTTCGGCGATGCCCGAACCGATGAGTAGGAAATCCCCCTCCCCGAGCTTGGCCAGCGTGAAATCGCCGATCAGCTTGCCGTCATCCTTCAGCATTGGGGCCAGCGACATGCGGCCCACGGCCGGGATGCGGCAGGTCAGCATCCGGTCGAGCCAGGTTTCGGCGCCGTTGCCGGTGATCGTGTATTTGGCAAAGCCCGATGTTTCCATCAGACCGACGCTGTCGCGGACGGCTTTGGCTTCTGCACCGACAACGTCGAAATCGTTGGAACGGCGCCAGGAGAATTTATCTTCCTCGCCCTTCGGCGCGAACCACAGCGGCGCTTCCAGCCCAAAGGACGCACCGAACACGGCGCCGGCTTCCTTGAGCTTGTCATAGATCGGCGTGGTCAGGAACGGACGGGCGCCCGGCAGTTCCTCGTTCGGATAGCGGATCGAGAAGCGGCGGGAATAGTTTTCTCGTACCTTGGCATTAGTGAAGCCCAGCGTGGCGAAATCGCCGTAGCGCGACACGTCCATGGCAAAGACGTCAAAACCCGGATCGCCGTAGATGATCCAGTTGGCCAGCGCCAAACCGACACCGCCACCCTGGCTGAAGCCGGCCATGACGGCGCAGGCGGACCAGTAGTTGGTAAGACCGCGCACGGGGCCAACTAGCGGGTTGCCATCCGGCGAGAAGGTGAAGGGGCCGTTGATGATCTTCTTGATACCGGCATTGTTGAAGGCCGGGAAGTGGCGGAAACCGACTTCGAGCTCGGGCGTGATCCGCTCGATATCCTCGGCCAGCAGCTCATGGCCGAAATCCCAGGGGGTGGTGATCGGCGACCACGGGCGGCAGGCCTTTTCATAGGTGCCCATCAGCATGCCGTTGCGTTCCTGGCGCAGATAGATCTCCCCATCGAAATCGACGCAGTGCATCAGCTCCTTGCCGCGCGTCTGGTTGAATTCGATCACCTCGGGCATGTCCTCGGTGATGAGATACATGTGCTCCATGGCAAGCACCGGCAGCTCAAGACCTGTCATCCGGCCGACTTCGCGCGCCCACAGACCAGCAGCGTTGACGACATGCTCGGCAATGATCTCACCCTTGTTGGTGATGACCCGCCAGGTGCCGTCCTCCCGCTGGACGAGGTCCTCCACCTTGGTGTGCAGGTAGATATCCGCACCGTTCTTCTTGGCGGATTTTGCATAGGCATGGGTGGTGCCATAAGGATCGAGATGGCCTTCGACCGGATCGAACACCGCGCCGACGAACTGCGTGGGATCGAGCAGCGGCATCAGCTCGTGGGCTTCCTTCGGAGAGAGAAGCTCGGCATCCAGGCCCATGTAGCGGCCCTTGGCCAGGATCGACTTCATCCAGTCGAACCGTTCCTTGGTTGCCGCCAGCATCATGCCGGAAGTCATGTGCAGGCCAATGTCCTGGCCGGAATATTCCTGAATTTCCTTGTAGAGTTCGACCGTATATTTCTGCAGCTTGGCGACGTTCGGATCACCATTGATCGTATGCATGCCGCCGGCCGCATGCCAGGTGGAGCCGGAGGTGAGCTCCGAACGCTCCAGGAGAACCACATCGGTCCAGCCGAACTTCGTCAGGTGATAAAGAATCGAACAACCGACGACGCCGCCGCCGATAACGACGACTCTGGCATGGCTTTTCATGGATATTCTCCGGTTCCGGGATCACTCGTCAAAAAGCATCCCGCTCTGTTAAGCGAAATCTTGGCTATCGAAACCGTACCGGCAAAGTCGCGCCGGTTAAAGATATCCCTGCGAACAGGTCTTGCCCATTCCCGCCATCGGCTCCTTCAGTCGCGCCGTAAAAGCGTCACGCGATGCCGCTTTTATCCTTGCGTGGAGAAATCGGCGGAGAGATCGAACTCCCGGCCCATCACGCGCAGATCATCAAACAACGCCACCGCGAAACTGCGCATGACGATCAATTCGAACTCGTTTTCACCGGTACGGGCCAGATTGACGCTGATATGGCCGCAAAGAACGTTCGAAGACGTGCCGATTTCGAACATGGTGGGGTGCAGATCCGAGGCAATGCCCTTGGCAAGTATGCGCCGGGCATTGGGGCCGGACAGCCTGAAAACGACGCGGCCATCGCTCTGGTCGAAAATGTAGGCCGTTTCAGCGAACAGCAACGAAAGCCCGCGGTCCAAGCCCTCCGGCGTGTCCGATTGCGACAGGACCAGCCATTCGCCGGGTCCGGCGAACCGGACGGATACATCGCCCGATACGGCCAACCCTGCGGTCACCGATGCCTCTTCGCCGTCCATCGCCATCACCGAGGCGATTGCGACGGCGCGCGGAATATCCAGATGATCGATCGCGCGGATGCCGGGCTCCAGCGGTAGAAGATCGCTCAGGGGATGGCGGGAAATATAGGTTCTGGTCATATCCGCATCCACCTCAAGAATTCAGCTTCGCATTGCCGGGATCGACGAAGACAGGGTTGCAGACCTCAGCCACGACCTCGGCGCCCGCCAGCTTGTCCCAGACGACGATGCGCTCGCCATAGCGCTCGCGGCCCGACTTCAGGAAAGCCAGCGCGATATCGTGGCCCAGCGTCGGCGAAAAGCAGGCGGAGCTGACATAGCCCTGATCGTTCAGCGTTGATGGCTTTGCGCCTTCGCGCAGCAGATGCGCGCCAGCGCGGATATGTTGGTCGGCTTCCACCGGCTTCAACCCGACCATCTGCATGCGATCGGCGGCCGTCAGCCCGTAGCGGGTCGAAAGCCGCTTGCCGATGAAATCCGGTTTCTGCGCCGAAACCATGCGCCCGAAGCCCGCATCATCCGGTGTTACCCGGCCATCGAATTCGGCATGGGTGACATGGCCCTTCTCGATGCGCAGCACGTTGAGCGCCTCCAGCCCATAGGCGCAGATCCCATGCGTCCTGCCCTCTCCCATGATGGCATCGGCCACTGCGTCACCAAGGCCTGCAGGTACCGCCAGCTCATAAGCAAGCTCACCGGAAAACGAGATCCGGAAGAGCCGCGCCTTGACGCCACCCTTCAGGGTAACGATACCGGCGGCAAGGAACGGAAACGCGCCATCGGAGATATCGTCCTCGACCAGCGCCTGCACCACGTGCCGGGCCTTGGGTCCGGCAATTGCCATCTGCGCCCATTGATCCGTCGACGAGCAGAAACGGACCTTGAGCTCCGGCCAATGCACCTGCGCGCAATATTCCATATGGGACATCACCCCACCGGCCAGCGCCGTGGTCGTCGTCATGACGAAATGGCCGGGCGACAGGCGGCTGGTGGTGCCGTCGTCATAGACCATGCCGTCCTCGCGCAGCATCAAGCCATAACGCGCCTTGCCAACCGGCAGTTTCAGGAACGGATTGCAATAGAGGCGGTTGAGGAACTCGGCCGCATCCGGCCCAAAAATCTCGATCTTGCCGAGCGTCGAAACATCGCAGAGGCCGACATTGTCCCGGACGTTGCGAACTTCGCGATCCGTGCTTTCACGCCAGGTCTTTTCGCCACCACGCGAGAAATAGGCCGACCGGAACCAGAGGCCGGAATCGACAAAGACAGCGCCGTTTCGCTGCGCCCAGCCGTGCAGCGGCGATTTGCGCACCGGCGCTGCGTGCTCGTCGCGCGACGTTCCGGCCAAGGCCCCGAAAGCAACCGGCGTGTAGAATGGCCGGAAGGTCGTGGTGCCGACATCGGCCGGGCTGATGCCCTGCATGGCGGCCAGAAGGCCTGTCGCATTGATGCCGGAAAGCTTGCCCTGATCGGTCGCCATGCCGTTCGTCGTGTAGCGCTTGGCATGCTCGACATGGCCAAAGCCTTCGCGCAGGGCAAGCCCGATATCCTTGACATGCACATCGTTCTGGAAATCGACAAAAGCCTTGGCCTTGGCGCCCGTCGCATACCAGAGCGCCGTGAACGAGGGATCGATCTCGCCCTCGACGACAGGTGCCGTGGATGCGACAGGCGAGAATCCGAGATCGGCAGCAATGGCCACCGCCTTCTCCGCGCCGTCCTTGAGACAGCCGGCCAAGCTATAGCGTCCTGCCGCCGCGCCGGCGACAACAAGACCGTTTCCGGCATCAGGGGCAAGAAAAGTCTTCAATTCCTCGGACCAGACAGCCTTGGCACCGCGCTGGCAGGCGAGATGGATGACCGGGTTCCACCCGCCGGACATGCCGATCGCGTCGCAGGCAATCGTCTGCTCGAAGCCCGAGCGCTCGACGACGATACCTGAGACGCGCTGGCGTCCCTTCGTGTCGATGACAGAAGCCGAATGAATGACATGGACCCCGTCCGGAGCCATATCGGAAACATCCGCCCGGCTATCGATGATGGCAGCGATGTCCACACCATGCGCCACAAGATCGGCGGCGGTGCGGTAACCGGAGCTACCATTGGTGAAGATCGCCACCGACTTGCCGGCGGCAACACCGAAACGATTGGCATAGGTGCGCATCGCCCCCGCCATCATCACCCCCGGCCTGTCATTGCCGCCGAAAACCAGCGGCCGTTCCTCTGCACCCGTCGCCAGCAGCGCCCGCTTGGCGACGATGCGCCAGAGCCGCTCGACCGGAAGCTTGGCCTGCGGCAAGGCCACATGCTTTTGCACCCGCTCGACGGCACCAAACACGTTGTCGTCGTACCAGCCGAACACGGTGGTGCGCGGCATCATCGTCACGTTCGGCAAGGACCGCAGTTCCGCAAGCGCCGTTTCGGCAAAATCCGCAGCGAAAACACCATCGATGCGCACTGTTTCGCCGAGCAGCGACCCGCCCAGCCTGAAATCCTCGTCCGCAAGGATAACCCGCAAGCCTGCACGGCCGGCCGTTAGCGCCGCCATCAGCCCCGTCGGGCCGGAGCCGACAACCAGCAGATCGCAATGCGCCCAACATTTTTCATAGGCCTGCGGATCGCGCTCCAGAACCGCACGTCCGAGCCCTGCCGCCCTGCGGATGATCGGCTCGTAAACCTTTTCCCAGAAGGCCGCCGGCCACATGAAGGTCTTGTAGTAGAAACCGGCGCCGAGGAACGGCGTTAGCAGGCCGTTTACCGCGCCAAAATCGTATTTCAGCGACGGAAACCGGTTCTGGCTGCGAGCATCGAGGCCGGAATAGAGCTCAGCGACCGTCGCCTTGGTGTTTGGGTCACTGCTGGCACCCTTGCCGATGGTCATCAACGCATTCGGCTCGGACGCCCCTGCGGTAACGATGCCGCGCGGCCGGTGATATTTGAAGCTGCGGCCGACCAGAAGCTGATCGTTGGCAAGCAGCGCGGAGGCGAGCGTATCGCCGGAAAATCCCGCCAGATTCCGGCCATCGAACCGGAAATCAAGCGGCGCGTTGCGATCGACCAGACCGCCAGAGGCGAGGCGATGGGCTGTCATCGTCCAGCCTCCCGCGCCACGGAGGAAGCATCCGTGACGGAAAACACTTCATGGGTAAACGTATCGCGTTCGACCACCAGCCAGCGGCGGCAACCAGCAAGATGCTGCCAGTGTTCGCGGTAGCGTCCGCGCGGGTTGCTGCGAATATGGACATAATCGTTCCACGCCTCGTCGGATGCTTCCGGATCGGGGCGGACCAGCGACGCGTCGCCGCGGATCGAAAACTCTTCCTTCGGCCGGACGCCGCAGTGCGGGCAGTGAATGAGGCTCGCCATTCTTTTAAGGTCTCAATGCAGGTTGGGCTGGGGGCCAGCGCCGTGTTCATCGATGGGATAGCCGCGCTCGAAGCGATCAAGGCGCAGGAACCGGGCGACGGGATGGGTTTCGTTCTTGGCGATCAGATGCGCAAAACAAAAGCCGGATGCCGGCGTCGCCTTGAAGCCGCCGTAGCACCAGCCGCAATTCAGGTAGAGATTGTCGATCGGCGTGTGGCTGATGATCGGCGACCCGTCCATGCTCATGTCCATCACCCCGCCCCACGAGCGCAGCACGCGCACGCGCGACAGGCCGGGGATCATCGTCACGCCCTCCTCCATCACATGCTCGACCGTCGCCAGATTACCGCGCTGGGCATAGGAATTGTAACCGTCGATCTCGGCGCCGAACACCAGACCGCCCTTGTCCGACTGGGAAATATAGAAATGCCCAGCGCCATAGGTGATGACGTGATCGATGGCAGGCTTCAGCCCCTCGGTGACGAAGGCCTGCAGCACATGGCTCTCGATCGGCAGCTTCAGGTCCGCCATCTCGCCAACCCGCGAGGTGTTGCCCGCCGCCGCCAGTCCGAGCTTGCCGCAACCGATGAAGCCCCTGGATGTCTCGACGCCAGTGACCACGCCATTCTCGCGGCGGATACCTGTGACTTCGCAATTCTGGATGAGATCGACGCCAAGACGGTCGGCGGCGCGGGCATAGCCCCAGGCAACCGCGTCGTGACGCGCCGTGCCGCCGCGCTTCTGCAGCAGACCGCCCATGATTGGAAAACGGGCATGATCGAAGTTCAAAAAGGGCAGCATCTTCTTCAAGGCGGCGCGGTCGAGCAGCTCGGCCGGAACGCCCTCCATCCACATGGCATTGCCGCGGCGGATATAGGCGTCGCGCTGGCCGTCATTGTGGTAGAGGTTGATGATGCCACGCTGCGACAGCATGGCGTTGTAGTTGAGCTCCCGCTCCATGCCCTCCCAGAGCTTCATCGAAAACTCGTAGAACGGTTCATTGCCGGGCAGCATGTAGTTGGAGCGAACGATCGTCGTGTTACGGCCGACATTGCCGGAGCCGAGATAGCCCTTTTCCAGCACCGCGATGTTCTTCAGGCCAAATTCCTTGGCAAGATAATAGGCCGTCGCCAGCCCATGGCCGCCGCCCCCGACGATGATCACGTCGTAAAACGGTTTTGGTTCCGGCTGGCGCCAGGCCGGCTTCCAGTTGACGTTGCCCGTCAGCGCTTGTCTGATGATGGAAAATGCCGAATACCGCATGCCAGTCCCAACTCACCCTAACCATGTTGCAACGCACATTTGCATATGCCGGGACCAGCGCAAAGACGGCCCCGGGCGAAGACCAGGCGAATGCGCTGCGCCGTGCTGTCGCAGCTCTATCCGAACTGAACCCGTGACACAGTGCCAAAAGCAGCACAGTCGAGAAAATTTCATGCGCGAATCTTGAAAAGACCGCTAAGGAATGTGGATGTATAATCCCTGATCCGGATGTTGGAATTCAACGTCTGCGGGATTTTGGTGACCATGGCCGTGGACGGCAGGAAGGCACGGGAAGCACAGATGCTCGACATTCTGGAAGCAGCGGCGGTGGCTGCGGGGAAAGCGATCCTCGACATCTATCATGCCGGACCGGAAGTCAGCTACAAGGCCGACTGCTCCCCCGTCACCGATGCCGACGAAAGCGCCGAAAAGATCATCCTCGACATTCTGGCATCCGCATTTCCCGAGATCCCTGTCGTGGCCGAAGAAGCCGTCGCAGCCGGCCAAATCCCCGATATCGAGGGAAAGTCTTTCTTCCTCGTCGATCCGCTCGACGGCACCAAGGAATTCGTCAGCCGCAATGACGACTTCACCGTCAATATCGCGCTGATCGAAAGAGGAGAGCCGGTCGTCGGCGTCGTCTATGCACCGGCAATCGGCATTCTTTATGCCGCCACCCGCAACAAGGCGAAAAAATCCGTGGTTTCAGGCCAGCGCGATATCGGTCCGCCGACCATTATCGGCTGCCGCAGCCGGGGCGACCGGCTGGTGGCGCTGGCGAGCCGCTCGCACAACAGCCAGGAAACCATGACCTATCTCGCCGAACACGGCATCACCGATTACGAATCCATCGGCTCGTCGCTAAAATTCTGTCTTCTCGCCGAAGGGCTTGCCGATATCTATCCGCGTCTGAGCAGGACAATGGAATGGGATACCGCAGCAGGTGACGCCGTTCTGCGCGCAGCAGGCGGCGAGACCTTGACCATGGATGGCAATCCGCTCGCCTATGGCAAACGCAATCAGAAATCCGACGTTGATTTCGCCAACCCTTTCTTCGTATCGCGCGGCAAGGACTGACCGTCAGCCCCGCTCCGGTTTTGGCTGATAGCATCCCGGCCACAACGGTGTTCAACGGGGTCCTTATGAGCGGTAATCTGGTTCAGGCGCGCGCGGCATATGCCGGCGGCGATTACAATCTTGCTCTCACCCATCTCAACCACCTCCTGACGGCTGAAGGCGGCGCCGACGAGGCGGTCATCTGCCTGCTTGGGCAAACGCTGGCAAAGCTGGGCATGGGCGCCGAAGCAGCCGAGTTCTTCCAGCATGCAGCCGGGCTGGGCAGTGCCGATGCCTTTTCCCATTTTTGCCGCGCGGCGCGGCTCTACGCTGACAATGGCCGCGATGACGACGCGCTGATCTGCAGCATGCGTGCCCACCAGATCCAGCCGGAAGACCCGGACAACCTTTTTCTACTGATCAAACTGCTGCAGCGGTCCGGCGACACCGCTGTAGTCGAAAAACTGAAATACCAGCTGATCGCCAGCGACACGTCCGAGCATCTGGAATTGGCGCTTGAGCTCGTCGGTGCCAACCGCTGGGATGTCCGCTCGCTGATCCTGTTGCGCAAGCTCCGCAAGCTACACCCGAAGAACATGGTTTATCGCAACGCGGTGGTGAGCCTCGCCCGCGAATTTTGCGATTATGATGTCCTCGACGAGGAGGACAGCCTGATCACGCCGGCCAAATGGCAAGGCCGGTCCGAATGTGTGGCGCAGGAGACACCGCACGACATCATCCACTGGTGCGACAACGAAGCCGTCAACCGGCTCGCGCGCAACTCCGAAACAATTGGAGCCCTCAGCCCGGCCGTGACTGCGCAACGCCGCGCCAGAAAGCATGCCTGGGGCGAAAAGATCAGGATCGGCTATCTCTCGGCTGATTTCTTCGACGCGCATGCGACCATGCGCCTGGTCGGCGACGTCCTGAAAAAGCACGATCCGGAGCGCTTCGATATCACCCTCTTTTGCCATACGCCGCCGAGGCTGACGGCAACTCCTGCGGCAAAAGCAGCCCGGCAGCAGTGGGGCCGGATTGTTGATCTCAATGGCCTGACGGATGGACAAGCCGCTGCCAAGATCCGCGAGCGTAACATCGATATCCTCATCGATCTGAAAGGACACACCGCCCATTCCCGCGTGACGATCCTCAATCACGGCGCAGCACCCGTCCAGGCGACATGGCTGGGCTTCCCCGGCAGCGTCGCCGATATCGATCTCGACTATGTGATCGGCGATACCATCGTGACACCGGACAGTTCCAAGCCATTCTATCGTGAGAAATTCTGCCGCCTGCCGGAAAGCTATCAGCCCAACGATCCCCAAACACGCGCCCTTCCCTTGCCAGCGAAACGAGCCGATCTGGGCCTTCCGGAAAAGGCTTTCGTCTTTGCGTCCTTCAATGCGGCCGCAAAGATCAGCCGCAGGACGGTTGCTTTGTGGGCGCGCATTCTCGTCCAGACACCAAACTCCGTATTGTGGCTGATGTGCACAAGCCAGTCCATGCAGACCAACATCTCCCGCCGTTTCGAACGTCTGGGTGTCACCCCAGACAGACTGGTCTTTACGGCCGCCGCGGCCTACACCGACCATATCGCAAGGCTTCAGGCCGCCGATCTGGCACTCGACACCTTCCCCTGCAACGGCCATACGACCACCTCGGACAAGCTGTGGGCGGGACTGCCGGTCGTCACGATCAAAGGCCGCAACTTCGCATCGCGGGTTTCCGAAAGCTTGCTGCACGCAGCAGGCATTAGGGAGCTGACAGCCGAGAACGACGACGATTTCGTGGCACTCGCGGTGCAGCTTGCCACCGATCCGCAACGCCTTGCAGCAACCCGGCAGACCCTCGATGGCAATCGTTTCCGGGCCCCGCTGTTCGATTCCGAGCGTTTCTGCCGTCATCTCGAAACCGCCTACGAAATGATGGCCGACCGTGCCAAGCGCGGAAAGCACCCGGATCATTTTGACGTCCCGGCGCTGCCGCCGCGGACGGGAGCGTTCCGATCCAGGGCATGACCGGGTGCGATCTTGTGGGTGCTCGGGAATAAACGGGCATCAACCGCATCGATTTCCCTTTTAAAACAACGGCACGACAGCCTCCGCGTCCCCTATGCTCCATCAGCGGCTACCCTTCTCCTCACCCGCAAAGGAGAACGAACCCGGTGAGCGAAACAACCGTCAACCTGGAACTGCCCTACATCCTGCCGTCACAGGCACAGAAGCACGTCACCCACAATGAAGCCCTGCAGCGGCTTGACGCACTGACCCAGTTGACGATCATCGCCTCGCTCTCAACCCCGCCATCCGATCCGCAGGAAGGCACGTGTTTCAACATTGCGGCGTCCCCGGTCGCAGCCTGGACCGGAAAAAGCGGCAAGCTCGCCTTCCGCCAGGATGGCGACTGGATCTTCATCACGCCAAGGGAAGGCTGGCACGGCTGGTTTACGGCTGAAGACAAATTGAAAATTCACAACGGCAGCGACTGGGCAACCTTCGACGCGATCGGCACGCCGGCGTCTCTGGGTATCAATACCACCGCCGACAGTACCAACCGGCTCGCTGTCGCCGCAGCTGCCACCTTGCTGACCCATAATGGCAACGGACATCAGATCAAAGTCAACAAAGCGGCGGCGGCCGACACGGCAAGCCTGCTGTTCCAGACAGGCTGGTCCGGCCGTGCCGAAATGGGGCTCACCGGATCGGATGAATTTGCCATCAAGGTCAGTGCCGACGGATCCACGTGGAAATCGGCGCTGAGTATCACCGGACAGGGGCAGGTCCACATGCCGCAGCGGCCATTGGCGCGCGCCACGCGCGGCGGTGGTGTAGTCACACCGGCCTCCGGCTCGCAAACCGGCTTTTCCATCTTGGGCATCAATCAGGGCGGCTTCGCGCTGGGCACTGCCGTGGCCGGTGGTGGCAGCCGCCTGATCGTGCCAGTCGCAGGCCCCTATCTCATCTGCCTTGGCGTCGAAGCAAATCCTACGGGCGCCTTTTCTGTCACCGTCAAGGTCAACGGCACGACGGTCGTTGCCAGCGTCAACGACAACGACGCGGCCTCCACATCCTACGGCAATTGCGCCATCGGCATGGCGATCCTCAACGCCGGCGACTGGCTGGTGCTGGAACACACCGGAAGCACCCCCCTCGACTTCGCCTATGACAAGACGGAGCTGACGGTGGTGATGCTGTGATGGCGAAGTCGAACGCCGTCTCAGACCGGCACGGCGTCATCCGTGGTCGTGACCGCCGATCCTTCCAGCGTCACCTCGTCCGTCGTTTCCGGCGGCTTGATGTGGAACCAGGCGAGGTAGAGCGCCGGCAGGAAGAGCAGGGTCAATACGGTACCGACGATGATGCCGCCCATCATCGCATAGGCCATCGGCCCCCAGAAGATTTCCCGGGCGATCGGGATCAGCGCCAGGCTGGCGGCAGCAGCCGTCAGCATGATCGGCCGCATCCGGTGCTCCGTCGCCTCCTGCACAGCCTGCCAGGGCGCCACGCCCTCAGTGCGCAGATGTTCGATCTGCACCACCAGGATCACCGAGTTTCGTATGAGAATGCCGATCAGTGCCAGAATGCCGAGAATGGCGACGAAGCCCATCGGCGAATTGCTGAAGAGCAATGCCGCCACCACCCCGATCAGCGCCAGTGGAGCGACAGCAAAGACGAGGAACAGCCGCGAAAAACTCTGCAGCTGGATCATCAGGATCGTTGCCATCACGAACAGCATCAGCGGCACGACGGCGGCGATCGGTGCCTGGCTCTTGCCGCTCTCCTCGACGCTGCCGCCGACATCGATCTTGTATCCGGGCGGCAGTTTTTCCGCAAAAGCGTTTACGTCCTTGGACAGCTGCGCGACAATCGTCGCCGGCTGCGTCGCGTCGCGAATGCCGGCCTTGACGGTCAGCGTCGGCAAGCGCGACCGGCGCCAGACGACCGGCTGTTCCATCTCGTAGCGGAAGCTTGCGACGGCGGCGAGCGGCACGGAATTGCCATTGGTCCCCGGCAGCTGCAAGTCGCGCAACAGCTCGATCGACTGCCGCTCGGACGCCTTGGCGCGGGCAACGACATTGATCAGGTAAATATCGTCGCGAACCTGCGTCACGGTCGTTCCACCGACGATACCGTTGAGTGCCGAGGCGATATCCTGCGAGGTGACGCCCAACTGGCGGGCCTTGTCCTGCAAGACATCAACCTTGATCACGCGCGCCGGTTCGTTCCAGTCATAGACCACATCGCCAAGCAGCGGGTTGCGGCCGAGAACACTGCCGAATTCCAGCGCATGCTCGCGCACCTTGCCGATATCCGGTCCGCTCACGCGGTACTGCACCGGCCGACCGACCGGCGGACCGATGTCGAGCAGCTTCACATAGGCATCCGTGCCGACAAAGGTTTCCTTCAGATATTTCTGCAGGTCGGCCCGCAGCCTGTCGCGCACTGCCAGGCTCTTGGTGACGATGATCGTCTGGCCGAACGACGTATCCGGCGGCTGGACATCGAAGGAGAGAACGAAGCGCACGGCCCCCTGTCCGACATAGGTGGACCAGCGCTCGACATCGGGATTGCCGACAAGCTTGTCCTGCTCGAACTTCGCCATCTGCGCATTGGTGTCGGTAATCGAGGCGTTCTGCGGCAGCGACCAGTCCACGATCAGCTCGAGGCGGTCCGACGACGGAAAGAACTGTTGCTGAACCCGGGTCATGCCGAACAGCGAGATGGCAAAGACCACCACCGTCAAAGCGATCGTCGTCCATTTCCAGCGCATGCACCAGCCAAGCACGCGGGAAAACACCCGCGCAACCCGGCCCTTTTGATCATGATGCTGCTTCATGGTTTTCGGCAGGATGGTCACGCCGAGCAGCGGCGCAAACACCACCGCGACGATCCAGGAGACCACCAGCGAGACGGCGATGACGACAAAGAGCGTGAAGGTGAATTCGCCGGCGGCGCTGTTATTGAGGCCGACGGGAATGAAGCTGGCGACGGTGACGAGTGTACCCGTCAGCATCGGAAACGCCGTGGACGTATAGACATAGGTTGCCGCCTTGCGCAGCGAATCGCCAGCCTCCAGCCGCGCCACCATCATCTCCACAGCGATCATCGCGTCATCGACGAGAAGTCCCAGCGCGATAATCAGTGCCCCCAGCGAAATTCGCTGCAGCGATATGCCGAAATAGGACATGACGACGAAGGTGATGGCCAGCGTCAGCGGTATCGACAGGGCAACCACAAGCCCCGCCCGCACGCCGAGGCTGACGAAGCTGACGAGAAGGACGATGATGACGGCCTCTGCCAGGCCACGGGTAAAGCCGGAAACCGCCTCCTCGACGATCAGCGGCTGATCGGAGACCAAATGAACGCCAACGCCAACCGGCAGCTCCGCCTCCACCTGGCCGATCTTTTTCTCGACATGATCACCGAATTCCAGAAGATTGGCGCCCTGCTTCATGCCGATGGCCAAGCCGATTGCTGCCTGGCCGTTAAACCGGAACAATGCCGTCGGCGGATCGGTATAGCCGCGGGTAACGGTGGCGATATCGGTGAGGCGGAAGAAGCGGTTGTTGACCTGCAGATTGACGGCCCGCAGGCTGTCTTCGGACGAAAACTGGCCGTTGACGCGAACGCTGATCCGCTCGCCCTCTGCCTGCACGACGCCGGAGGGTGCGATCGCGTTCTGGGCCTGGAGCGTGGCAACCACATCGTTCTGGTTGATGCCGAGCGCGGCCAGCTGGCGCGTCGAGAATTCGAGATAGATCACCTCGTCCTGCGCGCCGACAATATCGACCTTGCCGACATTCGGAACCGTCAGGATTTCGCGCCGTGCGGTTTCGACATAGTCACGCAATTGCCGCTGGGTCAGCCCATCGGCGGTAAACGCATAGATATTGCCGAACACATCGCCGAAGCGGTCGTTAAAGGACGGCCCGACAACGCCGGACGGGAATTGACCTCTGATATCGCCGATCATGTTGCGCACCGTCACCCAGATCGACGCGACATCCCGTGCCTTCGTCGTATCTTTCAGGTTGACGAAGACGAGTGTCTGGCCCGGCGTGGTGATGCTGCGCGTGTAGTCGAGCGATTCCAGTTCCTCGAGCTTGCGCTCGATCCGCTCCGTCACCTGGCGGGTGGTTTCCTCGACCGAGGCGCCCGGCCATTGCGCCGAGATCGTCATGGTCTTGATGGTAAAGGACGGATCTTCCTCCCGGCCGAGGCTGAGGTAAGAGAAGAAACCGAGCAGGCCGAAGACGATCATGAAATACCAGACCATCGATGCATGATCGAGCGCCCAGTCGGACAGGTTGAATTTCTTCATGACTGCGCCTCGTCTTCGATCTTGATCTTCTGGCCGTCCTCCAAGCTGTGCACACCGGCCGTCACGACACGTATGCCGGCATCAATGCCGGACGTAATGACAATCCCGTTGCCGGCCGGCGGTCCGGTGACCACTTCGCGGGTCTTGACCGTCCCGCCCCCCTCATCGACCACCCAGACATAGGATTTGCCGTCACGCACAAGGATAGCGGTCGCCGGCAGCACCAGCTGCTCAACAATGGCTTCCTTGAGGGTGGCGGTAATCGTGGTTCCGAGCCGGAAGGCAGCCGGTGGATTTTCAAGCGCGATCTTGACGCGGCGCGTTCGCGTTGCCGGATCCGCTGCCGGTGCGACCTCACGGACAATACCGCTGACCGTTATCCCCGGGTCGATCTGCAGGGAAACCAGAAAGGGCGTCCCCACCGGCAAAAGCGCATTTCCATCCGGAACGTCCACCACCGCATCCCTGGCATCCGGCCGGGCAACGGTCACCACCGTGGCACCGGCGGCGACAACTTGGCCCACCTCTGCCCCGGTCTGGGTGACCACACCGTCGAATACTGCTTTGACTTGCGCATAGGAAAGCTGCTCTTCGGCCTTTGACAGGGCAGCGCGCGACTGGACGACCGACGCTTCTGCCGCAGCGCTCGCCTGTTCGGTACTTTCCACAGACGCCTGCGTTTCGGTGCCGATCTTGAACAACGCTTTGGTGCGCCGTTCGACCGAGACCGTATTGGCAAGCGTCGCCTCCGCATTCGCCAAGTCAGCCCGGGCCGATCCGACGGCCAGTTCCAGCGACGTCGGATCGAGTGCCGCCAGAAGCTGGCCCCGCGTCACCGTATCACCTGTATCGACATCGCGAGCGACTAGCAGGCCTGTCACTCGCGGGCCAAAATTGGTCTGGACCTTCGGCTGCACCGTACCGGCGAAACTGGGCGCGGGCAGGCGCTGGGGAACCACGATTTGCGACAGCACCGGACGGATGACCGGTTCGCCCTTCTCTTCCTCTTTCTGGCAACCCGCAAGGATCAGAAGCATGATCGGTGCAGAGAGCAGTCCCAGCGAAATCCGGTTCATTGCGCCTGCTCCTTGATGACATCGACCGACTGGCCGGGGCGCAACATCTTGGCGCCCTCGACCACAACAGTCTCGCCCTTGGCAATCCCTTCGGAAATCAACACGCGGCCCGTCTCGTAAGACGCCACCTTGACGGGTTTGCGGCTGACCGTGCTGTCCTTGCCGTCCACCACCCAGACAGCCGGCTGTCCGTCCAGCGAAGAGAGCGACGTCCAGGGCAAAATGATCAGCTTTGCCGGCTTGGAGCTGGCAAATCCAGTGACCGGCGCGCCGAGCGTCATGCGATCGGGCGTCGTGTCCATGGCGATCTTGACGCGCACGGTTCCTGTTGCCGTATCGATCGTCGGCGAGACCTCGCTGATCGATCCCTCCGTCTTGACCGAGGGATCGCTGACCAGCGCCAGCTGGATTTTGGGCTCGGCCGGTTTTTCGAAAAGCAGCGATTCGTAAACATCGAAGATCGCATCGCGAGGTCCATCGCGTGCGACCGAAAACATGGTTTGCGCGGCTTGAACGACTTGGCCCGTCTCGGCGTTGCGCACGGTGACGATACCATCGGCGTCTGCCTTCAGTTCCGTATAGGACAGCGCGTCACGCGACGTGCCGAGCAGCGCCTTGGACGAATCGAGCGATCCCTGAGCTGTCTGCAAAGCGGTTTGTGCCTGATCGAATGCTTCCTGCGTGGTGGAATTCTTCGCCAGTAGAGACTTCTGCCGCTCAAAGGCGGAGGACGCCTGCCTGACCTGCGCTTCCGCTGCCCGCACTGCCGCCTCGGCGGCCTCGACATCCGCCTTCTGTTCGCTGGGATCGATGCGGGCCAAAACCTCGCCGGCTGTCACATGCGAACCGACATCAGCCAGCCATTCCGTTATCTGGCCGCTGACGCGAAATGAAAGATTGGTCTGGACATGGGCGACGACCTCACCGGTCAGCGTCACGGTCTGCCGGTGATCGACGAATTCGGCGCTCTGCGTCCGGACAGCCATTTTTGCCGTTTCCGGGGGCTTTGTGTCACCCTCGCAGGATGTCAGGGCCAGGGCTGCGACCGATACCAGCCACCATCGGGACCGACGGAGTTTTCGTTTTTCACTCATCTGCGCCCGCTCGTTCCGATATTCAAGCCGAACCATTTATTGTGGCCCCTCAATATACGCGACCCACATCGATGACAAGCGGATGAGATCGACGGAAATCATTCGTTACAAGATGAGCAACCGTGCCCCTCACCGCGTTTACGGTAATTGAAGCTATGCGGATTTTTTACATAAGCATAGCGAAAACCGCGGGTTGAGCAGCGCGAAGCTCACTGGAACCGGAATGGCGAAAATCAGGTATCGGAGAGAGTTTAAGCCCGGCTGGCCATTACACTAGCCAGAAGGCTGGCCATCGAGCTTTCGTTGAAAGGCTTGGTGATGCGCGATATGTCGCGCAACGCGACCGGAAAGACGAAGTCGTCGCCATAACCGCTGACAAAGCCGAAAGCCATGCCGCGTTCGATCAAGAGAGCGGCGAAGTCGAAACTCGTTTGAGAACCCAGATTGATGTCGAGAAAGGCAAAATCGAAGGACTGTTCCCTAATCAGAGCCTGCGCCTCGGCAACGTTGCAGGCGATCTCGACATGATCAACGCCGATCGATTTCAGAATATCCTCGGCTTCAAGGGCGATGATGAAATTGTCTTCCAGCACCAGCACGCGCTTGATCGACACTGGAATTTCCGTGAGCGCCACCGATTAGGGTCCTGTCTGCAAATCATCCCGCACTATTGGAGCGCGGTCTTGGAACAGACAAGTATTGCATGAAACGGGAGCTGGCATTTAAATAAGACACGTCCCGACGCGATTAAACCGCAATGGAGCACCGGCAGTGCCTCAGATGAACGGACGGTGCTGTTCGGGATATCCTTCCCAGCCCGAGATCTTCATCAGTCCTTCGTCATCCAGGATATCGCAGCCGCGATCGGCCCAGCGGATGAGCTTGCGCTCACCGAGTTTTTTCAAGGTCTTGTTGGTGTGAACGATGGAAAGCCCGAGCGTATCGGCCACGTGCTGCTGCGTGATCGGAATGGAGACACGTTCGCCCTTGAAGAGATTGCTTGCCTTGGCGCGCTGATAGAGGAAGGCCAAGAGATAAGCCGCCCGCTCGAGCGCCGACCGGCGTCCGATACTCAGGAGGTTTTCATCGAGAATGCGTTCTTCCTGCGCGGCAATCCAGGTGAGATCATAGCCAAGGTCGGGATAATTCCGGTAGAGCGTACCGAGTTTGTCGCGTTCGAAAACGCATAGGGTGATGGGCGATAGCGCTTCGACCGAATGCTGCATTTCGCCCATCAGACTGCCCTGCAGACCGATCAGATCCCCCGGCATCATGTAATTGAGGATCTGCCGGCGCCCATCGTCGAGCATCTTGTAGCGAAAGCCCCAGCCCGACAGCACGGTGAACAGATGCGCGCTGTGCGATCCTTCCACCAGGATCGTCGTACCCGCATCGACGGCCATTTCGCCAGTCTTGAAGTTGGAAACGAACTCCAGTTCGTCCGGCTTGAACTCGCGGAAATGCGGGAGCGCCCGCAAAGGACATTGTTCGCATGGCGTCTGTCGGTTGTTACGGGTCTTCGGCGCGGCCATTGGGTTCCTTTGCGGCAATGTCAGGATAGGACAGCAGGACTGTGAATTCTCTTGAAAATTAGGGCCGGTTCTCCTTCCTGCAAGGGGACGGCCCACGGCCATGGTGGACTTCTCCCCCCAGCCCGCCTAGTTTTCCATCCAAGACCATGCCCTCGAAAATGAGATGGAAGCCATGAATCATCCAGCCTTTGCCAGCAACCATGTCGCCGTCGTGACCGGAGCAGCATCCGGCATCGGACTTGCCGCCGCCAGGCGCTTTGCCGGACTGGGCATGAATGTCGTGCTCGCTGATCTACCGGGTGACCGTCTGGACAAGGCCGCCCGGGAAACGGCAGCCATTTCCCCGCATGGCCCCGGCAGTGTCATAGCGATCGCGACGGACGTATCGAGCACCGATTCTCTCAGGGCTTTGGAAGCGGGGGCAATCGCACGCTTCGGCCGGGTGCATGTACTGATGAACAATGCCGGCATCCAGCCCGGCAGTGCAATTTTCGGCCCGCAGGATGCGTGGGAAAAAGTCTTTGCGGTCAATCTCTGGGGCGTCATCAACGGCTCCCGCATCTTTGCGCCCGCAATGATCGCGCACGGCCAGAGCGGGCTCATCATCAATACAGGCTCCAAGCAGGGCATCACCACCCCGCCCGGCGATCCCGCCTACAATGTCGCGAAAGCCGGTGTCAAAGCCTTTACCGAAGCGCTTCAGCACGATCTGCGCAACACGGCCGATTGCAACATCACCGCCCATCTGCTGATCCCCGGCTTCGTCTATACCGGGCTGACTGCAAACGGCCGCACGGAAAAGCCGGACGCTGCCTGGACCGCGCAGGAGACGGTCGATTTCATGATGCAGAGCCTTGAAGGCGGCGATTTCTACATTCTCTGCCCGGACAATGACATCGCGCGTCCGACCGATGAAAAACGCATCCTCTGGGCGGCCGGCGACATCATTGAAAACCGTCCGCCATTGTCGCGCTGGCATCCGGACTATGCCGATGCCTTCAAGGCGTTCCTTGCAAAAGATCGGCAGGGAATCAGCTAAGGGCGGTCGCGACGAGTGTTCGTTGGGGCGTTCATGCGGTGGACAATCTGTTTCCGCAGAAGTGCTGGCGCAGCACTCTGTTTGCTGCTTTTGTGCGGTCAAAGCAATGGATTTGAAGACATGACAAGCGGCATTCACCACATCACCCTGATCACGCGCAAAGTTCAGCCCAACGTCGATTTCTACGCGGGCTTTCTCGGCCTGCGCCTCGTCAAGCGGACAGCGGGTTTCGAGGATGCGGCGCAGCTGCATCTGTTCTATGGCGATGCTGCAGGCTCTCCCGGGTCACTGGTCTCGTTCCTCGTCTGGGAAGACGGCGCGCCCGGCCGCGTCGGTCACGGCCAGCCGAGCGAGATCGCCTTTGCCATTGCCCCGGAAAGCATCGGCTTCTGGCTCACCCGCGCGCTTCGGTACAATGTGACGGCGACCGGCCCGACGCATGAATTCGGCGAGCCCGTCATCCGGCTGAAGGATCCCGACGGCGTCATCGTCAAGCTGGTCGGCAGCAATGTCGTGACCTCCCCTTCCATCAATGTTGCATCTGACATTCCGCAAGGCGACGCGATCCGGCGGTTGCGCGGCACAACGATCCTGACGGCCACGCCCGATGGTACGGCGGCTTTCGTCACCCGGCATTTCGGTTATGCCGAGGCTGATCGGACGGATGCGATCCGGCGCCTTGTCTCCGATTCCGGCGATATCATCGACGTCCGTGATGCCGGCGGTTTCTGGACGGCGGCGCCCGGCACCGGCACCATCGACCATATTGCGTTTCGCGCCGTAAGCGAGGCAGCGGTCAAGGGTCTGCGGATGCAGCTCGAGGCGGAAGACGCCGGTCAGATCAATGCCCATGACCGCAAATATTTCTATTCGCTCTATGTCCGCGAGCCGGGCGGAACGCTGTTCGAATTCGCCACCGATGCGCCCGGCATGATGGTGGACGAAAGCCCGCAGACGCTGGGAACGAAGCTGTTCGTGCCCGAGCATTTCGGCGGCAATCTGCAGGACAATCTCGTCATGCTGCCGCAATTCGGACTGCCCGGCGAGGAGCGTTTCACCGAGCGCGACCTGCCGTTCATTCACCGCCTGCACCAGGCGGACCATCCCGACGGCAGCACGCTGGTGCTTCTGCACGGCAGCGGCGCCAACGAAACCAGTCTGCTGCCGCTCGGCCGCCAGATCGCCCCGAACGCACTGCTTCTCAGTCTCAGAGGTCGCAGCACCGAGGAAGGCCACCCCCGGTTCTTCCGCAGGCTTACGCCTTTCACCTTTGACCAGAAAGACATTGCCTCGGAATCCGAAGCCTTCATTGCGATGATCGACGGAGCTGTTTCGGCCTATGGCCTTGACCGAGACAAGATGATTTTCGTCGGCTATTCCAATGGCGCCAACATGCTGATCGCAACCATGCTGCTGCATCCCGGACTGATCCGCAAGGCTGCCCTATTGCGGATGATGAACCCGTTGGACACCGTGCCTGAAGCGGATCTTTCCGGCACCGACATCCTGACGGTGACGGGAAAGACCGATGGCTATTCCCGCTACGCTCCGCCGCTGGAGGCTGTTTTGCGCAATGCAGGAGCGACCCTCGCGACCGTCACGCTGAAGGCCGGCCACGAGATCGGGCCGATGGACGCAAACGCTGTCAGGGAATGGTTGCAAACGATCGGGGAGTGACGTCCCCGGCAAAACCTACGCCGCCTTCGCCGCAACATGGCCAGCGAAAGCCTCGACAAAGGCCTTCAGCCTCGCCTTGGCGTCTTCGTCGATCAGATGCCCTTCCTTGTCGAACAGCGATCCCGCCTTCGGCAGCATCAGCCGCTTGCCGGACCAGAGGTCGGCGCCAAGTGTGCGAAGCACGGATAGCCAGGCATTCTGGCTGAGCAATGTTCCAAAAGGCCCGGGCGATGTCCCGGCAATGGCAAAGGCGCGTCCGGCAAAAACGTTCGGCGCGCCGGTCATCGACGAGCTCACCCAGTCAATGGCGTTCTTGAAAACACCCGGCATTGAGTTGTTGTACTCCGGCGTGAAAAGAATGACGCCATCAGCAGCGGCGATCTGGTCCTTCAGCAGTTGCACGGCCTCCGGCACGCCTTCGCGCTCGACATCGGCATTATAAAGCGGAATGCCCTCGATCGTGCCCGACGTGAACGTCACACCTTCCGGTGCAAGCGTCATAGCCGTTTTCAAAAGAGCGGTGTTGAACGACGCCTTTCGCAGGCTTCCGGAAATGCCGATCAATTTTATCATATACAAGAATCCTCTTTGCTTTGCCGGAAGCATGCGGCGAAATGGGAAAAAGTACAGACAAAAAAGCCGGGAGATGTGCTCCCGGCTTGATTTCGGCAACTATGCCAGCGGCTTCAACCGTGCCTCGATCTGGACGCGCTTGTGCTCCAGGAACGGCGGCAGCGACAGGCCTTCGCCCAGCGTTGCCATCGGCTCATCGACGGCAAAGCCGGGTCCGTCGGTGGCGATCTCGAACAGGATGCCGTTCGGCTCGCGGAAATAGAGCGAGCGGAAATAGAACCGCTCGACCTCGCCGCTCGACGGCAGGCGGAACCCTTCCAGACGTTCGGTCCATGCGTGCAGCGCAGCTTCATCCGGTGCGCGGAACGCGACGTGGTGAACGGCGCCAGCGCCTTGGCGGGCAGCCGGCAGGCCGGGCTGAACGACGACATGCAGTTCGGCGGCCGGACCACCTTCACCCATCGAGAACACATGCACCTCGCCATTGCTATCAGGCGACGGATACTGGCGCTGTTTGGTCATGTTCATCACCTGCTCCAGAACCAATTGCGTATTGGTGATATCCGGAACACTCATGGTGATCGGGCCAAGACCCTTGATCTGGTGTTCGGCGGGAACGGAACTGCGGTCCCACGGATGCGACGGCGCAAGTCCGCCATCGTCGATCAGGCGAAAACGCTGGCCTTCGCCATCCTCGAAATCGAGCGACAGGCGGCCGTCGATCTCGCCGATATCTTCGGATGCGATACTCAGCTGGCCGAACCGCGCCTTCCACCATTCGATGCTGTCCGGGCTGCCGACGCGAAGGCCGGTGCGTGAAACGCTGTGCGTGCCGCGGCTCTCGCGGTTGACGGGCCAGTCGAAAAAAGTCAGGTCCGTGCCCGGCGTCGCCTCGCCGTCGGCATAAAACAGATGATAGGCGGTGGTATCGTCCTGGTTTACAGTCTTCTTGACCAGCCGCATGCCGAGGACCTGGGTGTAGAAACGCAGGTTTTCCTTGGCATTTGCGGTGATCGCGGTCAGGTGGTGAATTCCTGTCAGTTGCAAGCTCATGGCTCTCGCCTCCATTCGTGATTGTCTGAAGCGAATATCGGCTTCCCGCGCCGTTGAATAAAGAGGCCCGGCACGGACAGATTGTTCACCATTGATGAACGAACCCGGAGGCTTTAGCGCTTGAAATCGACCTTAACACGCGCCACCGGGAAGATGTATTTCCAGACGGTAGCGGTATTGGCCATCGTGGCGCCATCCCCGGCGAGAACCATCTTATCGTAGAAACGCACGATATTCCTGCCCGGGCCGGCATCGAGATCAACGAGATAGGTGAAGCGCGCCGTGTTGCCATCGACCCGCAGCGTCGTGGTGCCGACCACATCTTCGCGCGTTCCCGAATATGTCGCAGGACCGGTACGCACGAAGCGCCAGGTCTTGCGATCCCGTTCGCCGTCGGAATAGACGAAATCTTCCCGCACGGTCAGCGTATCGCCCCGCACCCGGCCGGCCAAAACCACGTCGAACTGCCGTTTGACGCCGTTGATTGCGGAAAACGATCCCGCAGCCGTTGTCTTACCGTGAAAGAACCGCTCCATCATCGTGTCCTGCCCGAATGCCGGCATGGCCGAAAACACGGCCAACGGAACAACCAGCGCTGCCAGAAACCGTTTCATCATACTCTCCTTGCGTTTGGAGAGATACGGTCTGCCAGGCCGGATGGTTTCCACATCGGTCGAAAAAGAAAACCGCTCACCGCATCGTGATGGCGCTTATGCGGAAACGCGCATGTCCGTCAGATAGGTATTCTCACTTCTGGAGACCTTGAAGTCGGCCGGATTGACCGTGACGATCATCAGCGCTTCACCATGGGTGGCCGCATTTGCCAAAAGACTACCGTCGGGCGCGGCAATGCGCGACGAACCGGCAAAGGTAAAGCGCTCGTCGGCGCCGCAATGATTGATATAGGCGACGAACACCTGGTTTTCGAAAGCGCGTGTCTGGATCATGTGATCGGCAATGAACGTGCCGGAATAGCCGGCGGGCAAAGCCGTCGGCACCAGAACGGCATCGGCGCCCGCAAGCGCCAGACGCCGGACGTTTTCCGGGAATTCGACATCGTAGCAGATCAGCATGCCGCATTTGACGCCGCGGTGGTCAAACAAAACGGTGCCTGGCTCGGCGGCGGCAAACAATCCCCGCTCATAGTCGCCGTAAAGGTTGGATTTCCGGTAGACGGCTGGAGTAGCGGCACCATCGACATAGACGGCGCTGTTGAAAATGGTGCCTTCGGCCTTTTCGGCAAAGCCCGCGATAATAGCAATGCCGGTCTCGGTCGAAATATGCTGTAACTGCTTGACCAGCGTACCGTCGGCAGGCTCCGCCAGTTCGCGGATGATGTCACCGGCGCCATAGCCGGTCAGCCCGAGTTCCGGCGAGATCAGTAGGCTGGCGCCCTTGACTGCTGCGTCCCGTGCCGCCTGTCCGATGCGCGCGAGATTGGCGGCGGTATCGCCGCTTTCCGATTTCATCTGCAAGGCGGCGAGCGTGATCATGTATCATCCGATGACATGGCGCCGAGCAGTTTCGGTAGGTCACCGAACCGCGCGACAAGGGAGAAGATGACCGCCGCAGTCGCGACGAACAGGATGGTAACCGACGCCATGGTCGGCGTATAGCCGTAGCGTAGCGCGTTGAAGATCTTGATCGGCAGCGTTTCCATGGTGAAGCCGACCGTCATGTAGGCAACGATATATTCGTTGAGCGAAAGCACGAAGGCAAACGCATAACCCGAGACGATATAGGGCAGGATCAATGGCAGCACGACGGTGCGAAAGATCGTCCGGTCATCGGCGCCCATCGTCGCAGCCGCCTCGACCAGCGAACGGTCGATTGCGGTGAAGCCGAGCGACAGGGTGACCAGCGGCAGAGTCACGAAGAAGATCGCGTGGCTGACGACGGCAGTCCAGGGCTGGCCGTAAAAGCCGGTCGTTGCCCAGAAGGTCAAAAGGCCAAGGGCCGTAATGACCGGCGGCAGCGTGAACGGCGCGATGCCGAGCAGCTGGAAGATATTGGCCCATGGCGCAATCCGCCGCCAGAGGAACCAGGCGAGCGGCAAGGCGATGGCAACGGCCAGTGCTGCCGACAGGATGGCCAGGGTCAGCGAGGCAAACAGCGCGTTACGCCATTCCGGATTGAGGAAGATCTCGCCGTACCAGGACAGCGAAAAACCCTTCGGCGGAAAGGCCAGCGTCTGCTTGGCATTTACCGACACGCCGGCAACGACGATCATCGGTGCAGCCAGAAACAGGCCGATCAGGAAGAAATAGACTTTGCTCAGCGCGCCCGTCATGCCGCTTCTCCCTTGCGTCCGGCAAGCACGGTCAGAGCGACCAGCCCCAGCGTCACCAGCACCAGGAATACCGCCATTGCCGCGGCAAACGGCATGTTCGACTGATAAATCGCCTGATCGGTAATCAGCACCGACAGGGTCCAGTGCTGCGGCCGGCCGAGAAGCTGCGGCAGGAGATAGGAGCCGAGCGCGAAGATGAAGACCATAATCAGCGTCGCGGTAATGGTGTTGCGCAAGGCAGGAATGACGACCGTGAAGAACGCCTTGACCGGTGATGCGCCAAGCGTGCGCGCCGCTTCCGTCAACGTCGGGTCAAGCCGGACGAGCGCGGGGTAAAGCACCAGAACCGTATAGGGAAAGGCCTGATAGACCATGCCGGTCAGCACCGCGCCAAAGCTTGGCAGCAGCGCCTTGGCTTCGCTCATGATGCCCGCCATCACAAGCAGATTGGTAATCCCGGCCGTGCGCGAAAACAGCGTCGACCAGGCAAATCCGATGATGACCTCCGACAGCGACAGAACCGACAGCAGCGCCACCAGCCAGACGATCTGCACTTTTCGCGTCATGCGGGTCAAAAGATAGGTGAAGGGAACGGCGAGGACGATGCAGCAGATCGCCACCGTCACCGCCAGCATCAGCGAGAAGCCGAGCACATTGGCGAAGAACAGGCTGAGGAACCGCTGGTAGTTGGCCAGCTCGAACGCCGGCACGTAAAAGCCGCCCTGCTGGCGCTGGAAGAACGATACGGCGATCATCGTCGCAAACGGCACGACGAAGAAGACGATGAGCATCATCGCCGGGAAGAACAGCGGGCCGTAATCGCTCAGTTTTTGCGGGGCTTCGCGTCTCATTTGGCCAGCACCACGCAGACGTCCGGAAGCAGGACCACACCGACCGGCTGGCCGACGGTAACATCGGGCCGGGCGCGCGGCGTCGAGACGGCAACGATCTGGCGGCCGGCAATATCGACGAAGGTTTCGATCGTGCCCCCGAGATCGCGCACGAAAGTGACCGTGCCGGACAGCGCACCATTGCCGGGTGCCGTCAGGTGGACGTCCTCCGGCCGGATTGACAGCGTTGCCTTGCGGACACCTGCCCCGAGAGAAACACCGGACACCGGCTGGCCAAGCACCGCAACGCCACCGGTGCTGTCGGCTTCCGCTTCGAGCAGATTGGTCGAACCGATGAAATCGGCGACGAACGTATCGGCCGGGCGACGATAAATTTCGATTGGCGATGCAGCCTGGCGGATTTCGCCGCCCTTCATCACCACGACCGTATCGGCCATGGTCATCGCCTCGCGCTGGTCGTGGGTGACGACGATGGTGGTGATGCCGAGCTGCTGCTGCAACTGGCGCAACTCCACCTGCATCGCCTCGCGCAGCTTGGCGTCCAGCGCAGACAACGGCTCGTCGAGCAGGAACAGCTTTGGCGAGATCGCCAGTGCCCGGGCAATCGCCACTCGCTGACGCTGGCCGCCGGACAGTTTCGAGACCGGCCGGTCGGCATAGCCGCCGAGATGGATCATCGACAGGAGTTCATCGACGCGCTTCTTCTGGTCTTCCTTCGGCGCACCACGAATGCGCAAGGGATAGGCGATATTCTCGCCGACGGTCAGATGCGGAAACAGCGCCAGCGACTGGAACACCATGCCGAGATTGCGCTTGTGGGTCGGAACATGGGTGATGTCTTCGCCGTCAAGCTGGATCGTGCCGCCGGTCGGCAGATCGAGGCCGGCGATCATCCGCAAAAGCGTGGTCTTGCCGCACCCGGATGGTCCGAGCATGCAGACGAACGTACCATGCGGCACCGTCAGCTCGACATTGTTGACCGCGGTGAAAGTCCCGAATTCCTTCGTGACATTGTTGAGGGCCAGGCCTGACATGTTGTTCCTGTCTTTTCGCATCATGCGGAAATCGTATCTTCAGTCACCGCGCAGGACACAAGACGGTCGTGGCGGTCTTTACCTCCCCCTTGAGGGGGGAGGTCGCAGCGCAGCTGCGGGTGGGGGTGATCCCTTGTTTGGCGCAAAAAGGTCACCCCACCCCGGCACTGCGTGCCGACCCTCCCCCTCAAGGGGAGGGTAAAAATCAACCGACGATCAGTTCGGTCCATTTCTGGTTCAGCCAATCCGACTTCGTCTGGTAGAGATCGTAGCGCGGAATGATCGGCTCGATATCGGACGAGACGGCGGCGAATTCCGCATCCGTCAGGTCGGTCAGCTCGCGCTTGACCGTCGGCGAGGTGCCGACCTTGCGCGACAGGATCGCCTGGATCGACGGCTGGCTCATGTAGTTGATGAACTGATGGGCTTCATCGACCTTGGTCGAGGCGCGCGACAGCGCCCAGCAACCCGAGTCCTGAATGCCGCCTTCCTTCGGGAAGGTCGAACGGACGGGATTGCCGTCGGCGGCGGCAAGGCCGGTGACGTCGTGGTAATACTGGCCCATCGGGATTTCGCCCGACTTCAGCGATTGTTCGAACTGGGCTTCGTCGCGATACCACAGGCGCACGTTCGGCTTGACTTCGGCCAGTTTGTCGAACGCCTTCTGGACGCCCTCTTCCGTATCCAGCGCATTGGTGCCGCCGAAGAAGGTCTTGGCCGTCACTTCGAGCAGGAAGGAGTTGGAGACGAGAGCGAGAAGGCCGAGCTTGTCGGCATTTGCCGGATCCCAGAATGCCTGCCAGGAGGTCGGGGCTTCCTTGTAGACGTCGGTGTTGGTGACTAGCGTGATGTACCAGGAAACCGCACCGATACCGGCAACGCGGCCGTCCGGATACTTGTTGACGAAACGATCGATGAGGTTCGAACCGTTGGGGATCTTGGACATGTCGAGCGGCGCCCAGAGATCGGTTGCCTGGCCCTTCAGCATCGCCACCTGCGACATCATCGAGACATCGGCCGGAGCCTGACCGGCCTTGGCGGCCTGGTCGAGCTGAACCAGCCAGGCTTCGCCCGTGGGCTCAGCAATCGCTTCGACCGCGATACCGGTCGCCTTGGTGAAATCCGGGAAGATGTTCTTGTCGAACGAATCCTTGAAGTAACCGCCATAGACGCCGACCTTCAGCGACTTTTCCTGCGCGCGCAGGATAGACGGCATGGCCAGCATGGATGCACCGGCAAGGCCCGCACCAAGCACGGCGCGCCGGCCGATATTCTGTTTCAGAAAGTCTGTCATCGTGGTTCTCCTGTCGTTTGCCGGTGCCGCTTTTATGGCTACCGGTCTGTTCCCAATTTTTGCTCCGGCTTGCAAGCCCCGGACCACGGAATGATCAGTGTTTTAGCGCGCGAAGCTCCAGCATCTTGGCGTAGCGCGTCAGCGGAAAACACAATGCGAAATAGATCAGGGCAACGAAGCCATAGACCTTGAACGGTTCGAAGGTGGCATTATTGATCGCATTCGAGGTCCGGACCAGTTCCTCAAATCCAATGATCGATGTCAAGGCTGTGCTCTTGATCAACTGCACCAGAAAACCGACGGTCGGCGCCCGTGTCATCGCGAAGGCCTGCGGCAGGATGATCAGCCGCAATTGCTTGAGATAATGCAAGCCCAGACTGCTGCCGGCATCCCATTGCCCAAGCGGCACGGCCTGCACGCCGCCACGCCAGATTTCCGCCAGAAACGCACTTGCACACAGCGTCAAGCCCAGTACCGCGGCCGTCCAGGGTTCGATGCGCAGGCCCAGCAGCGGCAGGCCGAAGAACAAAAGGAATAGCTGCATCAGAAGCGGTGTACCTTGAAACAGGCCGATATAATATTCGGCAAACCGCTGCACCCAGCGCCGTTTGGAAATGCGCATAAACAGGATCAGCAGGCCGACGATCGTGCCACCGGCAAAGGCGACCGCCGAAAGCAGGATGGTCCAGCGCGCGGCCAGAAGCAGATTGCGAACGATATCCCAGAGGGTGAATTCGATCACGACACGCCTCCGGATAGGAAGCGGTTACCACTGGCGACAAGCAGGCGGCGCAGGCCGATACTCAAGGCGAGATAGACCAGCGTCACGATGAAATAGGTCTCGAAGGCGCGGAACGTCCGGGCCTGCAGAAGATCGGCCTCATAGGTCAATTCACGCACGGCGATCTGCGACACGACGGCCGATTCCAGCATCATGATGACGATCTGGCTGGTGAGCGCCGGGAAGATCACCTTCAAGGCCTGCGGCAGCACGATCTTGATGAAGACCTGGCGAGGTCTCAACCCAAGCGCAAGGGCTGCTTCTTTCTGTCCCTTCGGCACTGCATCGAGACCGGCGCCGACGATCTCCGTCGTATAGGCGGTCATGTTCAGGGTCATCGCCAGGATGGCGGCGACGACAGGGTCAAGACGGATGCCGAGGCTCGGCAATCCGAAATAGATGAAGAACAGCTGCACCAGAAAAGGCGTGTTGCGGATGAGCTCGACATAACCGGCAATGGCGCGGCGGAGCCACGCATGGCGGCTGCGCCGCCCGGCGGCGCCGAGAATGCTGAGCGCGATGCCGGCAACAGCCGACACCGCGATCAGGAACATCGTCATGGCTGCGCCGCTCGCAATCAGCGAGACCGCGTCGCTCAGCCAGCCGAAATCGAGCACATAGCCCAAAGGATCAATCCTTCAGGTTTTCAGGATTGAGCGGCACCTTCAGCCATGCTTCCGAGCTTGCATTCAGCTTGCCGTCGGCCAGCATCTTGGCAACGGCATCGTTGATCGCCGCCTTCAGCCGGTCTTCGCCCTTGTTCAGCGCCAGATGCGAAGGCGACGTGAGGAGCTGGAACTTCTGCTCCGGCTTCAGGGCTTCCTGACGGGCCAGAACCTGGGCGCCGACATCGTTGCCGACGACCATCAGTTCGGTCTGGCCGGAGATGAAGGCCTGGATCACCGAGTTGTAGTTGTCGAAACGCTTGATGTCGGCATCCTTGGGGGCTGCTTCGGTCAGCGAGGTGTCTTCCAGCGTGCCGCGGTTGACGGCGATGCTTTTGCCGGCAAGGTCGTCCTTGCCCTTCACTTCCATGGCAGCCGGGCCGATCACGGCAATGTAGTATGGCGCGTAAGCTGCGGCGAAATCGATCACCTCGGCCCGTTCCTTGCTGAAGCCGACGCTGACCAGCATATCGACGCGCTTTTCAGTGAGATACGGAATGCGGTTCTGGCCGGTGACCGGAACCGGCACCAGCTTCACCTTGAGGGCATCGGCGATGTACTGCGCGACGTCGATGTCATAGCCCTTGAGGCTCATATCGGCGCTGGCCGAGGAGAAGGGCGGGAAATCGGCGAAGACGCCGACATTGAGCACGCCAGCCTTGGTGATGTCGTCGATGGCATCGGCATTGGCGGCAGATGCGAAACCGAGAACGGCGCCGCTGAGCATGAGCGCTGCGGTAAGACCGGATTTAAAGGTTGAGAGTTTGGCCATTGTATTCCCCTTGTTGATTTTTGTTTGCGATAGGCACGGTAGCAGGCGGCGGCACTTGCCCCTCACCCTAGCCCTCTCCCCGTAAACGGGGAGAGGGGACGATCGAATTTGCCGATATCTCCCCAAAACTGCCGAGAGGAACGGAGCCTGCCGCACGAGGGGCCGCCGGCAGGAAAAAGTTAGTCCCTTGTGCCGTTGACGAACGGGCTGAATACCATGAGGCTGAGGATTTCGAACAGGACCTGCGAGCCGACATGTGCCGTGTTGGTGGTCGAATCGTATTGCGGCGCGACTTCGACGACATCGCCGCCGACCAGGTTGAGGCCCTTCAAGCCCCGGATCAGCTCCAACACTTCGCGGGTGGTGAGACCGCCGATTTCCGGCGTGCCGGTGCCCGGCGCAAAGCTTGGATCGACGCTGTCGATGTCGAAGGACAGATAGGTGGGGCCGTCACCGACGATCTTCTTCGCCTTCTCGATGATGGCCGGAATGCCCATGCCGGTCACTTCCTCGGCGTGGATGACGGTCATTCCGGACTCGTAGGAGAACTCCCACAGATATTCCGAGGAACCGCGAATGCCGATCTGGATGGTGCGGGTCGGATCGAGCACGCCGTCGAGTACGGCGTTGCGGAACGGACCGCCGTGGTGGAACTTGGTGAGGTCGTAGGCCCCGCCGGTATCGCAATGGGCATCGATATGGATCATGCCGACCGGGCGGTTCTTGCCGACGGCCTTCAGGATCGGATGGCTGATCGAGTGGTCGCCGCCGACAGAAAGCGGAACCACGCCGGCATCGACGATCTGGTTGATGCGCTTTTCGATGTCGTCATGGCTGAGTTCGAGCCGGTAACGGCTCTGGAACGGCACGTCGCCGATATCGGCCACCCGCAGGTCATGCACGGGAGCGCAGCCGAGAACGTGGTTGTAGGGACCAATGCGCTCGATGGTGCGCATGGCGCGCGGCCCGAAACGTGAACCCGGACGGTTGGTGACACCCAGATCCATCGGTATGCCGACAATGGCGACCTGCAGATTGCCGAAATCCGGCTCATTGGCATCGACAGGCACGTACGGCGCCATCAAAAATGTCGGAATGCCCGAGTAAGGCGCAAGGCGCGTGCCGTTCTTGGAGAAGATCTTGTCGGCAACCTTGCGGAAGGTCGGGTCGAACATCTCGCCGCCATGGGCTTCGCCGTACTTCGCCTTCAGTTCGTTGAGCTTGCTGTCATCCCACGCCATATCCGCTTGACCTCATGTTGGGCCTGGAAGACGTGCGATTTTAGGTGGTAGTCGAGCGTAAAGTGAGATGCTCTTGCCGCCAAAAGCCGGAAAACCGCCGCTGTTTGCCAGAGATGGTACCGGATGCATGTTCCCCAGGCTTGTGCCTTTGTTGATCCTATTAGGAAACAAATTGATTGGAAAATCAATTGACATTGTTATAGCGTTTGATGTGAGAAAAACTAACAACGTTATCGACGCCCGGAGCGTACGTCTTGTCCAGTCGCCTGCCCCCGCTGAACCCCTTGCGCGCCTTCGAGGCGACCGCCCGGCGTGGTTCGGTTTCGGCCGCCGCGCGCGAGCTCAATGTCACGCATGGGGCGATCAGCCATCAGATAAGAGCGCTGGAGCTCTCCTTCAACGCCGCCCTGTTCGAGCGCGGCGGCAAGCGGTTGAAGCTGACCTCGCAGGGTGCCCTGCTTTTGCCCGCCGTCACCAATGCCTTCGAAGGCATTGCCGCTGCCACCGCCGCGATGACCCGGCCGACCACCAGCGGCGAGTTGCGCATCGTCTGCGTGCCGGCCCTTCTGTCCTTCTGGATGATCCCGCGCCTGCATCAGTTCACCGAGCAGTTTCCGGACGTGCAGTTGACGCTGATTGCCTCCAACGATGCGGCCAACCTGTTTTCGGGCGATGTCGATATCTGCCTGCTCTATGGCGACGGCAACTGGCCGGATTGCTGGGCGCGGTTGTGGAGCCGGCTCGAACTGTTTCCGGTCGTCAGCCCGACGCTCCTCAACATGCGGCCTTTGCGTTCGCTGCGCGACTTGCGCGATCATGTCATCCTGCATGGCGACGACGGGCGCGAGTGGAACACCTGGCTTGCCGCCGCCGACGGCATCGGCATCCAGCGTGGCCGCCAGCATTTCATGAGCGACGCCCGGCTTTCGACCGAGGCCGCCCTGCACAATCAGGGCGTGGCGCTCGGCGATACGATCACTGCCGGCAGCCTGATCGCCAAGGGCGAACTGATCGCGCCGTTCGATCTCACAGTGCCCGCCAACGACGCCTTCTACGTTGCCTGCCGCAACGAGGTCCGGGCGGCACCGATCGTCAAGGTCTTCATCGACTGGTTGTTTTCAGCCCTTGAAAACGACCCCATGCCGGAGCTACAGACTTCGGCACGCACCATCATCCGCGCCCGCACGACCAAGGTCAGTGCGCCCGAACGCCTACCCGCCAAGGACAGCTTCCAGCCCGTCTCCTCTCCCGCCCGCACCAGGCGTCCGGAGCCGACGCCGAAACGCCGCGCCAAATCGTAAGAACACCAAAGCTTTAGAACCACAGGACAAGCCGATGCCGCATTTCAATCCGCTGATCGCCAAGCTCTCGCCGCCGCCGGTGCCTTCCGTCCTCGCCTGGGCCAAGGCCTATGACGGGTCACGCGGACCGCTGATCGATCTCAGCCAGGCTGTGCCCGGCTATCCCGCCCATCCGGATATGCTGCAATGGCTGGGTGAGGCAGCCTCCTCCCCCGCCTTCACCGGTTATGGCGCGATCGAAGGCGAAGAGGTGTTGCGCACCGCCTATGCGGAACACGTTTCCGGCCTCTACGACGCCCCGGTCAATGCCGGCAACATCCACGTCACGTCCGGCTGCAACCAGGCCTTCATCTGCACCGCCATGGCGATTGCCGGTGCTGGCGATACGATCCTGATGACCAACCCCTTCTACTTCAACCAGCAGACGACACTGGCCATGCTCGGCATCGGCATCGAACTGGTGCCCTGCGACGCAAGTGACGGCTTCCTGCCGGATGTCGATGCGATCGCTTCAGCCCTGAAACCAGGCATCCGTGCCCTGGCGCTGGTGACACCCAACAACCCCACCGGCGCGGTCTACCCGCCGGCCCTGTTGCGCAGGATCTACGATCTCTGCCGTGCCAACGGCACCTGGCTGATCCTCGACGAGACCTATCGCGACTTCCTGCCCGAAGGCAGCGGCGCGCCGCATAACCTTTTGACCGTCGAAGGATGGCAGGACAGCCTCGTCTGCCTTTACAGCTTCTCAAAGTCCTTCTGCATTCCCGGCCATCGGCTTGGCGCCATTACCGCAGGACCGGCAGTAGTCGAACAGGTCGCCAAGATCATGGACAACCTGCAGATCTGCGCGCCACGTTCGGCCCAGGCCGCCGTCGCGAAGGCCATTCCGGCGCTCGGTGAATGGCGCGCCAGCAACCGCGCCGAAATCGCCACCCGCGCCGATGCACTGAGGCAGGTGATGGATAACCTGAAGGGCTGGAAACTGCAGGCCATCGGCGCCTATTTTGCCTATATCCGTCACCCCTATCCGGATATCCGCTCGGAATTCGTCGCGGAAAAGCTGGCAAAGATCGCCGGCATCGTCTGCCTGCCCGGCGATTATTTCGGCGAAGGTCAGGAAGGCTACCTGCGCTTTGCCTTCGCAAATGCCGATGCGCCGACGATCCTGAAGCTTGAGGAACGGCTGTCTGGCTTCAATCTGCCGGGGATCTGATCAGCCGCGGCGGGCGATCAGGATACCGGCAAGCACGATTGCCCCGCCGATGGCCTGCATCAGCCCGACCGGCTCGCTGAGCAGCAGCCACGCGAGGATCGCTGCCACAACCGGCTGCAACAGCAGCGTCAGCGACGAAAAGGCCGGCGGCAGGAAAGCGAGCGCATAGATGATCAGCCCCTGCCCGCCGGCATGGCT